>Ga0307479_10007065_pt1 | contig 10348 bp, 9 predicted proteins | sample atmos_gasesECM4C_FD_203743 | JGI IMG/M metagenome (GOLD analysis project Ga0307479, IMG submission 203743) | Hardwood forest soil microbial communities from Morgan-Monroe State Forest, Indiana, United States - atmos_gasesECM4C_515 | ecosystem: Environmental > Terrestrial > Soil > Temperate...
TGCCGTCCTGTATACGGACATCATCGAAGCAAAGGACCCGAACGACAGCGACCGTGATCGGTTCATCTTGTCGAAGGGGCACGCATCGCTTGCTCTGTATGCGGCGCTCCATGTGGCAGGCCAGATGCCCGCGGCCGATCTCGACGGGTACTGCGCGGACGGATCGATGCTTGGCGTCCATCCGGAGCACACCGTGCGTGGGATCGACTTTTCGACCGGCTCTCTCGGTCACGGGCTTCCGATGGCCGCGGGCGCGGCGCTTGCGGCCAGGATGCAAGGGTCGTCGCGGCGCACCTACGTCCTTCTGAGCGACGCGGAATGCGATGAAGGGTCGGTCTGGGAAGCGGCGATGTTCGCCGGCCACCACCGTCTTTCCGGGCTGACGGCGGTCCTCGACCTCAACGGACAACAGGCCCTCGGTTACACGAAGGACGTCCTGTCGCTCGAGCCGGTCGCCGACCGGTGGCGAGTGTTCGGTTGGGACGCCGTCGACGTCGACGGTCATTCGCACGAGGAACTGCGCTTGGCCTTCCGGCGATCCGCGAAGGCGGACCGGCCGACCATCATCGTCGCGCACACGACCTTCGGTCGCGGCGTGACGTTCATGGAAGGCCAGATCAAGTGGCATTACCTCCCGATGTCGGATGAGGAGTTCGCGTCGGCGCGGGCTGAGGTCGAGAACGCGACGTGAGGAAGGCGTTCATCGAGACGATCGTGGATCTCGCCGCGGACGATCCACGCATCGTGCTCATGACCGGCGACCTCGGCTTCACCGTCGTCGAACCCTTCGCCGACCGTTTCCCCGAACGCTTCTACAACGTCGGGGTCGCGGAACAGAACATGGTTGGTCTCGCGACCGGCTTGGCGGAAGCAGGCTTTCGGCCCTATCTCTATTCGATCGCCACGTTCGCCGCGCTCCGGCCTTTCGAATTCATCCGGAACGGCCCCGTCCTGCATCGTCTGCCGGTGCGGATCGTCGGCGTCGGCGGCGGCTATGAGTATGGGCCCGCAGGACACACGCACCACGCGATGGAGGACGTCGCGGTGATGCGTACTCAGCCGGGTCTGGCGATCGCCGTTCCCGCGGACCATGCCCAAACGCGCGCGGCCGTCCGGTGTACGGCGGACCTCGAGGGCCCCGTCTACCTCAGGTTGGGCAAGGATGACAAGACCCTCGTCGAAGGGCTCGGGGAACGATTCGAGCTTGGCCGCTTGCAACACCTGCGCAAGGGAGTCGACACGACGATCATCGCCATGGGGCCGATTGCCGTTGCAGCACAGACCGCTGCGGAGCAACTCGCCGAACGCGGCGTCGACGCCGGCGTGAGCGTGTTGGCCAGCGTCGCGCCGCCACCTCGTGCGGACATCGAAGAATTGGTCGCGAACAACCGCTTCATCGTCACGGTCGAAGAGCACGTCCGGCCCGGCGGGATGGGTTCGCTCGTGAGCGAGATCGTCGCCGAGATGGGCGTCGGTCGCGTGATCCGTGTCAACCCGGAGGACGGTCCGGCGCAGCTCTCGGGGTCCGAGGGCTACCTGCGGTCTACGCGCGGTCTCGCTCCGGAAGACATCGCCGACGCAGCGTGGAAGCTGTCCGAGGTCATCTGATGTCCTACGACTTCGTTTCGGTGGTCCTTCCTGTCTGGCGACAGGCGGCCTTCATCGATTCCGTCGTTCGTTCATATGACGAAGCGTTGGCGAAGCTTTCCATGCCGCACGAGACGCTGCTCGTTGTCAACGGTGACGGCGACCCCACGATGGACATCTGTCGTGACCTCGAGCGTGATCTCGAGCCCGTCAGGGTCCTCACCAGCGATCCGGGGTGGGGTCACGCTGTGAAGGCGGGGGTCCAGGCCGCCAAGGGCGACCTCATCTGCTACACGAATTCGGCGCGAACGAGGACCGAGGACCTCGTCCTTTGCATCGTGTATGCGACGGCGTTTCCGGGCACGGTGATCAAGGCCGATCGTCGTCTTCGTGACAGCTGGATCCGCCGACTCGGGTCGCTCGTGTACAACATCGAGTGCCGCGTCCTGTTCGACCTCGCGGTGTTCGACGTGAACGCCACGCCCAAGGTCTTTCCCTCGTCGTACGAACCGCTGCGGAACCTGAGCCGCAGCGACGACGTCATCGACGCTGAATTCAATGCCGTTTGTCGCGACGAGCATTATCCGATGCTCGAGGTCCCGATCTTCGGTGTCGAGCGTCATGGCGGTAAGAGTTCGACCAATATGCGCTCGGCCGTGCGCATGCTGTCCGGTGCGTACAAACTGTCTCGCGCTCGTCGCGCCGCTCGTTAGTTAGACCTTGCTCGAACAGCTGCTGTCACAACCCAGGATCTGGGACATCAGCCGAACCATGCTCGACGTCGCGTTCGGTCTGTACCGCAAGCGGATGGCGGTGCTCGCGAGTTGGGGGCTGCCGGGTGATGGCGCGGCCGTCCTCGACGTCGGGTGCGGGACCGGACAGTATTCGCGCTTGCCGCACGCGAGCTATCTCGGGCTCGACTTCGACGAGCGCCTGATCGAGTTTGCGTCGCGGCGACGGGGCGATGCGACGACAGAGTTCCGAGCAGCCGACGCGAACACGTTGAGCGACGCGACGACGTACGACGTGGTCTTGATCGTCGACGCGCTCCACCATCTTTCGGACGAAGAGCTTGCGACGCTTCTCGCGACGGTCCGAAAGGTGGGCCGACACGCAACCGTCTTCGAACCGGTCCCACATCAAACGAACCGCCTCGGGGGATGGATCGTCGGGCACGACCGCGGCGCGCATGTGCGACCGGAGGCCGAACTCTTGGGCTTCTTCGAGCGCGCCGGCTTGCGGATCGCGAGGAATCAGCCGCTCGACCTCGGACCTATCTCGACGATCGCGGTGCTGGCCGAGCCGCTGAGGAGTACATGATCGACAACAACGAGCGCTGGCGGGGTCCGGCTCAGGTGGTGGCGTTCTCGGAAGCGGCGAGCGACATCCCGAGAGACGCGTTCAAGTACCGGACACGGGGGGACTGGTGGGGCTTGCTCGATCGGCTCGAGATAACGGTCTTCCTCACTCGGGAGTACGAGCACTTCCTCCTGGCTCTGAGCGTCGACGATGCGCCGAAGGTCACGTACTTAGCACTGCCGCATCCGAACGGGCTCGCGGTCCGTCCGGACGGTGAAGGCCTCATGGTCGCGAGCACGCGCAATCCGAACCAGGTCTTCGAGCTTACGGCGTGGAACGAAGAAGATCGGACGTTCATGCCTCGACGCACGACGTTTTATCCCGGCTCTCTCTACGTTCACGACGTCGCGTACGTCGGAGGCGTCCTTCATGCGAACGCCGTCGGACGGAACGCCGTCGTCCGTTTGGACCTCGGCGGGTCACACGAGAACGTGTGGTGGCCGAATGTCATCGACGGATCTGGCCGTCCGCACTTCGACGTCAATCACCTCCAGTTGAATTCGATTGCCGCCGGCCCGACACTCGAGGATTCCTTCTTCAGTGCGTCGACGGACGAGCTGGCGACGAAGATTCGCATCGGCGATCCGCAGTTTCCGGTCGATCGTCGTGGCGTCATCTTCTCCGGCCGCACGCGCGACGCGGTCTGCCGCGGGCTGACGCGTCCGCACTCGGCCCGTCTGAAGGATGGCGAGCTCTGGGTGCTGAACAGTGGCTACGGCGAGTTCGGACGTGTATCCGACGGTACGTTCGAGCCCGTCGCGACGCTCCGAGGATGGACGCGGGGATTGGCGTTCCGCGACGGCATCGCGTTCGTGGGGACGTCCCACGTGCTGCCGCGGTTCGAGGGGTATGCACCGGGGCTCGATCCGAGCACGAGCGCGTGTGCCGTTCATGCGGTCGAACTGAGGTCCGGACGTGAGATCGCATCCATCGTCTGGCCGCACGGTGACCAGATCTTCGCGATCGAGGTCGTTCCACGCGCGACGACGCCCGGGCTCCCATTCAACGTTACCCGTCGCGCGCCCGACAACGAACGGCGACTCTTCTTCGACGATCCGATGAGCACACGGTGAGGGTCCACCCGGTGCCGGCGCCGTGTCTGTTCGCATCCGTGAGCCGGCCGAGGGTATCGTTGCGAGAGGCGACCGGATCTGCGCGATCGAGGTTGTCGCCGATCATGCGACGAAAGGGTTGCTGTTCCATGTGCGACATCATTGAGATATGAGCGACTCCTTCCGTCTTCTCATGATTTCCGCCATGTACGAGAACGGTGGAAACCTCACGCATCGCACGCTCGACGGACATCCGGATCTGTTCGTCTACCCCTTCGAGTCACAGATCGGTACGCGGTTCGTTGTCGACCGGCTCACGTCGCTCTTCCCGGACAAGTACCGCTGGCCGGAGTTCCCGATGGTCGGCACACCGCCGGACGATTACGACGCCATTATCGACGAGGAGTGCAAGATCCGGACGCGAACGAGCAAGGTCAGCAAGTTCAAGGACTATCCATTCGACCTATCCGACGGAGAACGGAAGGAGCGGTTCTGCGCGATCGTCGGTGAGATCGGGCGCGGACGGGGGAACAACGTCGAGGCGTTCTTCCGCGCGACGTTCGACGTGTGGAAGGATCTCGTGAGGTCCGGACGAGAGAGCGTTCACGTCGGCTACAACCCGTGCATCGTGATCGATACACCGCGGATCCTTCTGGACGTACCCCAAGCGCACGTGCTGCACGTCGTCCGGAACCCGTGGTCGGCGTACCGTGACACGAAGCGTCGTCCGGTGCCCTTGCCTCTCGAGGAATACATGCTCGCCTGGATGATGAACCAGACGTGCGCGCTCGCGTACTCGAAGATCTATCCGGGACACGTCCATGTCGTGCGCGCTGAAGACGTGATGCGCGACCCGATCGAAGCGCTTCGTCCGGTGCTCGACGCCATCGGCATCGAGCCGGACGATGCCCTTCGTTCGCCGACGTGGAACGGCCGGGAACTCGAGGTGATCCGTCCGTGGGGAACCGTCCGCACGACGTCGCTCGACGAGTCGTACGACACAGCGCGTGAGCTTTCGAGCGGCGAGATCGCGCGCATCGAGCACATCGCCGACCCGCTCCTCGACGTGTTCGGCCATCGCGAGATCCTTGAACGCATCCGGTCATGACCGTTGTGTTCGTCACAGGCGCAGCCGGTTTCCTCGGCGCGAATGCCGTCCGTCGGCTCGCGCACGACGGCCACGACGTCCATGGGACGGTTCGTCTTGAGTCGGATCGGTGGCGACTCGAGGGTGCGGACGTCCAACTCCATGACGTAGATCTCTCGGATGCCGCTGCCGTCACTCGCGTCGTCCGCGATGTCGCTCCCCGTTGGGTCTTCCATATCGCTGCGCGCGGCGCTTACTCGTGGCAACGGCGTGACGATGAGATCGTCCGGGCGAACGTCGTCGGGACGCTCAACGTGTTGTCGGCCGCCGCGGACGTCGGTTTCGATGCGTTCGTCTGTGCGGGTTCGTCGTCCGAGTACGGACCGAAGCCGCGTCCGGCGACCGAAACGGACGAACCATCGCCACGGACGACCTACGCCCTGACGAAGGCGTTCAGCACGCAGTATTGCCAACTCGTCGCGCGCGATAGATCGTTGCCGGTGCGCGTCTTGCGTCTTTACTCGGTCTACGGTCCGTACGAAGATCCTCGGCGGCTGATGCCCCGTCTTCTCGTCTCAGCTTCGCACGGGACGCTGCCGCCGCTTGTCAGTCCGAAGGCTTCGCACGACTTCGTGTACGTGGACGACGTGTTCGAAGCGTTCGTGGCGGCGGCGCGCGCGACGGATATCGAACCGGGAGCGGTCTTCAACATCGGGTCGGGCGCGCAAACGCCCTTGGAGTCTTTGGTTTCCCTCGTCCGCGCGACGTTCGGGGTCGACGCCGCCCCGCGGTGGGGATCGATGCCTGATCGGCCGTGGGACACCGACGTTTGGTGCGCGGATGTCGACAAGGCGGCTCGGGAACTGGCTTGGGAACCGAGGACGTCGCTTCGCGACGGACTCTTGCGCTTCGCCACCTGGCTCGGTTCGGAGCCGGGCATCGTTTCACGCTACGCGAGCGCGAGCGAGTTTCAGCGCCGCCAGTAGCTGCACTCGTCGTCGGCGCTGCCGACTTCGGTGAAGTGGTCGGCCATCAACCAGTCCTCGACGTCGACGTTGTCCGGACGGACGCACACCGCCTTCACCCCGAAGACGTCCAGCGCGTTCAGGACCGTCAAGCGTCCGGCGACCGGTGTATCGAGGGACGCCGTCAATGCAGTGCGAAGCGCCGGGCGAAAGCTTGGCCCGGCGAGCGGAGCGATCTGCTTGGTGAAGAGCACGCGCGGGGTCACCGCGAAGCTGGACGTCGTCACATCCGGTACGAGGCTGCTGACATCCTCGGGCGCCGCCACCTCGCCATGGGGAGCGATGCGCACGAGCCGTTCGGCCGCCCGGAGTGCCTCGGGTTGCAGGTCCCAGCTCGGGAGTCCGAAGACGGGACGGTGCAGGTTCCGGTGCTGCGCCATTTGCGTCGGCGTCGGCAGCTCGCGCAGCTGGGACACCGAGATCGCGAGGACGACCGACCCCATGACCGCGGAGGCGATGATCCGGACGGACCGCCGATGCTGTGACCACAGCGGAGCGTCGACGGCGAGCCCGACGATGATCGGGACGGGCACCGCCCAGACGATCCGCCACGCGACGTAGCCGATGTTGGTCGTCTTCAGCACCACGAGGCCGACTGGAGACAGAAAAACGACCGCCGCGAGTCCGGCGAGCGCGAACCCCAGCGAAGCGTGTGACGATCGAATCAGAGCCCAGCCGGCGAGCAACGCCACGGAGGTGAGCAGGAGCATGTAATGGCGGCCCATCACGTCCATCCATTGCGAAAGGGTGCTGGGGGGGACGTCCGTGAGCGCGGCTTGCGCCGACGCGAGGAGACGCAAACCGGCGAGCGCCAAGATGACCGGATAAGCCGCGGCCGACGAACCGACGAGCACTTTCTTGATCCGCTGCGACATCGGTTCGTCCCGGCGGAGAAGCGCGATCGGGAGCACGGCGCCTGCGACGATGATCGCGTCGACGAGGGTGCCCGATGACGACAGCCCGACGGCAGCGACGCCGCCGATCGCGAGCCACGTGAGCGATCGGCGAGAGGCCGTCCGTGCATAAGTCAACGCGTGGTGCCACAGCCACGGCGATAAGGCGACGACCAACATCGCCTTCCCTTGATAGATGCGGTACAAGCCGACACGCGGCCAACCCGCCGCGTCGGCGGCTTGGAAGCCGAGCATAACGAGGGCGACGGCCGTGACGAGGACGGCGGACCGTGCACCCGCCGTGCGCGCAAGTTGCCAGATCGCGATGACCGCGAAGGCAGCTGCGATGGAGCCGAACCATAAGTAGTAGAGCGTTCGCGCATCGACGTGGACGTGTGCCGCGATCGTCCCAACGAGTGGTTCGTAGGACGCGAGCACGTCCGGAAGGATCAGGTTCGGCAGCTTCTGATCACCGAACATCGTGTCCTTGAGGGGGAAACGCGTGTCGTGTACTCGCATGTACATCGCCCGGTTGAGGTAGTAGGTGTCGTCGGCGTTCGGACTGCGCGCGATCGCGACGAACGACGCAGCCGCGAGTGCGAGGAGGGCCACGACGATGACCTCACGAGCAGAAGGCGCCGCCCGTTCGACCTTCGCCGCGAGACCGCGTGACCCGGGAACGAAAACGATCGCGGACGCCACGGTGACGGCACCCGCCGCGGCGAAGAGGGTGGCGTGGCTCGCTACGAAGAGCAGTGCCGCGAGCGTGCCGGCTGCGACGATCGCGGCGATGATTACCGTGCGTTGGCGGTTCTCCGGATCGGTCGAGACAAGCGCTTGGCGCTTCGATTGGCGCCGGATCGCCACGGCGATGAGCGCGACGCCTGCGACGACGAAGACCGCCGCCGCGACGTCTCGCTTCAACTTTGCGAGCAGCGCGACGTGGTAGACGAGCGTCCACAGCGCGAAGACGGCGACGGCGCCGTTGAGTCCCCGTTCGAGGCGTCCGTCGCGCGCCAGCTCGTCCGACGTCACGGTCGCCTCCATCTCGCCCGACAGCATACTGAGCGTCGTCGAGCTTCTTTCGCAGCGGGCAGCCGCCCCGCAGTCGGATGAGATGCGGACATCGAAAGGCCCCCAGCCTTTCGGAGGGGGCCTTTCGGGGTGTGGATGGGGTCTGAGTAGAGTACTTCTTCGTGCCGAACGCCGCTTCGGAAACGCTCGCTGCGCGCGCATGGTTCCCGACGACCGTGGGCGTTCGCCTTCGGGGTTCGCACGTGAGTGCGGTTTACCGGCCGCGCGACAGGGCGATACTGAAGCAGGAGCATGAGCATCAACGCGCGACCGCTACGACGGTCAGACGTCGAGGCCATCTTCGAGAAGAAGCTGGCCGACTTCCACCATAAGGCGCGGTCGCTCGTCCTCCATCAGGTGGCATTCGAGGTGTTCTCGGACGCCGCCTCGGACGATCCGGACGTCCGCCTCGCGCTCGACACCGGGCTCATCGAGACCGTCCGCGACCCGGTTCTCGTCCGGCTCGAGGACTACCAGCTTTTCACGTGTCCGGTGCTCGCGGTCGCGGTGTTGTCCGGCGAGCCGGCGGAGATCCATCGAGCGTTTGTCGAGGGTGCGTTCCTGCGGAAGCTGTTCCGTTTTTTCGTCCCGGCAACCTACGAAGGCGGCGAGAGCTGGGAAGTGACGCAACAGGTGAGAGAGATCATGCAGAAGCACTTCGCGTTCCAGCTCGTCGCCTGCGAGACGGTTCTCGGCAAGGCATCCTGAGCGCGTGAGACGCGCCGCGGTCATCGTGGTCCTTGCGTTGCTGTCGCTGGAGCCGTTGCCGCGCGCGTCCGCCGATTCCGTTCGCGTCGTCGCCGTCGAGCGGCTGGCGCCGCGTCGTCCGCCGGTGGCGCCTCAGCCGGGCCCGAGTGGCCCGCCGCGCGAAGTCGCGCCGCTTCGCGGTGGTCCGGGGAACGCGAGCGGTGTCTCGCCGGACGAGACGCTCGGTCCGGTGCAGGACTCGGTGGTCGCCGCGAGCACGCCGACGCCCGGCCTCAACTTTGCGGGCTTCGCCTTCAACGGTTCGTTTCCGCCGGATCCCGCAGGTGAGGTCGGCACGACGCAGTTCGTCCACACGGCGAACTCGATCGGCGGCGCGGAGGTCGCGGTGTTCGACAAGACGACGGGGGCAGTCGTCCGGAACTTCATGATGAGCAGCCTCGCTTCGTCCGGCGTCTGTCAACACGGACTCGGAGACGGTGTCCCGTTCTTCGATCAGCTCGACGCGCGTTGGATCCTCACCGAGATCGCGACGAGGAGGAACTCGTTGTGTGTCTATGTGTCGCAGACCGACGACGCGACGTCGTCGTACACACCGTATTCGATCCACTTCAACGTCTTCCCCGACTATCCGAAGTGGGCCGTTTGGCCGAACGCGTTCTACCTGGGCTTCAACAACTCGGGCTTCAGCGATCCGATCGTCGCACTCAACAAGGCCACGATGATTGCCGGCGCACCGCTGATGCCGAACGATGTCATCGTCAGGAACATTGGGGCGTTGCCCGCGTTCGGATTCCAGCTCTTGTCGCCGGTCGACCTCGACGGTGATACACCGCCACCGGCGGCTGCGCCCGGAGTGTTCGTCCGCCACCGTGCGCATGATTTCGTGCAGTACGTCGAACTGTCGCCGGACTTCGTCCACGGGACGGCTAACGTGACCGGACCGGTGAGTGTGGCGGTTTCCAGTTTCAACTCGCGGTTGTGCGGTCGGCGTTCGGACCGGTGCGTCCCGCAGCGCGGGACGACGGTCCGCCTCGATTCGCTCAATCAGCCGGTCATGAATCGTCCGACGATGCGCGTTGTCGGTTCGGATCAGCTCATGGTCGGCTCCTTCACGGTCAATGTGGGAGACAGCCGCGCCGGCGTTCGCTGGTTCGAGCTGATGCGTCCGGCCGCGACGGTGTCCGGCTCGTGGACACTCGACGACGAAGGGACGTACGCGCCGAAAGGTCTCCACCGGTGGGTCCCGTCCGTCGACATCGATGTCAACGGCGACATCGCGCTTGGGTTCAGTGCGTCCAGCGGAAGAACGTTCCCGTCGATCCGCATCACCGGACGACTCGCCGGGGATACGCAGGGCGTCATGACGCAAGGCGAGACGGTGCTAATGACGAGTGCTGGTGCGCAGACCTTCGCGTCCCGTTGGGGCGACTACACAGAGATGAGCGTGGATCCCGTTGATGGAACGACGTTCTGGTACACGAACGAATACCTGAACCGGCGCGGCGAGTGGAGGACGTGGATCTCGTCCTTCAGTCTCGGCCCGTAGGCGTCGGCGCGGTCGGA
>Ga0307479_10007066_pt1 | contig 10347 bp, 7 predicted proteins | sample atmos_gasesECM4C_FD_203743 | JGI IMG/M metagenome (GOLD analysis project Ga0307479, IMG submission 203743) | Hardwood forest soil microbial communities from Morgan-Monroe State Forest, Indiana, United States - atmos_gasesECM4C_515 | ecosystem: Environmental > Terrestrial > Soil > Temperate...
ACTCATGTGGATCTCTTTCGAGGCGAGAGTACTAGTTTTCGCCAAGGCCGTACGATGCTGGACTGCATGAACTGGTGGCTCCATGAACTTATGCTAGCGTCTGGCTGTCTTCACGTCTGCTAGGAATCTACACTGGATCAGCTTCTTTTTGCTTTGATTTCCCCTGTCAAGATACTTGCCAAACCGCAAATCAGCTATCGAACGCACGGGGAGACTCGTCGGCCAACTCGCTCCACTGGACAACGATCGCGACCTTGCCAATTGGCAGGAGATGCGTACTTCTCGCCAGTAGCGCAAGAAATTCGCCGTTCCAATGTTCGTGCATGCGGGCTGGTATTTTTGCCAGTTTCTGAGGTCCTCGGCTACGCGGAAACTCGACCTAGCTATCCTCAGGTCGTGAGATCGTGACGGGGGAACCGCATATGGGAGAGCCGCTAAGAAATGCCAGCACGCCTACGAACTGTCAGAGGGGAGCACTGCTGGTCCTGCTCAGCATGTCCCTGCTCTCTGCTCTAGTGGCAGTAGCTCAAGTTGACGGAGGCACCTTGTCCACTGCTCCGCAAAACAGCGGAGTTCACCACGGGAAGCATGATGGTGGGAAGGATGACCTGGATGCCATCGGTAATCGCAAGATTGGCGACAAGGGCTTGGGAAATTGGTATTCGCTGGAGCGCGAGAGACAGATAGGCAGGCAATACGCACAGACTGTCGAGTCCAGTTCGCAGCTAATAGTGGATCCGGTGATCACTGAATACGTTAACCGGGTTGGACAGAACCTGGTGCGTAACTCCGATGCCAAGGTGCCCTTCACCATTAAAGTCATTGATTCGGATGAGATCAACGCCTTCGCATTGCCGGGGGGATTTTTATTTGTGACTACAGGATTAATCTTAACGGCAACTGAAGAGGCTGAACTGGCAGGAGTCATGGCCCATGAGATTGCGCACGTGGCGGCCCGCCATGCGACGCGACAGATGACCCGCTCCAACCTGATCAGTCTGGCCTCAATACCGCTGATCTTTGTTGGAGGCGGCTTAGGAGTTGCCGTGCAGGGGGTGGCTTCGCTTGCAGTGCCGCTGGGCGTGACAAAATTCTCCCGCAGCTTTGAGACTGAAGCGGACTATCTTGGGCTCGAATATTTGTACAAGACGGGTTACGATCCCCAGGCCTTTATTTCATTTTTCGAGCGGGTGCAAGCTCGGGAAAAAGAAAAACCTGGAAAACTGGCCAAGGCTTTTGCCACCCATCCTCAAACCACGGATCGGATCAAAAAAAGCCAGCAGGAGATCACAAAAATTCTGCCTGCCCGCGAATTCTACATTGTTTCCACTTCTGATTTCGACGAAGCCAGAACGCGCTTGGCAGAAATAGAGAACCGTCGCGTAAAAGTGGAACCACACCATGATCACCCGAGCCTGCGACGACGATCTACTTACGGCCAGGATAATGATGGCAAAGAAGAAGAGGATGAGCGCCCAACACTGAAGCGCCGTAGCAATTAATCGCCGGCGGCAGTGCGAATGGAGCGTGGCAGCAATGCTCTGCTACCGCAGTCGTCTGCAATCTGGCACTTTTGACAGTCGTACCCCGCGCTGGCAGTCACTAATCTGACTGAGACGATCGTTGCGGTTCTCAATAAGGGTCGTTCTCACGCCTTTCCAGGAGTGCGACACATCCGCTTTCTTGCAAGGCTCAGCGTAGGTAGCGCTTGGTAGGGCCGACGCGATGGGGGAGGACATTCGCTATGAACCTGAAAGCCTCTTGGCCAACATTCGTGATTCATACCATTCGAAACGCTGTAGCTATTATCTGTGTGGCTGTACTGGTGCCGGGAGACATCAGCTTGCTGGCAAGAACGCCGCCACCCGCTCAAGCCGGGGAAGAAGCGGCCAAGATCCCCGCGGACCAGCTCGATTCTCTGGTTGCTCCGATTGCGCTCTATCCAGACCCACTCTTGAGCCAGACGCTAGTGGCCTCGACCTATCCACTAGAAATCATCCAGCTACAACAATGGTTGCTGAAAAACAAAAACCTCAAAGACAAGGCTCTGGCCGATGCGGTGAAGAAGCAGGACTGGGATCCAAGCATTCAGGCCATGGCAGCCCTCCCCGACGTGGTCAAGCAACTAGCGGAGAACATCAAGTGGACGACAGACTTGGGGAACGCTTTTCTTGCGCAGCAGAGTGACGTGATGGATGCGGTACAACGCATGCGCAAGAAGGCCCAAGACGCCGGGAACCTAAAATCCACTCAGCAGCAGAAGGTGGAAACAAAGGTGATCGAGAGCAAGCAAGTGGTCGTAATTGAGCAGGCCAGTCCAGAGGTAATTTACGTTCCCAGTTACAACCCTACTGTGGTGTACGGACCGCCCGTGTATCCCTATCCACCGATTGCTTATCCGCCGGTGGGGTACTACGCCGCGGGTATGGCACTTTCGTTCGGGATTGGGGTTGCGATGGGGGCCGCGTGGGGCGGCGGCTGGGGATACCACAGCAACTGGGGCGGCAACAATAATATTTACGTGAACAACAATAATAATTTCGTGAACAACTCCAACCGGCAGAACGTCTCAAATCGGCCAGCTGGCGGTAACAACAACTGGCAACACAACCCGCAGCACCGCGGAGGCGCTCCTTATTCAAACCGAGCGACGGCGAAGCAATACGGCGGCACGAGTCGTGGCGATTCAATGGCTACGCGGCAGGCGAATGCGCGTCAGAACCAACCGGGCGGCGGCAACAGGCAACAGGTGGGTGCCAGTAACCCTAGTTCTTTCAGAGGCGGCCAACCCGGTGTTAGCGATCGCAGCGCTGGTGGAAGGGACTCAAGCAACCGTGGGGCAGGCGCGGGAGCGAGCAACATGAGTTCGAATCGCGGTGGCGCAGACCGCGTAGGTGACCGCAGTGTTTCGAGTGGCGGCGGATCTCGTGGTTCCAGCGCCTTTGGCGGCGGCTCCGGTAGCAGCGCACGGAGCAGCAGTGCCCGTGGCTCATCCAGCATGGGATCCCGCGGCGGCGGTGGCGGCATGAGAGGTGGCGGAGGTCGGCGGAGGTGAGGCAAACCATGATCGAGGAGGAGCACATGAGACCAAGACCGTCTATCGTCATAGCATGGCATACGCTGCTCGCACTTTTAGTCGCCATTCTCTTATGCGTCGTGGTAATGCCTGTGCGCTCGCAGTCACAATCGACACAGAAGGCAACTGCGTCCTCAGCTCAGATACGAAAGGTGTTCGAAACGCCGCAACAAGCGGCCGAAGCGTTGATTCAAGCAGCGGAAAATTACGACGTTTCTGCCCTGCTGGAAATGTTCGGTCCTGAAGGCAAGGACTTCATTTCCTCGGCGGATCCTATTAAAGACAAGAGCATTGCCGCAGCTTTTGTAGCCAAGGCGCACGAAAAGAGTATGGTGACTCTGGACCCAAGGAACCGGGCACGAGCCATCCTATCAGTCGGCAATGACGATTGGCCGCTGCCGGTTCCGATCGTGAAGAAAGGTGGTACCTGGTCTTTCGATTCCAGAGCAGGCCGCGATGAGATTCTCCGCCGGCGCATTGGAGCCAACGAACTCGACGCAATGCAAATCTGTCGCGGTTTTGTGGAGGCGCAGGAAGAATATGCCTCGGAAGTGCACGACGATTCGGGAGTCAATCAGTACGCGCAAAAGATTATCAGCACTCCCGGCAAGCGTGACGGTCTGTACTGGCAGAACGAAGATGGCACACCGGGTGGTCCCATCAGCGAGGCAATAGCTCGGGCCATTCAGGAAGGCTACACACCGGGCAAGACTGCCGGATACCACGGCTACTACTTCAAGGTTCTGAAGGGGCAAGGCCCAGCGGCGCCGTTAGGACAGCTGGACTATGTGATTGAGGGAATCATGATCGGTGGGTTCGCGCTGGTTGCGGTCCCGGCCGAATACCGCGTAACGGGAGTCAAGACTTTCATGGTTAGCTACGACGGAATTGTCTATGAGAAGGACCTGGGGCCTGAGTCCGACAATATCGTGAAGAACATGGAGCGGTATAACCCGGACAAGACCTGGCATCGCACTGATGACCAGTGGCCCCCAGATGTTTTAGCTACGGGGAGTGTTTCGGCCACGGTGAACTGATCTTGGTTTGTTGGGCATTTGTTAAGGTCAAGGAATCGAGAAGGCGGCGGAAATTCAACTCTGGATTTCCTTGCAGGTACTAGACAAACCTGGAGGGGGCTAATTGGGATTATGCTCACTCTTCTAGTAGGGCTTGTGTGTACGAGGATCGTTCTCAGGCTCCGCAAACAACCCAAGAGGGCGGTTACGATCGCTCGTGTTGTTCTTGGGCATGTGTTTTGCGTTCGCCGTCTCGTTTACGGTTCGGGCCGAAGATCAACTAACAGCTAAGACAAAGCCCGAGCAGTCTTTGGCAAGGCTTTCGGACAGTTCGAGTTCCCCCGTTATCTTTTTCCAAGAATAGACGATGGTCGAGATACCGGCCCTCCGGCGCTAGCGCCTGAGCTCAACTTCTGGAAAGACTAGGCGGACTTTGCGTCGCTGCAGGGAAGATATTTGACGAGCATAACCTCGTTGCCATCTTGCCCATAAATAACCTGATCGACAAGCTGCTGTGCCATCAGCACCCCGAACCCACCCGGGCGCATTCCTCTCGCCTCACGCACAGCAATATGGCGAATCGGGTCGTCGGCTGGATTAGCAATAGCGGCGTGAGGAATTTCGTCGAGCGTGAAGCCGGGACCCGGATCAGTAATGCGGCACGTGACCATTCGGCGGGCGCGGACGTATTCGATGTCCACGTCTTTGGTGGGATCCAATCCGGCGCCATGCTCGATGGCATTCAGAAGCATCTCGCGAAATGCCGTAGCAACCTGGTTTCTTTCAGGACCGGGTAAATCAGCCATTTCGTTCAGAAACTGCACCAATCGATCCGCAGTTTTCAGGTCGCAGCGCGCCATGAGGCGGATCCAGTCCGGGGTCGCGGAGACCACTTCGATTCCGTCGTCCCAACACGGTTCCTCAACGGCACTTCGAATCATCTCTGCCAGGGCCTCCATGGAGAACGGCTTTGAGAAATAGCTGAAGGCGTGCTTATGCATGGCTGCAATCACATCAGCCGGTGTGCTTTCGGTAGTGAGTATGATGAGGCGCGTGTGCGGACGCGCACGCCTGATTTTCCCCAGCAATTCGATATCTTGCCTGCCTGAGGTCCTTTCGCCGGTCACAATAAGGTCGAAAGCTTTCGCCCGAGCCCAGTCAAGGGCCACCTTGTTATCGGGCACGTGGTGAATAGCGCAGACTTCTGGTTTAAGAATGCTGGAGAGGAGAACCCTGATCTCGGGGTCAGCGTCGACCACAAGCACGTCCTTGACCACGAGGGGGCGCAATACTGGCTTTGAGATTGAATTCATAGACTCTCCCGCGCCCACGCGTTCTTTCCCGCGACGTCTTCAAGAATGACGAACTTTGAGAAAAAATGCAGCTGTTAGTTGTGCTAGTGGCTAGCGTCAAGTGAGGGGAATTCGTTCAAGTGCTCGACGATGGGGAGGTTCAGCCAATGAGTGTCACTGTGAGTTTTGACAGATGACACCTTTCGTGGAACTCAAGAGAGTGGATTCACGGGAGCAGGCATGAAAAGCGGTCTTTGCGCATTGCTCCTTGGTGGCATGATGCGTGCGCTTACAGGCGCGCTAAGTACCATTCAAGTCGACGCGAGCGCGCATGATTGTCTGACCGACTGTTTCTTGAGGATTAATTCCTGCTCTCGCCTGTCTTTTCAGTACTGCAATAGTTTCTTTTGTTCAGGGAGAATAGAAAATGGACGAGGGCTGCGGCGACTCTGAGAACCGACCCTCAGTAGTGTGCCTCCGGGAGTAGGCAATGAGCACTGACTCTGCGCGGCAATCGTGGAAAATAGGAAATCTGAGTTCCCCGATTCACGTAGCCACCTTGGTGTTCCTGGTGGGACTGATGTCCTATTTCGCCTCCCTACTGGGATCGTCGTTGAGGGTGCCTCCACGGATGATCTCACCGCTGTGGCCCGGCAATGCGCTGCTGATAGCCGTTTTGCTGCTGGTGCCGCGGAAGATCTGGCCTGCACTCATCACGGTAGCTCTGGGAGTATTCCTTCTCACCGGTCTGCAAGCAGGAGTACCGATAGCCACTGTTTCCTGGCTTATTCTTGGGGACCTGGTCGAAGTCCTCATTGCGGCTTTTGGAGTGAGTAGTTCCTTTAATCAATCACCCCGATTGAACACTACCAATGCTCTGGCTCGGTACTCGTTTTTCGCGGTGGGCCTTGCGCCGTTAGCTTCGGCATTTCTTGGCGCGACTAGCGGCTTTCATGCCAATTATTGGCTTTATTGGAAAATATGGTTCTTTTCTGAGGTGTTAGCACTCCTCATCCTGGCTCCGGCTGTGCTGAGCTTCGTCAACGTTTGGGAATCATGGGCACAGAAGTCGCGTGCTTACTTCATGGAAGCAGCCGCTTCGTTCACGTCGACCATGTTTCTTGCATACTTTCTTTTCATTTTTTCTGGACGAAACACCCCGCCAGCGCTGCTTTATTCTTTAGTGCCATTTCTGCTGTGGTCCGCTTTGCGCTTCGGATCGGTGGGGATCACGGCCTCAATGATCCTCATAGCATTTGTATCACTTTGGGGTGCTGCGCACGGCCGCGGCCCATTCACTGCGCTTGGACCGCTTACAAATGTTTTGTCCTTACAGCTGTTCCTGCTTTTCATCGCAACACCTTTCATGGTTCTCGCCGTTCTTGTCCAGGAGCATAGGCAAGCGGAGCAGGCACTCCGGAACTCAGAGGAGAAGTTCTCCAAGGCTTTTCGAGAAAGCCCGATGGAGGTGATTGGACGGACTACGTTCGATATCTCCATCTGGGTGGATCCTACGCACAGGCTGGAGTTCGTGAATCGTCTTCTGGCTGGCGGTGTCATTCGCAATTTGGAAATTCGGTATTGCCGCAAGGATGGCGCGCAGAGGGTGGCCCTGGGCTCGGCAGAGCTGATCGAGATAGGGAACGAACCATGCGTTCTCTCGGTGATTGCAGATATTACTGAACGAAAACAAGCTGAAGAAGCACTCTCTTTGGCGAATGATCGGCTTCGCTTGGCAATGGAATCAGGAAGAGCTGTGGGCTGGGAATGGGACATTCGGAGCGGCCGAGCTGTACGATTCGGTGATCTGCATTCTGTATATGGAATCCCATCCGAAACCTGCTGTGGCCAAATCGAGGACTTCTACCAACGGGTACACCCAGACGATCGACAGCGCGTTGCGGAAGCCGTTGCCGAAGCCCAGCGAGACCACAAACCATACGCCGCGGAATTCCGCATCATTCATGCTGACGGGACGCTGCGTTGGCTCGCTGCGAGAGGGAACTTTTACTACGCACCAAATGGTAGCGCTGAACGCATGCTTGGCACGGCAATGGATGTAACGGAACGCAAGCACGCTGAGGAAAGACTGCGAGAATATGAAAAAGCCATCGAAAGCGCAGAAGAGATGATCGCAGTCGTGGACCGAGAATACCGGTACGTCATTGCCAATCATGCGTTCTTAAGTCACGGGAACATGACGAGGGATCAAGTCGTGGGACGGCGAGTTTCGGAGATCCTGAACGAGGGCGTCTTCGAGACGGTGGTCAAAGAAAAATTGGATGATTGCTTTCAAGGAAGAGTCGTCAGATTCGAAATGCAATACATATACCCGGGGCTCGGCAAAAGGGACTTGTTCCTGTCGTACTTTCCCATCGAAGGCCCTACGGGGGTTGATCGAGCCGCTTGTATTTTGCAAGACATCACGGAACGCAAGCAGGCTGAACAAGCACTGCGACAAACAAAGGAGGAGCTTGTAGAAGCACAGCGCGTGGCGCACTTGGGAAGCTGGCAATGGGACGTAACGATCGGGGCCATCACCTGGTCGAAAGAACTCTACCGTATCCATGGTCTTGATCCAACGCTGCCGGCACCGTCGGAGAAAGAACTGGCGAAACACTTCACGCCAGAAAGCTGGAACCAGTTGAGCCTTCGGATGAGAGAGATGGTACAAATGGGCTCTGTTCAGGAATTTGATTTGGAAGTGGTGCGCCCGGACGGAAGCAGGAGGTGGGTTTCTACTCGTGGCGAAGCAGTGCGCGATAACAGCGGGCGCGTCACCCTGATTCGTGGCATCGTGCGGGACATCACCGAGCGCAAGCAGATTGAGGATGAGCTCCATGAAAGCCAAAATCGGCTGCGGGCGGTTGTCGCTTCAGCGATGGATGCGATCATCGCCATCAACGAGGAGCAAAGGATTGTATTGTTTAATGTCGCAGCCGAGAAAATGTTCGGCTGTTCCGCAAGCGATGCAATTGGCAGCAGTATCGAGCGTTTTATTCCCGAGCGTTTCCGCGCTGGACACCGCGTTCATATTCGCCACCTCGGCGACACTGGGGTTACCAATCGCTCCATCGGCACCCTGTTGTACGGCCTACGAGCGAATGGCGAGGAATTCCGGATTGAAGCCTCCATCTCGCACATTCGATCTGATGGGAAAAGACTGTTTACAGTCATCATTCGTGATGTCACCGCGCGTCTCCAAGCAGAAGAATCGGTGCGTGAGAGCGAGGAGCGCTTCCGCCTGGTCGCCAACACCGCTCCCGTGATGATCTGGATGTCAGGTCCCGACAAGCAGTGCAACTACTTCAATCAACCATGGCTGGAGTTCACCGGTCGTTCACTCGAAGCCGAGCTGGGCAACGGCTGGGCCGAAGGCGTGCACGCGGAAGACTTGAAGCGTTGCCTGGATATTTACACGCGTTCATTTGATCAACGCGAGTCTTTCAAAATGCAGTATCGGTTGCGGCGACACGACGGAGAATACCGATGGGTGCTCGATATCGGTGTGCCAAGGTTCAACCCGGACAGTTCTTTTGCCGGTTACATAGGATCCTGCATAGACATTACAGATCGAAAACTGGCCGAGGAAGCTCTGGCCGACATGGGCCGCAGACTGATTGAAGCCCATGAAGAGGAGCGCTCCTGGATCGCCAGAGACCTCCATGATGACATCAATCAGCGAATCGCGCTGTTGGCGATCGAGTTGGAACAATTGAAACAAAACCTTCCCGAGTCGGCGGTTGACTCTCACGATCATATCCGCCAACTCGGCGAGCGTCTCTCGGATGTGGGCAAGGACATTCAGGCGCTGTCTCACCGTCTACATTCATCCAAGCTCGAATATCTGGGCATTGTGGCTGCGACCAGCAGCTTCTGCAAGGAGCTGTCCGAGCAGCAAAAGGTGGAGATTGACTTCAGCCACTCTGGGATACTGCGCAGCGTGCCCAAGGAAATCTCACTCTGTCTTTTCCGGGTCTTACAGGAAGCCCTGCAGAATGCGGTGAAGCATAGCGGTGTGCGGCGCTTCAGAGTGGAGCTGCACGGTACATCAGGGGAGATCCACCTTTCGGTAAGCGACTCGGGGGTTGGATTTGATCCTGCAGCGGCCATCTCTAGCCGGGGGTTGGGTCTGATCAGCATGCAAGAAAGAGTGCACCTGATCGACGGCGACCTGGCAATCGAGTCGCAGCCGAGCGGTGGCACTAGAATTCGCGTTCGAGCGAGTCTCAAAACAAGAAAGTCTTTGGAGCAGGCAGCCGGATGAGGACAGAGAATCTCCCCTTTTAATGAATCGATTTTTTCTCCCCTGGGACCCACTACGAAACCTGCTGTACTGAAGCGAGTTTATTGCTCAGTGGCTGCTCACTCTGGAAAAGCCCAAAATGGCAATGCAGGTGCATGGCCTTGTTGTCTAACAAAGGCGAGAAGGTGTGCCATGAGCAAAATCCGCGCTGTAGTAGCTGATGACGACAAGGAAATGCTTGGCACAATCGTATCGGCGTTGGCACAGGAATTGACGTCATTCGGGCAGTCAGTGACGGCCAAGCGGCGCTTGAGGCTGTAATACAGTTGCGACCTGAAGTTGCGATATTCGATATCTCGATGCCGGTATTGAACGGTCTTGAAGTGGCCAGGCGGCTGAAAGACACTAAAGGGAGCACCAAGGTTATCTTCCTGACCGTCCACGATGACCCAGATATAGTCACCGCTGCAATTGAAGCCGGGGCTCTCGGTTATGTGCTCAAGGCGCGCTTGAGATTTGACTTGATCCCAGCCATCCAATTGGCCCTGCAAGACGGGTACTTTGTTTCCCCGGCATATGAGTAGCTGCCCGGGCAACGAAGCGTTCCATTCCAGAAGCGATCGTGCTTCATTTTCCACGCGCTTGACGCCATTCAGGCATCGGCGAACTGAAGTCCTACAATGCTTTGAAAGCTTCCGCAAAACTCAAGTGATGTAG
>Ga0307479_10007067_pt1 | contig 10346 bp, 9 predicted proteins | sample atmos_gasesECM4C_FD_203743 | JGI IMG/M metagenome (GOLD analysis project Ga0307479, IMG submission 203743) | Hardwood forest soil microbial communities from Morgan-Monroe State Forest, Indiana, United States - atmos_gasesECM4C_515 | ecosystem: Environmental > Terrestrial > Soil > Temperate...
CTGTGTATTGAGCTTCCTCCCTGGATTCTCACGAAGGAGGCGACCGATAACTGGCGGACTACAGCCTGGGGTCGAATCACGGGCTTCTCTGCCCAGAGTCAAAAAGACGCACACGCGGACGATCACAACTAGCGACTTGTTGTTTTATTGATTCTAAAAGACTTAGCTTAAGAGGAGGCCCGCTCTAAAACAGAATTCGACGATAACATTGTGGATTGTATCAGACCTCGCAGGCATATGCAAGTCCAAATCCCTCTAAGGCAAGATCGTCCAAGGTACGCCGCAAAACCGTGCTGAATCTCTCGCTAACATTTCGCGCTAACGCCGATGGGAAGCCACTCGTCTTTAACAAAGAGGAAGGCGCCGATACAGACTCGGATGGCGCCGAAGAGGCAAAAGCATGAATTCTTTCCTTCAGGACCTACGGTATGCCTACCGGATGCTGGCAAAGACTCCGGGATTTACGATCGTCGCAATCCTCACGCTGGCGCTGGGAATCGGCGCGAACGTGGCGATTTTCAGCGTGGTCCATGCCGTTCTGCTAAACGCGCTGCCGTTTCCCCACCCCGAGCAACTGGTGCGCGTGTACAACGACCTGCGCGGATCGAACATACCGGACGTCGGAATGGGAATCCTAGAGCTGCAGGACTTTCAAGAGCGCTCGGGCGTGTTTCAGGACATCTCGCCTATCTGGCCCATCAACGCCAATGTGACGGGAGGCGATCGTCCCGAGCGAGTGGAGGCCCTGACGACCAGCCCCAACTACTTCACGATTCTGGGCGCCAGGGCGCGGCTGGGACGCGTGTTCACCAAGCAGGATGCCGTGCCGGGGTTCAGCGAAATCACGGTGATCAGCGACGGCCTCTGGAAGCGGCGCTTCGGTTCCGATCCGAATGTCCTGGGGAAAAAGCTCCGGCTCGATAACGACCTGTACGAGGTCATCGGCGTGATGCCGCCGGAATTTCGTCATCCGGGCCGAACGCTCGAGACGGACGTGGATTTGTGGATTTGCGCCGGGTATGTGGCGGCTCCGTTTCCCACCCAGCCACTGCGCGCACAGCGATTCTTCCCGGCGACGATGGGCCGTCTGAAACCCGGATTGAGCGTCGGGCAAGCACAGGCACAGCTCGACGCATACGCCGCGGGTTTGGCGCGCCAATATCCAACCGACTATCCGCCTGCCCAGGGTTGGGCTGTGCGGCTCGCACCCTACCAGGAGGACCTTGTCGGAAAATTTCGCACCGAGCTTTTTGTGCTCTTTGGGGCAGTGGGGGTTGTTCTGCTGATCGCATGCGTAAATCTTGCGAACTTGATGCTCTCCCGGTCCGCATCGCGCCAGCGTGAAGTTGCGATTCGCCTTGTGCTCGGCGCCGGGCGCTCGCGGCTGATCCGTCAATTGCTGACGGAAAGCGTGTTGCTCGCCAGCATCGCAGGCGCGGCCGCCCTGGTGATGGTTGTTGCTCTGAAGACGACTCTCCTGGCATTTGCGCCCAGGGATCTGCCGCGCTTGAACGAAATCGCCATCAGCGGAAAAGTGTTGCTCTTCGCTTTCGCCATTTCGATATTGACGGGAGTGGTTTTCGGACTTGCGCCCGCCCTTCAGGCGGCAAGCCCGAACCAGGTGGCGAATTTGCGCGAAGGCAGCCGCGGGTCCGGCTCAAGCCGCCGCCAGACTCGCACCTCGCGCGTTCTCGTGGCTTCGGAGATTGCGCTGTCGCTCGTGCTGCTCATCGGAGCGGGACTTCTTGTCCGCAGTTTCACGCAATTGCTCGGCGTGAATCCCGGCTTCAACCCGCACGGCATTCTTACCACGCACATCTGGCTTCCCGTTCCCAACGACCCGGCGACGGATCCTTATCGTCCGCAAGAAAAACGGGCTGAGTTCGAGCGTGAACTTCAGCGCCGCGTCAGCGCGCTGCCCGGAGTCGAAATGGTCTCGGTCAACGACGGATTCAGTTTCTCGTTCGGCGCGCAACCCAACAACGCAGTATTTACGATGGAGGGGCGGCCCGACGAATCGAACCGCGCTCCTACGGCCGATTTCATGGCGGCGGGCCCTGATTTCTTCCGATTGATGCAGATTCCGCTGCTTTCAGGCCGCGTTTTCAACGACAGCGATGACACAAAGTCACTGAAGGTGGTTCTGATCGACGACACGCTCGCGCGGCGGTATTGGCCGGGCGAGGATCCCATCGGCAAGCGCGTGAAATTCGGCCCTGTGGACTCGAAGCAGCCTTGGATGGAAATCATTGGCGTGGCCGGAAACATCAAATCCGACGGGATTGATGCGCCAAGCGCTCCGCACATGTATGTCCCTTCGTATCAAAACCCCGGCTACGCGATGACGGTCTATCTCCGCACGGCGATGTCTCCCGGCACGCTGAGCGACTCAATCCGCCACGAAGTGCAGGCCATCGATCCGAACGTTCCGGTATTTGGCGTCCGCACCATGGACGAAGTGATCGAGCGCTCGCTTTCCGACCGCCGCTTCGCGCTGCAAGTGGTGGGAGCCTTCGCCGTGGTCGCGTTGCTGCTTGCGGCAATCGGAATCTACGGAGTGATGGCTTACTCTGTCAGTCAGCGCACTCATGAAATCGGGATCCGCATGGCGCTCGGCGCACAACCCCGTGATATTCTCCGCATGACGGTGGGCGAAGGCATGCTTCTGGTCGCATTCGGTCTTGCCGCCGGGGTCGCCGGTTCGGCGCTGCTGACGCGGTTCCTGCAGTCCATGCTCTTCGGCGTCAGGCTCTCCGACCCGATAACGTACGGAGCGGTGCCCTTGCTTCTTGGAGCTGTCGCATTGTTCGCGTCCTATGTTCCCGCGCGGCGCGCGATGCAGGTGGATCCGCTGGTCGCGCTGCGTGAGGAGTGAGCCGCGCGATTCGGCGCCGCGGGAGATTCCTGACGGAACAGCCCGCCGAAGGCGAGCGATGAGTTTCCCTTTGGCGAGGAAATCTGTTGCCGCAATTCTGTTCTTACTTCTCCCCTAGACTTCGCAAAACGTGCCAGCCAATTTGTCTTCGCCGCGCCTCTCGCCGAAACGCGCGTACCATTGCCACGAAAACCCGTGTGCTATACTTTCGAAGTGCAAGCAATGAATGCTGCCTTTTAGGACGTGCGGAGAGGCCGATGACATTCCCAAAGACCGAAAAGATCTGGCGCAACGGAAAACTCATTGCTTGGGACGACGCCAACATTCACGTCCTCTCTCACGTGGTCAGTTACGGCTCCGCGGTATTCGAAGGCATCCGCTGCTATCACACCACGCAAGGCCCGGCGATTTTCCGGCTTCGCGATCACATTCAGCGCCTCTTCAACTCGGCGCATATCTACCGCATGGAAATTCCCTTCACGCCCGACGAAATTCACCAGGCCAGCCTCGATATCGTCCGCGCCAACAAGATGGACGCGTGCTACTTGCGTCCCATCGTGATGCGCGGCTACGGCTCGGCGGGAGTGGATCCCGTGGGATGCCCGATTGACACTTACATCGCCTGCTGGGAGTGGGGGAAATATCTCGGCGAAGAGGCCCTGCGCAACGGGGTCGACGTGTGCATCAGTTCCTGGAGACGCCCGGCCCCCGACACTTTGCCTCAGATGGCCAAAGCAGCCGCGAATTATATGAATTCGCAACTCATCCGCCTCGAAGCGAAAGCGAATGGCTACGTGGAAGGCATTGCTCTCGACGTAAGCGGCAGCGTGAGCGAAGGTTCCGGCGAGAATATTTTCGCGGTGCTCGACGGCGCTGTGATTACGCCGCCTCTTTCCAATTGCGCCCTCCCCGGCATCACCCGCCACACGGTTATGGCGATCTGCCGCGATTTGGACATTCCCGTCGCCGAGCAGATCATTCCGCGCGAAATGCTCTATGTGGCAAACGAGGTCTTCTTCTGCGGCACCGCCGCCGAGATTACGCCGATTCGTTCGATCGATCGCATCAAGGTTGGCAACGGCTCGCGCGGCGCAATTACAAAGCGCATCCAGGACGAATTCTTCGCGCTGACGAGCGGCGCGAAGCCCGATAGTCACGGCTGGTTTTCTCCCGTCGTAGTTCCTGCCGGCGTGGGCGCTCGTTAGACGGCCGCTGGGGCGTACTCCGCACTAACTTCGACACACCTTCTCTACCTTCGACGCGGATTGCTAACCGCAGGCTTTGACTCTTCCGTCTCGTTTCTCTACAATCTCGTCGCTTCGAATAGAAGGGGCGCCGTGTATACCTTGCCGCAAAAACTCGTCGCGGAATTCATCGGGACGTTCACGCTCATCTTTATCGGCGTGGGCTCGATCTGTGCCGATCAGTACATCCATGCCGCCACGGGAGGCAATCTCGGGCTCCTCGGGATCGCGGTCGCACACGGCCTAGCGATCGGCATTATGGTCAGCGCCGTCGGCCATATCTCCGGCGGTCATCTGAATCCAGCCGTCACGATTGGTTTCTGGGTAACGAAGCGCATCAACACCATCCAAGCTCTCTTCTACTGGATTTCACAGCTTCTCGGCGCAACCGCCGCCGCGTATCTGATCATTGCCATCGTGCCGGAAACAATCTGGCGGCCCGTGTGGCTCGGCACGCCCGATCTTTTATCGGTGCCGGATTTCACTCGCTGGAACGGCATGCTGCTCGAAGCGATTCTCACGTTCTTCCTCGTGTTTGTCGTTTTTGCCACCGCCGCGGACGCCAAAGGCGCGTTCAACAAAATCGCCGGCTTCGCAATCGGCTTGACGATCACGATGGACATTCTCTTCGGCGGACCGTTCACCGGCGCCGCGATGAATCCCGCGCGCGCCTTTGGGCCTGCGCTCGCCGCTCATCATTGGACGAACCACGGCGTCTACTGGGTTGGCCCGCTCTTCGGGGGCGTCGTTGCCGGCGTGCTTTACGACCGCCTGTACCTCCGCGCTCAGCCGCCTGCCTGAAATCGGGCAGTTGGCGCAGCATCCGGGGGTGTGTACCTGACCTAAAGTTCAGGTTGCCCCTCTAGAAACTGCCCATCGGGCGTCCTTGCTACGCCTTTTCCCGCATGCTAGTTTGGCTGAAAGCTCCTGATACCGGAGCTTTTCTTATGGCCATCAGTATTGACGATCTCCTGCGCCGCGCCGTTGAAAATCGTGCGTCCGACTTGCATCTCAAAGTCGGTAATCATCCCTATCTGCGCGTGGATGGTCTCCTCAATCCGCTGAACGACATTCCTCGCGTCACGCCGGAGGAAATGCTCTCGATGGCGTTCAGCATGATGACGAACCGCCAAAAGCAGAAATTCAAGGAGACCGCCGAACTCGACATGGCCTACGGCGTCGCCGGCCTTGGCCGGTTCCGGGTGAACGTGTTCCAGCAGCGCGGCAATGTCGGCATGGTGTTGCGCGTAATTCCCACGAAGATTCGCACGATCGAGGAACTCGAGCTTCCACGTATCGTGACGCAAATCTGCGAAGAGATGCGCGGGCTGGTGCTTTGCACGGGAACCACCGGTTCGGGCAAGTCTACCACTCTGGCGGCCATGATCGATCGCATCAATTCGCTCCGCGCCGAACACATCATCACGATTGAAGATCCGATCGAATATCTGCACCGCGACAAAAAGGGATTTATCAATCAGCGCGAAGTGGAAGTCGACACGTCATCATTCTCAACCGCGCTGCGCGCCGCCCTTCGTCAGGACCCGGACGTGGTCCTCGTCGGCGAAATGCGCGACCTCGAAACGATTTCGACGGCGTTGCTCGCCGCCGAAACCGGCCACTTGGTGCTCTCCACCTTGCACACACTCGACGCGACGGAAACCATTCAGCGCATCATCGCCGTGTTTCCGCCGCCCGAACAGAAACAGATTCGTCTGCAGCTCGCTTCCACGCTGAAGGCAGTCGTCAGCCAGCGTCTCGTCCGGAAAAGCGAAGGCGGCCGCGTACCGGCCGTGGAAGTGATGATTTCCACCGGCTACATCCGCGACTGCATCATCAACCCCGACAAGACGCGCATGATCCGCGACGCCATCGCCGCCGGCACCAGCCAGTACGGCATGCAGACGTTCGATCAGTCGCTGTTCGACCTGTACTCGCGCAACCTCATCACGCTCGAAGAAGCCATCATGCGCGCCTCGAACCCGGACGATTTCCGCCTGCGCGTTCAGGGCATCCGTTCTTCCGCCGACTCCGCTCGCGAGGAAATGGAACGCGCCATGACAGAATTCGAACGCACAAGCAACCGCTAACCGCAAAGATTGAAACGCATCATCTTCACAGCATTCAGTCTTCTCTCGGTTTCTCTAGGGTTACTTCGCATACGCAACCCGCTTTAATTTCGGCGGCGTGGGGCTCCATCACAATTTCTCCGTGCTCCCTGTGGCTCCTTCGTGTCCTCTGTGTTCGGCCTTTTGAATTTGGCTTGCGGTCTTGCAGGTCCCCATCAGTGTTTATCTGTGTTCATCTGTGGTTAAATCCTGCCGTGCGCTTTTCCCCGCGCAAACTCTCGACCGAGCAGAAGCTCTACGCATCCTCGCTCCGCGCCCTGATGCGCCGCGCGCATTCGATCCATGAAATGAAGGAATATCTCGAACGCCGCGTGGAAGACAAAGAGCTAGTCGCACCTGTCATCGCGCGGCTGAGAGAATTGAAGTATCTCGACGACGCCCGTTACGCGCTCGACTACGCCAGCAACCACGCACAACTGCGCCGCCAGGGGCGCTTCCGCATTGCCCGCGAGCTTCGCGGCCGGGGCGTGCCCGACCGCTATATTGAAGCCGCTCTCGATGCCGTCTTTGCGGAGACGGATGAAGCTACTCTCGTTCGCGCGAGGCTGAAGCGGCGCCTCTCGAATATCCGCGGCCCGCTCGACGAGCGCAAGTTCGCTTCGCTCTACCGCAGCCTCCTGCGCGCAGGCTTCTCCTCCGATGTGATCCGCGATGAGCTTAGCGCCGTCCGCCGAGGCGACTTCGCCGACATGCAGGATCCCACGGAAGAGCAATCCTAGCCTGCCATCCTTTTTCGGAGATTCTCGCATCCATTAGAGCGTAAAATGGCCGCTCCAAATCCAGCCGTCATCCAGGCGAGCATGAACAACGAAGCTGAAAAATCCGGCGCGCGGTCTGCCATCGTACTTTTGGTGATCGTGTTGTTGCTCGCTGGCTATTCGGTCGAGTTTGGCCTCCAAACCCTGGCTTGGGCGGAGGCAAGGCACTGGGCCGGAATCAATCCATGGCTCAACGACGTTCCGCAGCCTCTTCAAGCGCCCGCCACACCCGCTGCGAAGGGCACGCAGGTGAAAGCCTACGACTTCCAATTCACCGCGTCCTGGGCCATTTCAAAAATCACGCCTTCGCTCAATTTCGTTGACGTGCATTTTGATCCCGGCCAGGTGATCACGTTCTTCGGTCCGGACACGCAGTTGGACACTTTGCGCGAACTGCGGAACTCGAATCCGGCTGAGTATCAGAAATTCATGACCGTATTCGCGGAACACCCCATCGAGTCGAACTACGAGATATATCAAGCCGTGTACAGCGCTTCGCCCACGCAGTTGTCGCCATTCCTTCGCCAGCGCGACGCGTTGCGCATCAATAGTCTCTTGCTCTGGAAGCTTTCTTTCGGCACGGAGGGTGGCGCGGGGATTTTCTCCTTCGATTTCGGCAAGAACCACGGATTTCAGTTTGGCGACCCGGCGAAAGGACCCGTGGCCGTGCGCGTATTCGACGACCGCGGCCACCAGTTCCGGTTCATCTTCACCACCACCGCGGGCTCCAACGCGAGAATCACGCAGGACGACATTGATCGGGCCGTCCAAACCCTCGAACCTGTCCCCATCCTCGAACGCTGAATCTCTTGGATCTTACGCGCGGGCGGCTGCGCCGGTGGCATTCAAGACTTTTTGGTAGTAGGCCTCGTACTGAGGAATCACGTCGTTCGAGCAGTATCTGGCACGCGCATTGATTCGGGCCTGCTGCCCCATCGAGCGGCCGCGATCCGGCCGCGTGAGAATATCGAGAGCATATCTCCCGGCCGCTTCCACGTCTCGCGGTGGAACGAGATAACCGTCCACTCCATGCGTGACGACTTCCGGCAGTCCCCCCACGTGGGTTGCAATCACCGGGACTTCGCACGCCATCGCTTCCAGCGCCGCCAGCCCGAACGATTCAAGGTCGCTCGGCAGCAGAAATAAGTCAGCAAAGCCGAGCTTTTCCTGCACGCTGTCTTGCTTGCCCAGAAAGAAAACGTCGCGCGAAAGGCCCTTCTTACGAACCAGGTATTCCGCTGCGCCCCGGTCCGGGCCGTCGCCCATCATCACAAGCTTCGCGGGAATTTTCGCGCGCACCAGCGCGAAGATCTCAACCACATCCGTAATTCGCTTCACAGGCCTGAAATTCGAGAGGTGCATGAGGATGGGCTCATTGTTCGGCGCCCATTGCTTGCGCAAAGGCGCGTCGTCGCACCGCTTGTAGAGGTCGCAATTCACGAAGTTGGGAATCACCTCGATGGGCCGCTTGATTTCGAATTCCTTCAGAGTTTGGTCGCGGAGATAGCTTGAAATAGCGGTCACGCCGTCGCTTTGCTCGATCGAAAACTTCGTGATCGGCAAGTAGCTCCGGTCGCTGCCCACCAATGTGATGTCCGTGCCATGAAGGGTGGTGATAAAGGGCAATTTTTTCGGGGCCGCCATCATGCGAGCCAGCAGCGCGCTGACGGAATGCGGAATCGCATAGTGAACGTGTACCAAATCCAGCGAAGCCTCCTCGGCTACTTCGAACATCTTCGTCGCCAGAGCGAGCGTGTAGGGGGGATGATCGAAAAGCGGATAGCTCGTCACTTCCACTTCATGAAAATGAATCCGTTCGTGCGGGCTGCTGAGGCGGATGGGCATGGCATAGCTGATGAAGTGAATTTCGTGTCCGCGGGCGGCGAGCTCGATGCCCAGTTCGGTGGCCACCACGCCCGAGCCGCCATATGTCGGATAGCATGTGATTCCGATTTTCATTGTTCTAGCGAACGTCGCTCTCGCTTGCACCGTTGGGATGCCGGGTGCTAGCCTTCCTTCCCACATTAGACGACGTTGGAGGGTCTAACGGTGCCGCGAATTTCGGGAAAAGTGGCCTTGGTTACGGGCGGCGGAACGGGGATTGGACGCGCCTGCGCGGTCCTATTCGCCAGGGAGGGCGCTCGCGTGGCGGTTATCGGGCGGCGCCGGCAGCCACTCGATGAAACCGTTCACGAGATTGCGAATTCCGGCAGTGAGGCTCTCGCCGCCACGTGCGATGTGACGGACGGGAAATCCGTGGAGGCCGCCATCGCTAAGATGGTTGAGACCTTTGGCCGCCTAGACATCGTGGTGAACAATGCCGGCGCTGTGATCGTTGCCACCATTGAAAACACATCCGAGGAAGACTGGGGCCGCATGCTTGCGGCAAATCTGACGAGCACGTTCCTCATCTCTCGCGCCGCGCTGCCCTCGCTTCGCAGGTCTGGCGGCGGGTCGATTGTCAACATCGGGTCCATCCTTGGACTCGTCGCGCGCAAGCAGCGCGCGGCGTATTGCGCCGCCAAGGCCGGGGTCACCGGACTTACCAGGGCCATGGCTCTCGACCACGCGCACGAAAACATACGCGTGAATTGCATTTGCCCATCGCTTGTTGAGACGGAGCTGGGCCTGCAATCCATTTTGAAAGCGCCCGACCCGGAAGCGGAGCGCAAAAGCCGCGTCGCCGCGTTTCCTCTTGGCCGCATGGGCAAGCCGGAAGATGTCGCCCAGATGGCTCTCTACCTTGCATCGGACGAGGCTTCGTGGATCACCGGCGTGGCGCTGCCTCTTGATGGAGGGCTCACGGCGTACTGACATGGCACGCGCTCACAAAGGGATCGAATACGCCAAGCACGTCAACCACATGAAGGTCGAAGAGCTGCATCGCCGCCTGCGCACGAGCAACACGACAAGGCAATTCGGGTTCGTGCTTACGGAAGCAGAGCCAAGCCGCATTCTCCTGCGGATGCGCGTGGCCCAGCGTCATAAGCAGGTCCACGGCGTGGTACACGGCGGCGTGCTGGCGGCCCTGGCCGACACGGCAGGCGGCCTTGCAACCTATATGGCGGTGCCACACGGGACACGGGTCGCGACAATCGAGATGAAAATCAATTACCTCGAGGCAGTCGAGGCAGGCACGGTTACAGCGGCCGCACACGTCGTCCGGCTCGGCCGGCACATCGCTGTGGTGGATTGCGACCTTAGCGTTGAGGAGCGGCTCGTGGGGAAAGCCTTGATGACTTTCTTTGTCGGGCCATTCCGCAAGAACCGGAAGAAACGCAGCCGTTAGCGTCTTGGGCAACGCCCGTTGCATTCCCATGGAGTAATTTGCTACTGCCCG
>Ga0307479_10007070_pt1 | contig 10345 bp, 8 predicted proteins | sample atmos_gasesECM4C_FD_203743 | JGI IMG/M metagenome (GOLD analysis project Ga0307479, IMG submission 203743) | Hardwood forest soil microbial communities from Morgan-Monroe State Forest, Indiana, United States - atmos_gasesECM4C_515 | ecosystem: Environmental > Terrestrial > Soil > Temperate...
TTCCGGATCTTGCGCCCACGCTGGATCGCCAGCCTGTTTCGTGAACTGCGTCGTCAGTGCCCCCTGTACGTTTTCAAGTCCGGCCGCGCTCAGTACCGTCTGCACCGAGTTTGCCGGGCTGGCAACGAACTGCGTCGGCTTCCAATCCAGTTCGTGGACCTTCTTGAGCGCCTGGGCTGCGAATTTTGGAGTTGAGAAGTGGAGGAGGGTATCGGCGCCGGAAGCCTTCAACTGAATCACCTGCGAATCGATGGTCGGGTCAGCCAATTCGTAGCTGGCTTCGCCGATGATCTTTGCCTTGGCATCGTTTCCCAATGCACTCTTGAGGCCGGTCAGAAAATCCTTTCCATAGTCGTCGTTCTGGTAGAGGACGGCGATTTTTGCATTCGGCATGTTCTTCAGGATGTAGTCGCCGAAGGTCGCGCCCTCCATCTGGAACGCCGGATAGGATGGAACAGTCCAAGGGAAGTTCTGAGGATCGTTGAAGCGTCGGCCCCCCGCGGAGGCAAACACGTGAGGGACCTTGTTCTGATTGAGATATTTTTGAATGGCGATGTTCGGGACAGTGCCTACGGTTCCAACATCGGCGAGGACGCCGTCGTCTTCGACGAGCTTGCGCGTTTGTTCAAGGGCTTTCGGCGGGCTGAAGGCATTGTCGAGTGAAATCAAGTTCACCTTCCTGCCGTTGATGCCGCCTTTCTCGTTCAACATTTGGAAGTAGCCCGCCATCACGCGGCCGTAACTCGAAAATGCGGAGGCTGGGCCGCTATACGGAACGGTCTGGCCGATCTTGATTTCGGTATCTGTTACGCCCGGACCGTACTTGTTTTCCGCGGCCGCAGCGGTGAACTGGCAGATGCCCAGAACAATGGCCGGGACGATAACCAATGTTGAGTTCTTCATATTCTCCCCTCCCTCTTTTCCTACCGGACTCGAGAACCACGCAGGATTTCGGCGGGCCGTCGACCATTCTTCTTCCAAGGAAACGCGCGCCAAAAGCCGTTTGCTTCTCTTGCGGCAATACCCAACGTCACGCCAATACGTACATATATATATAGTACACTATATATATCATCAAGCGACAATTCGCGCGCGGGAGCCTGCTGCGTTGCGGAAGGGTTCGCTTACGCTCATATGGCTGCTTTCCGACGCCGACCACGCAAGGCGAGGCGGGCGAATTCGGAAATCGTTGAGTGCCCATCGGCAAATCGTCGAAGAAACAAATATCGACCCCTATGGCGCTCGATGACGTTGCCTGCAATGATTACCTGACCTGATGGGTACGAGTGCCGATTTCCAGATGGACTGGGACAACATACGCATTTTTTTGAGCGTCGCGCGCGCAGGCCAGTTTTCGGCCGCGGCGTGGCAGTTGCGGATGGATAACGGGACGGTCGGCCGCAGGATCAATGCGCTTGAGAAATCCCTCGGCGTTCGCCTGTTCGATCGGCAAACCACGGGAAGCGTGCTGACCGCCGCCGGCGACCGATTGTACAAGGCAGCCGAAGAAGTTGAAGCTCAGCTGTTACGCGCGCAGAGCGATCTCTCCCGATCGGACGTCGAGCTTTCTGGGACCGTGAGGATCGCAGCTCCGGACGGCTTCACCACGCTCTTTCTGTGTTCGCGACTCGGTCTTTTCAAAACCAGGTATCCATCCCTTACGGTTCAGCTGGTGCCGATGTCGCGAAACTTTTCCTTGTCGAAGCGCGAAGCCGATCTGGCCATCACCATCGAGAAACCCGAGGAAGGGCGGCTTTCGGTGCGCAAGCTGATAGACTATTCCCTGCATTTTTATGCGGCGAAGACCTACCTCGCGGAGCAGGGCTTTCCTCAGCGACTGGAGGACCTCGAACATCACTGCCTCATAACGTACGTCCAGGATCTGATTTTCGCGGACCAGCTCACCTTCATGCCCGAGCTTTATGGCCCGACCTATCGCCGGCTTGAATGTTCGACGGCTGTTGGTCAGCTCGAAGCGGTTCGCGGCGGAGCAGGTATCGGAATTTTGCACGACTATGCGGCGTACCGCGATGAGCGGCTGCAGATCGTGCTGCCCGGAACGGTGTTTGAACGCAGCTATTGGATCGTTACCCATCTGGACATGCGCGAGCTCAGTCGGGTCCGTGCAATGGCCGAGTTCATCATCGCGGAAGTAGCGGCGCAGAAGGCGATTTTCCCGACCAGCAAGGATGTTCAGGAGCGCATGCGGACCGAAGGCCGGAACGGCCGTTAGACCGGGTGGAACAATTCCGCCAGCCTGCAAGATCATTGATCGCGACTTCTACCGCGCGGCGCTTTGCGCGATAGGGAAGCCGCCGTTTCACCCCCGGCGGAGCAAATGCCCGCCCATCCAGCGGCGCCGCCTCCCGGACACATGCCGCAGGCGAGTTCAGGCCATTCATGGCTTGAACGCGAATATGATTATGATACATATCGTAATATAGTGTACGGATTGTTGGCGCGGCCGAGCGCCGGATTTTGGTCAGACAGGATCGATCGAGGTCCTGCGGTCATCTGGGCTGAACAGGGAGCGGGACAATGGGTGCATCGACCGGGACTGCCCTTGCAGCGTTGAAGATCGGCGGGCGCGTTGCGTTCGAGCGTCTCATGCGACCAAAGGCCCGACGGCTCGAGGATGTGCCCTGTTCGCCATATGCCATTACGAGCGAATGGTTGACGGCCGTACTCTGCGGGAAGATTCCGGGGGCGATCGTTACGCTGGTCGAGGTCACGCCGGCGAGCGCGGGTACGCACGAACGCCATCGACTGATTGTGTCCTACAACGAGGAAGGCCGGCGCGCCGCATTGCCGGTCTCGATCTTCACCAAGTCGCTGCCGAGCGTCGTCACGCGCATGATAGGCGGCTTCAACGGCACGGCGCGTGTCGAGGGCAATTTTTATACGCAGATTCGACCTGCGCTGCAGATCGCGGCACCGCTATGCTATCATTCCGCCTACGATCGGCGGACATTTGCGGCGATCCATCTGCTGGAAGATATGGTCGCCACGAAATGCGCGACATTCTGCAATCACAAGACATACGTCTCGCGCGCCATGGCAGACGACATGATCGATCTCCTGGCGGCCCTGCACAGCCGCTTCTACGGCGATCTGGCGCTTGGCGAGCGCTACCGATGGCTGGCGAGCTATCCAAGATGGTTTACGATTGGCTCGGAGAAAATGAGCACGGAGTATTACACCAACCAGGCATTTGACGCCGCAGCCCACGTCATTCCTGCCAAGGTCCTGGCGCGCCGCGGCGAGGTCTGGCCGGCAACGATGCGCGCACTTGCTGTGCACGAAAGCGAGCCGCAAGGACTCATTCACTCCGATGTGCACATCGGAAACTGGTATCGGACAGGAGCAGGCCAAATGGGGCTATGCGACTGGCAGTGTCTTTCCCGCGGCCATTGGTCACGCGATTTCGCTTACGCGGTGACGGCCTCGCTGACGCCGGACGATCGCCGGAATTGGGAACGCGACCTGCTGGCTCGCTATATCGAGAGGTTCGCGACGCTAACCGGTGTCAGGCCGGATTTCGATCGCAGTTTCCTGTACTACCGGCAGCAGATTTTGCATGCGCTCGCAATGTGGACGATCACGCTATGTCACTCGCCGCTGCTGCCAAACATGCAGCCCGAGGCCACGACGTTGACGATGATCGAGCGAATCACGACGGCTATGGCCGATCTCGATTCGATCGACAGTTGCTAGGATGTCATGGACCGTCTCGCCGAGCACGTCGCAATCTCACTTCGGGTTCGTCGGCCGGTCAGGCGCGAAGGATCTGTCCACGATCGTCGTGGCATCGATGTCCGCATCGATCATCTTCTGACGTTTGAACCAGGCCACTTGCCGCGCAATATCGGCCGTATCGAGCGCAGGATCGACCACGGAAAGTCCAATCCGCAATTGTTCGGTCTGCTGCCCGGTATATTTGGCGATCACCGCAAGCATGGCGTCGCCTTCCGGACTGCGCGCGAACTCGCCATTGGCGCCGCGCTGCAGAAGCACGCGCGTATATTCCTCCGCGCCGCGACGGTAGGCTGCGAGGACCTTCTCGATCTGACCGCGTTGCTTCTCGATGGCGGCGGTGGAGGCAACGACGCAGCCGAGCATCCACGGCGTTTCGTCGCCGACCCATCCGAGCACGACCGCATCGCCCGAAGCGACAACCGGCGTGATCGTCGTGGCGGCGGTCAGAGCCGCGTCGAGTTGGCCGCCCTTGATGGCGGCGGCGACATTGGGCAGCGATTGCAGCGGAACGACCTTCACCGTTGCTAGATCGAACTTCAGCTTGTCGGCGATCAGGCCGAGCGAGTAGTGGAAGGTCGAGCCAATCTGCGTGATGCCGACGGAATGGCCGGGGAGATCGGCGAGGGTCCGCAAGCCGGCGTCGTAGGCGCGTTTCGAGGCGATGTAGGCTGTATTCTGGAAACCCGGTGCTTCTCGCGCCGTACCGGCAATCACCTTGAGGCCACCTTTGCCTGCAAGATTATAGAAGGCCCCGGTGAAGCCGGTGAAACCGACGTCGATGTCGCCGGAGACCGCTGCGACCGCGATCGGCACCGCCGCATCGAAGAATTTCAGATCCGCGTCTATTCCTTCCTGTTCGAAATAGCCTCGCTCCTTGGCAAGAAATAGCGGAGCGGCCGACGATAGTTTCAAGACCCCGATCCGCACGTGCTCGGCCGCCCGCGTCGCGCCGGCAACGAACGAAAAGGCCACGATGAGCACAAAGCCAAGCCGGCTTTTTGTAGCGAGTACGTTCAAATGGCGTCCATCCCGTCGTTTGCTGTTTTCCAGGTTCGTTCCAGGCTGTTTCCATTATCAGTCATCCCGACATCGATGAACAGCTTGCAAGAATGATCTTCACCTTTCGCGATTTGAGGAAGACGGGGATCGACACGCGTCCACGCATCTGAGTTCGTGACCGGCTAGGCCACTGCCAGGCCGTTGGCGATCGAGGGGTCGGCAAAACCCTGCTTCAGCTCGGCCAGCAAATGGCGCACCGCCGGCCGCTCGATCCGGTTTTTCGGGATCAGGGCTTTGACCCAGAATTCCGGCACCGGATAATCCTCCAGCAAGGTAACGAGCTCGCCGCGCTCCAGGCTCGGTTTGACGACATGACGCGCGATCCGCGCAATGCCCATGCCCGCCACGGCGGCGCGGAGCAGGAGCTGGCTGTCATTGGCGCTCAGTTTTATCTTCACGTCGATATTGATCAAACCGCGCCGGCTTTCGAACGCCCAACTCTGTCCGGTCGTTGCGAAGGTGAGGCAATCATGTTGGACAAGATCGCGCGGATGATTTGGCGCGCCGCAGCGCTCCAGATAGGCGGGCGACGCGCAGATGATGCGGGGATAGGGGCATAAGGGTTCGTCGATGACCCCGGGATACGAGGTCGGCAGTGCGCCGATGGCGAGATCAAAACCCTCCTCGATCGGATTGACCGAACGGTCGAGCATGACCAGTTCGATGCTGATCCTGGGGTGCGCAATCTGGAATCGGGTCAACATCTCGCCGAGGCTCAGAATAGCAATCGTGGTCGGACATTTGATCCGCAGATGTCCTTCCATTTCGGACGCCGAGACCTTCGATTCCTGAAAGATGCTCTCGAGCTCGGTGACCACGGCCTGTAGGCGCGGCAACCGCGCTTCGCCCGCTTCCGTCAGCGCGATCCGGCGGGTCGAGCGTTGCAGCAACGTCACGCGCATCTGGTCCTCCAACCGGTCGACGCGCTTGGTGACGACCGACGGCACCACGCCGAGTTGCCGCGCCGCGATGGTAATGCTGCCGGTCCGGGCGACCAGCAGGAACGCCTTGATATTCTGGATCGTGTCCATTGTGCCTGTCTTCCTCGGAGGCTCGAGCCACCGGGCGGCGGCCCGCCGCTTTTTTCAAAACGAGAAAACTGATTGGTCGTATCAGGGGGTTAATTTCCGTATTGCAAAAGAGCAGATTACGCAGAACAACCCATGCCTCCTTGTGCCGGGCGCAAAAAACTCGGGAAACGCGCAGAGCCCTCCATGAGCAGCAGTTCTTTTTCCTTCCGGACCAAGGCATCGACGGCGACGCGCACCGTCGTGCGCACCCGCAGCGAGCCGCTGTCCAGGGAAGCGGATGTCTGCGTCGTCGGCTCCGGCATTTCCGGCGTATCGGCGGCGATCGAGGCCGCACGGCTCGGCCGGAACGTGCTTCTGATCGACGGACTGCCCGTGCTCGGCGGCCAGGCGGTCAATTCGATCGTCGGCACCATCTGCGGCATGTTTTCCAACGGCAAGGATGGCTATCAGGTGACCTACGGCATCGCGGAGGACATCATCCGCGATCTCTCGAAGACCGGCGCGATCCACTACCGGCAGGGCGTCAACAACATCATCATCTACGACGAGGTCGCGCTCGGCAGGTGGATCGAGAACGCCATTCGCGAAGCCGGCGTCAAGGTGCTGCTCGGTGCGATTGTCCGCGAAGTCGAGGTGAACGACCGTCGGATCAAATCGCTCGGCCTGTCGACGCGTTACGGCGATGTCCGCGTCGGTGCAACCGGCTTCGTCGATGCCAGCGGCGACGCCGCTTTGGTCTGGCAGGCCGGATTTCCCTGCCAGGAAGCAGCAGACGGCCCGGTGTTCGGCACTCAAATGGTAGTGCTTGAAGGCATCGACGAAGCCCATGTGCCGAGCCGCGAGGAACTGCCGGTGCGGATGCGAGACAAGGGCGATGCCTATGGCCTAGTTCGCCGTGAGGGGCTGAGCTTCATCATTCCCGGCCGCGGCATTGCGGCCATGAACATGACCCATATCGAAACCCCGCTCGATCCCTTCGAAATGTCCGACAAGACGCTGGAGGGCCGCGAGCAAGCGGATCGCGCGGTGAAATTCCTGAAGAGCGAATTTCCCAAGGCGTTCGGCCAGGCGCAGGTGCGGGCCTACGGCTTCCCGGGCATCCGGCAGACCCGCTGGATCCGCGGCCGTCAGCAGCTCACGGTCGACGATGTCGTCTCAGGGCGCAAATTCGACGATGCGATCGCGCGCACGGCGTGGCCGATCGAACTGCACGATTCCGGCAACGATCACGTCTGGCGCCCGTTCGGCGACGACCACATGCACTACGTGCCGTTCGGCTGCCTCACGCCGGCCGACGCCGATAACGTCGTCGTCGCCGGCCGCTGCGTGGATGCGGACAATGCGGCGCTTTCCAGTATCCGCGTGATGGGTCCTTGCATTGCGATGGGGGCCGCCGCCGCGCATGCCCTCGATCTTGCGGCCACCGGCAGCGTGCACCAGATCGACATGGCGGCGCTGAAGATCCGTCTCCGCGACAATCTCGAGCGCAATGTCAGCGGTCACGAGATCGCCCGCGGCATCCGCCCCTTTGCAGAAGCGAACGCCTGACCATGAAACTCACCGACGAAGAACAGAACATGCTGGACGGCGGCGAAGGTCCCGCCGTGCAGAAGGCGATGGACCTCCCGGTGCGCTACGGCGATGCCCTGGGCGCGGAACGCCTGGTGCCGACCAACAATGTCTGCGGCACCTTCATTGCCGCCGGCCCGATGATCCGCGAATTTGCCAAACAGGGCAACGACGCGATCTTCTCCGAGTTCAATCTCGACAGTTCCGAACGCGTGCAAATGCCGCCGGTGAAGGCCTACACCTGCCACCTCGTGATGGGGATCGACAGCAAGCACCCGGAGATGAATGAGGGCCTGGAAGAGACGGTACGGATCCAGAAGGAAGGCGAGAAATTCTTCGGCGCCAAGGGCGTCAACATGCTTGCGACCTGCACGCCCTATCAGGTCGGCAACGTCCCGGTGATGGGCGAGCATTGCGCGTGGATGGAATCCTCGGCGGTGATCTATTGCAACGCCGTGCTTGGCGCCCGCACCAACACGGAGGGGCGCGAGAGCACCGGCGCCGCCAGCATCACCGGCCGAATTCCATATTTCGGACTGCACATCCCGGAGAACCGCCGCGCCACGCATCTGATCGACGTGCGCGTACCGGTCGACGACATGATGGATTGGGGCCTCTTGGGCTATGCAATCGGCGAAATGATCGAGGAGGACATTCCCGCGTTCCGCGGCCTGTCGGCGCAACCCAACATGATCAAGCTGAAGCATTTTGGCGCGGCGGCGGCTTCCTCCGGCGGCGTGGAAATGTACCACATACCGGGCGTGACGCCGGAGACCCGTTCGGAAGAGTTTGCGTTTGGCGGTCGAGCGCCGCGGGCGACCCTGGTCTACGGCGAGACCGAGCGACGGTTCGCCTACGAGAAGCTGAATACAACCGCGAAATCGCATGATGTCGATTTCATCATGCTCGGATGCCCGCACAATTCCATCGAGCAGGTCTGGCTCGCGGCCCGGCTGTTGGAAGGCAAGCGCTTGAGCCCCAACACGTCGTTGTGGGTGTTCACGCCGCGCGCATTGAAGGAAGTCGCCGATCGCAGCGGCTACACCGATATCATCCAGGCGGCCGGCGGGCACGTCCTCACCGACACCTGTCCGGCGATCTCGCGCATCATGCCCAAGGACACCAGGGTCGTCGCCACGGATTCCGCCAAGCAGGCGCATTATCTTCCCGCGATCACGGGCGTGCAGGCGTGGTTCGGCTCGGTCGCCGATTGCGTCGAAGCGGCTGTGAGCGGGCGCTGGAACGGGAGGCTGGCATGACGACAATCGTTTTGCACGGGCGCAAGGTCGTCGGCGGCATTTCGGAAGGCGAGGCGCTGGTCACCCACGATACCGTGTCGGGCTGGGGCGGCTTTGATCCGAGGACCGGCAAGGTGGTCGAGACCCGGCACGAATTGTGCGGCACCTCGCTGAAAGACAAGGTCCTGGTTTTTCCTGGCGCCAAGGGTTCGTCGGGCTGGTCGCAATACTTCCATCTGGCGCGCCTCGCCGGCACCGCGCCGAAGGCCATCCTGTACAATCGCACGACGACAAAGGTCGCGCTCGGCGCCGTGGTGATGCGGGTGCCCGCCGTCACCGACTTCGACCGCGATCCGCTGGAGATCATCGAAACCGGAGACTGGGTCAAGGTTGACGGCGATCGTGGCGTCGTCGAGATCACCAAGCGAGTTGCCTGACGCGTTCGCACGTCTGCGCTTTCATGTTGCGAACCGTCCTCAGGCCGGGAAGGGCGGAAATGCGGGGAAGAGGGAGCGAGATGATCCGTATCGGTTTGCGCCTGATTGCAGCGATGATGGCGCTGGGTGCGACGTCGTTGGGTGCGACGGCGCAGCAGATTGACGATCCAGACCTCGTCGCTGCGGCGAAGAAGGAAGGCAGGCTCGCGTTCTACACCTCGTTTCTCGGCGCGCCGTTCCACATCGCCGCGATCAAGAGTTTCGAGAAGAAATACGGCATCTCCGTCGAGCTGCTCGACGTGAGGGCCAGCGAACTGCGCGAGCGGTTGCGTACCGAGCAGGCCGCCGGCCGCTTCATCGGCGACGTCATCCAGAACGGCGCGGCGACCATGATCCGTTCGCAGCGCGACGGGGAACTCGAGCCGCATGGCGGTATCGCCAATGCAAAGCGTCTGTCTGAGGAGCAGAAGGCAACCGACGTGCTGGTGCCAAGCTACATGCTCGCCTACGGCATTCTGGTGAATACCGCGAAAGTCAGGGACGAAGACGAACCGAAAAGCTGGAAGGATCTGCTCGATCCGGCCTGGAAGGACAAGATCTTATCGGACGACATGCGCGCCCTCGGTGGCGGGCAGGTGATGTTCTCGGTGCTGGAGGATGCGTTCGGGCGGTCGTTCCACGAAGAGCTCGCCGCGCAACAGCCGATTTTCAGCCGGGATGTCGGCAACGACGAGCGCCGCGTCGCCCGCGGCGAGTATCCGCTGCGCATTCCGCAACTGTTTTCGAACACGACCACCCTCAAGGGCTTGCCGGTGAAGCTGATCATCCCGGTGGAAGGCGTGCCGTATATCCGCTTCGACATGGCGTTGCTCAAGAACGCGCCGCATCCGAACGCGGCGCGGCTGTTCATCAATCATTATCTCAGCGACGAAGTGCAATTGATCTATGCCAATGCCGGTCTCATCCCGGTCGTTCCCGATCTCAACGGGACGGTCAGAGAGGAGATGCGCACGCTGACCAGCGCGAAGCTGCTCGGGACCACCAACGTCGACACGCAGGACGCCATGCTGGCGCTTGCAAGGGAGATCTACAAATAGGCGGGCTTTCGCGTCGGAAGTCCGCCTGCTTTGCCGTCCGTCAATATGAGAGCGACCGCCCGCCGGCCCGAAATCCGGCCAAAACAGACAAGAGTTCATGGTGGCAGATCGCCAATCAGCCGAAGTCGAGCGTCCGGGAAGATATGCCGGCGCGATCG
>Ga0307479_10007071_pt1 | contig 10345 bp, 5 predicted proteins | sample atmos_gasesECM4C_FD_203743 | JGI IMG/M metagenome (GOLD analysis project Ga0307479, IMG submission 203743) | Hardwood forest soil microbial communities from Morgan-Monroe State Forest, Indiana, United States - atmos_gasesECM4C_515 | ecosystem: Environmental > Terrestrial > Soil > Temperate...
GTAATTTCATTGGCGAGTTTGCTGTCGGGAATGCTGAAGCCCGAGATAAGTGCTGCTTGCGAAGTTCTGGTTGATATAGTCATGAACGCCCTCCTGCGTGGCTTGCTTGCATATCCACGTTAGGACGCGCATTGTGCGAACGCCACGACATGATTACAGCAATTTAAGACATTGCAATTTTATGAGACTAATCCCCTCGCGAGTGTGCTCTTGAACCGCCTGGCGTATTCAGATGCCGTAACGCCAAGGACGCGAAGGAAGGTGCGGCGCATCGCGTCTGCAGACTTGAAGCCACAGGTATCGGCCGCCTCTTTGAGTCCGCGAGAGGAGCTATCGATGAATTGTTGCGCCGCTTCGACGCGCATACGGTCAACGAACTGGCCGGGGTTCATTCCAGTCTCGCGGAGGCAGACGCGCGTGAAATGGCGGGCGCTCATGCCAATCCGCTCGGCGAGCGATTCGACGGTTAGGTCTTCGCGAAGGTGTTGGAGCATCCATACCTGAAGCTCGCGCAATGGCTGCGATGTAATGGCCTGATGCGAGAGCATGTGGCTGTATTGTGCTTGCCCACCCGGACGAACAAGGAACATCACAAGGAAACGCGCGATCTTCAGAGCTGTTTCGTGCCCGTGATCTTCTTCGACCAGGGCGAGCGAGAGGTCGATGCCGGCGGTGATGCCTGCTGATGTGTAGATAGAGCCGTCGCGTAAGTAAATTGGCTCGGGCCGCACAACGACTTTGGGGTATTCCCTGGCAAGACGATCGCAGAAGCTCCAATGGGTAACGGCTTGCTTCCCGTTGAGGAGACCCGCTTCCGCGAGAAGGAATGCGCCGGTACAGATGGATGCGACGCGACGTGACTCCCTTGCGACTTTCGCGATCCAGGCGATGAAATTGCGATCGTAACTGCCGCTTTCTGCACCAGGACCTCCGGCGATTACAAGGGTGTCAATGGGACCGTGGACGTCAGCGATGGGAGTTGCGTCGGCGAGCACGACGCCGCGATTGGTTGGAAGAGTTCGTTCAAGGCCGGGGTTTGCAAGTTGAATCTCGTAACTAGGCGCATTGGAAAAGACCTCTAATGGGCCGGTTACGTCGAGGACTTGAACGGGAGGCGGTCCGACGATGACTACTTTCCGCATATGGGTAGTTTAGGTGGGCTCCACTGGTTTCGAGCCTATCGGGTCGGCAAATACAGCACTTACACTCTGTGCGAGTAGCGCTCAGGGACGGGAAGAAGGGCGCAATGAAAATGGGCCTGCTCGCGCAGGCCCAAAGTGATTCCGCTACCTTTTGGGCTGTCTTCCTCAACTTCGCGGGTAGTTCTTCGCAATGACCTTTTTTCTCCGCGCGAGCCTTTCCGCGAGCGGCAAATTCCTTCCTGACCCTCGCCGCGATGGTCTCCACGCTGATATCGTACTCCTTGGTGGACTCGGCCGGAACGTAATTCCGGCACTGTGAGCGCACTTCTGCAAATCAGCGGGCTACAAAGCGTTTATGGAAACCAAACTCAACTTTTTTGTGGAATTACCCGTCTATTCAGATGAGAGTCTCGCCGGGGTTTGCGTCGAGATCCTCAAGGAGGTTGCTATCCATGCGGAATCGACCTTTCAAGCCTGCATTTTGGGGTTATGCTCTTGCTCAGAATGGCCGGTCCTACCGTAGCTTAGGATAGTGGGGTACAGCAGCCCTCAGCGCGGTCCACGACACTTTAACCGGCTGGGTGCAGAACTGGGTTGCTCTCGGCAGAGCAGACAGTTATGGCGATTATCTGTTTTTATTTCAGCCAAGCGTGGCCACTCACACCCCATGATTCGTCAAGAGTGGTTCGATCAGGTCGGGTTCTTTCAAGGCCGCAAGCCCCGGCTCACCAGCCACCAAGAGAGGACAATCGACAAGGCCAGGTGCATAAGAGAGAAAACTAATATTTCTGTCCTTTGCATTCGGCTTCGCCAGTGCGGGAAGATTCGCCACGCAGGAATGTTCACGAGTTGCCGCGCGGCAGAAAATGGTGGAGATAGATTTCAAGCCGGATCTTCTCCCAAACTTGCTCGGGAACTAATAGAAAAGCTTTGACCACTTCCGGATCGAACTGTCGTCCGGATTCTCGAATGATTTCCTCTCTAGCCGTTGAATACGGGAGCGCTTTGCGATAGGGACGATCGGACGTCATTGCGTCCAGTGTGTCGGCAACCGCAAAAATTCTGGCACCCAGGGGAATATCACTTCCGGCGAGACCTCGGGGATAACCCTGACCGTCGAATCGTTCCTGATGTGTGAGAACAATCTCTGCTGGGTCCGCCAGAAACGAAATGCGGCTCACGAGGTCATACCCAATATTTACGTGGGCTTGCATGATGGTCTTCTCTTGTTCCGTAAGCGGACCCGGTTTCAGGAGAATTGAATCGGGAATGCCGATCTTTCCAACGTCATGAAGATATGCGCCACGAGCAATCTGTCTTAATTGGACAGGGGTGCAGTTCATCGCACTGGCTAATTCCAGCGAATACCTCGTTACGCGATGGCTGTGACCGGCAGTCTCGTTGTCCCGAAGATCCAGCGCGCGTCCCAGGACTTGCAGTGTTTCGTCATACGTCCTCTCCACTCGCTTCAAGGCTTGCTCCAGTTGTTTTGTGCGGCGGGCCACCATTTCCTCTAAAGCGCTGCGATTCCGGCTCAGCGTGCGCTCGAGACGCTTCATCTCCAGAGCGCGATTTATGCTGGCAACGATGTCGTCCCCCTGAACTGGTTTCAGGAGGTAGTCAGAGGCCCCCGCTTTCATCGCCCGTATTCCGCTTTGAACGTCGTCGGTGCCTGTGATCATCACGAACGCAACTTCCGGAAAATTCGTCTGAACCTTGTTTAACAATTGCATTCCGTCCATGCCGGGTATGTTCAGATCGGAAAGCACCACCTGGAAATTCCTTTGCTTCAGGAGTCTCAATGCCTGACTGGCATCGGTACAGGCTTCTCCGCGGAAACCACGCATAGCCAGCATCTCAACCATCAGATCATTGATCTCCGGCTGGTCGTCCACCGCAAGAAAACGTGGGGTTGAAATCTCAGGCATCATTTGCACTCCTTGGCAGCGAAAAAAACTCCCATTGGACCCATACACACATCTGGTCACGAAGTCCCGCATTCCACTCGTCTTTAAGGAAACGCAATCTGGAGGCCGTTTGTAAGTGATTGAAGATAAAGAAAGGAATCGCCGCAGAGACTAGCGATTTCTCGTAATTTTACAGGAACTGGACGAGCGTCACGAGAACCCTCAGCGCAACGCGATGTGAAGAACAGCTGCAATTGCACCTCTCTAAAACGAGATATCCGCAGTATGTGGGAGTGGAATCCCTAAAACTCTTACTAAGGTGCCAGCGGGCGCGAGAATTGAGTGGTGCGAACGCTGCAATCCGGGCCCGGGCAAGAGTCTTGATGAATCAGGTGGGGTCTGGATCCGGAAATGTCTCAAGCTGTCCGCACCGCCCGTGTGACATTCGCGAAAGTAATCCGCCTCGTGGAATCGAACCGAGATGGAAGATATAGGTGAACATCGCGCAGATCATTGACCAGAAACGCGGTTGTGGGACGTGAAAGACGGAGTTCTGGGTGCACTGTCGGCAACTCGGGAATAAACGTGACGCGGTAATCTAAATTTCGTTTCGCAATTAAAAAACTCGCGTTCCTGATACGTTCCAGTTGGGCGCAATATTGCCGTGTTCTGCGTTTTTGGCGTCTCGTAAATTCAATAACTTGGGTGTTTTCAATACCCCTGAATATTCCGACTCCCCCGTCTCCACAAATTTAACTAACCTGTAATCAATAGATTACAGTTACCTTGACGCGCCTGCGCTTCATTTACGGTCCTGATTGCGTCCCAGTACTGGAGGCGGGGGAACGCGTACACCCTCCACTATCTTCGACGTAGCGCTTCTCTGCTGCTTTCCGCGGATACATTTTGACGAGAGTAATCGAGTCTTCCTGCCAAATCATACAATTCCCCGCGTGAAGGAAATCGAATTCCTAAAAAAGCACAAACACAAAGCGCAACACTTCCTCGAACCGGACTTCTCGACCGCTTCGCAGGACTGCATGCATGTGCCGAGCGGGCGCACCCAACTTCCGATTGCGTCGATGGGCCATTGTTCGGCTGCTGAAATAAGGGGCGTTTCCCGAGGCCAGGTGTCAGGCGGAAGTGGGGGTGGTGTCGTCAAACTGGCCAAGCTTGGGGTTTCACCACGACTAAGAACGACGAGCCGCATTGAGCTTTTTTTGTGAGACATCGCCCTCTTCTTCTCCTTTTGATCTGGACAAAGCCGGTTCTGCGGCTGTCAGTCGCGAAGCGCTGGGCTCTGGGACGTTCTTGGACTGAGACTGGCGCAGTTCTCGAAGACACTGCGCTTTCTGAGATCGGCTTTTTCGCACTGACGGAGCTTTTAATAGGGACAACTGTTTGCGGCAGCAAGAATGGCGGAGACAAAACGGAAAGGGCCAATTCCCGCTAGGCTCAACTCATTCCCATCACAAAGATTCGTCTACGGAAGGCGATAAGCACAGCGCTGCCTGCGAGGGCAAGAATCAGAGAGCTGGGCTCGGGAATGGACGTAGTGTACGTCACATCGTCCATCGCAAAGGAGCCGCCGGACGGAGCGCCTAGGATTTCAACGCTGGAGATCCCGCCTGAAGAGCTGACTTGGATTCGCTCGTTTGGGCTGCTCCCCGGAACTCCAGAGAGCCGTTCGTTACCTGAAAAGAGGGAATTGGCCGAGGTGACTAAGGTGTTCGAGGAATTGAAAGCGTCGAGCGTGAGGGGCACCGAGTACGTGAAAAATGCGTCGAAACTGGACACTGCGGAGGAAAAGTCTATGGTTATCGGCCCGCCGTTATCAAACACAACGTTGGCGCCGGATTTAGGCGGAAACTCGAATTCATCGAGGGAAACACCGGAAGTCGCAATCGTCGCGTTCGAAAAGGTGAGCCTCGTATACTGAGTCGTGATGGATGTTCCGTCGGCAAAGCCTTCGAAGTTGACTGTGATCTCGTTTGAACAGAGCGGCGAAGCTAGAGTGCACAGAAAAAAGAAAAGGAGTGCTGAACGCTTCGAAAGGTCCGACCGTCGGATGGATTGCGTGCACGATGCATGAGAAGTAGGTCGTCGCATAGGGGCGTAAACTCCCGAGCGGAGGGATCGCAGCGTCAGCAAGGCAATTGCGACATGCGGCATACTCGTACTTCAGCGTAGTGCGAATGTCAAGCGTAAACTTAAATCGTCACGGGCTGGGCACGAACTAAGCAAGTTGCCACGGGAAGAGTGCACCCGTAGAGGTGGAATGTACCGCAGAGGAGAGAGACCGGTGGATCATTGGGTGTACGGTTGGGCGATAGTAATAACCGAAATTATCCGATTTTAAAGATAAAAGCACTTGACAAGGCCACACCAATGCCGTAGCTTCCGACCCTACATTCGGCCCCACTCGTTCTCGCTTAAGACCGACAATGCAGCACCCAGCTCATCGAATTGGTCCCCTAGCGGCCGCTATCTTACTTCTAGTCACCGGTGCAACCCGGCTCAGCGCATCCGGCAGTATCGGTGCGACCACGATTAACCCTTCAGCGATACTGCTAAACACCCCAACGGAGGTAACCGTCACGGCGACGATTACCGACCCGTCCTTAATTCCCGGCAGCGTGAACCTGCAGCGATTCGACCCGATTGCAAGGGTTTTCAGCGTCGTGAGCACAATGTACGACGACGGCACGCACGGCGATGCCGTCGCGAATGACGGCATCTTTACTATCCGTCTTTCTTTCAATGAGTCTGCTCCGTTTCCGGTGGCGCTGCGGGTTTCGGCGGCCTTCAAGGGTAGCCTGACGCGGACCTTTTCGAATCCGGTCAGTCTGGGGATCACGGGCTTGCCGGCAACATCAATCACCATCGCGTCTCCTCCGAATTTGTCCTTTGTAAATGCCAGCCCGATAACTGTAAGTGGAACGGTGAGCGATGCAAATGCATCGATCAAAGTTAACGGCGTGGCGGCCCTCGCGAGTGGCGGCCGTTTTTCCGTTTCGATCCCATTGTTGGAAGGTCCCAACACGATCTCCGCTGTTACCATGAACTCGCAGGGAACCAGCAGCACCGCAAGCGTGCAAGTCACGCTGGATACAACTCCGCCCAAAATCACAATCGATTCGCCGTTCAATGGCTACATTACCGCTGACCCGTCTATCACTGTCACGGGAAAAGTCAACGACATCGTAATCGGCACCGTGAATCGGCAACAAGTTCAAGTCAGTGTGAACGGCGTTTCCGCGCTGGTCTCAAACCGGAGCTTCCAGGCAGCGAACCTACCTTTGTCGGTTGGAAACAATACGATCGCGGCAAACGCCGTTGACCGTGCAGGTAATGCCGCCAGCTTCAGTATTGTTGTTACTCGCGTTCCACCAGGACAGCCGCGCATCAGCATAGTGAGTGGCAACAATCAAACCGGACCTGTCAGCATGCCTTTAACTCAGCCGCTCATCGTTCAGGTGCGAGATGGGGCTGGCGCTCCGATTCCCATGCAAACCGTTGTCTTTGCCGTTACGCAAAACAACGGCCTGCTCAACACATCATCGGCTCCCAAAAGCATTCTCACCGACTCATTAGGAAAGGCCCAAGTCACCTGGACACTCGGCTCTCGCGCAGGCTCGGTAAATCTTGTCGAAGTAAGCGTCGCGGGGATTTCCGGGAGCGCGATCTTTACGGCTACCGGTGTTGGGGGAATGCCGGCAAAGATCGTAGTGGATGCCGGCGGACAGCAAACCGGAGCAACCGGCCAGCAACTTCCCAATCCTCTTGTGGTGGTTGTTACCGATCTTGCCCACAACCGGCTGTCCAATGTTCCGGTAACATTCCAGGTCATGAAGGGCGGCGGTAATTTTGCGGGACATCCGAATGTGACGATTAACACCGATACCGATGGGCGAGCGCTGGGTGTCCTAACCCTGGGACCGAACGACGGGATCGCAAACAACCTGGTCCAGGCGAATTTTCCGGGGAACCAGGGATTCCCGGCGGCTTTCAGCTTGTCGGGTCGGACTCCCGGTGAGCCCGCCGCGACTGTGATCAAAGGAGTAGTGCTCGATAACAGCAACAACCCTGTGCCCGGTGCTACTGTCCGCGCGTACCTGCAAAATGTCCCTGCTCAGGTGAGTGCCGGTCTTCCCCCGAGCGCCACTGCGACGAGTGACGTTCACGGTCAGTTTTTCATTGAACCCGCGCCAGTCGGCTTCGTGAAACTTCTCGTTGACGGCAGCACCATACAACGGCCAGGGAAGTGGCCGAACCTGGAATACGAAATTGTAACCGTCGCTGGGCAAATCAACACGCTTGGCATGCCCGTGTATCTGCTGCCTATTGATACGGTCCATCAACTCTGCGTTTCCGACACCGTTGGCGGAAGCTTGAACCTGCCGCAAGTTCCCGGGTTTGCGCTGACCGTGCAGCCAGGGGCCGCTACATTTCCGGGAGGCTCGAAGAGCGGCTGTATTTCCGTCACTCCCGTGCACCCGGACAAGATTCCGATGGTTCCGGGGTTTGGACAGCAGCCAAAATTTATCGTCACGATTCAGCCGGCCGGCACAACGTTCAACCCTCCAGCCCAGATCACGATTCCCAACAGCGATGGATTGAAGCCCGGTGAGATTACGGAAATGTATGGCTTTGACCACGACCTGGGGATGTTCGTTAGTATAGGCACGGGAACCGCCAGCGCCGACGGCACGCTCATAAGCTCCGATCGCGGCGTCGGGGTTGTGAAAGCAGGGTGGTTCTGCGGAGGACCACCAGCCGATGCGGGAGGAGCAGGGGAATGCCCTCAATGCAAAGTGTGCAATGGCACAGATTGCGTTGCGGACGCATCTCAGAAATGCAGCACTTGCAATCTTCCGGACTCGTGCTTTGCGCAGTGTGACGGAAACGGGAATTGTGTTGCCGGGCCAAAGCCGACAGGCCGTATGGCGATCACCCCTGATCAAGCCTGCGCTGGAGCCCCGACCGTTGCGATAACCAAGCATCTAACATTTAATTCGATTCTCAGTGATATCCGCGCCGTACCGACGTGTCCGTCCAAATTCCCCAACGTTCAGTGGTCTTTTTCGGCCGGCAGCCCTACATCAAGCACCGAGGGAACTGTAGATTGGACGGCACCCAGTAACGAGGCTAGCGTCCTTGTTGAGCTGAAGGGCGATCCAGGCTGCGGAACCTTTACGCAGTTGGACACCAATGCCGTCTCGGTCGTAATACCCACCACAGATGTGAGTACTTTGGATCACACGGAATCTTGCCCCGCCGGTTTTTTCGGAAAGCAAGAGCTTTATTCCTCGGTGGTGAAGTTTGATTCGTGCGATGTGGATTTTTCCGGCATTACCGTTAATGAAGCCAGTACACAAATAAAGGTTACGCTCAATACTTGTAACCTTCCCTTTCCCAACAATTCTGGCGGTGAGATTCTAACCATTGGTGCCTCGAACCGTTACTGTTGTGATGATCTTTCCTTGTGTTTTACCAAGGACTTTAACGCCCCGCCTAGTGGTTGCATCTGGGAAAACCAAACCCAGTGGCAAATAGGGCCGAACAAAGTGAACTATATCGTGCACACCAACAACTTCTTTATACCACCCGGAAACTCAACGAGCACGCCTCCCGGCGGGTTCAACTCGGTAACAACTTCGAGGGAGCCATGAACCTCGTGCTTTTGCTGGTGCTATGGCTTCCCCCTGTCCACGTGCTCGCTTCGGGAGCGGCGGTACCTGATAAAGCAAAGACTCTCGACGAGGTACTCAGCCACGTCGAACTGAAAGATGGAGCCGAGGGGTTTGGAGGAGCCACAATCGAAGACGCCGTCGTTCTGCTTCGACGCCTGGTCGACTTTCCGGTCTGCATCGAGCTGCGAGAATTTACCCGCGAGTCGGATGGACTGACAATCGGTGCAGCAATTGACCAGCTCGATGCCCTGCGAGCCAAACAGGGTCTTACGCCTATGGAGCAATCGCAGCTCAAGCGGTATGAGGAACTAGCTGCAAAACAGGGCCGCTCTGCAGTCATAGGATTTCGCAAAGAGACCTTCACTCTTGTCGAAGATAAGATCGCGGTTCATTCGCTGCTGGACCGCCTAACTACGCTCGACAGCCTATATACATGGAAAAATGATGGAACTCCGAAGAGCCCCATCATTGTCATTGAACCCAAGCAGAAGAGCGCACTCGACTGGGTTGTTCCTCCGATTTGCGGACAGGGACGCGAACAGATATCCGCCACGGATCTTTATGGCCCGGGAGGGCGAGTAACACAGCAGCTTCAGCAACACAACATATCCCGGGTGGAAATGAGTGGTGGAAACAAAGTTCCGGATGTGCAATTGAATCTGTGCGTTGATCATCTAACGGCGCGGGACGTTCTGAACCTCACGGTGCAGGCTGCAGGAGATCAATCCTCTTGGTCATTGTCCGGAATTAAGGGCCTGCGATGGTTGAGCTTTCAGTGAGTTTTTGACAACCGACTAGGTTCGCAGCCCGCGAGACTCGTGGAATCGAGGGCTAGCTATGGGTTCGAGACTACCAAAACTTGGCCTGATCCCGGTGACCTTCTGTGCCATCGTGAACTTGTTTTGCCTTTCCGCGACCGCCTCCGCCCAACTGAACGATTCCTGTACCGTTAGCGTGCTGAATCGCAATGTCACCGCGCAACCGGACGGCACCTGGGTCATCCCGAACATCCCAGCCAACCAAGGGCGCGTGCGTGCGCGCGCCACATGCGTCAAAAACGGCGCCACGCTGTCCGGGCAATCCGATCTTTTTCTGGTTCCCGCGAACGGCGCGGTGAACGTCAAGCCCATTCAATTCGGAGCGCTCTCGCCGATACCGGACTTTCTCACTCTCAGTCTTGCTACGACGGGAATTATCCAAGCTGGTTCCACCGTTCAGATCACTACCCAGGCTACCTATTCCGGTGGCACGACCGCAAACGTTTCTGGGGCCAGCGCGGGCACGGATTACTCCAGCGGGAATCCATCGGTGGCGACGGTCTCCCCCAACGGCTTGGTTACTGCGGTGTCAAACGGAACTGCGCTTATCACCGCGTTTAATGAAGGAACCTCGGGATTTGTTGTGGTCAATGTAGGGGGACCGCCCACAGTGGTGATTACTTCACCGGTGAACGGCGCCACTGTTATCGAGGGTGTCTTGCTTCCTGTGCTGCTTCAGGTAACCGGTGGTCCAATTGAAGCCGTGTCGCTCCTCGCAAACGGCCAGACCGTGGCCACCACCAGTTCCAGCCCTTATCAGTTCAGCTATGCCGTTCCTATTGGCG
>Ga0307479_10007072_pt1 | contig 10344 bp, 8 predicted proteins | sample atmos_gasesECM4C_FD_203743 | JGI IMG/M metagenome (GOLD analysis project Ga0307479, IMG submission 203743) | Hardwood forest soil microbial communities from Morgan-Monroe State Forest, Indiana, United States - atmos_gasesECM4C_515 | ecosystem: Environmental > Terrestrial > Soil > Temperate...
TGCAGCAAATCCGTGGCCGGCGCATTTCGCTGATTTTCCAGGAGCCGTCCCTCGCACTCCATCCAACCATGCGCGCCGGCGAACAAGTTCGCCAGGTGCTGGCCGCGCACAGCGCCCCGGGAAAAAGCGCGCTGAGCGAACGGACGCGGCAAGTCCTCGCGGAAGTTTTTCCGGAAGACGCGGACCGCATTGCGCGCTCCTATCCGCACCAGCTGAGTGGAGGTCAAAGGCAGCGGGTGCTGATCGCGCAAGCGATCGCCTGCGGCCCTTCCGTGGTGATTGCCGATGAGCCGACGGCATCGCTCGATCCGGCAACACAAATGGAAATTCTCGGAGTGTTTCGGGCGCTCCGCGAAAGGCTGGGGCTTGCGATGATTTTTATCACGCACAACCCTGCTTTGCTCTCCGGCTTTGCCGATCGAGTGCTGGTCCTCTATGGCGGTCGCGTCGCCGAATTGGGCCCAGCAGCGACGGTGCTTGCCTCGCCCCGGCATCCCTATACAAAGGCTTTGTTTGCGTCCATTCCGGCGGTTTTCGAGGAGAGTGGAAGCGGTCATAGGAAGCGGCTCGCAGTGATCCCTGGCGATTCGTCAATTTCGTCTTTACCGCGGCGGGGCTGTTGCTTCGAACCGAGGTGCACGGAACGAATGGAGATTTGCAGAGAGCGCGAACCTGAACTGGTGAACTTGAGTGCGTCACACACGGTTTCTTGTTTCAAGTATGAAAACTGAATCATCTACCGGCGACCAAAACATGCAGCCACTCCTAAAGGTAGAAAATCTGGTGAAGCGCTATGCAAGGCGGAGTCTCGCTGGCGCGCGCGAAGAACTGGCCGCTCTGGATGGCGTGTCCTTTACGATTTTCCCCGGGACCACGCTGGCGGTCGTCGGGGAATCGGGATCCGGCAAGAGCACGCTGGCCTCATGTCTCGCCTGTCTGGAATCTCCTACGGCAGGAAACATTTGGTATGAAGGAAAAGACCTCGTCAAGTTTGAGGAGCGCGGGCGTCGTCAAGTTCGACCGCAAATCCAGCTCATTTTTCAAGATCCCGCAAATTCTTTGAACTCAAGATGGAGCGTGTTCGAGATACTCGTCGAACCGTTGGTTCTGCAGGGCAAATATGCGCGTGAAGAAATGAAGCAGCGCGCTAATTCCTTGCTCGAACGAGTTGGCCTTGCCCCTGACATCGTTGAGCGGCCTCCCGCCGAGTTGAGCGGCGGTCAACGCCAGAGGCTAGCCATTGCGCGCGCGTTGGCGCTCGAGCCTAAGCTCTTGATTCTGGATGAGGCGCTTTCGGGTCTCGATTGTTCGGTGCAGGCGCAGATCGCCAATCTCCTGGCGGAGTTGCAAAGCTCCCTGGGGATGACGTATTTGTTCATTACGCATGACTTGGCGATGGCCGCTCACCTTGCCGACCAGATCGCCGTGATGAATCGCGGCCGCATTGTTGAGCAAGGCCCGGCGGATCACATCTTGAGGCAGCCCAAGCATGAAACTACGCGCCGACTGCTCGCGGCCGTGCCTAGAATCGCCCGCGCGGCTTTTCCCGCGGTGGAGCATTGATGCGTTACCTGCTGCAGCGCTTAGGTCACGCTTTCTTTCTGCTGATCGGCGTGTCCATTCTCTCCTTTCTCTTTACGACGTTGGCCCCGGGAACCTACTTCGACGAAATGCGTTTGAACCCGCAGATTGCCCCGGAGATGGTAGCGGCACTGCGTGCCCAATACGGTGTCGACAAGCCGCTTCCTGTCCGTTATGCGTCCTGGCTAAATTCCGTATTTCACGGCGAAATGGGATTCTCGTTTGCCTATAACAGCCCCGTAGCGCCACTTCTGCTGGTTCGCGCCAGGAACACACTCCTCCTGACAATCACCGCCACTCTGCTTGCCTGGGCGATCTCTCTACCACTGGGTGTATGGAGCGCGGAGCGTCTTGGGCGTCTTCCGGACCGTTTACTTTCGTGGGGGACTGCGGCGCTCATGGTTATTCCTGACTTGGCTCTCGCGCTAGGACTCTTGGTGTTTGCAGTCAGGAGCGGATGGTTTCCAACGGGAGGCATGGCTTCCGTCGATTTTGAAACTCTTTCGCCGCTCAACAAGCTGCGCGATCTGGTGTTGCACATGATTCTACCCGTGACAGCGCTGGTGCTCTCCGCTCTGCCGCTGCTCGTTCGTCATGTACGCGCAGCTGTGGCGGATGTCCTCAGCGCTCCGTTTCTTCTGGCTGCCGTGGGGCATGGCATCCCGCGACGCACACTTCTCTATCGCTATGCACTACCGGCGGCAGCGAATCCCTTGATCTCTCTTTTTGGTTTCAGCGTTGGTGCATTGTTGAGCGGCTCGCTGCTCGTCGAGGTTGTGATGAGCTGGCCGGGACTTGGACCGCTGTTAATGGAAGCCATCCTATCGCGTGACCTGTACGTGGTCGTCGGGGGAATCCTGTTTTCGACGCTTTTCCTGGTTGGAGGAAATTTGCTGGCCGACTTACTTCTTTTCTGGGCCGATCCCCGAATCCGGACGGAGAGCGGCGCGCGATGATAGTGCGGCGCGCCTTCACGAGATGGCTCGTCGCCCTTGCGGTCTTGCATGGGATTGTGGTCTGTGCCGGATTCTTCGCGCCTTACGATCCCGTCGAGCAGGACCGCAAGAACCCGTACTTACCCCCCATGCGGCTTCATCTCGCGGATGCGCACGGCCATCTCCATGCGCGGGCCTTTGTGTATTCGCTGAAATTGCGCGAAGGCTCGTTCGATCAATATGAGGAAGACACCACGGAGCCGCACCCCGTTAAGTTTTTCCTGCGCGGAGCTCGTTACAGATTGTTGGGATTTTTGCCGTGCCAAATGCGCCTTTTCGGCGTCGAGAACGCACGCATCTATCTTCTCGGCACCGATGCTTATGGCCGCGACCAGCTTTCGAGACTCCTCTTCGGTGGCCAGGTGTCGCTGCTCGCTGGCCTTCTGGGCGCGGGGATCACATTACTCATCGGCTTGTCCGTTGGCTCGGTGGCGGGCTACTTCGGCGGTTGGAGAGATAGCCTGCTCATGCGTGTCGCCGAGCTTTTTCTTGCCCTGCCTTGGCTGTATCTGCTTTTCGCTCTCCGCGCTTTCCTGCCCCTGGCGGTCGGCCCGCTCAAAGCCTTTTTCCTGATCATCGCAGTCATCGGAGCAGTAGGCTGGGCGCGCCCAGCGCGACTCGTTCGTGGTGTGGTCCTTAGCGCCAAGGAGCGCGACTTCGTTCGCGCCGCACGGGGATTCGGAGCGACAAATCGATACTTGCTCCGGCGTCACATCCTGCCGCAGACTTCCAGTGTGCTTCTGACGCAGGCCGCGATTCTCATCCCGCAGTACGTGTTGGCGGAGATGACGCTTTCGTTCCTTGGATTGGGCGTCCCCGAGCCGGTGCCAAGCTGGGGCAACCTTCTCTCAAGCCTGCAGCAATACAGTGTTTTGGTTTCTTATTGGTGGATGTATCTGCCAACAGTGGTAATGGTGCCGTTCTTCCTAGGATACTTGGGTCTTGCGAGTTCATTGCAGGAGCGCGGGGAGACGTACAAGATAGAAGGAAGGAGTGTAGGGAGCCTGACGTGAGAACAGCGAGAGCCAATTTCCATTGCCGCTCGATTCTCTCGGGCTTACTCCTGTTCCTTCTCGCTCTTCTCGGCCACCGTGCCCCTGCCTTTCCCCCGCAGAAAAGCACAAAAGAGGAATTGCTTGTGCTCCCGGGAGAAGCGGGCCGTTCGGGAGGGCGCCTCGTCGTTTCGCTCCGTGGCGAACCAAAGACCTTAAATCCCCTGATTGCAGCTGATGCGCGATCTCGCGAGGTCATCGGCGTCATGCAGGCCGACCTCGTCCATATCAACCGCGCGACGCAACTGACGGAACCTGCGCTGGCCAAGTCGTGGAAAATCTCTCCCGATGGGCTTACATATACGCTCGTACTTCGGCAGGGATTAAAATTTTCGGATGGGCAGCCCCTCAATGCGGATGATGTGCTCTTCACTTTCCGCGTGTATCTGGACGAAAACGTGCATGCTTCGCAGCGAGACCTGTTGATCGTCGGCGGAAAACCGATCGCGGTACGCAAGGTAGACGCGCATACCGTCGTCTTCCAGCTGGTGAAGACGTACGGCGTGGGCGAAAGGCTGTTCGATGGGCTGGCGATTCTGCCCCGGCACCTCCTGGAAAAACCCTACCAGGAAGGGAAGCTGGGGCAAATCGGATCCTTGGCCACCGCCGCGGACCAATGGGCAGGACTCGGTCCGTTCCGGGTGAAGGAGTACGTCGCAGGGCAACGACTGGTCCTGGAGCGCAATCCTTACTATTGGAAATCGGATGCCAAGGGGAATCGCCTCCCTTACCTCGATGAGCTTGTATTTCTATTCGTGCCGAACGCGGATGCGCAGGTGCTGAAATTCCAATCGGGCGAAACCGATGTGATCAGCCAGTTGGGCGCGGAAAATTTCTCCGTGTTATCGCGGCAGCAGCGCGGGTACACGATGGTGGATGCCGGGCCGGGACTCGAATACAACTTTCTCTTTTTTAATCTAAACGATGCGGGTGACAAAACATCGCCTGAGATGCAGTGGAAACAAAGATGGTTCCGCGAGGTGAAGTTCCGCCAGGCGGTTTCCGCCGCGGTGGACCGCGAAGCGATTGTCCGGCTGGTCTATCAGGGCCGCGGCTCCGCGATTTGGGGATTGGTGGCGCCGGGCAACCGGCGGTGGGGGAATGAGAGACTCGCTCATCCGGCAAGGTCGCTCGAACGCGCACGCACGTTGCTCAAAGAAGCCGGTTTTTCCTGGAGCAATGGCCCCAACGGGGAATCCACTCTTTTGGATTCCAGCGGGAAGCCCGTGGAATTCTCCATCCTTACGAGTTCCTCCAATGCCGACCGCGCCAAGATGGCCGCGCTCATTCAGGACGATTTGAAGCAGCTCGGAATGCGCGTTCAGGTCGTGCCGCTTGAGTTTCGCTCTTTGCTCGATCGCGTCACGCAGTCGAAAGAATACGATGCCTGCGTGATGGGAATCGCAAGCTTTGACGCCGACCCGAATACTGACATCAATGTCTGGCTATCCAGCGGCGGAACACACCTGTGGAACCCCTCGCAGGCGCATCCCGCCACACCATGGGAAGCGGAAATCGATCGCTTGTTCGAAGAACAGATGTCCGCGCGCACCTTCGAACAGCGGAAGAAACTCTTCGACCGTGCGCAGGAGGTTCTTGCCGAGAACCAGCCCATGATTTTCCTGGCGAGCCCGAATATACTTGCCGGCGCCAAAAACTCCATCGGCAATTTTCAACCCGCCGTTCTGGAACCTTACGTACTCTGGAATGTGGAGCAGCTTTATCTCAAAATGGGGACGGAGAATGCCACCCGGTGAGCCCCGTTTTGACCAAGGCCAGGAAGAAGCCTCCAGCCGCGTGGAACGACACGAGGCTCGTCAAAGATTGTCTCTCGGGTGATCAAGAAGCGTGGTCGCTGCTCATCGATAAGTACAAGGCACTGATCTACTCGATCCCCGTAAAATACGGATTGTCACGGCAGGAAGCGGCGGACGTTTTTCAGGCCACCTGCACGGAACTTCTCGTGCGCCTGCCCGAATTGCGGGAACCGCGCGCGCTTCCCAAGTGGCTCATGCAGGTGGCACACCACGAAAGCTACCGCTGGAAGCGGCAAAGCCAGCGCGTGGTGAGCCGCGATGATGAGGAAACGGATTTACCGGAGCCGGCCACGCCCGCGATCGCCGAAAGTCTCGTTCAGCAGACCCAGGAAGAGCAGATGTTGCGGGAAGCCATGGCGACGCTGACGCCACAATGCCGCCGGCTGGTGGAACTGCTATTCTTTGAAACGCCTTCGCGGCCTTACACGGAAGTCGCCGCGGAACTGGGCCTTGCTGTGGGCTCCATCGGATTTACCCGCCAGAAATGCCTCGAGCGGCTGCGCGTGCAACTCGAGGATCTGGGTTTTGACTGATGTCCGCAACCCGCAGGAAATATTCGAGCGAGGCGCTGATCGCCGAGCTGGCGCAGCTTTCCGGCGAATCGGCGCGCCGCAAATTTCTTGCCCAACACAAAAAGTTGATTCGCCAGGAGATTGTCGAGCAGCTCGCGCAATCGGTCGTCCAGAAAGTCCGCGTTAGCACGCAAGAAGCGCTCCACTTGGCGGAGGCCGCGGTGCTCATCGCGAAACGCCTGCGCCGGAAAGAGGCTCTCGCGCTTGCCCTGCGCGCAAAGGCAAACGCTCTCTATTCCTCCGGCGATAACCGGGCCGCCATCGAGCACCATCAACAATCTTTCCGGCTGTACGAATCCTTGGGCATTTGGAACGAAGCCGCGCGCACTTTGAGCAGTTCTATCCAGCCGATGATCCTCGTGGGTGAGTACGACCAGGCTTTTCAGGCCGCGGAACGCGCCCGCGAGATATTCGCGCGTCTGAACGACCCTTGGCGCCTGGCCCGGCTGGAAATCAACGTCGGCAACATCTATCACCGCCAGGACCGTTTCGAAGAGTCGATCGCGCACTACGAGCGCGCTTACAAAGAACTGATGCCCTACAAAGACGCCGAAGGAATGGCCGTCCTCCTCAGCAACATGGCTGTCTGCCTGATCAGTCTGAATGATTTTACGCGCGCCCTGGCCACCTATCAGGGAGCCCGCACTTTCTGCCAGCAGAACAACATGCCTCTTCTCGTGGCGCAGGCGGATTACAACATTGCTTATCTCTATTACCTCCGCGGCGAGTACAGCCGGGCCATCGAGGCGCTCTATGCCGCGCGGCGCGCCTGTGAAGCCACTGGCGATGCCTATCACTTCGCGCTATGTCATTTGGATCTTTCCGACATCTATCTCGAACTGAACCTGAGCGAAGAAGCCCGTGAAATGGCGCAAGAAGGATTCCTCCGGTTTGAAAAGCTCGGGATGGGCTATGAGGCGGCGAAGACTCTCGCGAACGAAGCCACGGCTTATGCCCAGCAGGGGAAGACAGTCCAGGCTCTGGAGCGTTTTGTGAAAGCGCGAGAAATGTTTGGGCGTGAAAAAAATCTCGTTTGGCCCTGGCTCATCGATTTGTACCAGGGCCTGTTGCTCTTCCATGAAGGCCGCTATTTTGAAGCTCGGCGTCTCTGCGTGGCCGCCGCTGCTTTCTTCGATCAATCGGCGCTCTCCGGGAAAGCCGTGCTCGCGCACCTGCTGCTCGCGAGGATTGCCCTGCAAGTGGGAGACTCCGCCGAAGCACAAAAGGAGACGGACGAATCCCTCGCCCGGCTGAAAGGCCTCCAGACGCCAGTGCTTGTTTATCAAGCGCACTTGCTCGCGGGACAGATCGCCCAGGCTCGCAAAGACCTCCCTGCCGCGCACCAAGCCTACTTGGAGGCCAGGAAAGCGCTGGAAGCCCTGCGCAGCCGGCTGCAAGGTGAAGAGCTGAAGATCTCTTTTGTCAAAAACAGAATGCAGGTATATGAGGCGCTGGTGGATTTGTACATTGCCGGAGAAGGATCAGACACCTCCACCGAAGAAGCGCTCGCCTGCATGGAAGCTGCGAAATCCCGCAGCATGATCGAAATGATATTTCAAAGCGGGCAAAGTCTTCCGCTGGGGGAAGCCGGTCAAAGCGATCTGGTGCGCAGAATCAGGGACCTGCGGGAGGAACTCAACTGGTACTACCACCGCATCGAGCTCGAGCAGCTTCGTCCCGAAGAGCAATCCCACCAAAGGCTCGGGAGCTTGCAGGAAAAGGCTCAATCGCAGGAAAAAGAGCTGGTGCGAACTCTGCGCGAGCTCCCGGCGCACGAGCGGGAGAACGCTACGCTGGAAGCCCCAGCGGATTTTTCCCTCGCGAAGCTGCAAGCCCATGTTCCGCAGGACGCCACCCTTGTCGAATACTTTTCCGCCGGGGACCGCCTCGTAGCCGCTGTCATCACCCGCAACGAAACCCAGATTCTGCCCGTGACCGTGCTCTCCCGGGTCGCTCACATTCTGCAATTGCTGCGATTTCAACTTTCCAAGTTTCGCATGGGCAGCGAATACGTCCAGCGATTTGAAGAACCGCTCTTGCGTGCCACCTACAGCCATCTGGAATCTCTCTACGGCGAGCTCATCGCGCCGCTCCGCCCGCTTTTCCAGGGGAAGCATCTCATTGTCGTGCCGCACGGTCCCCTTCATTTCTTGCCATTTCACGCTCTCCGAAATGAGGAAGAGTATCTCTGCGATGCCTTCACGGTTTCCTACGCTCCCAGTGCCACGGTTTTCTCCTGGTGTCAGGAGAAACCGGCGAGCCTGGGCGCTAGTTCTCTCGTCTTTGGAATCGCCGACGAGCGAGCTCCTCAAATCCTGCAGGAAGCACAATCCGTGGCGGCGCTTCTGCCACATTCTTCGCTCCACCTGGGAGACCGTGCAACCTCCTCCGTGCTCCGCGAAAGAGGCCCGCAAAGTGGCCTTCTTCATCTCGCTACTCACGGTGTCTACCGGCAAGACAACCCGATGTTTTCCGGCATCCGGCTCGGCGATGGCTACTTAAATCTATATGACCTCTACCAGATGCGTTTGGACGCCAGGCTGGTGACCCTCAGCGGCTGCGCCACGGGAATGAATTTCGTTGCCGCAGGTGATGAATTGCTTGGCCTTCAGCGAGGTTTATTCTGTGCCGGGGCCACGACCTTGCTTCTGTCTTTGTGGGATGTGCACGACCAGAGCACCGCGCAGTTGATGCAGCACTTTTATACTGACTACATTCGAACCGGCAACATGGCCGGCGCGCTCCAGCACGCGATGCAAGAAGTCCGGCAGCAAAATCCTCACCCCTACTTCTGGGCCCCCTTCGTCCTCGTCGGCAAACTTACTGATTCCGCAAGGCTTAGCTGATTCTTAGTGTCCTATATTTCTTGCATCTCTGCCTTCCCTTATGTCACGAGGGTGCTAGATCGTCCCTCCCACTGGGGAGTGCTTGGGACGCAGAAAGGAATCTGGGGGGAAGAAATGGAACACTTTACGACTGAGAATTGGATCGATTTCGTGAATCAGGCGGTGGACTCCAACGACAAACTGTTGATGGAGCGCCACCTGAAGCAAGGCTGCAAACGTTGTACGAAAACAGTTTCGCTGTGGCGGAGAATTCAGCAATCGGCGGCTTCGGAAGCGAATTATCAGCCTCCCGAAGACGCCGTCAGAGTCGCCAAGGCGGCGTTTGCAGGAGCCGGGTTGGCGGGCCAAAGAAAGGGAGCAGGCAACCGCATCAAAGTTCTCTTCGACAGTTTTCTGCAGCCGGTTTTCGAAGGCGCTCGATCGGCAGGCACTGGCACAAGGCAGATGCTTTATCGCGCCGACCCATTTCAGATCGATGTTCAGGTCGAGCCCAAGCCTGGTGTTAACCGCATCGTGGTCACCGGCCAGCTCCTCGACTTGAGCGATCCGGGAGTCACCGGACGCGACGCCCGCATCACTCTCTCCAACATGCGGGGACAGGTCGTGCACGCCGTCACCAATCAATTTGGCGAGTTCAGCGGAGAGATCGAGAACAGCGGAGACCTGCAGATGACGTTCGCAACCCCCGGCGGCCAGCCAATCGTGATTTCGCTCCGGGATGCGCTCGGAACTCTGCGTGGGGACGAGGAATGAGCGGCAATCAACCTATGCAGTTACCGCGCATGGCACCCCTGGTACGAGAGTACCAAGACCGCTGGGAATTTTGTTTAGACAGGAAGAAGCACTCGTACTATTGGCGCGGAAAATCTGCCCGGCAAGACTACAGAAGCAGTTCGACTGCGCCCGTAGCGAGTAATTCTCTAGGAGAGCCCCAGAAGGGCAGAAACTATGAAACGCATCACCATCATTGTTGCGATGATCGTCCTCATGTTCGCCGCTGCAAAACCCGCTGCAGCGGAAAACCGCTACATCGTTCAAAGCTCAGGCGGTTTGTTGTCCGTTCTCAATCTTTGTTCACTTCTCGGTTGCCAGGTTCAGGGCAGCTTGGACGGCCCGGTCGGACAGACATATTTGGTAACCTCTGTCGGGAACCTCATAACCGGTACTCTCACACTCGTTGAGTCTCTCCTCGGCATCGTCAGCATTGAGCCGGACAGGCTTCTCCCTGTTCCACAACACCAGCTCCCCAATATCCCCTCCGGGCTATACGATACGTCGCCGGTCAACTATTACGGCACGGTCGTTTGGCACGGTTACGCGGCTCAGCCCGCTGCCCAAATCATCCGGCTCCATGATGCCCAGAACGGCTTTGGCATAGCCGGCAAAGGAATCGTCGCCGTCATTGACACCGGCGTAGACCCAAAGCATCCAGCCCTCTATCCCGTCCTTCTGCAAGGGTACGACTTCACGCGGAACCAGCC
>Ga0307479_10007073_pt1 | contig 10344 bp, 8 predicted proteins | sample atmos_gasesECM4C_FD_203743 | JGI IMG/M metagenome (GOLD analysis project Ga0307479, IMG submission 203743) | Hardwood forest soil microbial communities from Morgan-Monroe State Forest, Indiana, United States - atmos_gasesECM4C_515 | ecosystem: Environmental > Terrestrial > Soil > Temperate...
CAACGTGCAGCCCTCGATCTCGGCCGCCGACGTGCGCGACCTGTTCGTCGGCGAGAAGCAGTTCGTGGGGGCGACCAAGCTGGTGCCCATCGACAACAGCGCCGCCCAGAGCCTGTTCCTCGACCGGGTGTTGAAGATGACGGCCGCCAAGTATTCGGTCACCTGGATCAAGAAGTCGTTCCGGGACGGCATCAATCCGCCGGTCGTCGCCGGCAGCGACGCCGAGGCAGTCGCGACCGTGAAACGCACCCCGGGGGCCTGCAGTTACGTCACGACGAGGCCGGAAGCCAGCCTGGAAGTGATCGCCAGGCAGTAGCCTCGAGGGGTATGGCCAGAGCTAAGCTCATCGAGACGCGCTCGATCGACTACGTGCCGCTTGCCGAGCGGCACGGCAAGGTCTGGCACCTCTGGCCCGTATGGTTCTCGGGCGATGCGCACCTCGCCACACTCGCCGTCGGGGTGCTCGGTATCACCCTCGGCGGCAATCTGCTCTGGACCAGCGTCGCGGTCGTGCTCGGCAACGCCCTCGGCACCTTCTTCATGGCGTTCCACTCCACGCAGGGGCCGCAGCTCGGGCTCCCGCAGATGATCCAGTCGCGCCCGCAGTTCGGCTATACGGGGGCGCTGCTGGTCTGGGCCGTCGCACTCGTCGCCTACGTCGGCTACAACGCCTTCAACCAGGTGCTGGCCGCGCAGGCACTCCACCAGCTGACGCCGGCGATCTCGGCCACGTCCGCCGGCGCCATCATCGCCTTTGCGCTGCTCGCGGTGAGCCTTGCCGCGGTCGGCTACGACCAGATCCACCGTGCGCAGCGCGCCTTCGCCTACCTCATGATCGCCATCCTCACGGTGTTCACGCTGGGCGGGCTCCTCACGCTGCGCTTCCCCGCGGCGCAGTGGAACGCGGGCGGCTTTCGCGCCGTGCCTTTCCTCGCGCAGCTGTTCGCCGCGGCTTCCTACCAGCTCAGCTGGTCGATCTACGTGTCGGATTACTCGCGCTATCTGCCGCGCGACGTCGGCGTGCGCGAGTCGTTCTGGTGGACTTACCTCGGCGCCTTCATCGGCGGGGCGTGGATGATGCTGGTCGGAACGGTGGCGGCGGCGCTGGCGCCGCGGCTGGACGTGGCCGCCGCCATGCAACTGGCCGCAGATGCGGTCTTTCCGGGCCTCGGCAAGGTGCTGATCGCCGCAGCCCTGCTCGGCCTCGTCACGATCACCTCCCTCAACTTCTACGGCGCCTCGCTCACGCTGCTCTCGGTCGCCGATACCGTGCGGCCGCTCAGGTGCACGGCGGCCAAGCGCCTCGCGAGCCTCGGCGTCGCACTGGTCGCCAGCACGCTGCTCGCGCTGAATTCCTCCGGCAACTTCGTCGCCCGCTTCCAGGACTATCTCTCGCTGCTGCTCTACCTGTTCACGCCCTGGACCGCGATCAACCTCGTGGATTTCTATCTGGTGCGCAAGGGGCACTACTCGATCCGGGAGATCTTCAACTCCCGCGGCATGTATGGCCACTGGAACTGGCGCGGCCTGACCGCCTACTTGAGCGGCTTCATCGCGATGATTCCGTTCTTCAGCACCGAGATCTACACCGGCCCGGTGGCGCGTGCTCTCGGCGGGGCCGACGTCGCCATGCTGGTGGGCTTGCCGGTAGCAGCCGCGGTCTATCTACTCAGCTGCCGCTCGATGGATCTCGAGCAGGACCGGCAGCGGGCCGCGGCCGCCGACGTCGGCCTCGATCCGGACGATCAGGTGAGCGCGCCGGGGTAGGATGGCGGCATGCCCAAGATCGTCGATCACGCACAGCGTCGTGACGAGATCGCGCTGGTCGCCTGCCGGGTCGTGGCCGAGCACGGCTTCGATCAGGCGAGCATGGTGCGCATCGCCCGCGAGGCGGGCTACACCACCGGCATGCTGGCGCACTACTTCGACAGCAAGCAGGACATCATCATCGCGGCGTTGCGCCTCATCCTGCGCCGCATCGAGGAGCGGTTGCTGCGTCCGGCAACGGCCGGTGCGGCGCCCGACCTGCTGACGCTGCTCACCGAGGCGCTGCCGGTCGATGCGCAGCGGCGCATCGAGTGCGCCTTCTGGATCACCTTCTGGGGACAGGTGTCGGCGGACCGGCGCCTCAAGCGCATCAACGCCTGGGTACACCGCGAGTACCTGCGGCTCTTCGAGCGCTGCCTCGCGCAGTGCTGGCCGGAGTGGTCACGGTGGCCGGCCGCGACGCGCGAGCACGTGCTGCGCTCGCTCGTCACCTTCATCAATGGCCTCACCGCGAGCGCAGTCGCCAACAGTGGCGACTGGCCGGCCGGCGCGCAGATCGAGCAGCTCGCGCTGCAGCTTCGACTGCTGCACGCCTGGGCCGAGGGCTCGGCCGGAGCGCCCCGGGCGCGGCAGACGGCGAGCGGCTGAGGGTCCACCCGCCGCGGCTCGAGCAGTGCGCGCGCCTCAGAAGGCCTTGCTGACCTGCAGCAGCACGGTGAGCGGCTGCAGCGTGGCCACCTGCGGGATCACGCCACCGGCCGCGTTCAGCTGCGCGTAGCCGATGTAGCCGATATCGCCCAGGTTCGGCTTGGCGTTGAACACGTTGTGGACGTTGAGCGAGAACTCCGTGTCGCCGTGGTCGACGCCGAAGCGCAGGTTGACGAGCGAGAAGCCCGGGCGGGTCGCCTCCGCCCCACCTCCGCCGACCAGCAGCGAGATGGCATTGCCCTGGTAGCTGTAGTCAGCCGAGACGAAGCCCTGCGCGTCGGTCGTGAGTGGCCGCGTGTACACGAGGCCCGCGGAGCCCGTGAAGTCCGGCACGCCGGCAACGCGGGTGCCGGGATTGACGCCGAAGAGGGCGAGATTGCCCGGATCGGTCACATTCGTGTCCTCGTAACCGAGTCCCAGGCGGAACTGCAGGCCGGGCATGGGGAGGCGTCCGCTGGCCTCGAGCTCCGCGCCGCGGACACGCGCCTTGTTGCCGTTCACCTGTGCGTAGAACCCGCACACCAGGGCCACCTGCTGCTGTACGTCCTTCCACTCGATGTCGTAAGCGGCCGCCGAGATGAGCATCGAGGGCAGCTGCGTCTTGGCGCCGACTTCGTAGGTCCACAGCGTGTCCGAGCGGATGTGCGTGATCGCATCCACCGAGAGGCTGGGGAGCGTGCATCCCGGGAAGTTCGCCTGCGCGCCACCGGCACGGAATCCCTTCGAGGCTGAGGCATAGGCCATGGTGGTATCGGTCGCCTGCCAGGAGAGCGACACCTTCGGGTTGAAGCCGGACTCGCTGTTGGTCTGGGGGTCGCTCGTCGTAGGCCCACCGTTCAGGAAGCCGTCTGCCGTGTAGTCGGTGGTCTGATTCAGCCAGTACTGCCGCCCGCCGAGGGTGAGCGTCCACTGCGGCGCGAACTTCCAGTAGGCCTCGCCGAAGATCGACTTGTCCTCCTCGGTACCGGGGTTGGTCTGCGTCCAGATCTCGTCGTTCGGCCACGCCGGCGACACGCACGGCCCGCCGAAGGCACACGCCGTGGTCGTCGGCGCGTCGAGCCCGTTCGCGAGCGTCGGCGGGATCGTAAAGCGCGTGTGCGTGTTGGAATAGAACAGGCCGAAGGTCCCGCTCCAGTTGTGTACCGGGTCGATGGAGATGCGCGCCTCGCTCGCCACCTGGTCGTGGTTGCGGTCGCCGATCCAGAGGTACGGCTGCGCGGGCAGCCCGCTCACGAGGTAGAAGGGGCCGGCGAGGACCTGCTGCGTGCCGTAGCTCGAATCCTCGACGTCATGCGTGTGCCGGTAGAAGAAGCTGTTGGCCCACACGATCTGGTAACCGGAGCCGGAGTACTTCAAGTCGAGGGTCGGCATGGTCCAGCTGTCCGATGCCCACGGCTGGACGTCGAAGGCGCGGTCGATGGTGTAGATGGGCGTGAACTGCGGCAGCGGCGCGAAGCTTGCCGGAAAGCCCTTGTCGTACGAGTCCTGGAACATCACCCGCAGCTTGATGTCGAGTTGGTCGGTCGCGTGTACCAGGAGCGCGGCGGAGCCGCCGAGCGTCTGCACCTGTCCCTGGTCGCCCTTGCTGGTACGTGTCACCGACGCGAACGGATCGCCGGCGCCAGGGCCGCCGCTCTGGGTGGGGAAGCTTCGGTTCAGGTACCCGGCGTCCCAGTTGGCGAAGGCCACGAAGCGCAGCGCCGCCGTGCCGGGCACCAGCACGATGTTCCCGACCAGATTACCGCCGCCATCGGGACTCCCCCCTCCCGAGGTCGCGCCCACCTGGTACATGTAGCCGAGGCCCGAGTTGCCGGTGTCCGGCGCCCGGGTGATGAGGCGTACGTTGCCGCCGAGCGAGCTTTCCCCGTAGAGCGTTCCCTGCGGGCCCTTCAGGACCTCGATGCTGGCGAGATCGACCACGCGCGGATCGATCGACCCGGGAACGGGCGTATCGTCGATGTAGAAGCCGGTTGCGCCCGCGGTCCCGAACAGGTTCTGCCCGGTGATGCCACGCACCGAAACGGTGCGCGCGTCCGCGAAGCCGGTCGGACCGCCGCCGTAGGTAAAGGACAGGTCCGGTGTCTTGGTCGCGTAGTCGGCAAAGGACTGAACGTTATAGTCCTTGATGGTCTCGGCGGTGAACGCGGTGATGCTGGTCGGCACCTCGGCGATCGACTCCGAGCGCTTGCGCGCACTGACGATGATGGTGGCGACTTCGCCGCCGGCTTCGGCGCCGCTCTCCGCCTGCTTCTGCGACTGCTCCTGGGCCGGCGCGGGCCCCGCGACTGCCAGCAGCAGCGCCACGGCGACGCCCGCAGCCGGCGTGCACGCGCCGCGCGCCGCCCGGGACGCGTGCCTCGATCCGTGCCAGGGTCCGTTGGATTTCATGTCTTGCCCCTCCCCGAGTGAATGCTTGTGCGGCCGCGCCTTCAGGACGAGTCCGCGCGTTCCGACGCCGCCGCCGTCAGAAACCGGTTGATCACACCCGCGCACTTCGCGGGCTGCTCCCAGAACGGGTTGTGCCCGAGACCCGGGAATATCTGCACCTGCGCCTGCGGCAGCGCCGCGCGCAGCGTCGCGCGCGACTCCTCGTCCATGATCGGATCGGCACTGCCCCAGATGAGCAGCAGCGGTGCCTTGAGACGCGGCAGAGTACGCTGCAGGCCGCCATGGTCGAGGTCGTCGAGCAGACCTTGATCGAGCACCGCGAGCCAGACGCGCAGCGGGATGGCCGCCGCGTCCTGGCGCTGGCGGCGGAGAAAATCGGGATCGACCGGGGTCGGGGACGACCACCACTCGATCATGAACTTCGAGTCCGGGTCGATCGGCTCCTTGAGCTGACGGATCGCCGCCGCGTAATCGAGCTTCGGCGCCGGCGGCGCGGCGCCCGGCCGGCGGCCGCCGCTCGAGGAGATCAGCACGACCCGGCGGGTGCGCTCCGGCCAGAACTCCGCGAACGTCTGCGCGATGAGGCTGCCCATCGAATGGCCGACGAGGTCGGCGCGCCCGACCTGCAGCGCATCGAGCAACAGCTTGATGTCGTAGGCAAAATCGAACCGCGTGTAGCAGCACTCGGGCTTGCCCGAGCGGCCGTGGCCGCGGAGGTCGACCAGGATGAGCCTCAGGCGCGGCGCAAGGTACGGGATCAGCGGCACCCAGTCGCGCGCGCTGTCGGTGTAGCCGTGAATCAGCACGACCGGAGTGCCCGCCGGGTCCCCCAGCGTGAGATACGCGAGCGTCTCGCCGTCGGCGAGGGCGACGCTCTTTTTCCGGGCCTCGAACGCGTCGAGCCCGATCCTGGCAGGGGCGGAAGGCGGCGGGCCCGCCGCGACCATGGCCGGCACCGCGAGACAGCACGCGCACAACGACCAGCGGCACAGCGCCGCCGTGAGGCCGGAAGCCCGGGTGAAGGTCGCGTCGCGGTTCAAGCTAACACGCGTCGGAATTGCGGCCCAAAGTTAAATATTATCTTCTCGATAATATATAACAGGCCCTACTGCTGCGCGCAACATTCGTCCCGCGGACGCGCCCACGGGCGGCGGCGTCTGATATATCAGTGGGCTTCTGATTTCCCGGCGTGGAGCGCTAGTTGCGGGGTGGCTCCGCGGCCGGCGGCGTGGAAGCTTCCGCGGGCGCCGCGCTGGCGAGGCGCCGCCGGTACGCGCTGAGGCGCGACTCGAAGGCGGCGGCCGCGGTGCGGTTGGCCTCGTTTTGCGCATTCTCCCGCCAGCTGCCCGCGAACTGCTGCGCGCAATCCCACTGTTGGGTCTGCGCGCACATGTGCGCGAGCGCGTAGGCGAGATTCACGTTGCCCGGATGTCGCGCGAGCGCCTGCGAGGCCTCCGGCAACAGCGACCTGGCCGCGGCACTGTCGCGCTGCGCGCCGTACAGGCCCGCCAATCCCGCCCAGGAGCGCAGGTCCTCGGAGTTGGCGGCGATGGCGGCCTGATAGTAACGCTGTGCGAAGCGCAGCAGCGTCGCCGCATCGACCGGCAGCGCCGCATCGCCGCCGGTCACCGCGGAAGCGAGCACCGTGAGAATCGCAGCGCCCTCGGCCATGGCATCCGGCGACAGCTGCGCGCTGCGCGAAAGCTCGTCCACGGCGGCAAACGACGCCGGATAGTTTCCCTGCTCGAGCTGCGCCTCGGCTGCGACCAGCAGGGCGCGCTCATTGGCCGGGTCAGCGCGCAGGGCGTTGCCTGCCAGTTGCAATGCCTCGGCGCGCCGTCCCACTTTGAGGTTGACCAGCGCGAGACGCGCCTGCACCTCAGGCGGCGCGAGCTTGCGCGGAGGAGCGGCGTCGGGGCTGGTGTCGACAGGGCTCGGCAACAGAAACAGATGCACGCGCGCGCTGCGGTCGTCGCGCAGCATCCGGTCGAGATCCTCGTAGCTCACCTTGAAGCTCGCCGCGAATGCCGCGCGCTCACTCGAGCCTTCGCGCAGCAGCGCGAAGTAGTGGCTGAACTCGTTGCGATAGCGGCTCTCCGACAGGATCTCACGGGTGAGATACCAGCTCTCGGCCGCATACATCTCGCTCAGCGCGCCCGACTTGAGCTGCGGGTCCTGCTCCTGCATGGCGAGAAAGGTCCGCAGCGGGATCAGCGTGCCACTCGCGACCGTGAGCGCATAGGCGGGCGAGATGCCGCCGGTCCTGATGCGGTCGTGGTCAAACTCGGTCGCCGCAAAGACCTCCGGAACCCCGAGCCGGAACCAGTATGGATAGCGCGCAGCGCCGCCTTCGCCGGCCAGCACGCTGCCAACGTAGCCGAAATAGGCGCCCCAGTAGCTTCCGCCACTGCCCTCCCCGCGGCTGGCGATGACCGTGGCATCGTAGCCCGAGCTTTCGTAATTCGAGCTCCCGCTCGATCCCAACACGGCGGTAATGTCCTCGTCGGGGAGCACATAGATGTGGGTGGGCAGGCGCGCGTCGTCCTTCAAGCCGAGGATCTGAGCGAGCGCGGTGCCGAGACGGTCGGCGTTGCGCGCGACCTGCTGCGCGTAGCCGCTGCTGCCGGCTACCGTCACATCGATGCTCTTGTACTGGTAGGTCCAGTAATCGGTGGCAGCCGCCGCGGGCCCCGCCATGAAGAGCAGCAACGCGAGCCCGCGGTGCCTCACGGGTGTCATCGCCCGCGCTCCGCCCCGACGCGCAGCGCCGCGACCGCCTGCATCTGCGGATCGCGAAAAGCACGCCCGTCGGCGAGGTAGTCGAGCGCCATGCCACAGGCGTCGTGGCCCCAGAAGAGCTCGTCGTCGATCACCAGCGTCGGCACGCCAAAGACGCCGAGCGAGATCGCCCAGTCGGTGTTGTCGCGCAGCTGCTGCTTCACCCTCGGATCGCTCACCGCGCGCCCGGCGTCGGCGAGCCCGAGCTGCCGCGCGAGGTCGGCGACCACCTGCGGGTCAGTCACGTCGCGGCCGTCACGGAACACCGCATCGAGAACCAACCCGGCGGCGCGCCGGTCGCTGCCGGCTGCCACCACCAGGCGCAGTGCCGCGAGCGGGTTGAAGGGATGCGCCGGCGGAAAGCGCATCGGCAGGCCCATCTGCCGCGCGCGCCACAGGACGAAGCGGTAAGTGAAGCGCCGCTTGGACGGAATCTCCGCCGGCCCCTTCTGGCCGAAGTGCGACAGCATGCCCGCGAGCAGCACCGGCACGAATCTGAGCTCGACCTGGGGCGGCAGCCGCGCGAGATCGTGGAAGGCGAGGTAGGCAAAGGGTGAGATGATGTCGAACACCCAGGAGATCGTGCTGCGCTCCGCCATATCCGTGCTCCTCAGACGCGCACCACCAGTTTGCCGAAGTTCTCGCCCGCGAGGAGCCCGATGAGGCCGCGGGGCGCGTTCTCCAGCCCTTCGATCACTTCCTCGCGGTAACGCACCCGCCCGGTGCGCAGCCACTCGCTCATGTCCTTCACGAAGGCCGGGAAGCGATGGTAGTGATCGAAAATGATGAACCCCTGAATCCTGATCCGCCAGCGCAGCACCGTCGAGAGCAGTGCCGGCGTGCGATCGACACCAGCGGGCAGCTTCTCGAGGTTGTACCAGGCGACGAGACCGCACAGGGGCACGCGCGCCCCGATGTTGAGGAGCGGCGTCACGGCGTAGAGCACTTCGCCCCCCACGTTCTCGAAATATACATCGATCCCTTTCGGACAGGCCGCGGCCAGCCGCTCGCGCAACTCCGGCCCACGGTGGTCGAGACACGCATCGAAGCCGAGGCTCTCGACGGCATAGTCGCACTTGGCCTTGCCGCCGGCGACGCCCACGACGCGACAGCCCTTGAGCTTGGCGATCTGTCCGACCACCGACCCCACCGCGCCGGTGGCGGCCGCGACCACGACCGTCTCGCCTGCCTTGGGCTGGCCGATGTCGAGCAGCCCCACGTAGGCGGTGAGCCCCGGCATGCCGAGCACGCCGAGTGCGTAGGAAGGCCGCTCGAGCCCGGGATCGATGCGGACGAGATCGCGCCCGTCGGACACGCCGTAGTCCTGCCACCCGACGTTGGCGACGACCAGCTCGCCGGGGCGATAGTCGGGATTGCCGGAGGCCTCGACCACGCTCACCGTCTGCGCAGTCATCGGCGCGCCGAGCGCGACCGGCGGGGCATAGGACGGCACATCGTTCATGCGGCCGCGCATGTAGGGGTCGAGGGAGAGAAAGCGCGTGCGCAGCAGCACCTGCCCCGGCGGCGGCACCGGCACCGGCACCTCCTCGAGACGAAAGTCCTCGGCCACCGGCGCACCCTGCGGCCGCCGTGCCAGGACGATGCGGCGGTTGCCGGCAGCCGTTTTCACTGCATGAACTCCAGGCTGACCCCCGGCGGCGCCGGCGAGTCGCGCGCAATGAAGAGGTCGGCGAGCAGCGCGCCGCCCGGCTCGACACTGTAGACACTCAGATCGCGCACGCCCGCCTCGTAGAGCACGCTGTCGTCGATGAAAAAGCGCCCGCTGCATTCGCGCGCGGGGCGCGACAGGATCACGTGGGCCGCGTCGGCGACGATCTCGGGCTTGCGCGAGCGGCGCATCATGGCCGGGCCGCCGAGCGCGAACTCCACCGCCGCGGTGGCGATGGTAGTGCGCGGCCAGAGGGCGTTGCAGGCGATGCCGGCCTGCGCGTATTCCTCGGCCATTCCCAGCATGCACAGCGACATCCCGTACTTCGACAGCGAGTAGGCGAGGTGCGCAGCGAACCAGCGCGGGTTGAGATCGAGCGGCGGCGACAGCGTCAACACGTGCGGATTCGGCGCGCGTTTCAGGAACGGCAGGCAGGCGCGCGTGGTGACGAAAGTGCCGCGGGTGTTGATCTGCTGGATGAGATCATAGCGGCGCATGTCGATCTGCTCGGTTGGGGCGAGATTGATCGCCGAGGCGTTGTTGATGCAGATGTCGATGCCGCCGAACGCCTCGGCGCACTGGCGCGCCGCGGCCACTACGCTCGCCTCGTCACGCACGTCGACGACCAGCGGCAACGCCCGGCCGCCCGCGCGCTCGATCTCGGCGGCCGCGGTATGTATCGTGCCGGCGAGCTTCGGGTGCGGCTCGGCGGTCTTGGCGGCGACGGCGATGTTGGCGCCGTCGCGCGCTGCGCGCAGCGCAATCGCCAGCCCTATGCCGCGGCTTGCCCCCGTAATGAATAGTGTCTTGCCCTTGAGACTCATGCCTGCGCGCCCTTGAGCTCGAGCCGGTTGCCGTCCGGATCCTCGATATAGATGGAGCGCCCCTCGCCTTCCGCCCCGTAGCGCGTGGCGCCCTCGCCGGCCTCGATGCCGTGCGCCGCGAAATGCGCACGCAGCGCCGCCTCATCGAACGGCGCGATGGTGAGGCAGAAGTGCTCGAGGTTCGGGCCGCCCCCCGGCGCGCCGCGCGCG
>Ga0307479_10007075_pt1 | contig 10341 bp, 9 predicted proteins | sample atmos_gasesECM4C_FD_203743 | JGI IMG/M metagenome (GOLD analysis project Ga0307479, IMG submission 203743) | Hardwood forest soil microbial communities from Morgan-Monroe State Forest, Indiana, United States - atmos_gasesECM4C_515 | ecosystem: Environmental > Terrestrial > Soil > Temperate...
CCAACCGTCGTGATTTACATCGTTTTCTTGCTGCAGGTGGGCACCACCGAGAACTGAGAGTTTCCAATGGTTTGAAAGCGGCTCCATGAGAAAAGGAACAAAGTCCGTTGCGCCTCGCGTAGATTGATTGAAAAGAAAGTCGAAAGAACGCTTCGTGCCGGGGCGACGTGAAATTAAGTTGATGACGCCACCCATCGCTCCTGAACCGTACAGAGCCGAGGCCACACCCTTTATCACCTCCACCTGGCCCAAATCCATCGGCGGTATCTGCAAAAGACCGAGGCCACCGACTTGTTCGCCGAAGAGCGGCAAGCCATCAGCTAGAAAGCGAGTGTATCGGCCCTTCATTCCTAGAATTCGCACACTGGCAGCGCCTAACGACGGTGATGTTTGTTGGACCCGCAGACCACCCATTTCATTCAACATCATGCCAATGTCGCCCGGCTTCATCATCAACTCTTCTTCAATGTCCCCCTGCTGGATGACCTCGACCCGGAGCGGCACATCTTCGAGACGCATGTCCGTGCGAGTCGCTGACACAGTGATTTGTTCTTCTGAGGTGGGATTGGGCTGAAGTTCCAGAACGATCTCTTGTGTTTGGCCCGCGGCTACGATGATGGAAGTTTTGCCGGTAATGAATCCTTCATGCGAGACGCTGACATCAAGATTCCCCGGATTGACCATAATGGTCGCTTCGCCGTTTTGATTAGTGACCGCGGAGATTTCGGCAACCATTAGCTGGGCTCCGGCGATTGGTCTCGAATCGCTTTGGACGAGCAGGCGTATCGTTGCCATTTGGGTCGGTTCCTGGCCGGCGAGCATACTCGTGCTGCCAATAAACAGCAGAAATATGAATATCCCACGCATAAAGCCTCCATCCTCTACGCCCGAGTTGAAGTAGGTTGTGAAGGAAAAGGTTTAGGTGCGGGGAGGGTGATCGATCCGAGAAATGGGCACGGAAACGATGGCAGGAGCTATGAAGATCATGGACTGCCGAAGAAACGGTCCCTGGAATAACTCAACAACGTGCGATTCAAAACCGACTGCTGCGTGGCAGAGTATGCAGCAACCATCGGGAACGCTCACTGGCGAGACGGTCAAACCAGAGGAGGTAGCTGCACAGCCGTCCGGGCAAAATAGCGGATCAAGGCAAATCCAACCAATAAATAGAATCAACAGAATTGACGCCAGTATTCGCACGGCCCCGAGTATACCTCCAGTCGCGTTCGCATCCGCCTTGAGATTGCTGAGGCTGTTGGGCATTCCCATGCCAGCCAGCAAAAGCTTGCGAAATCCTTCACCGTCACTTAGCGTAGCGCCGATTGAGTCTTTGGGTCCGGGTCGGCGGCCTCTTTGTCTTAGACACAGCGCGGATTTTCTCTTGACTTGCCGGACGGGCGATGGCTATGCTCCGACCCACGTTTTGTGTTCGTCGGAACCGCTGTCCCCCAGGTCACCGGCGATCCCAAGGCTTCACGACGCTGACCTGTGGTTTTGCGCAGAAAATTGAAATCGGAAATTCCAGGGTTATAGAAGGAGAGGATATGAGACGAAAGATTGGCTCCCAAACGTCTCGGTTGCTTGCCGGTTTGATTGTCGTCATCGGTCTGTTGGCGACTATGTCTCTGCCCGCCGCAGCACAGGGTTCAACCGCCGTCACACTCGAGCCTCCCGGCGCACTGGAGACATTCGGCCGAGGAATCAACAATAACGGCGATATTGTCGGCTGGTATAGGGGCGGCGGTCAGCATGGGTTTCTGCTGAGAAACGGTAGGTACACGCAAATTGACGTTCCCGCTTCCTGGAGTGCAACGGGAACGACCGCTCTGGGAATTAACGATGAAGGCACGATTGTTGGCAGCTACTTCCACGAGGATGCTGACGGCAACGTTCATCAGCACGGCTACTTCCTAATGCTCCATGGCAGTTTCGTCAAGTTCGATGTTCCTGGTGCAACCGACACGACCCCGCGCTCCATCAGCGACGCGAACGTGGCAGGCTTCTTCCTCGATCAATCCGGCAACCTGCACGGATTTATCAGCGTGATGAACAGCGGCGCGGTAACAATTGATTTCCCGGGTGCCGTGGCTACTCAGGTCGGAAGCATTAACGGTAATGGCGACGTCACCGGTAATTACCAGGACATCGCCGGAAATGTGCATGGCTTCGTGCGGAGTAGTGCAGGCGCGTTCAGGTCATTCGACGTTCCGGGCGCTACAGTACAACCCGCTGCTACAAACGCCTGGGCCATCAACGATGCAGGCCACGTAGGCGGCTTCGACGCTACGAGCAAGAGCACTGCTCTTAATCTCAGCGAACCGCGGGCCGACCTACATGGGTATGTAATGACGGCGGGCAAATTCGTTACGGTGAACGTACCCGGCGGCATCAACACGTGCATCTTTGGCTTAAATAACGCAGCCGATGCAGTGGGGCAGTACGATACGACCGATGGCGTAACTCATGGGTTCTATATGCACCTTCAAGTTCAATAGGTTCAGTGGTTCGGGGACTCTCTTGAAGGTGTAGGGAAGCGGGTGTGCCTCGCATCGAATTACCGGCTTCTCGCCACAATCCACAACGAAAAGATGACGGCTGCGGCAATTTCAATCGTCCATGCTGCCTCTCCGCACCCGCATCGAATCAAAACGACGCCAGCGACCGTCGCCGGAGCGATTGCCGCCGCCGCGACTCCTGCCCGATGGCGCCGCCTCACTGGACTTGACTTGGTTCACTTATCGGAGTGTATAAGGGATCGAGGTCGCTGTTTGAAGGGAAAACAAACATGAGAGCTTACCGTTCCGTTGGGTTTTTGCTAATTGGGGCGCTGACCGTAGCGGTAATCGCTGAGCTTCGCGTGCAAGCCGCGCAAACCAGGGCTGATGACGAACGGCAGATTCGTCTCCTTCTAGCCTCCCATGCTGCCGCTTCGCAGCATGGAGACTTGCAGGGCCTGGTAAGTGTGTACCACAGTGATGCAGACGTGCGTTATTCAGATGGCACGGTCCTGCAGGGCAGAGCGGCGCTGGAGAAGAGATATCGTCAAGTTCTTTCGAGCGACCCGCACGCCGTAAGCCACTCCCACCCGTCAGGGACGATTCATGTCCGTTTCCTTCGTCCAGACGTGGCATTCGTAGACGTGGAATCTGTATCTGGCGACGACACAGGTCAGGGCGAGGCTGCGACGCGCACGCCGCTCTTTGCCATATTCACGAAAGAGGCGGGTCACTGGGGTGTGGCTGTGCAGCGGTCAGGCATTCCCCTGAAGTGAGCGGCCCTAACTGCCGCACCTTCAACGCTGCTGTGCGCGTGACCTTCTCCACCACGTCAACGCGAATTGCTTCGCGCCTTCTCTCCTTGCCCACGCGATGCAGGTGGATGACGCTACGCGGTCACCGACTTTGAACATGTTGGCCTCGGGTGTGGATTTTAGCATCGCCCGATTCGGAAGAGCCATCTGCAGAAATCGATCAAGGCACTGCGGCTGAAGACCTCACAGGTTCGCCTTGAGGAAAATGCTTTTCGTACCATTCTATCGAGCGATCCAAACTATCCACGATATGGCGGGATTCTCGTAACCCGTGACCTTCGCGGGGATAGCGCACAAAAACCGTCTCAACTCCAACATCCTGCAGGGCGATGTAATACTGCTCGGCCTCAGTGATGGGTACATCGGAGTCGTTTTCACCATGCAGGATCATTGTGGGCGTTGCCACGGCAGCGACGTGTTTAAGGGCTGAGCGATCCCACAGCATATTCATTAGATCGCCCTGATGCGGCAGTTGGCCGAATTCCATCTGCTCGTACTGATTGTAGTAAGTCGTATAGTTGTAACTGACGAGGTTGGTGATGCCCGCCAGGGGAACGGCAGCCTTGAACATACGTGTCTGGGTGATCAGCCATTCTGTAAGCTGCCCACCATAGCTGACGCCTTCGATCCCCATCCTCTCTCGATCCAACCATAGATAGCGGCGTAGAGCGGCGCTGGTCCCATAAAGGACATCCTGAGCCTCATTGCCATCCTGATCGCCGAAGACTAAATCAGCGAAAGCCTGACCATAACCTGTCGATCCACGGTAGTTCACGTTCAGCACTGCCCAGCCACGTGCAGCATAAACCTGGTTGTGAAAATTAAACGCGGGTCCGTTTTCTCCGTGAGGGCCTCCATGAATGTTCACAATGAGCGGATACTTCGAAGTTTCGGTTAGCCCTATCGGTCTTGTAAGAAATGCCTCGACCTCGTATTTACTGTCATTGCTCAAAAAAGTGAAGGATTCCACTGCAGCAATCTCTTTGTCGTTGAATACGCCTGCATTCAAATTGGTAAGTTGCTTTGTTCCGCTGGTGGTTTTGAGGAAAAGCTCCGGCAAATCTCGTAAACCGGCGAAAGCATAAGCGATTGCACCATTACGCGCTAGTGAGTAGTCCAGGACCAACCCGGAGTCACTAACGACCGCCTCTGGCCTGCCGCCGTCCGCTTGCAGGTGGACCAAATGAAGGCCGCCGCGCTGCTGTGCCATGAAGTAAAGCGAACGCCCGTCAGGAGACCACTGGACATTGTGTTGCCTTGCGTCAATCGCGGCACCGATTTCGCGCCGACCACTACCATCGGCATTGATGATCCAGACGTGTGTGTCCTCCATTGTCGTCTCTCGATCTGTAAGGCCGCGTCGAGTCCCTAAATAGGCGAGCCGTTTCCCATCAGGTGACCACCGGGGTTCGTACTCCGCGCTCTCTGTTGCCGTGAGCCGCCGAATCGAACGATCCGAAAGCTTTAAGGTGAACAGATCGTAGTTGAAGAACTGGTCGGGATTCGGCTCGCGGTTCGAAACGAAGACTAACTCCTGGCCGTCAGGTGACCATCCAATCGAGTGTTCGTCGTAAATTCCATCGGTAAGCTGACGCACTTGTTTTGTGCTGATATCTACAACGAACAGGTGCAGTCGGCGATTGTCATTGAATCGGGTCATCCCCTCAGTGAGAACAGGCTTATAGAGATAACGTGTGATTACCATCGGATCGCCGGTGGCGTCTGCGGTTTCGGGACCGGTAGTTGCTGAAACAAAAGCGATCTGCTTGCTATCGGGTGACCAGGCTTTCGTTACTCCCTGTTCAGGCAGTGGGGAATTTGTGCCGCTCTCATCTGCGAGAAACGTTTCACCAGTGCCGTCTGGATGAATCATTGCGAGGCCATCCCGTCCTGTGATGCTGCCCTCGAAAGCGATCCACTGTCCATCTGGAGACCACGTTGGGTTTCCTCCAATATCCTGGTCCTTTCCCAACCGGCGAGCCTGCCCACTCGCAACATCAATTATCCATAAGTGAGGATACGTACGGCCCGGCTGGTCACTGTTCATTACTGTGTAGGCGATCTTGCTTCCGTCGGGCGCAAATCTCACCTCTCCGACGGAACGCAGCTTGAAGTAGTCGTTACTCTGGAGCCTATTTTGCTGCGCTGCCGCCGTCATTACCGCGAGGAATATGGTAGATAGCAGTCCACTGACCACTGCTGTGCGCATCGTCCTCTCCTTTTCTAGAAATCTGGCAGGTGCTTAGGTCTTTTCGTGCAAACCACAGCACGAAGGATTTTGCGCAAGCGTATCACGGGATGGTCAATGGACGGGACGTTCCGCTGATCAAGCGCGGGCCGGGGCCGCAAGGTACCGGCCTTTATTTTTGGTGTAGAATCGGTGAACGGAGGACCCACCGATGGCAGCTATGCTTGTTAAGAATCAATGGGACAGAAAGCCGGTACCGAGCGTGCTCGCGGATTTACGTGAAAGTGAAAAGATAAGCTGTACCGCATTCCCCGATTGTCTAGCTTCGTACACGCTCGCCTACGGTCAGGTAGAAAATCGCATGGTGGGACATGAAAACAACCTCGACATCATGCGCCGTAAAGCAAGGGAACTGTTGAATGCCCATCACCCTCATACGCGAATGGTTGATTACGTATGGGCTGGACCCGAGAAAGGATGGCTCGATAGAGAAATGGCAACAGCGGCAGGATTATAGAGGCGGAATCTAGGATTTGTTCGATAAATTCCGCCAGCGCGAACACGCTGTGGCTCCGTGAAGTCGAGAGCGCCATGCCCAGACTTGAATGTGACCACCACGCTCAAGCGACTCGTGAGTACCTTGCTTGTATCCACGTTATGAACGGCGGGCCAATTTCTCTTTTTCAAGAGGCAACAGAACACACTCCGTCGAGGGATGGAGAAGCCGGGTTCATGGTTTGTTCCGAGTGCGCCGAACTGTAGGCGCATTTGTAAGGCCGCAGCCGGGTATCGGTGGCGTCATTACGTGGTTTGTGTGAAAGCCGAGGAACTCACAATTACGCAGAAGCTTCTCGGCTATTCAACTCGTACGAGTTTTATGACTGCTCCCGATGGCTTCTGGGTCAACACCAGCGCCTTCCCATTCACGGCGAATTCGTACTGGTTGCTTTGCGGCTATGACGAACGCGCTCTTTGCCACCGTGGCTTTCGTTGTCAGCATGTTGGCGGTCACTGTGTACGTGCCGGAATTGAGGTAAATCGCATTAAAGACCGCGACCTTGTCAGCGTCGGTTGCCTTGTCATTTGAGGGATAGTTAGGCAGTGGTCCCGTGCCGTTGATCCTCACGAAACTGTAGTGTTGTTCCGTAAAAATGTACAAACCCGGCTGAGGATTGGTGATCGGCGGCCTGTTGGCGTCGTCGATCTCCGTAACCCTCCAAGCTCCCACGAGCGAATTTCGCGCTGCCGGAGATTGACCATAGACGGTCATCGCAACAGCAATCAACCCGAGAAGTGTAATTCCGATCAGTCGGCGCACTGGAGCCTCCTTTCCGTGTTTCTAGCCTGACGTTACTAAAGGTATTTGTTAGCTCTTCGCTTTCGCGGCCTCACGCTTGCGCTGCAAGAACGCCTTCCGAACCCCACGACCAATTCTTGCCTTCATGGCCGCCGACATTGGCTTTGATACGCGTGCACGCGTGCCCTTGCCGTTAGTAGTTGCACCGGTGCCGTTTGAGAGAATCGCGATTGCCTTGTCGATGCGTCCGAGTTCGAGGGCGAGTTCAGTGCGCCTGCTCTTCAACGTCGAGATTACGTTGTCCATTGGTCGGTGTTGCCTCCCTTGCGATTCTATCCTAACGCGACACCAAATTAAGAAGTGGACCTAAGAAGCCGATGAATCGCGGGCCCATAAGCGCCGCTTGAATCTCGGGTCCGGGTCGGCGGCCTCTTCGTCTTTTCCCAAGGTCCAGACTGCATCCTGAAAATGCTCGGGCATCGGGGTTGGGCCAGTTGTGGGAGAATGGGATTTGGAGGCAGACATGGCGGCTAAAAGAGAACCCTCCAAGAAGGTTGTTGATAAGCACGCGAAGTTTCTTGCGGCATGGGAAGCGGCGGGATTCCCGGACAAATTTGAGTACGAAGGAACAACGCTTAATAACGTGCGGTCAACCGCTGACTGGTACCGGGAACAAAAGCTAAGAGCCGCCAGGGGCTAGGACAACCCGGAAAATCTGTTCGCTGGCGCGATTCGCTGCTGCCGCCGACGCCTCTGCTCCGTCAGCCCCGCCGGCCACCTTCCGATAACACCTGTTTATCAGGCACTGGGTCGGACAGATGCTGCCGATACCTTTCTGGCGCTTGCAGAAATCGTGTTGGAGGTATCATCTACAGGTTAGTCCATCGGGCGAAGGAGGAAGCGAATGCTTCGTCGACCTGCGCTCAAATTTCCGGGTCTCCAGGCTGTTTTGTCGTTTATTCTTATCGCGGCATCCGCTTCAAATGCCGAGGCTCAAGCCGCACGCGCTCAGCTTGCTGAAACACCTACCGACGCATTCACGCTTTTAAAACAGGTTGGACAGCGCTATGCGAATGCAGCCTACTATCGCATCGAGGCTGTAAAAGAGGAGCAGATGAATGCGGATTTCTCCAGGAATTGGAGCAAATCCGTCACGACCGCCGTCTTCGCGCCTGGGAATAAGTACCGCTTCGAAGCTCACACCAATTGGGAGTGGTGGGTGTTGGTCTCGGATGGAAAGACAGAATGGCTTTATAGTCCCGCTGCGCAAGAATACAAGGAACAAACGGCCCCCGATCGCGGCCCGAGCCGCTTCGAGTCCTCTGGACTCCGTTCGTTTATCAGTCTGACTGAGGCGCAGGACACACTCAAAAACCTTGCTGAATTACCTTCATCTGCGAAAACGGCTTCGTATCTGCCGGACGAAACTGTAATTTTGAATGGTAAACAAACAAGCTGTTATGTAATCGACGTTCAGGGAAAGTACCTTCCAGGCTGGTCGCCCGATACGACATCTATGTCTACTGTTTGGGTGGAGAAAGAGAATCACGTAGTCCGGAAACTCCACGAACACATGGAGGGTCCCCTGATAATGGGTCGTCAGGAAAAATACGTCAGCGACAAGACTACGGTCTATACCGTTGTTGAGCTTGAAGCTACGGCTGTTTCGGAGGGCCTTTTTGCCTTCACACCGCCTTCGAATGCGAAACTCGTCAAGGAATTCGAAAGTCCCATGCGGACTCGAACGGAGGCTCCAATTATTGGCAAGCCCGCTCCAGATGTCGTGCTTAGCTCCCAAAACGGCAAAACGATTTCGCTCCAATCATTCCAAGGCAAACCTGTATTGCTTGACTTCTGGGCTGCTTGGTGCGGCCCGTGCGTGGAGTCCATGCCTTCCGTAAGCAGGCTTTACGCCGAAGCCGCCAAGTATGGACTGATACTGCTCAGCATTGACTAGGACGACGACGCAGAAAAGGCGACCAATTTCCTATCCAAAAATAAGGAATCCTGGTCAAACTTTCACGATGACGGCGAAATCGTCCGCCTGTTCCCTAACGAAGGCATTCCGCACTTCGTACTAATCGATTCCTCAGGCAAAGTAGTTTTTTCGAGATCGAGTTTCGATGAGTCCGCAATGCGCGCCGCTATCGCCGGTCTGGGAGCGGAGTTCCCCTCCATAAACAAGACCTCGCAACCGTAGCGAAGAAATATCTTTTCACCACGAGAGCAGTTCTCATCCGATTTGTCGCAGCCCAGAGGCAACTTTCCCGGCTAGTCCACATCCTGATAAGCCTGTTCCCAGAATCAAATCAAGTTGACGGAATCATCTGGCCCTGGCCTAAAATCCCACTGTACGAGAACACCGTTTCTCAGGACGTATCCGGTTCACGTAGAGGTAGGGGATTACTTCCGAGTACGCCGCCATTCGGGACGCATTCTCTCAAACCCTTGAATCATCCCTCACCATAAAGCTGTTCCAGGTAAGACTCGACGGAGCCGATGGACTTGCTGCCACCGATGAATCCGACGTATCCATCAGGCCTGATCAGAAAGAGCGCACCATTCTCGCCGCCATACGCATGAACAACATGCCCCTGATCATCGATCAGTTGATGATTGCCAGCAGCCGTTGCGGAAGCACCGCGATCGACCGTGTATGCCTGAAGGTCTTGTTTAAATCTTTCACGGATTTGATTCAATCCTGGGAGATCATGGCTTCCAAGGCTTAGCAAAGTAAACCGGGGACCACGGAAGATGTCGAATAGGCGCACTCGGTTTCCGTCATGATCGAGCAGTGGAGCGTCCGGAGCGCGGTCTCCCGCTTGCAGTGGAGTTGAGGGCGGATCCTCCTGTCGGCTGAGAGAGCTGCCGCGATAGTTCAGTCCGAGTTGCAGGACTTCCTCACCTCGCCGGAACTCTCTATCTTTCAGTGTCTGCTGGTGCAGTCTTGTGGAGATCCCCAGCAAGGATGCTGCAATTGGCATCCTCTCCTGCTCGTACGTATCCAGTAAGTATTCCCTCGCACCATTCAGGACGGCGCCAAGTTTCCATCCGAGATTGTAGGCATCCTGAATCCCAGTGTTCATTCCCATTCCCCCGGCTGGCGAGTGAACGTGAGCTGCATCGCCTGCCAGGAAGACTCGCCCGACGCGGTATCGGTCCACCAATCTTACGTTTGCTCGGTAGAGCGAGAGCCAAGTGGCACCGTAAAGTTTCAAATCGGTGCGCCCGGTACGCTCGTCGATGATCCGTTGAAAGGTTTCCAGCGATGGCTCTCGCTCTTCCCCTGCGAGAACTTGCGCTTGAAACTGGAACATCTCTGTGGACCGAAGCGGGCAGAGGGCTACGAAACCGTCCTTATGTTTCGGCCAATGGTGCCAATGGTCTCGATCCAACCCGTCTACACGAACATCGCCTGTCATGAGCCGTTCTTCCTTCCATGTCTCCCCTTCGAACCCCACGTTCAGGGACTTGCGCACGAAGCTGTGTCCACCGTCTGCCGCAATCAAATATTTGCCCCGCACCTGTTCCTGGGTATCACCCTTT
>Ga0307479_10007076_pt1 | contig 10340 bp, 8 predicted proteins | sample atmos_gasesECM4C_FD_203743 | JGI IMG/M metagenome (GOLD analysis project Ga0307479, IMG submission 203743) | Hardwood forest soil microbial communities from Morgan-Monroe State Forest, Indiana, United States - atmos_gasesECM4C_515 | ecosystem: Environmental > Terrestrial > Soil > Temperate...
AAGGATCAGCCAGGCTCTGCGCATCAAGCTCTCCCCGCAGGAAGAAAAGGCCATCGCGCGGAAACCGACTGAAAGTGCGCAAGCATACGACTACTATCTGCGCGGGCGTCAGTATTTCCACCAGCTTCGCCGAAAAAGTTTTGATTTTGCCAGGCAAATGTTTGCCCGCGCTATTGTGATTGATCCGCGCTACGCCCGTGCCTATGCTGGAGTAGCGGACTGCTCTTCTTTTCTTTACATGTACTGGGAAAGCACCGATGATAATTTAAACGAAGCGGATGCAGCGAGCAGCAAGGCTCTAGAACTCGATCCCGAGCTGGCCGAGGCGCATGCGTCCCGAGGTACGGCTCTCTCGCTAAGTAAGAACTGGGAAGAAGCCCAAAAAGAATTCGAGATCGCCATCCATCTGAATCCGAAACTTTACGAGGCTTACTACTTTTATGCCCGCACGTGTCGCCAACAGGGAAAGCTGACGAAGGCAGCGGAGCTATACGAACAGGCTTGTCAAGTAAATCCCGATGATTATCAAGCTGCAGCCCTCCTCGTCGGGGTTTATAACGGTTTGGACCGTGAAGCAGAAGCCGCAGCAAGTAGACGCCGTGCCTTGCATGCAGCAGAGAAACAGATCGAATTTCACCCAGACGATGCGCGCGCCCTTTACCTGGGAGCAAGTATGTTGGTTCAGTTGGGAGACCGCAGTCGAAGCCTAGAGTGGCTCAATCGGGCGCTCAAAATTGATCCTGACGATGGGGGGATCCTTTACAACGTGGCTTGCGTGTACGCCCTTCTAGGGGAAGTAGAGCAAGCGATCAATTGCCTCGAAAAGGTGCTCATGCATGGCGCTTGGTTCAAGGGCTGGGCGGAAGGAGATTCTGACCTCGATTCTCTCCGCAACCATCCTCGCTTTCAAGCGCTTCTGAAGTCCAGTACGTAAATCTGACGTCTATCAACCGGGCGACCACCGCTCTTAACGCCGAACGTATTGCCCATAGAAAGTCAACGCACGCTGGAGGCTGAGCGAGGCATTCTCGAAAGAAGAGAGCCTCCGGGGGCAATCCAATCCAGATGTCCGCTCACGTTGACTAGCCAGTGCGTGCGACCTAAGATTGCGCCAGTTTCCAACCATGATTGGCCAAACCATCTCGCATTACCGCATCCTTGAGAAGCTCGGTGGCGGTGGAATGGGTGTGGTCTATAAGGCTGAGGACATCAAGCTCCGCCGCTTCGTTGCCCTCAAGTTCCTGCCCGACGAGGTAGCCAAAGACCCGCAAGCACTCAGCCGCTTCGAGCGCGAGGCACAGGCCGCTTCTGCCTTGAATCATCCGAACATCTGCACCATCCACGAAATTGACGACCAGCACGGCGAAGCGTTCATCGCCATGGAATTTCTGGACGGTCTGACGCTGAAACACCGAATGGCGAGCGGCCCAGTGCCGATAGATGATTTGCTCCAGATTGGCGTCGAGGTGGCGAATGCCCTTGATGCGGCTCATGCGAAGGGGATCATCCATCGCGACATCAAGCCCGCAAATATTTTCTGCACGCGCGGTGGACAAGCCAAGGTGCTCGATTTCGGCCTGGCTAAGATCTTGTCCCCGCGGGTGTTTCCGGGAGTTACGGCCTCTGCGCTACCCACCGCGTCTGAAGAAGAGTTGCTCAGCAACCCGGGGGCGGCCATGGGTACCGTGATGTACATGTCTCCGGAACAGGCGATGGGAGAAGAGCTGGACGCGCGCACCGATCTCTTCTCCTTTGGCGCGGTGCTTTACGAAATGGCCACGGGAACATTGCCGTTCAAAGGCGCAACGTCCGCAGCCATTTTCGATGCCATCCTGCACAAGGCGCCGGTGCCGCCGACGCGGCTCAATCCGGAATTGCCTTCGGAACTGGAGCGGATCATCCAGAAGGCGCTGGAAAAGGACGCCAGGCTACGCTACCAGCACGCCTCGGATCTGCGCGCGGACGTGCAGCGGCTGAAACGCGAGACGAGTTCGGGGCACGTTCCCATCGCCGGGATCGGCCCGCTGGTGTCTTCCGCCTCGCCCGCGACACTTCCCGCGGCTTCGAGTGCTCGATCAGCCGCCCCGGCAGGGCTACCGTCGAGCAGTTCGGTGGTCACGGCGGTTGCACAGCAGCACAAGTTTGGCGTGGCCACGAGCATCCTGATCGCGATAGTGGTATTGGCCGCTGCGGGTTACGGCGTGTATGCCCTGCTCCATCGAACGAGCTCCGCTCCGTTCGCAGATTTCACCATCACCCAAATCACAAATAGCGGGAAAACCGTAGGCGCGGCTATTTCTCCCGACGGCAAGTATCTGTTCACCGTGATCGAAGACAAAGGCAAGCAAGGCCTCTGGCTCCATCACATTCCGACAAATAGCGATACGCAGGTGCTCGCGCCAGCGGAAGCTTATTACCGGGACCTGATTTTCTCTCCCGACGGCAATTACATCTACTTTCGAAATAGAAGCGAGGCTGGCTTCGATCTCTACCGCGCAGCGGTATTGGGAGGCGCGCCACAGCCCATGCTCCATGACATCGACAGCGGTGTGAGCTTCTCGCCTGGAGGCAAGCGCATGGTGTTCGTGCGCGCGAACGATCCGGAGGCGGGAAAGTTCCGGGTACTCACAGCGAACCCCGATGGTACGGACGCAGAAACGCTTTATGGCGGGCCCACGACAGTGGACAGATCGGTTCTGGTAGCATGGTCCCCCGACGGCAAGCAAATCGCCTCGCTTTTTTCTTTTGCGCACGGGGCGCTCAGCGAGATTCAATTGGCGGACGCCGCTTCCGGAAAGCTGCAGCCGTTGGCGCGATACAAAGACCGGGATCTTGGCGATCTGGTGTGGCTGCCGAACGGCCTCGGTCTTCTCACCACCTACACGCCCGGGAGCAGCCCTCCCCCTATCCATTTGCAAATTGGATTCGTCGCGAGACCCAGCGGAGAATTTCGCCGGATCACCAAAGACACGAACAGCTACCAGACACTCACACTTTCGGCAGATGGAAAAACGCTAGCGACCGTACAGCAAAAAGCCACGCAGACTCTATATCTCCTGCCTGCAGAAGGTTTCGCAGGAACTCCTCCCGTTCCCGCGGCGGCACAGAGCAAGGACTCCTATTTCTTCAATTGGGCCGGCAACAGCGATTTCTACTTCGATGGCGACCTGCGGCGCGTTTCTCTCGATGGCAGCACCAGGACGCTGCTCACTGACCCCGATCACCGTATATTTAGGGCAGTAGGGTGCCCGCTTGGACGATACGTCGTGTTTGTTTGGCAAGGGCACCCCGAGAGCAGCAGTGTAGTTCTGTGGCGCATCGACGCGGATGGGGCGAATCTCACGCAGCTCACGCGCGGTGTCGCAGACGTGGGACCTTATTGTTCCACGAATGGGCGTTGGGTTTACTACACCGATCTGGTCAGCGGCCGGATCATGCGGATTCCCGTCGAGGGCGGCGATTCCGAAGTCGTCAAGGAGGCGGTGATGCCGGGCATGCTTCTCGGCCTCTCGGGAATGGGCCTGTCTCGAGATGGCAAGCTTCTCGCGTTCATGGCCTTGCAGGGTGGTGCACGGCACATAAAGATCGTGCTCGTGAATCTGATTGCGGGCACCGACCCGCGAACCCGGCTGCTCGAGCCAGATCCACGAATTATGGGGCTGCCGCACTTTGCGCCAGACGACAAATCGATCATCTACATCATTCAGGAAAACGGCGCAGAGAACCTGTGGCTTCAGCCGCTGGATGGCGCTGCGGGCCGCTCGCTTACGAACTTTGAGTCGGACAAAATCCAGAATTACGAATTCTCTCCCGACGGCAAGGCTCTTGGTGTCCTGCGCTCCCACGTAGAATCCGACGTTGTGCTCCTGCACGATAGTGGCGCCCCGGCACAGTGACCTTGGTCTTACAACACAGCAACACATGTTATGATTTCAACACGCTTTGGAAGGACGCGGACCCCGACCCCGACATCCCCATCCTCATCGTCGCCAACGCGGAGTACGCGAAGCTGAAGTAACCAGTCCATACGTTCATAGCGGCGTCCGCACCCCGTTCCGATAGTGCCGATAATTCCGTTTCTTTCGCAGATATATCTACTGGGGCATGGCTCGATAGCCAATCACCATCATCATCCAGAAGCACATGCTCTGGACGTTCAGGCTGCACTACATGTCTCCAGAATCGGCACTATCGGCGAACACGCACGAACGGTGGAATCGGACGCACCAATATGTCGCTACTGGGTTATTTCTTCGGTGGCTGAACTCCGCCAATGAATCCCCAACACGTCTCGTCTGCATCCTCGAAGACCTGCGGCTCGAATTCCGGGTCAGGATTCGTATTCTCTGGCGACTCTGCCGAGTGCGACGGTGCCTTCTTCTGGCCCGTCACTGCCGATGTATTAGGAGGCACCTTTTTTCTTCTTTTCGATGTTCGAGTCATACGTTTTCACCTGTCTCACAGCCATCAAATAAATTCGAGCCGCCATCAATCATGCATTCGTGATACTTGCAGGAGCCGAAAACAAAAAAGCCGCCCAAGGCATCAGGCGGCTATGAATCCGGAGACTTTCTGCTTCGGAACTGCTGTTCCGCGCATCGAGCGTTTTATTCGCTCAAGGCACCGTGGCGTCTCGTGACCCGGTTGCCGGATTCGGATTTTGTCCGAATCGCTCCTGATGCTCCGTTCACTTTATCACGGAACGAGGCGGACACAATGTCCGCATGGCCGAGAAATCGAGACAGGAGCACTTGCCAGCATGGGATATCTGACACCCACTTATGTTGGCGAGGGTTATCCAGACTTGACAGTTCCTCGACTTTTTTGGGCCAGAATTGCTGCCCTTTTGAGTGCGTCTGGCCGCCAGATTGGCCCGAGAGGAGGCAGCCGGGTGTACAATGCCGCCTACTTGAGAGTCCAAAAAGGAAATGTCGGTTACAACCGCCAGCGAAGAAAAGGCCAAACGCATGCAGTTCGTGAGCATTCCGGCGGGGAACTTCATGATGGGCTGTTCAGAAGGAGACCGTGAATGCTACGCCGAGGAAAAACCAGAACATCGAGTATCCATTACTCGGCCTTTTGAGATGGGCAAATTCCAGGTGACGCAGGCGCAGTATGAAGCGGTGAGGACTGTCAATCCGAGCTATTCCCAGGGTCCGAATCTTCCGGTCGAGGGCGTGAGTTGGGAAGACGCGCAGAAGTTTTGTGAGGCGCTCAATGGCAAGCGTGATGGCTATCTTTATCGCCTGCCGACAGAGGCGGAATGGGAATACGCAGCACGCGCCGGAGACAGTTCCTGCCGGTATGGCCCGTTGGTTGAAATTGCCTGGTTCCACGACAATTCGGGCGGTAAGACCCATCCTGTGGGCCAGAAAAAGCCGAACGGATTTGGACTGTATGACACGCTGGGAAACGTCTGGGAATGGGTGCAGGACTGGTACGACATAACTTATTACACCCGCAGTCCGAAGTCCGACCCGCAGGGCCCAAGCAGCGGACAGTATCGCGTAGCGCGCGGCGGCTCCTGGCGCGGAGTCGTCAGGGGGCATGCGCGCGTTTCTTCTCGTTACATCCTCAAGCCCGACGTTCGGAGCATCGTGGTCGGGTTCCGCTGTGTGCGCGAACTGGTTCCCTTCAAAGTGACGGTCGGTAAGATAGCGTAGGCTGGATGGAGTTCGAACGAGGCGGACACACTGTCCGCATCGCCGACAAATCGGTGCTGTCCTAATTCGGATTCTTGGATTTCTTCTTCTTGCGGCGTTTGGCCAGGGACATTCTGGTGTTAAACGCAGCTAACCGACGCGAGAGATCTGCGACCCATTGCTTGGTCCCTTCAGCTTCAAACTTCTCTGCCGCCATTATTTCTTTTTTAGCATCCCGCCGATATCGCTTGCGCGCTTTCTTCCGGTAACGGAACGGGCTGCCCATAAGCTTAATCATAGGCTCCCCCCGCAGAAAAACCGCGCGAGTGATTTCAACTTCGGACACTACTAACAAATCGGGACAGGAGCGCTCCCTAAATGGCTATCCCAGACGGTCCCAAAAGCCGTGGGCACGTTGCAAGCCGCTCTGCCGAAGTATGAACGCTGGAATTCAGGGAAACCGGCCATAAGCCATCTGGGCGAGGAATCCTGCAGAGTGGCTACGACTATCAGTCAGCCAATTCGTGCCAACTGCTCACTCGTGCTTAAAAACGTGAGCAGATTCAGGAACGACAAGCTCATCCGGTTCTTCTTCAACAGGCGGTCGTGGCGGGCCGATGAGCTTTTCCACTTCTTCTTTGGGCATCATCTTTTCCAGTTCTTCTCGCTCCATCGGCGGGTCGATTCCATAAACACGGGCACGCTCCATCGTTACAGCAGCTATCTGCATCAGCGCGCTTCCTATATTGCTCACTTAAACTCTGCGTGTTCGTATCCGTTCTCGTGACTTCCACTTTCTGTGAGGTTGGCGCTGGCTGCACCATGCCGAGCGACAGTAGTGCTCGCCAAGCCATCTTCGCGTCCATCTCCGTATTCACACAACGGCGAAGTGAACCATAAAATTCTTCCCACATACCCAGAATAGCGCCCTTTGCTCTATCAATCTCCGCTTGCATTTCATCGCTCTTCACAACTTTGGCCACTGTGTCCCAGTCTTTACGCATCTCCGTGGCGATTCTGTTGATGCTTTGCCCGTGCATGCGTCTCTGAAGCATCTCAAGCTGTTGAGCTTCCGGAGTGTACATATTCGGATTCACGAAGTTCATTTTTCGCCGACTTCTGCCGATTTTTGCAGATTTTCCATCAGCCTGCTCGAACGCAATCCCCCGCTTCTGTTCGGTCGTGCCGATATGTTGGTATCGCTTGGAGCTTTGCATAATGGCTTATCCCATCCACACACCACGAGTAGTTGCTCTCCGACGTTCAGTCATTCTTATTTTACTGGAAGTTTTGCCAAGCAGAACTGTGGGCTATTCCCGTTGGTCGGTCTAGTGCGCCATAACTTCGGTACGCGTCTGCTCTACGCGTATTTGCTCCGGGAAGCTAGACCCGAGGAGCGATTCAGGTGTGACAGTTGCGATTGGCGGTTGTGATTCACGTCAAGATAAGCGTTTAGGCTTTGCCAGCGCCAGGGAGCAGACCCTCAACCAGCGCCTGCCATTCTTCATTAAGGTTGGGGCGATTAAATTTCCGACCTGCGCGTTGGTACCAATAGTCCGCGTTCGAAATTTCTCCTCCTTTGCGGTGCAGGTAGGCGTGGACAGCCATGCCGTCGAGCGTTTCTAGCTCATCCACCAATGCGTGGGCGCGATTCCAATCCTGTTTTGCGTCCCACCACAGCGCCAGTAGCGGTGTTGACAGCCCGTCCGGCGGCTTTTCGTGTCCAAGGGACGCTTGGAATTGCTCGCGGTTCATACGCGCCTCCCATTTGTATGGCCCATCCGCCTTCTATCAACTAGTGGCGGTCCTGCAAAGCATATCGGAACAGTAAGCGTCTCGCGTCATATTCCACAGGCACCACGCTGCCTTGACATCTCCCGCGCACGGAGTCTAAATATCTGGTGCCGGAGAAGTGAAGCTCTCCAGTCCGGCGAACCCACCACCCCGGCAAATCCTCCTAAAGGAGCCAAGGATATGTTGACGACGTCTAGACCCACAGAAAAATCTTCTCTGGCGGGGAGCGAATCACTCACTGCTGAAATCTATCCCACACGTGAAGAAACCGAGCTGCGAGCATACCAAATTTACATTGAGCGTGGCTGTGCTGACGGACACGATGTGGACGATTGGCTGCAAGCGGAACATGAGCTATTCGAGAAATATGCGAACACCGGGCGGATAGCGAAAGGGGCGAGCGCGTAACTCGCGCAACATCGGGAGAGGCCACCAACTGCGGCATTCGCTGCCGACAATTTACGACCCTTGTGTGCCGACGCTGCAATATCCGCCTTCCGGGTCGGCGAACTGCGCCAGCACGCCTCCGTAGTCCTGAAGGGGATGCCTTGCATAAAAGCGTTTTGAGAAAGGCTGCGCTGTAGGTTCCAGGTGTAGAATCCTGCCTACAACATCCAACTACACTTATCGAATCCTCGAAGAGACCTAATCCGAGGAGCGCGACCTAGTAGGAGGGGAAATGATGTATCTGGTTCTGGGAATCGCCGCAGGAATAATCATTCTAGTTGCTCTCGTCGTATGGAACAGAAAGAGACGGGCAATCAAGCTGAATAATCAGTCGCTGGCAAACCAGCTTCGAAAGAAGGCCGGAGCGGCATCCGACACACAGGCTTTTCAAAAGTGGGCGGAAGGCAGGATTGGCCGTGACACCTACGTCGGGATTCTAGACAAGAACGAAAAGGAAGGTAGATGACTTGAAGATGCCGGGCTGAAGCCCGGCCGCTACCTTCGAATAGTCTCCACTAACTTTACCTCACGTAGGCGAACAAGTCCTGCTCGGACTCCATCGACCATTTCGCTGCCAGTACACCACATCCGGCCCTACTTCGGAATCTGCCATGCGACGACTACCGCTGTGCTATGGGTCGTATGAGGGATAATCACCCACCATCCATCACCGTCTTTGTCTGGCACGATATCGCAAAAGACCACCTTGACCAGCTTCCTTTTCAAGAAGTGGTGATCGTCGATATAATCTCTGGCGGCCTTCTTGCTAGCGTGAAACTTCTGAAACTCCTCGTTCGACATCTTTAGAATCAACACTTCCGGTTGTTCGCCCCCTAGATCAGTTTTCCACGCGCCCTCGGACAACGTTTGCCACGAGGGTGCTGGCAGCTTTTGCTTCGCCGCTTCTTGAGCGAAGGTCGGCGTCCGTTCATGCGAGAACAGCAGAAACGATACAAGCAGCATCGCCAACAGGAACCGTTTCATGGGTTGACCTCCTTCAGAGCGCGGAACGTCTAACAGTTTGGCGCGGGTTTTACATCGAGATCACATCAATGTCAACTTGTCGTTCCTCACCACCCGTGATTACAAGCGTTACGATGTGCTTCGGAAAAAGGGTGTACGAAACGAAGGAAATCGCTACCGAAGCGTGCTTTATGTCAGGCCAGAGAATAATCGCTCAAGCCGCTTGAGGAGCGATTTCGGCTGGCATTCTGCATTGTGACGCCGGTGTGACGCAAAACCTGCACACACTGCCAAAGTTGACAATATTGACAGTCAACGAGAATTGGTTCCAAACAACTTATTTGTTTGCAATGCAGCCCGGAGAATCCGGCTTATAGGCTCATCCGCCAAATCTTTCTTGTTTTCGGTAGCTTACAAAACCTCAATGCACGATTGCGACGCCGGTGTGCCAAAAATCATCCTGCCGCCGACAACATCATCTCGTCGCCCGATGCTTTCCGCACGCTTTTCAACACGTTGACTTGGTTGAGGGTGAAACCTAAGATTGCGCCAAGTCTCTTCCCATGATTGACCAGACCATCTCGCACTACCGCATCGTCGAGAAACTCGGCGGCGGCGGTATGGGCGTTGTGTACAAGGCGGAGGACACCAAGCTGCACCGTTTCGTTGCCTTGAAATTCCTTCCTGACGAGTTCGCGCCAGACTCACAGGCGCTGAGCCGCTTCGACCGTGAGGCGCAGGCTGCTTCCGCCCTGAACCATCCCAATATTTGCACCATCTACGAAATCAGCGAACACAACGGTCAGCCCTTCATTGCCATGGAGTTTCTCGACGGGCACACGTTGAAGCACCGCATTTCTGGTAAGCCGCTGCCGCTTGAGCAAGTGCTGGAGTTGGGAATCGAGATTGCGGACGCACTGGATGTTGCTCATGCCAAAGGAATCATTCACCGCGACATCAAGCCTGCCAACATTTTCGTCACCGAGCGCGGACACGCCAAGATTCTCGATTTTGGTCTAGCGAAGCTGGCACCAGCTGGAGGTGCCGTGAATCTTTCGGCGATGCCCACGGCCAGCGAGGTAGAACAGCTAACTCGACCGGGCACAGCGATTGGCACCGTCTCGTACATGTCACCAGAACAGGTGCGGGGCGAAGGGCTAGATGCACGGACAGATTTGTTTTCATTTGGTGTGGTGCTCTACGAGATGGTGACCGGGGTTCTGCCCTTCCGGGGCGAGACCTCAGGCGTGATTGCGGAAGCGATACTGAATCGCAAGCCCGTTGCGCCAGTTCGACTGAATCCCGACCTTCCCACAAAGCTCGAAGAGACCGTCCACAAGGCGCTGGAGAAAGACCGGAAGCTGCGCTACCAGAGCGCCGCTGAAATTCGCACGGATTTGCAGCGGCTGAAGCGAGATTCGGATACGACCCGTTCAGCCGCCGCGACAGCGCAGGTCGAGTCGAAGTCCGCCCGGAAATCCATTCGATGGGCGG
>Ga0307479_10007077_pt1 | contig 10339 bp, 16 predicted proteins | sample atmos_gasesECM4C_FD_203743 | JGI IMG/M metagenome (GOLD analysis project Ga0307479, IMG submission 203743) | Hardwood forest soil microbial communities from Morgan-Monroe State Forest, Indiana, United States - atmos_gasesECM4C_515 | ecosystem: Environmental > Terrestrial > Soil > Temperate...
TGTCTGGATCGTGCGTCCATTTGTTGTCGAGTGCGGGGGGACGTTGAGTGGAGGCGTGTGGATTTTGAGGTGGGGCGGAGTGCGGTCGCTTGGTTTTGTAAATCATCCAGACGAGCAGGTCTCGTTCTCGCCTGGTCCTGCAAGGCGATCGCGTATCCAATTGGCGGATCCAAAGTGAGCACGTGAGCCGTCGCACAGTTCTTTGTCTTGCAATCGACAACAATATAGAGATGCATATTCCTTTAAGGCTTCGCACTCGAGCTATTTGCCACGTCGAAACCGTACCGCTTCAAGGTGTCGGCAACCGCAGCCGTCTTGATGTATGACAAAAACTGCTTTGCGGTTTCTTTATCCTTCGACGAGCTGAGAATGACGCACGCTTGCTCGATGGGTGGGTACTCAGTAGTAGGAATTTCTTTGTAACGTCCTTTGTTTTTCATGTTGGGAGACAAAGCAAGGGACAGTGCGACCACGCCCACGTCGGCCGCACCGGACACCACAAACGATGCTGTTTGGGATATATTTTCGCCAAGGACGAACTTGTCCTTCACTTTCTCGTAGACCCCCGCGTTCTTCATCGCCGCGACGGCTACCTGCCCGTAAGGGGCGTGCTGTGGGTTAGCAACGGCGATCTTCTTCACGGATGGGTCAAGTAGAGATTTCAGCCCCGAGTCGATGTTGATCTTCGAATCGTTGGCGACCCAAACCACGATCTTGCCCCTGGCGTATTGGTAGTAGCTTCCAGAAGCTGTCAGTCCAGACGATTCCAACTTCTTCGGGTAGTCCAGATTCGCGGAAAAGAACATGTCAAACGGGGCACCATTCTGAATCTGCTGGAAGAAGCTGCCTGATGAACCGTAAATCAGCTTTATTTCTTTCCCCGTTTCCTTTTGGAATCCGGCTGCGACATCTTGCATCGCAAATTGAAGGTCGGCTGCGGCAGCCACGGTGATCGCTTGGGCTGCACAAAATTGACCGACAAACATGATCCCCAGAAGCGTTATCAGGTCCCGTGTCCGCTTGCTCATACACCCTCTCCTATAAAGTCTATAATTAATGAATGCCAATCTCAGCCAGAAACAAGTTGCGTGGAACGATCGAAGAAGTCCAATTGGGTGATGTCATGGCGCACGTGGTCGTGCGCGTAGGCGACAATCTGATCGAGAGTGCTATCACCCGCCGCAGTGCTGACGAGTTGAAACTCAAGAAGGGTGACACTGTATTCGCCGTCGTTAAAGCCACTGAGGTAATGATTCAGAAGGACTGAATCCTACTGCACATCCACAATCTTGAGTATGGTGACCTGTCGCACCCAACGAGCCATCCTCTTTTCCCCAGGAATGACGATTCGGTATGGCCCCGCTTTGTCGTCCAGCGGCTTCCCGTCTTCCAGAAACGCAAGGATAACCTCCTTGTTTGTGAAATCGGGATCAAGCTCAGGAAGCGCGATCACGGCACGGTAGCCATCTGCAGCTTCTACCAGCAGGCAGGAAGCCAAACGCTTCCCTCGCATGGAATGACCAAACTCGACGCCTGCCTTTTCGAGAACAGCGCTCAGCGCTACTCCTTCGAATGTTGCGGAGGTCTCGGAGCCGTGAGTAGTGACCTTGACGTGTGGCAGGGACTCAACGTCTGACCTTGTCAAAACGGTCTGTTTTCCATTCGCTGTTTGAATCGTGAGTTGCTGACATTGCGCCAGTGCGGCGCTCAGCAGCAGGCTGATCAATGTAAAGAGAAGGAGGCATTTCTTCATGGATCATACTCGCAAGATCATTACTTCTGTAGCCTTTATAAGCGCCGCGGCAGTCTGTCCCCGCTTTAGCTGCATTTCTCTGGCAGAGTGTGCCGTTATGATCGACGTGACTTGCTGACCGCCGATTGAAAGCTTGACCTCAGCCAACAGACCGCTAATCTGCACGGATTCAATTCGTCCCACTAGCTGATTACGCCCACTGACGCGCCGCATTTCGTCTTTGCGTTGCGGCTCGGTCTTGCCACGTGTCCTGAAAAGCAATCTGTCCACTTCGCTCTGCGGGATACGATGATGTCCTCCCATAGTGCGATTGCTTCGAATCTTCTTCTTGTAAATCCACTGCTTAATCGTGGGAAAGCTGATTCCCAGTTGCAAAGCTGCATCTGGCAGCCGCAGCAGTTCCTCAATACTCCCTTCGGATTTGCCGTTCTTCCGCATCGGGACGCAATCGTAACGGCAACGAAATTCCCGGTCAACTTCGTCTCATCCGCACGAGTTTAGCTCATGCGCTCGTTGCAACAAGATTATATCGTACACTTCTGGACAATAGAATCGTATCCAATGTACACTTGCGACTTCTGTCCCAAACAAGAGAGTTTTTCGAGGTCGAAATGCGCAAGGCCTTCCTGTTTATCGCAGCGGTTGGTTTTTGGTTTTCGTCATCCTTGACCTTTGCTCAGCAGAGTACGCCCGATCCCTGCACGAGCGGCCACGAGTTCGCCACCACCGATTGCACGCTGACCTGGCACGGCATCACGCTGTACGGTGCGTATGACATTGGCGTCGGCTGGGTCAGTCACGGCTTACCGGAAAACGGCTATAACTATGAAGGCGCATCTCTGGTGAACCGAAACGGCTTTCAACATCGATTCCTCATCGCTCCGAACAACCTGCAGCAGACGGGTCTGGGCATCAGGGGCAAGGAAGAGTTTCGGCCTGGCTGGTCGGTTGTGTTCAACGCTTCCACTGGTATCAATCCGCAGTCCGGCCTGCTCGCCAACGCATCAAAGACTGACATCATCAACAACGGCCTTCCCAGGAGCAGCTATTCGTACGCCATCGACGGCGCGCGCGCGGGCCAACCCTTCAATGACGAAATCTATGCCGGCATATCGTCGTCGCATTTTGGCACATTGACCTTCGGTCGTCAGCGCGCTCTCGGCACCGATGCGATGCTCCTTTACGATCCGGCCGGCGGCAGCTATGCCTTTTCGTACATCGGATATAACGGCACGATGGCAGGCGGCGGCGACACCGAGAACAGCCGTTGGGATGACGCCGTGAAGTATCACCTCACCGTTGGCCCGGTTCATTTCGGTGCGATGTATAAATTCGCCGACGGTTCTGCCGGCTGCTACTCGGCCTCTTCAACCTGGAGTGCGACCACCTGTACGCCTGAATCGGCGCATAACAACGCCTATGGATTCGACCTCGGCGTAACCTACAGCAAGTTCTCCGCCGACATCGTTCCCCAACATTACAACCAGGCGATCAGCGTGTTGAACCCTTTGCTGGGGCCTCAGAGTCCGACGCAGCCCTATCAGTCGACCACAGACAGTATCAATACCAACCCCATCACCGGAACCAATCTGATCGACCCGAACGACACCGTCTATGGCATCGTGACCGACAACTACGGAATTATGGTCGCTGCCAAGTATGCGTGGGACCCGTTCAAGTTTTTTGCCGGCTACGAATACATCTGGCAGAACAACCCAAAGAACCCGTTGGGAGTTGGCGCCTCGGACCAGGGCGGTTATTTCATGAGTGGGGTCGAAGACCACAATCTTGACTCTGAAAAGTTGGTGAATCTCTGGTGGACGGGCGTGAAGTACACCTACCGCAGCAAAACCGACTTCACTTTCTCCTGGTATCAACAGCGGCAGAACACCTTCCGTGTTCCGCCCACCTGCGTACCCGGAAATTTCCGCAGTTCCTGCGCGGGCACGCTCAACGAGGGGTCACTGTATGCGGATCATCACTTCACCAAGCGTTTCGACGGTTTTGCCGGAATTGCGTATTCCTGGGTGAGCGGCGGTCTGGCCATCGCCATTCCGCATGGCCCCGGCGTCCCCTATTTCAGCAACAACAACTTTGCTCCGACAGTCGGTGGTCGTTTCACGTTCTGATCGCTTCCCCTTTATTGCGTCTCGGGAAGTCAGTTCAAAATGATCAGAGTTGTAGAAAATGGCCGTCAGATTTGTGAGAATTGCGGGCACATGGAATTCCCCTCTGACCAAGCTTTTTGGTGTCCATGTCAGAAATGTCTCGCCGCGCGGTTTTCGCCGAGTGCAGAGCATGCGGTTGAGAGGCGTGTGAGTTCAGTTCACTAACCGTAGCCGTCTCTAATTCGTTTCATCTTCAATTTCTGAAAATAGCACTCTTCGTGCACTGATTGATCTTCCGAGTAGGTTTTAGCGTATCCGTCCGGTGAAATCCGGTGAAACCAGTGACTGAGCGAATGGGGAGGTGTCACCCAGCCTGAAGCATCTCTTTGACACGGGCGAAGCGCAGGAGTTCCTGAGCGCCGAGGATCGGATTGTCGAGCGGGTGGTCGGCAAACTCGGCTTCCTCGTCCTCCTCATCCTCGAGATCCAGGTCTTCATCCGCCTCGATCGGAGACATGAACTTGGCACGCTCCAGGTCATCCAGGTAGTTGTGGATCTGTTGAGCAGTAAAAGTCCTGCGAATCTGGTTCAGGAAATGCGGCAGCTCGGCCGCAAATTGGGGATGTTGTTCGGCGGCCGCCACGAAATGGAAAAGCTTCTCCCCAATCAGATAGTCCAGGGCATTCTGTAATCCGAAACGCTCACGAATGGTTTCGGTAGCCTGGCACTGCTCGATCCATATCTTATGAAACTCTATCGGCTCGGTGTTCATCCGTCCTCCGCACCCGACTTATCAAGTCCCTATTTTCCACGGGAGGGCAACGGGCTGCAAGCACGTTGAGTCGCCTTCCTTAGCGCCGGTTCGCGGTGCCCGGGGGCACGGTAAGGAGGACAGATCAGAAGGAGGCGGTCATGCGTGCCGCCATCCACTGATCCGGGAGTAGTTCGTCGAGCCGGTTTTGTGGATGAGCAGCAATGCGTGCAAACAGATCGCGGAGATAGGCGAAGGGATCGATAAGTTGCCGCTTGCAGCTGGCGATCAGAGTGCTCAACACGGCGCCGGTGCGTCCGCCTACGTCACTGCCATAGAACAACCAGTTTTTGCGGCCGATCACGATCGATCGCAGGCTGCGCTCGGCGCCGTTGTTGTCGATTTCTAAATCGCCATCCTGGCAGTACCAAAGTAGGGCGGGCCAGCTTTTCAGGGTATAGTCGATCACGTCTTCGATCGGACTTTTGGGTAACACTTTTGGTTTTTCCGCCTCGAGGTAGTTTTTGATGTCATCCAGAATAGGTCGCGACCTAGCCTGGCGGAGCGCCAGACGCTGGTCGGCATTCAGATGGCGATCCCGAGCTTCGCGCTCGACGTCATACAACAGGCCCACGTAGGCCAGCACCACCGTGGCGCGAGCCACATCCTTGGCTTGGGCTTCATAGAAGTACCGGCGCACGTGCGCCCAACATAAGACCTCGATCAGCTACCGGTACCGGGGTGTCATCGGTCTGCACCGCCTTGGAGGTCAACATCACCTGCTTCATGCGTTCCCACACCGGGCTGACCAGTTCCGCGCAGGCTCCCATCCAGTCGCACATCGTCTGGGGCGATAACTCCACGCCCTGGCGGCGGAAGATACCTTCTAACCGGTACAGCGGCAGATGATCGCCGTATTTGCGGACCGCGACCTGGGCCAACAGTCCTGGTCCGGGTAAGCCTTTCTCGATGGCCGCCGCTGGCTTCGGAGCTCCGACCACGCCACAGCCGCTGGCGCAGGCGTACTTGGGCCGCACTTCTTCGATCACATGGAGGGAGGCGGGGACGAACTCCAGTCGTTCGCTAACGTCCTCTCCGATGCGCTGCATCGGTTTCTGGCAGTCCCGGCATTGCCGTTGCGCTTCCTCCAAGTCGAACACCACGCGACGACGCTCCAAAGATCCCGGCAGCGGTTTGCGTCCATGACCTTTGCCGTGGGCTTGTCTCGTGGTCACGGAAGCTCCGCTTTCCTGGGCTCCCGGCTCGGCCGCTTTCGCCTGGCGGGCGGCGGCGATGATCTGAGCCGCAAACAGGAAGAGCTGGTTTTCGTCGATGCGCTCCCGCTTCGGCCCGTAACGCTGCCGTAGCAGTGGCTGCAACTGGTGTTGCACGCGCTCCAGCAACCGGTCCTTTTCATCGACCACCCCAAGCAACTGCAACACGATCTGTCGCAGAAGGCCAACTTCTTCCGGCAAGTTGTGGGCATCGATCTCCATCTACCGGGACTGTTCCCGCTCCACTTGTTCCAGTTCCAACGCCAGATCCACCCACTCCTCGCTCAGTTCCCGGAAGCGTTTGTAGTTGGCGAGTTTCTGCCGCATCTCCGCCAGCCGCTCGGCCCGCACGAAACGAGTGCCGCCCTGGCCGCGCCAGGTAAAGCTGAGCTGGTAGTAGGGCCCCGTGTTTCTGGGGATTCTTGGCATCTTTGCAGCGGCACCCGGCCTTGCCGCAAACGTTGTACTGCTCGCTCAGGCTCCCGGGATGCATCGCTCTCAGTCGAGTCAGTTGCTGTTTCACCTGCTCGATCCGGTGTTCGATTTGTGCTGCCGTCATGACCGATATCATCATAGTGATATCGGATATTGTTAAGCCTTTTCACCCAACTTCTTTCCAACCTTTTTCCACATCCTTTTTCCTTCTCTCCTGATCCGCACCTCGGCTTCCGCGCTACAATCCCGCCATGCCCATGGCACCGTTTATGGAGAAATTTCCGGAACTGGCAGCCCGCGAGACCCGGTCGGTGAAGGTTCCCCTCGGAGATCCTCTGCCCCACGGAGATTATGGTTTTATCGAGTTGTATTGCAATGAACCGGGCTGCGACTGTCGGCGCGTGACTATCCTCGTACTCCGACCCCACACCGGTTGGAAGGTTTGGGCCAGCATCAGCTATGGCTGGGAGAGCATGGACTTCTATCAGAAATGGGCCCGCACTTCCGATTCTTTGGATCCGCTGGAATGGCAGGGCCCGTATCTGGATCCGTTGGCCCAGCAATCCCGCTACGCCCCCGCGCTTCGGGATCTTTTCCAGTTTATCCTGCAGTCTCCCGGCTACGAGCAGCGTCTCAAGAACCATTACCAGATGTTTCGTGCCGCGGTGGAACAAGAAGGCGCAGACCGAACCCGAACCCAGCGCGATACCGTGGGTCGCAGCCCCGCCCGTCGATCCCAGTCTAAGAGTCGTGGCTAAGAAGTTTCAGGCTCTGCTTGCGGTCCAATCGTCGCCGAGTTCTCCGCACGCCCGGTTGGCAAGCTGTAGCGTTTTCTTCGCTGTCCCTTGCTCCGATCGATTCCCTCCAGCAGCAAGCCCAACTCCCAGGCCGCGATTTCTTTCCGTCCCGTCTCAGCAAAAGGAAACTGAAACGTGCCCACTTCCAACCGCTTGTACCAGATCGCCCATCCGTCCCTGTCCCAGTACAGAATCCTCAGCCGGTCGCTTCGACGATTGCAAAACACCAGCAGATGCCCAGAGAACGGATTACAGCGGATCACATGTTCCGCCATCATCGATAATCCATCGAAGGAGCGGCGCATGTCGCAGGCCACCGTACACAGATACACCTTGACTGCCGCTGGAAAACTCAGCATCCACCTCTCCCTCTCCTTATTAATATCTAGGTCCGGTATCTGTGGCTGGCCGGCTCCAGCGCCGCTAAAACAGCTCGTAAGCTTTCTTCCTCTACCCCGCGACCGATCCGCAACCGTCGCCCGTCACGCAGCACCAACTCCAGATCAGCCGTCATCGCTCCTACTTCCTCGCTGACCAAGGCAAAGCTCCCCCTCGCTCGCTCCACGAGCCGCTCTACCCTCCGTTCCTAACCCTCTGACTTCAGCATCCGCCGCCACCAGTAGAACTGCGTTTCCTTCAAACGTCGCTGCCGACAAAACTCCCGCATCGATATCCCACTCGTCGCTGCCTCTCCCAGAATCCTCCGCCAGTAAAGTCGCTTCTCCACATCCGGCTTGTTTCCATTCATTGGTCGATACCTCCACCTTGGCGTGGCATCGCCACGCCTGCATTCGCTGCTGTCGGGAAGTATCACGCCGGAACTTCAGCTACGGAAGATGTGTTCACCGGACGGGTACGAATAGAGAATCGCGATGGACTGCCATTGATCGGCCGAATGAAGCTCCGATTCTACGCCTTGGCGTCCTACTTGAAGATGCTGTCCGACTCAACGGTCCTGCAAAGAGGCGGGGCGACGGGGAGGACACTTCCTCGCCGGTTCCTCCGAGGGGCAACATGGGGGATTTCAGACGCGACAGAGCCCATTGCGGCCAACGAACTCGGTCAGGTCAGACGCTTCTTCCTTGTTCTGCGATCTTGACCTGCGCTGTTCGGGCGGACCGGATTTAACGGGAATGAGTTTTAGCTCAGCACGATCACCGAACAACCAAGGGGTGCGGGGGTTTCATGAAACTGCAACGTCGCCCATTCACTCAATTATTCGCTTAGTGTGAGCTGCGTAAGGGCGTCGAAGTCAAGAACCAAAACGGCCTCGCGGCCGATACTGACGATTCCTAACTTTTGCCACTGGCAGAGCAGGCGGCTCACTGTGAAAAGGGTCGTGCCCGTCAGTTGGGCTAGGTCCGACCGGGAAAGGCTGATCTCCAGACACCCCCCATTGACGGTGCGTCCCAGGCGGTTGGACAGACGCAGCAGTTCGCTGCTGAGGCGGGAGCCTACCTTCTCGGTGGAAACTTCTCGAAAGCGTTGCTCCATCTCCAGCAGCCGCTCCTCCAGCGCGCGAAACGTGTTGCGGCGAAAGGCGGGGAAACGCTCAAGTAGCCTCTCGAAGGTGGCCGAGTCCCAGACGATTGCTGTAGACGGTTGAATAGCCTGCGCCGTTGAGCAATGGTGGTGATTTATGGACAGCCGAAAAGCCCCCAGGATCTCGCCTACACCATTGACTCTGAGGATGACTTCATCGCCATTCGAACCCACCTGTATGATCTTGACGAAGCCGGAGAGCAGAAACACCACTTGCCGGACAGGATCACCCTCCGAGAAGATCGTTTGTTTGCGCCGGTAGTGCTTTTCGCGGCCAGCGGAAATAATGCTGGCGCAGTCGCTCGGGGAAACGTCTGAGAACAGCGGGAACCCCGGTACTAGAGTCTTCTTTTGATTCAGCAATGCTAAGGCTTCCAAACCACTGCTCCTCCTGTAAAGGAAATGGGGCCGTGGACCGTGAGCCCAAGGACCTCCGACCGGAGAAGGGGGATGGAGCGTTAGTCTTAATTACTCCGCCGTTCAATTACGTGCGATGCCGGGAACACGGCTCCTTGATTCTCGCCAACCTTAGGCGCTCGCCAACGCCAATGTATCGCGTTAAGAGAGTGCCATCTGCTAACCCGGCGGTCAATACCACCATTGTGCAGCCGATAGCCACTCACCAAGGCCTGAAATAACACCCCAACTAAAGTATGAGCACGCCCCGCGCCCCGCAGTCGACAACAAAGAAACGCACGATCCAGACGCGAATGAGCTGGGATGAGTTGATTTGAGGCAGAGTCAGAGATGATCTGATGATCTGACATGAGTCCCAGTCCAACACGATTTTCACAGAGGGGGGCTCTGGGACCATCTCTTTCCCTGCTCCCGTCAAATGGTCGGGGGGTATATGTGTATGTGATGTCGAAATGTACACACCCCCGTCTCGGACTGGGATTGGAACTCAGGTCAAAAATCATCTTCTGCTCAGCACTGCGCTTGGTTCGGGGCTCGCCACATAAACGCGACTCGGCTGCCGTCAGGGGAGAACGCAGGCATACTCTGTTCGCCCTGAAGACTGACAAGGGGAAGGATCACCGGCTCGGGTATAGGACTCGCTGAGTCAACGTGCGCATGTCTCCCCCGCAGAAGGACGATCATTGCAACAACAGCAAGAAGAATAGGGACAATTAGAAACCGCCACAACCGGCGGGTATACGTTATGTGCGCGACGGCCGATTCTAACTCAGTCAATTTCGCGAGGGGAGGATGGACGACTGCCTGGCCGTTAGCGGGCGCAATCGTGATCGAACTCTCCGGCAGGAGAACGGCACTCCCGTCATAAGGCTCAACCGGTGCTATAAATCGGTAACCGCGCCGCGGCCCTAACCAGAAGACGCGGCCTCGGCACGGTGGTGCGTGAACTCACCGGCAATAGCACGGCAGGTCGTGATGTGCTTGGTCACGAAGATGATCGGGTGACCAAAGATCACTAAAGGGTCACAGGATGTTACGCCTTTCAATTGGTTTCGCATAGCGAATGTCCAGAATCGCAATTGCTCTGGTTCTGACTCGCTGCAGTGCCTCATGCATAGCTGAGCGAAGCTCCGTCAGAATGATTTCCAACGCCTGCTGGTCTTTCGTAGCTGTAGCTTCGGCACAAAGCTCCCTTATACGGTCTTCGAGTCGGCGAGATGGCATTGGAAAGCCCAATCCCCGAATGTTTTGGAGAAACAGTG
>Ga0307479_10007078_pt1 | contig 10338 bp, 9 predicted proteins | sample atmos_gasesECM4C_FD_203743 | JGI IMG/M metagenome (GOLD analysis project Ga0307479, IMG submission 203743) | Hardwood forest soil microbial communities from Morgan-Monroe State Forest, Indiana, United States - atmos_gasesECM4C_515 | ecosystem: Environmental > Terrestrial > Soil > Temperate...
GCCAGCAATGTCTTCCGTAATGGTGAAGCCGTTGAGGCGTAGTTTGATGCCTGAAGCTCCAAAGTCGATGCAGGGGTTCCCAGCAACCATGCACTTCACGTCGCCCACAAGTTCGCTGTCGTTATAGACGGTGAGTGTGGTGGAGATGGTCCCGCTGATTTCAGTGGCTTGGACACGTGCGCTACAAACAGAGAACGCAAATACAATGAAAACGGAAAGGATTAGTCGCCCACAAAGGATCTGGCTCATAGGACCTCCTCACGCCGTGCTCTAGGGTCGCTATGTAAACCAAGGTGGGGTACGGCGTGGAATGCGCACAAGCCTAGGCAAGCGACCAGGGCCTGTCAAGCAGAAACTTCGAAGGGGACTCGATTGCGGGCGGATCACGGGCTACTCGGAAATAACCCAACTCGCGGACAAGAGGGATTACCGGGGATACTGCACTTTAGTGGTCAGCACGCTGGACCGTAAATTATGACGTTTAGCATGGCAACACTATTTTCCTGCGGCGTCTTTCACGCAGGGGGATGCCGGAGAAGATTGCGGCGACGGGAAGCAGTTTATGAAAAAGGCTGCCATTGCCAGAGATCACCAAACTGGTAGCATTGCGCTATACCTGAATCGACAAGGAAAAGGCTCATGGAGAATAATTTCATTGCACACGCATCGGTCGACATTGCCGCTAGCAGAGATAAGGTTTGGGATGCATTGGTAAATCCGAAAACCATCAAGAAATATATGTTTGGGACGAATGTGGTTACGGATTGGCGGGAGGGAAGTCCGATAGCCTGGAAAGGCGAATGGCAGGGGAAATCTTACGAGGACAAAGGCGAGATTCGACGCATTACGCCGCTGCAGAGCATTCAATATACTCACTTCAGCCCGATGTCGGGGCTCCCGGATAAGCCGGAAAACTACCATACAGTCAGCATTGAACTCGCAGCGGAAGGAGATTACACCCGTGTTTCGCTAAGCCAGGACAAGAATCCAACCGAGCAGGCGCGCCAGCATTCCGAGAAAAACTGGAAAATGATGCTCGAATCCTTGAAGAATCTGCTGGAGAAGTGAAGTAACGCCGCGCTCGCATCCGCAGCAGCAAAACCGCACTATTCGCTCAGAACGCCGGCCCGCGGATCTGGCGATTCGCACCTCCTGATATATCGCCCATTTCCTCAACTGAGGTTGGTGGAAGGCTAACTCCCGAGTCATGGGCTACTCGGAAATAATCCGACCGCGGACAACTGGGACTACCGGAGATACCCACTGCGGTTTAATGGTCGGTAGCAAATTGGGCCTCGAAACAAGTCATGTGCCGGACTGAAACATCCACACCTCGTTCTGAACCGCCATGTTCTGCAAGAGTCAGGCTGAACTTTCGTGCGCCCGTAAACGATTGAGATTATGACGTTTAGCATGGCAACACCATTTTCCTGCGGCGTCGTTTTGGAGTCGTTCTTGCAACACACCTCACCAGATGGCGGTACAAACATCTTCGTTCGCCCGCACGCAAAGACTTCGTTGGCGTCATGCAGTTCGCTCGGCGCGTACTCCAGTGCTCGCTCTCGGCCTGGTAACGATTCTGTTCGCTGCTCGAGCCGCCGCGCAGGATCGCCAGTTGGACTGGCAAACACAAGTGCGCACGTATTGCGATGCGAACGACTGGGTGTCCGCGATGAAGGTTCTGGAGCAGCGGATCGCCCAGGCGCCAGACGACATGGACTTGAAGGCATGGCGCGCACGCGTGCTCACATGGTCGGGAAACCTGACACTAGCCGAACAGGAATATCTCGAAATCCTGAAGAAATCTCCGAACGATCCGGACGTCTGGGCGGGTTTGGCAAACGTTTACGCGCGCGAAGGAAAGCGCGACCAGGCATTGGCGGCCCTCGATCGCGCCGTCCAGCTGGACCCTAAACGAGCCGATCTGCGCATCGCACGCGCGCGAGCGTTGCGTGAAGCAGGGGATCAGAGCGCATCTGACGCCGAGCTTAAGACAGCCGCCACTCTCGACCCCACCGTGAAGGTGCCTGGCCCCATTCGCGCCGGTCGCAGTAAAGGAGTCAGCGAACTGCGGCTGGGCAACGAAACCGATTTTCTCAACTATGCCGGAGCCAATCAGGTCAGCGGGGCTAGCTTGGCCACACGCTGGATTCCGTTGTTGCGCACCAGCCTCGGCTTCGGTGCGTACCAGCGAGGTGGAGTGTTGGCGGAAAAATTCACGGCCAGCGCCACCACGCTGCATTGGCTTGGCGCATTGACTGCGGGCGGCGCCATCGGGCACGACAACGGCGTAATACCCAAGAGCGAAGCGTTCTACGATTTGGATCACGGCTGGAAAACTGGCCAAGCGACAATTTTTCGTGGCCTCGAGCTCGACTATGGCCAGCACTGGTATTGGTATCAGGCCGCTCGCATTCTGACCTTGAACGGCGCGGCCATCGTTTATCTGCCTCGCGACTGGTCATTCTCGCTGACGGCCACCGGCGCGCGCAGCGCCTTTTCCGGGACCGGAGCGGAATGGCGGCCCTCCGGCACCACCCGCCTGACATTTCCGTTGCCCGCTGGAAAGATTTCGCAACTCTCCGGGAATATCTTTTTCGCCGCCGGAGCCGAGAACTTTGCCAGCGCCGATCAGATTGGCAGGTTCGCGTCGCAAACCTACGGCGGCGGCTTGCGATTCCGCTTCGCCGAGCGGCACGACGTAGCCTGCAGCGCTTCCTATCAAAGACGCACGCAAAACCGAACCGATACCTATCTGGGACTCAGCTATGGAATCCATTTTTGAAAAGATCTGGAGGCTTGGCCCGGCACCATTTGTGCTACAGGCCATTATCGTAGCCGCCGTGGCTGACGCGCTGCTCCTTGCATTCATCCTTTTGCGCCGCACGTATCGAAAGCGTTTTTTCGCGAAACGCGATGCGCGTGTCTTCGCCTTACGCCAAAAGTGGGATGATTTGCTCGCCGCAAGGATTCCCTATTCCGCATGGCGTGCGAATGCCTTTGATCGCCGCATCATCGAGACCATCGCGCTCGACGCATTGGAAGCGGGAAGCCCCGAGGAGTGCGCGCAGATTCTGCGTTTTCTGCGCTTCAGTGGGCTGATCGAAAAGCGCATTTTCGAAGCGAGGAACTTCACGGGCTGGCGTCGCCTGCGCGCGCTGGTCGCGCTGGGCCGCACACGTGCGCCGGAAGGTATTCACGCTCTGGGCGAAGCGTTGCATGACCACGATCTCGAAGCACGCCTGGCCGCGCTGCGCGGTTTGGGCCGCACAGCCAGCCCGCGAGCGGCTGAAGAGATCCTTGCTTGGGTCAGCGAAAAAGGGCTGGTCGTGCCAGCGCTGCCGCTGCAGAGCGCCCTTATCCAATGCTGCGCCGAACGTCCGCAGATGCTGCTGCCGTATGTGCAAAATGCGCGCGGCCCGCTGCGTGAAGTGCTCGGCCGTGTTCTTGGAGAAGTGGCGACGCCGTCTCTCGGCCTGGATCTGCTGCAGTTCGTAGGCGACGATCTGGACGAACTGCGCGCGGCAGCGGCACGCGCTTTATCCCAGTCTCCTTCCGGCATATCGCTCGATGTTCTCAATGAATTAGCTCGCGACTCAGTATGGTTCGTGCGGTTGCGCGCCATCGTCAGCCTGGGAAAACTCTCCGACCGGCGCGCCCTTCCCGCACTGCTTCGCGGCTTGACGGATTCAAATCGTCTGGTCCGCTTCCGCTCCGGAGAAGCCCTGGTCTCACTCAACACGGAAATGGTGCCGATTTTTCAGCAAGTCGTAGCCACCGGCGATCGCTATGGCTTACACGCGTATGTAACCGCGGTGGAGAATGCAAACCTGCTCGAAAAACTGGAAAACGATCTGCAACGCTCCACCTCGATTACCGGTGAAGAAAAAGAGCGCCTCCTGAGCGTCCTGATGTCGGGCTCGCTGACTGCGGAAGAGATCGCGGTTCCGCTGGGGGCAAGCAAAGCGGCGGCGCCCAAATGATTCGCTTCCTTGAAATTTCCAATGGCACTCTGTTCTGGTATTACGTCGCCAGCAATCTCGCTTACCTGGCGATGCTTCTGATCGCCCTGAAAACCAGCGCCGCTCACCAGCGGAGATTGGAAAGCTACCGCCTGAAGTGGATTTCGGACACCCCGCTGGCTCCTCCCATAACGCTGATCGCGCCAGCCCACAATGAAGAGACCTCGATCCGCGTCGCGGTGCGAAATCTTCTGGAACTGGATTATCCGGAGCTGGAAATAATCGTGGTCAACGATGGGTCCGCGGACCGCACATTGGAAGAACTGCGCGAAGAATTTTCTTTGCGGCTGGTGCGCGCGGTGTACGTCCCGGAAATAAAAAGCGCGCGCGTTCGCGGGCTCTATCGCAGCGGCGTCGATCCGCGGCTGCTGGTGGTCGACAAAGAACCGGCCGGCAGCAAAGCCGATGCGGTCAACGCGGGATTGAATGCCGCCACCTCTCCCTACGTTTGCGTGGTGGATGCCGATTCCGTGCTGGAACGCGACGCGCTGTTGCGCATTATGCTGCCCATTCTGGCCGATCCCAAGCGCGTTGTGGCCGTCGGCGGAATCATCCGTGTGTTGAATGGTTCGGAAATCGCCAATGGACATTTGCAGCGCGTGCGTTTGCCGCGCAAGAGCATCGAAGTGATCCAGGTGATCGAATACCTGCGCGCGTTTTTGATCGGCAGGGAAGCGTGGGGGCAGGGCAACATGCTGACGATTATTTCCGGGGCGTTCGGCGTGTTTCGCACGGACCTGGTGCGCGCGGTTGACGGTTACCGGGCCGAGGCGATCGGCGAAGATTTTGATTTGGTCACCCGCCTTCACAAGTATTTGCTGGAGAAAGGCGCTGACTACCGGATTCCCTTTGTTCCGGATCCGATGTGCTGGACGGAAGCACCGTCGGACTTGAAATCGCTTGCGCGGCAGCGGGCGCGCTGGCAGAAAGGCTTGCTGGATGTATTGTGGATGACGCGGGGCATGCTGTTTCGCCCGCAGTACGGCCGAATCGGATGGTTTGCGCTGCCGTATTTGTGGCTTTTCGAGTTTGCCGCTCCGGTGATTGAAATTCTGGGCATCGTCACTATTATTCTGGCCGCGGTGCTTGGCGATCTGAGCCACGCCTTCTTCTTGCAGTTTCTGATTTTCGGTTATGCCTTTGCCACCGTTATTTCGATCGGGTCGGTGCTGCAGGAAGAGATCACCTACAAGCGTTACAACGATTGGCAAGACGTGGTGCGTTTGGTCAGCTACTGTTTTTTCGAGCACTTTCCTTACCGGCAGATGCATATGTTCTGGCGATTGCGTGGGATCTGGCAGTATTTGCGTGGCGATAACGTTTGGGAGCCGCTGAAGCGGAAGGGCCTGCAGTCGGCGAGGGTTCCGTAGGTGATGGCTCGTTCTGGAAACGAAGGTTGGCGTCGTAAAGGCGGCAGCAAGACTGCCGCACTCTATATTCGCGTTGATTTATTTCGCGACATCTCGCTTTGCCACGCTTTACTTCGCGACGTGGATTGGCTAGCGTTAGCGAAGGGCCGAACGCTCCTGCCATGGATACACTTACCTCCGTCAAAGACCTGCTGTTTACGTTGCTGCTGAAGGTGGGCGTGGCGTCTTCGTTTGCGGCGTTGCTGGCGCGGTGGAACACGTTCCGGCGCGTGCTGTTCACCGAGGAGCGCGATCCCGACCAAAAATTGAAGTTGATGCTGTTTATGACGCCGCCGCTGATCGTCGGGGTGTCGCTGCGTTTGGTGGGATTTCCGTATCGGTTCGCGGATTTGTCGCTGGAAGGCGCGTTTTTGATGGGTTTGCTGGGTGGCCGCGTGGTGGGACCGATTGGCGGCGCGATCATCACGATTCCGGCCCTGGCCGCGCACGAATGGCTGGCTATGCCTGCGGCGTCGACCGCGGGTTTGCTGGGCGGGTTGATGCGCCAGGCCATCCCTAACAAGGAGGATTTGTGGAATTTCGGGCCGTTCACGTTTCTGAATATTCCCCGGGACATTGTGCGTTTGGTGCGGCAGGCGAAAATGTCGTGGGAATTGCTGCCGCTGCTGGCTTGCGTGATCCTGGAATTGGGGCGTGTGGCGCTGGCGGTGGCGACCAAACCGAAATGGCTCTTTGCGATCGATCCGAACTGGGACTGGTGGCTTTTGCTGTGCGTGCTGGCTTGCCTGATGTCGGTGGCGGCGCCGTTGAAGATTTGGAACAATACGCGCATTGAAATGAACCTGGAGCGGCACCAGCAACTGCTGCTGAAGGCGCGCATGGACGCGCTGTCCAGCCAGATCAATCCGCACTTTTTGTTCAACACACTGAATACGGTGTCGTCGCTGATCCGGTTTGATCCGGACGCGGCGCGCGGCGTGGTGTTGAAGCTGAGCAATATTTTGCGGCGGCTGCTGCGCAAGCACGAAACGTTTGTGCCGTTGCGCGAGGAGTTGCAGTTCATCGACGATTACCTGGACATCGAAGTGGCGCGGTTTGGGCGCGACAACCTGGAAATCGTGAAACAGGTGGACGAAGAGGCGCTGGAAGCGTTTGTGCCGAGCATGTTGCTGCAGCCCATTGTGGAGAATTGCCTGAAGCACGGGCTGGCGCCAAAAATCGATGGCGGTCGGATCCAGTTGCGCACCACGAATCGCGATGGGCGCTTGCATATCGAGATTGAAGACAATGGCGTGGGCATCTCCGAAGAGAAGATGCCGCACGTTTACGTGGAAGGGATCGGCTTGAGCAACGTGCGTGAGCGGCTGCGCGTGCTGTACGGGGCCGATTTCCGGCTGGAGATCGAGAGCCATACCGGGCAGGGCACGCTGATTCGCATCGACATCCCCGAACTTGTTTCCACCATGCAGGCGGTTGGATGAACAGAAAGTGACGAGTGGCCCCTCCCTGAAAGCGCTCGGGGTAAACGAGTGGCGAGAAAAAACGGAAAAACTAGGGGGCAACGCAGATGTTTGTGAAAACACGCGAGTTGCGAAAAAAGGGATTTGTAAGTGCGTGAAAATGCGGGGGATGCAAATCGATGGAACGGAGGGGCAATTCGTAAGTTATTGAAAACGAGAGACCGACGAAACGGCTGTAAATAATAACGCAGAGACTCGCCTGACGGACGGGCAGGCGCGGAGAACGCGGAGGTTTCGCAGAGGAAGGCCCCCACCCCACCCCGGTGTTTTTGCGAAAGAGTTCGGATTTGACTGATTGCAAAGGAGTTTCGTTTTTTCGCGGCGACAAAGAGTTTGGAAGAGTATGAGAGCGAAGAGTTTAGCTTGCGAGGCATCGTAGAGATTTGCGAAGGATCGATGGAGACGGTGCGAATTTTCTGGAAGTGGGGCAGGGAAAGGAGTTAGCGGGGCTGGTGGGTATTTCATGGGATATTATACCATTTGGTTAGCCCCTGTCAACGGAATTCTTGTCCCGTTTTGGGAATTGGGGGAAGGTGGCCTGCCCGTTGATGCCTGGGGTGGCGAGTTCGAGCAGATGGCGGTCGGGTCTCTAGAGTAGAGGCTCCAGCCTCCTAATTCCCGGAGTGACTGAGGTCAAAGAGTAGGGGACTGCGCGTGCCACTGGATTTGGTGGCGGTGCAGTAGGGCGATGGCGTACTCGATGGGGAGGGCGGCGCCGGGGATGGAGGCGGCTTGGCTGGGGGAATTGGCGGCGGCTGCGGATACGGAACGTAGCCAGCGGCCTTCGATTATTCCGAGTACGGCGCGGGAGTCTGAGGTGAGCACGGGAGAACCGCTTTGCCCGCGAATGACTGGATGACTTAGCAGAAAGACCTTGGCGGCGGGAGCGGATTTTTCGAGTTGCGTGGATTCGTAGGAAAGAACTTGGCCGGGGGAGCGGTCTTCGCGCGGCGCTTCGAGGCTTCGCGCGTCTTGAAGGCGATTGGGATGTAGCGAAAGCGCGATCACGGACTGACCAGGGGTCGCGGCTTCGGAGGAGAGAGGCAAGAAGGCTACGCGGTATTTGCCGGCGAAGGGATTTGGCGTGACGCGGAGGATGGCGACGTCGTGCTCGGGGTCCGTGGCGACGATGGCGGCTGGGAGCACTCGTGGCGGGGCGTTGGGTCGACGGAGGATGAGGTAGGGCTGGCCGCCGTCGCGAAAGGTTTCGAGAACGTGGGCGTCGGTGAGCAGATAGCCTTGCTCATTGATGAAGAAAGCGTTCCCGAAGAAAGCGTAGTGATATCCGCGCGGAGACGGGGACTCGTCGAGGCGGTAGACGACGGGGCAGATGGCAGCGTCGGCGGTAGCATCTGGTACCGGATGATTCGCCGCAGAAAGGCCGAAAGTGCAAACCAGGCCTGCCAGCAGGAGGACCCTGATTGTGGCCCTGGTTCGGCGATGGCTGGGTTCGGCCAAGTTTCGCGTTCTGGCTCCAAAGACAATCTACGGCCGCGCAGTGGCGCGGGGAAGCTGGCGCCAAGTACAGGTGGTTTCTTCCAGAAACAGAGGATAGCTGGGGCCGGCGCGCATAAAAAGAGGCTTGACACGCGCGTGGCTGCAGTATATTCTGTATAAACTGAAATGACAGACCAAACTGCAAGGACGCAAGAGACTGGGAATCAGCTTCTGTCCCTCCCACGGCGTGCACTTCGCGTAGTCATTCCAGGTGGCGCGGGGCACCTCGGGCGGATACTCGCCGGGCACCTGCACTCAAAGGGCGACGATGTGACAGTTCTGTCGCGCAGTGGAGTGGTTGCGCCCTGGCGGGTTGTTTCGTGGAACGGCACAGATCTCGACGACTGGACAAGGGAATTGGAAAGCGCCGACGTAGTTATCAATCTGGCGGGCCGAAGTGTCAATTGCCGGTACAACGCCAGGAATCGGCGCGAAATTCTCGAATCTCGAATACACACAACCGAACTTCTCGGGGAGGCCATCAGCAAATTACGTCGGCCGCCGAGTTTGTGGATCAACGCGAGCACCGCGACGATCTATCGACATAGCCTCGATCGAGAGATGGATGAAGCGACGGGCGAACTTGGGGGCGGAGAGCCGAACGCACCGAGCTCTTGGCGCTTCAGCATCGAGGTCGCGACGCGTTGGGAAAAGACCTTTTTCGCCGCTAACACACCGCGCACGCGAAAAATCGCGCTCCGCAGCGCTACGGTCATGAGCGCAGAACGCGGAGGGACCTTCGATTTATTGCTTCGCCTGGTACGCTTCGGCCTGGGCGGTAAGTCGGGGTCCGGGAAACAATTCATTTCGTGGATTCATGAGGACGATTTTGTACGGGCGCTGGATTACCTGGTAGAACACGAACAATTGGAGGGGGCTATTAACGTCGCGAGCCCGAATCCGTTGCCGAATGAAGAGTTCATGCGCATTCTCCGGAGGGCCTGGGGCGCCAGAGTGGGACTTCCAGCGTCGCAATGGATGTTGGAGGTGGGAGCGCTCTTTCTTCGGACCGAAACGGAGCTGATTCTCAAAAGCCGGCGCGTTGTGCCTGGGCTTTTGCTGACGAGCGGTTTCGAGTGTGGGTTCCCAGACTGGCGTTGCGCCGCTGAGGAACTGGTTCAGAGATGGCGTAAACGGGAGCGGAGTGCATGAGTTTTGGAGGCAACAAGTGAGCGAACAAACGCACGAAAAGCAGTACACGCTGACGCCGGTGGGGCAGAAATTCATTTTGCATTGGGGGGAGATGGGAACGCGATGGGGGATTAACCGGACCGTGGCGCAGGTGCATGCGCTGCTGTTTCTGGCGCCGAAGCCGCTGCCGGCGGATGAGATTTCTACGACGTTGGCGGTGGCGCGGTCGAATGTTAGCACCAGCTTGCGGGAATTGCAGGGGTGGGGGATTGTGCGGGTGGTGCACGTTTTGGGGGACCGGCGGGATCACTTTGAGTCGATCAAGGACGTGTGGGAGATTTTCCGGATTGTTTCGGAGGAGCGGAAGAGGCGGGAGATTGATCCGACGCTGCGGGTGCTGGCCGAGTGTGTGACGGAGCTAAAGGCGGGTCCGCAGGGGGATGCTTACACGCGGGAACGCTTGGAAAGCATGCTGGAGTTCTTGACGGCGATGACGGGATTGTTTGAGGAGATTTTGCGGATGCCGACGGGAGCGCTGAAGGGCGTGGTTAAGCTGCGCGGGAAAGTGATTACTTTGCTGGGGACGGAGAAGAAGAAGGCGGGGTAACGGCGGGAAAAATTTAACACAGAGTTCACTGAGGGCGGACACAGAGGACACAGAGTAAGGAAACCGATTAGGAGGGCACAGCCTTAAGGCCGTGCTGCCGGGATGATTTCGCTGGCATCGGAGTTTACGGACGGGAAGGGACGCCACGCGCGCGGCTGGTTGTTTTTTGATGCGGAGTGCCGGTTTTGCTC
>Ga0307479_10007079_pt1 | contig 10337 bp, 5 predicted proteins | sample atmos_gasesECM4C_FD_203743 | JGI IMG/M metagenome (GOLD analysis project Ga0307479, IMG submission 203743) | Hardwood forest soil microbial communities from Morgan-Monroe State Forest, Indiana, United States - atmos_gasesECM4C_515 | ecosystem: Environmental > Terrestrial > Soil > Temperate...
GCCCGCCCTGACGATCCCAAAGACCAGCAGGGATTTGCTTATCCGGTCTACGTCGTGTTCTTGCTGGCGCCGACGGTCGATTTCCCATTCGAGCATGTACAGATTGGCTTCCGCTGGCTACTGATCGCGCTGGCAGCGGCGAGCGTGCTCCTGTGGCTGAGAGTTTTACGTTGGCAGGTCCCGATGGGAACCGTGCTGATTCTTGTCGTCCTAATGCTCGGCTGGCTGCCGATGGTGCAGGGAATCAAGCTACAACAACTGAGCCTTCTGGTGGCCGGACTGATGGCGGCGTGCGGTGCCTGCCTGGCCGGTGGATGGTTGTTCCTGGCGGGAGGTTTGCTGGCTCTAGCAACTATCAAGCCGCAACTCACCTGGCCCCTGGTCTTGTGGCTGCTGCTCTGGGCGAGCGGCGAGTGGCGCTGGCGGCGCCGATTTGTGTTTGGGTTTGTGCTGGTCACCCTATTGCTACTGGGCGGAGCGCAGTTGATTTTACCCGGTTGGCTGTCCATGTTCGTCGCAGCCATTGGGCACTACCACCAGTACACGCAGAACCAGTCGGTGCTGATCTGGATGTTCGGTTCGATCATCGGCCGAATCCTGGAGGTAATCAGCGTGCTGGCCTGCGGCTTCCGCCTGTGGCCTGTGCGCCGGGAACCGGCCACCAGCAGAGAGTTCGGTCGAGCCATGGGCTTGGTACTGGCGCTCACGGTCGTCATCGTACCCATGTTCGCACCCTACAACCAGGTACTGCTAGCGCCCGCGATTCTGGCGCTGGCACGGGTTTTCATTTCGGCCGAGCCTGTCCTGCCGGCGTTTCGGCTGGCCGGCATGGTCGGCGGAGTCATGCTGGTTTGGCCGTGGATCGCCACCCTGGCACTGTCTGCCGCCTTCCTGTGGCTGACTCCGGAACTGAGGCAGTGGGTCTGGCCAATGCCGTTCTATTCCAACTTCATGATGCCTATCTTGATCTTTGGACTGGCGCTGCTGGATGCGCGGCTGAACCCTGCCCTGAACCCTGCTCGCGGCTTGCGAGACGCTGCTGCCGCAGAGTAGTCTGATGCTGAAAGACTTACGGCGCTGCTTCGGTTTTGGGGCATAGGGGATAACCACCGAGGCGGCGATTTACCGTCCATAGCCCAGAGCATGGCCCTAAATACAATCAGTCATCACAGCTCCGGCTCCGGAGTTTTTCCCGCCCTCGTGTTCGTGCAGGGTAGCGAGCAGAAAAACATCATCCTCAACCGCACTCCGTTCAGCGTTGGGCGGAAGGTGGACAAAGACCTGGTGATCGCCGACCCGCGCGTCTCTCGCGACCACGCCCAGATCATGCAGGAGGGGCAGGACTTTTTTCTTGTCGATCTGGGCAGCAAGCACGGTACCTATGTGAATGGCGAGCGCATCCAGCGCCAGAAACTGGAGCGGGGAGACCGGTTGGAGTTTGGCGCGCGCGATTCCGCTTACATTCTGTTCAATCCGGCAAACCGCACTTCCAACACGGCGCGGGACTTCCTCAGCCAGATCTCGGTCATCGGCATCAAGCCCGAGGCCACTGAACTGGAGAAGCTGACGTTGTTTCTCGAAGCCGCCCGCAAGCTCAACACGGCGGGTGTTCTGGACGAAATCCTGATGACCATGCTCGACGTCACCTTACAGCTGATCGGCGCCGAGCGGGGATACGTATTTCTCAAGGACGACGAGGGGAAGCTGCGCTTGATGGCTGGCCGCAATGCCAAGAAGGAGCCGCTGCTCGATGACAAGACGATTTCGCACTCGATCCTCGAGGAATCGATGCGATCGAACTCCGAGGCTCTGCTAACTGACACCAGCGGGTCGCTCGATCTATCGGGCCGGCAGAGCATCGTGGCCTACGACCTGCGAACTGTGGTTTGCATCCCACTGCGCAAGCTGCAGGTCCAAGCCACACGCGATGCGCAGACTCCTGCGCCTTCGGCCGACACCGCCGAAGCCATGGGAGCGCTGTACGTGGACTCGCGCTATGCCTCGCGCGACCTGAGCGGAGTAGACAAGAAGATTTTGCACGTGATCGCGACTGAAGCCGCGTCTTTGATCGAGAACGCGCGCCTGGTGCAAGCCGAGGAAGAATCCCGGCGCTACCAGCAGGAGTTGAGCATTGCAGCCAGCATTCAGCAGCGGCTGATGCAGGTGAAGATTCCCGAGGTGCCATTTGCCCGCTTGCGGGGCAAGAACCTGTCGTGTAAAGAAATTGGCGGCGACTTCTTCGACGCTGTGAACACGAAAGAGGGTCTCGCGGTGGTGCTGGCCGACGTCAGCGGCAAAGGAGTCTCCGCCGCCCTGCTGGCCTCGACGCTTCAGGGAATGATCTACTCGCACCTAAGCGCGGGCATGCCGCTGTTGGATGTAGTCACCGCGGTAAACCGGTTCTTCACCGACAAACTGGTCGGCGAGAAGTACGCGACCGTGCTGCTTGCGCGTCTGCGCCGAGATGGCGAGCTTGAATATGTCAACTGTGGTCATGTGCCTCCGTTGCTGGTATGCCGCGGAGAGGTCCTCCGTCCTCCGCATGGCAATGTTCCGGTTGGTCTGCTTCCGGACGCAACGTTTGAGAGCGCGTCCTGTCAGATGAAATCCGGCGACCGCTTCATTCTGGTGACAGACGGTGTCACGGAGGCAGAAAACGCCATGGGAGACTTTTTTGAGGACTCGCGTCTGGAAGCTGCTGCCGCTAAATCCCCAACGTTGGAGGGGATCTTCTCCGCGGTAACAGAATTCTGCGCAGGCAATCCCTTGAGCGACGATTGCACTGTGGTGGAGTTGTGCTACGCGAGCGCCGAGAACTAAGCCGGTTTCACGGTTGCGGTCTTCTCGCTGCGTTCGGGATGACAGTTGCGGTTTGGTTCCCGCTATCCCTAAAAATGGACTAGTGCCCGTGGCCTCACCCTTGAATCGTAACGGCAAAGTCGGTTCCTTCCCACCGATTCTCTGCCGCCCAATAGAAAGTAAACTCCACTTGCGACCCCGTCGGCAGCGACGCGGTCGGGAGATCGAGGATGTGGATGCCGACTCCAGTATCGCGCGTCTCGGTGTCGTGCGAGGTCTTCCAGTCGTCGATGCTCCAATGCACCAACGCGGGGGAGAGGAGAATGATCCGCAGAGTTTTGCCTCGCGGAATGGCGCGAGTCTTGTTGTTGAACCTCCAGCCGAAAATTTGACGCCTGTATTTATCCACTAAATAGCGCTTGACCGTCTGCGGCGGTTGGTCGAAGACCTTGCCGTCCCGAATCGAGCGCCGGAGCTTCACGTACTCGGAATGGGCCCAGACGAGCGGGCAGGCGGATCCAGTAGGTTTGCCGCGAAAAAGTTCCAGCGCCGGAATATCTGCCGAGTCCCACACTTGTTCAGGAAGCAACCGGCTATGTCCGACCGTCGAGTTTTCCATCACAGCGAGAAGCGACTCAGCTTCGTCAACATGGCCGCCCGCCAGCGCAAAGTGCGCGCGCTCCCCTGCCAGCAATGGCCAGGGGCGGCCGATGCCGGTTCCGTCGAAGGCGGAACCGTCTTTATGTTCGCCGTAGCCATCGCCGTTATAGCGGTACCAGCATGGACCCTGGGGGAGTTCCACGCTCAACAATGCGTCGATCGCGCGCAGCGTGTTGAGAATGCGCGGATCGTCGGGCGCTCGCAGGCCGAAACGCACCAGCGCCAGCGCGTCGGGACTGAGGATGTGGTACGCGCGCTCTCCATCCTGGCCGGGCGGCCGATTCTTGATGGGAACGAAACCTTGCGTGGGCGAAGCGGCGGCTACGTCCGCGTCGGGTGGGGCGATGCGCACGTAATAACCCTCGATCCCGAGTTGCTGCGCCAGATCGGTTCCCGTGGCGTAGGTCCAGCGCTCGATGTTGTCGTTCCATGCGTCGGCGCTGTCGCGCATGGTCTGGGCCTGTTCGGAGTGTCCGGTCAGGTCCGCTATATCGGCTGCCGCCAACAGAGCGGAGACTTCCGCCGCGAGCGTAAAAGGAGAATAACCACCGTCTTCTTCCCACCGGTCCTGCTGGGTGACGGGACCGTTGCGCAGAATGAAACTCGCAGCCTTGCGTACCATCGGCCACCAGCGCTCCAGCATTCCCAGGCAGTCGGGAGCTTCGCGTCGAAGCAGGTCGAGGAGCAGGATGGGGAAAGCGGTCTCGTCCATCTGGATGCCGCTCCAGTACGCTCGTCCGTCAAGCCAGAGATTCTGTGCCCAATTTCCCGCGGCTTCCTGCGTGACCTCCAGATAGCGCATGACGCGGCACGCGTCGGTAACGGCACCGGCGGCGAGCAGCGCTCCTGCGGTCTCCACCAGATCGCGCGGCCAAATGAGGTGATATCCACCTAGATCTTCGTCGCCTTTGTTGAAGCCCCAGGGAATTGAGAGACTGGCGATGATGCCGCCGAGAAAATCTTTCGATTCGTGCGTGCGCAAGACGGCGGTCGAAGCCCGGTAAAGATCGAACTGGCGCGGAGGCTCGTCGAGATTGAGCAGTTTGTTCTGCCAGTTGCTCCACTGTGCGGCATAGTGCTGACGGACGTTGGCGTAGTCCTCAAACAACGTGGATCGTGCCTGCTGACCGGCCTCCGTCCAAATGGCGCCAAAGCCCAATGCCAGCAAGAACTCGCCGTTGCAGGCAGCCAGGTCGACCTCGCCGGTGAAGGCAATGTTCCCGTTCTCGGCTCGGGTATACTCCCATTCCATCAGGAAGTGCTGTGACAGATCCTGCCATCCATCCGAGGCGCCGACGTATCCCACCGACATCTTCGTCCATGGGGCGGAAGAGGCCAGGCTCAGACTGACGCCGTGGTGTTCGGCGAAGAACATCGGGAAGCCCTTGTAGTCGCCGATCCATCCCGTGTTGCCGTACCCGCAGTTGGCCAGATGGGGCGAGAGCAAGCCGTAAAGGCGATAGTCGGACAGCTGTCCCTGCAAGGGCTCAAAGCGGATTTTCTGCAGGACCACGTTACGGTAGGGATCGCTGAGGATCTCTTTGTGGATCCGGTAGTGTCCGCTGATGGCGGTGTTGATTAGTTCAAACGCCGGGATGCCAGCGACGACGGGACGGTTCTCAAACGTGCAATGCCGCTTTTCTTCTGAGAAGAAATCGCGTCCATTGGTGACGATAAATCCCATGTCGCGCGTACAGGCCTGGTCGACGCGCGGGAAATAAACCTCATTGAGAATGCCGTGGCTGAGTGTGAACCAGACTTTACTATGCTGGTTGAGCGCCGTTCCAGCACCGGTTTTGGCGCTGGACGTCCAACGCGGCGGAATGCCCGGCCAACCAGGAGCGTAGCGTACTGGTGAGTCACTCATGAACCATCGTTCCTTCGCAGGCCGGGGAGGACTCACCGGCGGAAATTACAGAACTTTGACAAACCGGGTTACGCTTAATGGGGCAATCCGCATCAAAATCTCATGTGTCGCAATATGCGGATTGCAGCCGCGCGCAGATCACCGATAATAGACCGCGCCGACAGACCGAGCGAGCGCAAGTAATGTTGAATGCCACCCGATCATTAGATGCACGAGCAAAACTTGGAGCGGCACTTCTGTGTATCTGTCTCGCAGTGTGCTGCGCGGCGCGAGCCGAGGATGCTCCTCCCCTCGTCTCGTCCTCACTGCTCGAGCAGGGATTTTCCGGTCTCTACAATCTCGACTTTTCCGGAGCGCAGAAGGATTTCGCGACCTGGCAGGAACAGCATCCCGAGGATGCGGTTGGCCCGGTGAGCCAGGCAGCTGGCCTGTTGTTCTCCGAGTTCCATCGCCTGGGGGTGTTGGAATCGCAATTCTACGAAAACGACGCTGCCTTTGCCGCGCGGTCGAAGCTGACGCCCGACCCGGCGGTGAAGCAGCAATTCCAAAACGCGATCGGACGGGCGGAAAATCTGGCGCATGCGCGGCTCGCCCGAGACCCGAAGGACCGCGATGCCCTCTTCGCCCTGACCTTGTCATCGGGCTTGCAGGCCGACTATGCGGCTCTGGTCGAAAAGCGAAATCTCGCCTCGCTCCACTACACCAAGCAGGCATCCATCTCGGCGGAACAACTCCTCGCCGTTTGCCATGACTGCTACGATGCGCTGCTGGCGACCGGCTTCAGCAAGTACATCATCGGCAGCATGTCGGCGCCGGTGCGCTGGGTTCTGCGGATGGGCGGCCTTCCCGCAGACAAGGCAGGTGGCATTACGGACCTGCAAACGACGGCTAAGCATGGACATTACCTGGCGCCTTTTGCCCGAATTCTCCTGGCCATTGTCTACGTCCGCGAGAAAGACAAGCCCCGGGCCCTGCAACTGCTCACCAGCCTTCGGAGTGAGTTTCCTGCCAATACGCTCTTTGCCCGAGAGATCGCTCGCTTGCAGACCGCACCATAAAGCGCCGCGGAAACGCACGAAATCAAGTAGTATATTCTATTCTGAAAGCTAATCATCTCTGGAAGTCCATTCACCAGAAATTCACTCGTTTGTAACCGTCCTGTAACACAGCGCCGATAGAAGGGAAGCTATATCCAAAGGAGGAACTCTTCTAGTGATGCGCAAAATCGTGCTGCTGTTAGTGTGTGTCATCCTGCCCCTGGCGGTTTTTGGACAGACCACCCTGAACGGAGCAGGCGCTACATTTCCCAATCCCATCTACTCGAAGTGGTTCAGTGAGTATCACAAGGTTCACTCGGACGTTCAGATCAACTATCAGCCCATTGGCAGTGGCGGCGGCATCCGCCAGGTGACGGAAGCCACGGTGGAATTCGGGGCCAGCGACATGCCCATGACCGACGATCAGCTCAAGGAAGCCCAAACTAAGCTGAAGACCAAGGTGCTCAATATTCCGACGGTCCTGGGAGCGGTGGTACCTGTGTACAATATCCCGGGCGTCAGCGGCGAGGTAAAATTCACGCCCAATGTCTTGGCGGACATTTTCCTGGGCAAGATTACGAACTGGAATGACAAGGCGATTAGCGCCGTCAATCCCGATATGAAATTCCCAAATCAGGACATCATCATTGTCCACCGGTCCGACGGAAGCGGCACGACGTTCATCTGGACCGATTACCTGTCCAAGGTTAGCCCCGACTGGAAGAGCCAAGTGGGGAGTGGCACGTCGGTGAAGTGGCCGAAGGGCTTGGGTGGCAAGGGGAACGAGGGCGTCGCTGGTTCGGTCCGACAACTGGCCGGCTCGATCGGCTACGTGGAATTAATTTACGCGGTGCAAAATAAAATCCCGTATGGCAGTGTGAAAAATTCCTCCGGTGCCTTCTTGAAGGCGTCCTTGGAGGGCGTGACGGCAGCGGCTGCTTCCGCCCCGAAAATGCCCGCCGATTTCCGCGTCTCCATCACCAACGCTCCCGGCAAGGATGCTTATCCGATTTCCAGCTTCACCTGGCTCTTGATTCCTTCCCAGTCGAAGGATCCGGCGAAAGGCAAGATTCTGGCTGATTTTCTCAACTGGATGGTGACCGAGGGCCAAACCATGACCAATGCATTGGCCTATGCGCCGTTGCCGGAAAGCGTCGCCGCCAAGGTCAAGGAAGAAATCAAGCAGGTCAAGTAGCCGCCCCCTTTGGGGTGGGCTGAATTTCATCTATACGCGGTAAAAAGGAGAGGACGATGAAGTCTGCGTGGAATTTCTGCGTAATTCTATTCTTGGCGACGGCACTGGTAGCACAAACCAGTACGACGCCCAAGCCCAAGAAAGCCAGGGCTGCAGCGCTGACGGCCGCTGATGTGCAGTCCCTCAAAGACGCGATCGCCGCCCAACAGGCGGCTTTGGCCCAGCAAGCTCAACAGATTCAGGAGCTTCGCGATGAACTCCATCGCAAGGATCAGGTAGTACAACAGGCGCAGACCGCGGCCAGCGATGCTGCCAGCAAAGCCGACGCAGCTCAGAGCACGGCAGCTCAGCAACAAGAGGCCGTGGTCGCGGTTAGGAACGACGTAACCGACCTCAAGACCGGATTGAATAGCGCGGTTTCGACTCTGCAGGAAACGCAGAAAGCCGTCAACGAGCCTCCCACCGCGCTCCACTTCAAAGGAATCACCATTACACCCGGTGGCTTCCTGGCGGCTGAATTTGTGCGCCGCTCGCGCGCCCTGGCGGCGGATGTCAACACGCCCTTCAACAATCTGACCATGCCCGGCGCGTCGCAGAGCAGTATCTCGGAATTCTTCGGATCAGGCCGTCAGTCCCGCATCTCGATGCTGGCCGAAGGCCGCTTGAAGAGCGCAAAGCTGTCCGGTTATGTCGAGACCGACTTCCTCTCGGCAGCTACGACCTCGAACAACAACGAGAGCAACAGCTACTCGCTCCGTCAGCGCCAAGCTTGGGGCCAAGTTGCCTCCGACAGTGGCTGGAGTCTTACCGGAGGCCAAATGTGGAGCCTGGTAACGGAGACCAAGAAGGGCATGGACAATCGCTCGGAGGCCTTGCCCATGACCATCGACCCGCAGTATACCGTTGGCTTCAGCTGGGCACGTCAATACGCGCTGCGTGTAGTGAAGAACTTCGGCAACAAGGTGTGGGTCGGCGTGTCGATGGAAAACCCGCAGGCGACCATCTCCACCCATAACAACGCTGCCAACTTCCTCATCGGATCGGCGGGTGCCGCGGGCGGCCTTTACAATCCGACGATCACTACTTGCAGCACCAGTGTCAGCAGCAGCAGCGGTCTTCCGGTCACCACCTGCACGCCTACTACCAGTTACTCCTTCAATCCGTCGCCGGACATCATCGCAAAGATCGCGTTCGAGCCGGGATTTGGACACTACGAAATTTTCGGGATCTACAGCCGCTTCCGCGACCGTATTTTCCCTTGCGCAGAGGCGTCTACCGCATTCCCATGTGGCACAATCACGGCGTCGAGTACCGCAGGGGCCCTCAACAGTTCCAAGGACGGCGGCGGCGTTGGCGCGAATGCCCGCTGGTCGTTTGCCAACAAACACGTCGACTTCGGATTGCACGCCTTGGGGGGTAATGGAGTGGGACGCTATGGAACGTCCACCCTCGCCGATGCCTCCATCAAGGGCGACGGTACGTTTGACCTGATCCGCAGCTACCAGGGCTTGGGAACCCTGGAATGGCATGGCCCGAAGCTCGACATTTACGTGAATGCTGGCATCGAATACAACAGCCGTGCATTCAGCTTCGATCCCATCGCCCGCAAGTCCGTTGGCTACGGATCGCCAGCCTTCAGCAACTCCGGTTGCTTCAAGGAGACTCTGCCCGCCAACGGCACCGGAGTTCTACCCGGATCCCTCGGTTCCTGCACGGCGGATACTCGTTCCTTGGTCGAAGGCACCGTCGGATTCTGGGTTCGCTCCTACAACGGCCCGAAGGGCCGCATCCAGTGGGGTCCACAGTTCTCGTACATAAATCGAGACACCTGGTCCGGCGCTGGCGGCGAGCCGCACGGCTTGGATGCCATGGTCTTCACCTCGTTTCGGTATTACCTGCCCTAGAGCCAACCAGCTCGGCTTTAGTCCCCAAGCCGCGCGCGACAACCCCTCGGCATCCAGACCAAGTCTGGGTGCCGGTTTTGTTTCTGAAGGCCGCACCGGAGCGAAGATCAACTCGGCCAGAATGCCGATTCCTCAGAATGCTTTATACTTAGGCTTTGGCATGCTTCTACGTCCGAGTAACTTCCTCGGCTTCGCGGTTTGAGAGCGCAAGTTCCGCTTGCTTCAAGGACTATTAGGCATTCCAACGAACGCGGCCCGGGTAGACCGGCGTGTCGTGCACAATCGTGAATCATCGCCTATACTTGCAAGCACTTGATGGCAAGGAAAATGGGCTACGGGAGTTCGACCCCTGGCAGTAAAGAACGATAGCAGCAATGACACACTGATCGCGTAAGTCATGGCTCGTATCGCACTCGACAATCCCCAGTACTATCTCAACCGCGACACCTCGTGGCTCGCGTTCAACCGGCGTGTGCTCGAGGAGGCCGAAGACGAGGGTAATCCGCTTCTGGAACGGCTCAAATTCCTGGCCATCTCGGCCAGCAATCTGGATGAATTTTTCGAAGTCCGCGTTGCCGCCATGATGCAGCAGATCGAAGACGGTTACAATGAGGCCGGTCCGGACGGCCTGACCCTCACCGCGAAGCGGGATGTGCTGAGCAAGCTGACTCATGAATTCGTCGACGATCAGTACGACTTCTGGCACGCGCGGCTGCATCCCGCTCTCACCGCCAATGGAATTCGCGTGCTGGGCTTGCAGCAACTCGACTTCAACGCCCTGCAATTCGTAGAACAGTACTGCGAGAGGGAGCTCGACCCCCTGCTAACCCCCGTGACGGTGGATCCGGCTCATCCCTTTCCGCGGGTCATCAACA
>Ga0307479_10007080_pt1 | contig 10336 bp, 13 predicted proteins | sample atmos_gasesECM4C_FD_203743 | JGI IMG/M metagenome (GOLD analysis project Ga0307479, IMG submission 203743) | Hardwood forest soil microbial communities from Morgan-Monroe State Forest, Indiana, United States - atmos_gasesECM4C_515 | ecosystem: Environmental > Terrestrial > Soil > Temperate...
GTTTTCTCCGTCAATAAGAGTGACGCTCCAGAGCCGCGGTCCTTTGGGCGGTAGTAATAATGACGTCCGCTTTCTGGATGTGGGCGCGTGGATTGGAGGGTGAAAGCGCGACGGTTGACGAACAGGCCAATGTAGGTTTTCACCAGCGCCGGGGTTGCACTCAATCGTCGCTTCACGGCTTTCCTCCATTCGCCACGTACTAGCCGTCGCGCGTATGTGTAGATATGTCGGGATCGAATTTCCGTCAAACGATGGCGGCAAGCCGTTCATTTGCAAGGAGCCGCCATTTCAGCCGGCTTCCCTGGTTCCAATAGCCACCCAAGAGAGGCCTGCAGTAGGGCCGGCCGCTCCACGAGACTGAGGAAGTCGTATTCATGCACAAGCAGGTCGAAGTCGCTTGTGCTGTACCCGCCGTATTCCTGATCTTCGAAATCGACCCAAGACCAGGTGCCAGTCTTGCGATCTAGGACGTAAATGGCTCCGGAATCCTGGTCGACAGGGACAGTTGCGAACACCAGGATCGAAGCAGGAAATTCGATCCAGCGTGCCGGCTGTGCGTTTTCCGTGGCTGCAAGCAGAGCAGCGACAGCAGGTTCGATTGGAGAGGATGCCACGGCAAGTATTGGCTGTGCTTTCATGTGACCGAACATAGGTTTTCCTTTCTGTGTGCGCTTCGTTGCGTTTGAGAAGCACGATGGGAGATTTGAGTGTGGTTCGCCCTTAGAGGTTCCGGATCAAGTGAAATCGGAGAAGGATGGCGCTCTGAATAGTTTTCGGATGGGCGACTACACACGGGGACTGGCGCCACATCAACTCAACGAAGGTAAAAGGAAGCCAGGGCACGATCGGTGTCACACGATTGTTTGCTCCGTGCTGCGCCGCCATTGTGCCGGTATTCGCCAGGCGAGAGACCCATCATTCGCTTGAATGCCTTGCTAAACGCCGCGTCGGACTCATAGCCAACCGATTGCGCAACCTCAATCAGTTTTTTATCGTTCTGCTGTAACAACTGCACCGCCTTCTGCATCCGCCACTCGGTTACGTACTCGAGTGGCGTTAGTCCGAGCAGTTCTTTGAAACGCGCGGCAAATGCCGACCGGGACATCCCCGCGGCCTCGGCCAATGACTCGACCGTCCAAGCCCTGTCTACATTTTCGTGAATCGACTTCAGTGCAGCACCAATCTGCGGATCGAAGATCGCGCGGAGCCGTCCCCGCTGGCAGCTCTCGTCACCCGACGCAATATAAGCGCGAACGGCTTCGATGAACAGCGCCTCCGCCAGTCGATTCGCCACCACTTCGGATCCCGGCGCCTGCTCCGCCATTTCCGCGGCCAGCAATTGCAGGGTGGTGCGCAGCCCAAGCGTACGTGCCTGATCCGCCTTGATCAAAATGAGGCCTGCGAGCAATTGTGTTATCGCCTTCAAACTTAGTGCTTCGAAGCTCAGAAATCCGGAAATGATCGTTGTCCGCGCCCCCCCACCATATTGAACGACGTTGGTGCGACCCTTAGTTAGGTGCGACCTCGCAGAAACTTCTGGTCCTCGTGCGGGGGTTGTCCCGCAAGAACATTCCGGGCGCTACCAAGAAGCAATCGCCACCGGCAAGGGGGATTGGATCCCGGAGTCCTTCCACGCCTAGCCAGCAGTTGCCCCGCGAGACCATCCTGAAGTGTACGAATTGCAGCGGCGAAATCCTCTTGCCAGGCGAGTGCGATCTCAGCTCGGCATCGTGGGCGTCTCGCATAAGTCCCCATGGGGCTGTGGCTTCGAGTCTCGAGTGGACAACGGTTGCGACGTGCATGGTCTTGAAGATGTCAGTGATCGGGTCCAATTTGAGCCTCCCCATTTGGAAGAATGGACGGAATGTTAGGACTCTAGAGCAGTTCTAGTCCACGGTCGGAAATCTATTCCCCTACGTTGGATGAGACGGGCGCGCAGTAGGCGCAAATATAAGGAGGAAGAGCATGGCGGCTGGTTCGACTGCAATCTCCTATGGCGCAGGAAGCAACGAGAGTTCCTAACGGGGTGACTGTTCTTCTGGGGCGTGTTTTGTTTTCGTCGATCTTCTTGCTGGCCGGTTCCAATCACTTCTCAAAACAGACAATTGCGTTCGCCGCCTCGCAGGGCGTTCCCCTGGCTTCGGTTGCGGTTCCGCTGTCCGGAATCCTTGCCCTGGCTGGCGGTTTGAGCATCCTGCTGGGATATCGAGCAAAGGTCGGAGCCTGGCTGATTGCGCTCTTCCTGATTCCCGTTAGCCTCACAATGCATCAGTTTTGGGCCGTTCACGATCCGATGATGGCGCAACTGCAGGTGGTCATGTTTCATGAAAAATGTCGCCATGCTCGGGGGCGCATTGCTAATTTCGCAGTTCGGGGCGGGACCGTTGAGTCTCGATGCTCGCCGCTCGCGGTGAGCCTGATGGCCTGGGGCGAATCTGGAAACGAGGAAAATGAACATGCACAAAATTGCAATTGTGACAGGCAGCACGCGGCCGGGCCGCAGCAATGAAGCTGTTGCCAAGTGGGTGTACAGCATGGCGAAAGACCGCAAGGATGCCGAGTTCGAGTTGGTTGATATCGCCCATTACAACCTTCCATTGCTCGATGAGGCGATGTGACCTGTGTACGGTCAATACGCCCACGAACACACGAAAGTTTGGTCCGAGAAAAATTGCGTCTTTCGATGCTTATGTCTTCGTAACGCCCGAGTACAACCACAGCGCCTCGGCCGCGCTGAAGAACGCGATCGACTATCTTCATCGGGAATGGAACAACAAGGTTGCCGGGTTCATGAGCTATGCTGGCTACGCCGGCGGCGCTGGCGCAATTGAACACCTGCGATTGATAATGGCCGAGGTCATGGTACCCACAGGTCGCGCGTCCACACTCCCGTCTCCGTTCACCGATTTCGAGAACTTTAGGACGTTCAAGCCCAACCCTCAACACGAGAAGCAACTCTTGGTGGCCTGGGGTGGAGCACTGAAGGCGCTACGCCTCCAAGAAGCTGAAGAGGCGGCCATGGCCTGAGCCTGAGAATTGGCGGCTACTTTCTGAACGGCGATGCTAGGTCCAGAACGGCGATGCTAGCTCCAGGACGGCGATGCTAGGTCCAGGTTATTTGTAGGGAGAAAAACATCTTGCAGCAACGTCATGTCGGTCGCGTCGTTACGGTCCCTCCGCTTGCTCCTGGATTTGTGGGTCCAGGCCATCTGGCCGCACCAGTCCTGTCGCCCGAGGACTCTGCTGCTAATGATCCGTTCATCCTGCTTATGGATGATCATCTCGACATCGGCGACCGCCGGATCGACGGCCCACACACCCGCATGCTGGGTTCGAGACCGTCACCCTCATTCTCGACGGCGAAGTTTACGATCGCGACGAAGATGGAATTCTTAAAGCAAGGCGAGGTCCAATGGATGACTGCCGGCCGGGGAATCATTCATGGCGAAGACATGTATACCAATGGGCGGGTTCGCGTGCTCCAACTGTTCCCGTCACGATCACCGAAATGAAGATGCAAATAAAGGCCTCAGTCGATCAGGATCTTCCACTGTCATACAACGGGTTTGTCGTCGTGATTGACGGCTCCGTGGAGATCGCAGCTACACCAGTGCAAAGTGGTCAGGTGGGATTCCTCGATCGTCCTAAGGGAGAGGCCATGAGCGTCTTGCGAGTGACTGCTGGCGAGCGCGGCGCGCGTCTCGTAATGTACGCTGGACAACCGCAACACGACGAAATCGTCTCTCATGGTCCCTTTATCGGAGACTCCAAGCGTGATATAGCCCGGCTTTTCAGCGAATACCATGCCGGGAAATTCGTACGCATGAGCGAACTCGCCAAGAAGCATGCGTAGGCTGTAAAGCTCAACTGTGCGACTTGCGCCTGCGACGCACCGGGTTAGTCAATCCCCAATCGTTTGATTGCCAGGTACTTGCAAGTTGCAAGACACGACAAAAACACGGCAATGACACCACAATCACACCGCAATCCCGGGAAACAGAATGCCTGGGCGTTGGCCCTCTTTGCCCTGCGCCAAGACAGAACTGAGCGTCAGAGTAGCAGGAGATCCACTCCTCCTTACCGGCAGGGCCAAGGTTTGATCGAGGAAGTCTCGAAACAGCCCAATGTAGACTGCCCGCGTGCACTGCAACAACTTCTCGGCCATGAACCACATGAAGTCGTAACTCGGTACGACGTAGAGGAAATGAGCAAGCGACGTTTCCTGTTCAATCCTCTCTCGGATTGCCGCGTAGTAACGAGCCGCTTTTGGAGTACGCTCGTACTCTAACGCGAACTTGCAGTCTTGCCCGGCGAGACGAACTACCACAACGGCGTCGTAGTACTTCCAATAGCCATAGGGAGTGAGGTCATTGCGCGACCGAACTTCGGTCTCTGGCATCCAGCAGACGAGTGCTCCCGTGCGCTTCAAGGCCAGGTGGATCTCGTTCAGATCAAGGGAGTGATGAAGCTGTCTGTCAGTAAGGTTTGAGGCGCCGTTGGGGGTTGAATGGCTAAAGGAATTCCCGTTTACACCAAGTGCCAAATCAGCGGATGCCGACAACGAATACACGACTTCACGGCTCGCAGCTAGACGTTCACGGCGGTTGAGCAGGCCGTACTTCACCAACCGGAGGACGCGGTTATTGAAGGCGTTGCGCGACGAGACACAGTAGTCCAGTTTCAACAACTCAAACAATTGGTTGTGTGTGACGAAACCTGACTGAAGAACGTGGCGCAGTAACGGGTAGTCGCGCGTCGAACTCAACGCGATTGAACCTTTCCAATAACGCATCGAATACTCCTCATTCTCCGGCACGAAGCACAAGCCGTGGGAGCGGTCCGTCGATAGCGGAAGGTTCGAGCACGAAGTTGCCTAGGCTGGTACGGAGCCAGTCACCGATCGACATCAGAAACATCGCCTCCTGCTGGCCGACGCTTTCACTCAACGAAAGGAGCCAGGTGCCGCGGGAGCGCCAGTCCTCGTTGCCAACGGGCAACTGACCGACGAGCTCCGATTTTGCGACGACTAAGAAGCAGTCGGGACACTCGCCACCGTTCAGGATTCGTCTGAAGAGCAGCTTGTTGTAACCCATCCAGACGCATGGCTCAGCGGACTCGAACACGCGCCCTATCATTCTCGAAGGGTGGTTGGGATCGAAGCCGCCGATAGTATCGAATCGCGCGTAGCCGCAAATCTGCGGCCGCTGGCGGACCTTACGATCCACCACTATACCGGTCGTGTTGTAGTAGACGGCTCTACTAAGGTGACCACCCACATCGTGCTTTCCCAGCCTGTGGCGCCACACACTGCCGAAGTCCATGACTGCGACTCGCACGTTCTATCCGCCTCTCAACCTGCGATTGTTATTTCGTTCCGCGTACAACTGCTCCTGCAGATTGTTAATGTGGGTCACCAACCTGACATCGGCGCCGCGCAGATCAGGTGTTGTCTTTGCCGGACTTGCTGCGCTTTTGCTTGTGGTCGAGTCCAGGCGAACGGACATGTCGGCGAGAATTTCCGACTTCCGCCGGAGTTCCTCTCGCGCAAGGTCCCTGTCTCTTGTGGCGGTATCTCTCTCTTCAGCGACGCGCATCAACTCGGTTCGCAGCTGTTCCATCTCATTGCGCGCAATTGCAAGACCAGCGTGGTTATCCCCCACCTCGATCGCACGGTTACAGTACTCGATGTGCCGGTTGTAGCGTTCAATTGCCTCCTGAGCGACCTGACGGGAATATGCATCTTGGTTGTATAAGTCCGCCATCATCTCGGCCGCGATCGACATCGCCAGGCGGTGATCGATCCGCTGCTTTACGCAGACTGCAGCGGCAAGAACTGACGCAATCGTGGTCCACAAACTGTAAAGGAAGTAGGGGTTCTTGAGGCGAAGCTCAATCAGATTACGGCGCCGCTCCTCAAGCCAGTTGCCATAATCGACGTTGTCCGGATTGAACTGCTTCAGGACGAACTCGTACCAAGTGTCCTGATGTTGGTACGGCGATTGGACACGCGCTGCCGCAGCATCCGTGCGAGATTTCGGCGGCACAGGGTCGGTCATCCTTTGCAAGCCAGAGGCATGCGCTATCGTGAGTCCGATCAGCAGACCCCAAACTATAAGGCTGCCCCTCACAACCATCCTCCCACTCGCCGGCGGCGGCCGACCGGAACCACTTCGGGCGACTTGAAACGGAGATTCGCACCCACGGAATCCGCTCGCGGCTGGCGGAGCGTGGGATATAGCTGAGGCTTGAATCGCGGTACGCTGACATCCTCTGGCGTCCTCACATGGAGCAAGCCATGCAATGTTCCACGCGCATCGTCAGTCATCAGGATTTCCATTTGGGCCTTTGGAAGATTCTTGACGTGTTCATCCAAGGCGCGGGTCTCCTTCTCTTCACGATCGACCGCGCGTTCGGTTTGCTCGTATCTTTCGTAGCCAAACAATTTCCAGCGCTGCATGGAGACGCTGCGTCGCGTGACGCGATGTTCCGCCGAAGCGCGCAGGAAGTAGCGTGTTGTCTCTTCGTCTCGAGAGCGCAGGATCATGGTCGTGTTGGGCGCAGATGAGACATCCTCCTTGAAGCCCCGATCGACCTGTAGGAGCTGAGGCAGCGCTTGCATGGAGAATAGGAACGCGGTGTTCGTTCCGCGGGCCGTCTGCAGGATCTGTGCAAAATTGCGGTATCCGAACGGGGCAAACTCATCCAGCACCACACTGAGCATCGGCCGATTGGTGCGTTGCCGGTGCTCCTCGCTCTCGTATCTCTTTCCGATGACTAACTGCAGGTTCTGGAGGATCATCTTGCCGAGTGATCGCATCGGCTCAGGATTTTTGTTGATGTTCAGCGAGACGACCAAAATGAGTTCCTGTTCGATCACATCATCAATAGACAGCAGTTGTTCGTATGGGCCGGTCAGAACACTAAGCTGGTCGTCGAGAAAGGTCATGCACTCGTTAAGGAGCCCCTGGATCTTCTGGACTCGCTCCCGATCCGCCAGGGATGTGTACAGGTTCTTGACCGACATCTCGAAATTGAGGCGGCGCTGTATCGGAAGTGAAGAGTCCACGGCAATGCGCTTCCGGGCCTTTTCGACCTGCTCCTTCATGACTCGCTCATCCATGGCCATTACCAGGACGTCATAGAAGTTGAACTTCAAACCCGTGTAGAAAAGCACGCGAACAATGTCCGCCAGGTAGTTCAGTTGATGCTTGGCAAAGAATTCCTTGCGGAGATTGAATGACCCGAAGATCATCGCAACGACAGGCATGTACTCATCGTCAGAACACTGAAATGGGTTGTAGCGGACCGACAGATCGGGACGCGCCGGATTCAGAAGCCTCAACTGATGTAAGCGGCCAGCGCGGTGCACGTGCGGGAGCAGATCCTCGAAGAATTCCAGATCACCCTTCCCGTCAAAAATCACCATCGGTATGCGATGGCGATCATCGGGAGGGCCAACGACGCGGGCGAGGTCCTGAGAGATGATGTTGCGCAGTAACGTCGTCTTGCCGGTGCCGGTCATGCCCAGCACGATGGCCTGCATGACCCGAACCCGGTCCCGCCAATACCAGGGCTGGCCGTGAATGTCGTATCCGAGCACAACCGAATTCTGATTCCAGGCCTGCTGGGTGATTCTTTCGTCGCGTTTGCGGGAGATTGCCAGGGGAGGGTGGGGCCATTGCTTTTCCCTTCGGGATCGCCAGGTGGCCCAAAGGGCAAGTGTCGTGACCAGCGTGAAGCCCGTAATAAGAAGGTAGGTGGCAAGCTCGGTCAGTTGGCGCGCTGTCAAAAAGTAGCGTTCTCGTCCGACGTACCACGCGAACCAGCCAACAAACATCAGAACCGTTGCGATGAGGATCTCAGCGCTCTCGAGGAGAGGCGGATGGTGGGTGATCGGCATATGTTTCCCGGATCATGATGCTGCTACGCGGTCGAGGAAGAAGGCAAGAGCCTGCATGGCGATCAGCGCAACGGTCCAACGCCACAGGCGTAGGAAGTCTTCCCGCTCGCGCTGAACCTCGCCTTCAGCGCCTCCGAAAGAAGGAGTGAACATCACAATCAATTTGCGGGCGAGCATCGAGAGAGCGCCAATAAGCCACCCCTTCGGCAAAGCAGCGCCGGTCCATTGGTCTGTGAGGCCGAACGAGCCCTGGCCGGCGGGATGCTGGAAGAACCAGTAGACGATTCCACCTTCGGGAACGACCGCTAGCATCATTGCTAGGAAGAAAACAACGGCTTCGATTTTGTGGAACACAGTTGCGACCATCTCAATTCCACAAGTTGAAATACACAAATGCAGACAAGGCGGCAACCGAACTCATCACAAAAAGCACAAACCATCGCTCCGGTCTTCTTCGAGACTGGGTTTCAAAAGGATTCTGCGGTTCGAAGCTTCTTGTCGCCAACGCATTCCACAGCCCTAGATCGGAGCGGCGACTAAGGTGTTGCCTCAACATGCGATCAACTTGTATGGGCTGAATCCGTTCCATAGCTCACCGGACCAGCAGTGCCGAGATCTGTTGTTTCTCGTCATTTGGAAATTGAAATCGCAGAATCATGGGTCGCGTGCCCGATGGAAGACGGAGGGCAACGACGCCCAGAGATTCCTCACCAGGACCGAGGTGTTCACTCTGTAGGTGACTTTCAAGGACGGGAACCGGGGTCTGCTGCTTGGCTGTGACTCGTGCAGACTCCTGATCACCTAGCTGTGAGTCGACGAGAGGATGGAGAGACTGCGGGTAACGCACGCCGGTAAGCTCATATACTTGCGGCTCGCTCATCTCGTAGACATGACTGCCTCGATTGCGAACGGCGTACCGCACCAGGAGACGTCCGTTTCCCTCGTAGAGATCGCGAATCGTGACCTCGACTGGCTTGTGCGAAGGCTTGGCGGACTCGAGCCGTACTGCTTTGCCCGCCAGGAGGACTTGCGTCGGGGAGGGCTGAGGCGGCTGAGGGACGCTGGTTGGCCTGGGCTGAGTGAGCGGAATCTGATCTACCGCAAAGTCCATGCCAGCGACGTCACCAGCCGGTTCCAGTTCATAGTTCAGTCGTTCGGATCCAGTCCAGATGAACAGATTGGTAGAGGCATCAGCCTCGGTTGGCTGCACAAACACTTTGTTTTCTCGCCACTCGACCTTGAATGACTGACTCCCGGTGGCGACCTGGGTGACAGGTTCGCGAAGCTCAATGACTGTCAAGTGATTCAGTGCAGTTTTCAGGTGAATGATCTGGGAGCGATCGCCCGATTCGCGCTCGATCTTCTGGCCGGCCAGCGGTATCCCTATACTCGAAATTACCGTAATAATAATAAGGATGATCCAGAATCGCTTCATTGTGTTTTCTCCTGCTTGACGTCGGGGCCCATTGAGAACGTCCAGGAGGTTCGAGGCGAACCTCCGGGACATATTCAGTTAACGGTTTGCGGCAATGCGACGGTCCCGCGTGGAACTTGAGGGCGCCGTTGAGTGCCAGGAAAGGTGACAATCCCATCCCGTGCCTCGCTCCTGCCGGCCTGAATTGGGAATGGACGGACACGTTCGGTAACGATGGGCGAACCCTGCACGTCGCGTTCACGAAATACCTCGCCTTTTCTCGTCACCTGAGCGAGAAAGATGAGGCGTTCGTGGACTTGACCGTCGCCATTCGTGAAATGGCTGACCAGGAGAATGCGCCCATCCCGATCGATTTCGACTTCGCCGTCTGTGAGATCGGGGATCTCTACTGTGACCGGCCGTCCTCCGGTTCGTTCGGCGATTTGGTTGACTACTTCCTGAGGAAACGCATAGAACACGATCGACCCGGTTCCCGGAGCAAACTCATGCTCCGGATTCGGCCGCCTATCCCGGCACACGATCGCGTGCAAGGCCGATAGGTATGCCAATCGCGCTCCATTCTTGCTTTGGGCCCAGATGCGGACTTGATCGATCAGGGCCCGCAGTTCTTCCCGCGAGCGCTCCTCATAACTTTGAAGCGCCGCGGAGGCCTGCTTGCGGCGGAAAATGGCTTCTTTCCGGGCCTCGGCATCCTCTTTCAATGCCTCGACTTCGGCCTCGACCTTCTCCAGTTCGTGCCATAGTTCCTGTCGCTGAGTGAGGATTTGACTCACAACGCTCGCGTAGTACTTGTTGAACGTGGAGCACTCGGCAAAGATTTCCGGGGTAAATTCCGCACCTCCGATCAGCCCGCGGAAATCGCTGAGTGGCGCCACAGCGGCGTCTGAGAAAAAACGTCCAAGCTCTTTGCGGAGAAAGTTGTAGAGGTGCCCGACTTTGTCGTGTTCTGCGACCGGCAAGTGATCGGCCAGCTCCACGATTCGCCGTTTCTGTTTGTGCTT
>Ga0307479_10007082_pt1 | contig 10333 bp, 9 predicted proteins | sample atmos_gasesECM4C_FD_203743 | JGI IMG/M metagenome (GOLD analysis project Ga0307479, IMG submission 203743) | Hardwood forest soil microbial communities from Morgan-Monroe State Forest, Indiana, United States - atmos_gasesECM4C_515 | ecosystem: Environmental > Terrestrial > Soil > Temperate...
GCCAAAACGACCAACTCGATGGTGGAGCTGTCGCCACAAAATGCTTACGTCCGGCGGTTGCAGCATCAGCTGGTCGAGCGTCACGAGCTGACCGCGCGCAGCACCGGGAAGGAGCCGAACCGGCGGCTGCGCATCTATACCACGGCGGATTGAACTCGGTATATTGCAGCAACCGATGGATACCGCGCGCAAGCCAGGCGGGTTCTTCATTACATTCGAGGGTCCCGAGGGAGGTGGTAAGTCCACCCAGGTGCATCGCCTTGCCGCCACGCTGGCGGACCGGGGGTACAGCGTGTGGACCACCCGCGAACCAGGGGGCACCAGGGTGGGGGAGATGATCCGTCCCATCCTGCTGGGCCGTCAGCATGCCAGAATGACGCCCTGGTCGGAGGCCCTACTGTTTACGGCGGCCAGGGCGCAGCATGTCGAGGAGGTGATCCGGCCCCGGCTGGAGCGTGGAGAGATCGTGCTCTGTGATCGCTACAGTGACTCGACGATTGCTTATCAGGGTTACGGCCGCGGCCTCGATCTGGAGACGTTACGGCGCCTGCAGGACCAAGCAACTGGTGGTCTTCGACCTGACCTGACGGTCTTGCTCAATCTGCCGGTCGAGACCGGCCTTTCGAGGATTCCTCGCCCGGCGCAGGATCGGTTGGATCGCGAGGCGGCGGCCTTTCACCGGCGGGTTCGGGCCGGTTATCAGGAGATGGCGGCAGCGGATCGGTCGCGCTGGCGAGAGGTGGACGCCGCGGCGGACGAGGACCAGGTGGCGCGACGGATCCTCGAGGTTGTGAGCGATGCGCTTCAGCAAGCCGGCGTCCGGCCGGTCCAGCAGCGCACCGCGTGAAGCTCTTGATCGCGGTGGTTCACAGTGAAGACGCCTCCTCGACGATGGATGCCCTCAACGACCGCGGGATTTCGGTCACGCGGTTCGCCAGCTCCGGTGGTTTTCTGCAGCACAAGAACGTCACCCTGATGTCCGGAATCGACGACGACCGGATCGAAGAAGTCCTCGGACTGATCAAGGAGAATTGCCGGACGCGCAGCGAATTCATGAATCCGATGCCACCGCTGGTCGAGCCCGGGGATTTTTTCGTTCCCTACCCCGTCGAGGTCCAGGTGGGCGGCGCGACAGTCTTCATCGTCAACGTCGACCGGTTCGAAAAACTCTAGCTCAGGGGTTATGGAAGAGCCGACGGCCAGGCTCACGGCGATGGCCGAAGTCCTGCAGATCATGAGCAGGACGTCATTCGATCTCAAGGCCGTCCTGGAGGCGGTCATCGAGCGGGCGAGTCGCCTGTGTCGCGCCGACGCGGGATTCATCTACCGGCTGGACGGCGAATGGTACCGCCTGGACGTGGCCTACAACATCAGCCCCGAGTTCCGCGCGTTCACCGAGCGGACCCCGATTCACGTCGACAATCTCGGCACGATTACCGCTCGGGCGGGCAGCACGCGCCAGACCATTCGGATTCCGGACGCCCTCCGGGATCCCGATTACACGCACTGGGAGGCCCAGCGGCTCGGCAAGGGCCGGGCAATGATCGGTGTGCCGTTGATTCGCGATCAGCGTGTTCTCGGCGTCATCGCGTTATGGCGAACCGAGCCCGAGCCGTTTACTGATGACGAGGCGGACCTCGTCAGCATCTTCGCCGACCAGGTGGTCATCGCGGTCGAGCAAGCCCGGCATGCGGCTGCGCTCGCGGACACTCTTGAGCAGCAGACCGCGAGCAGTGAGGTCCTCAGGATCATCAGCCGGTCGACGGCGGATGTGGGCCCCGTGTTCGAGGCGTTGATCCAGAGCGCCGTCCAGCTATGTGCCGGGGATCACGGCGGCATCGTCCGTTTCGATCCGATGACGCATCAGTACATTGAGACCGCCGACTACGGCGTTGGCAGCGAGGAATATCGCCTGACCGTCCGCCGTCCCATCTACTACCCGAGCCGCGACACGCTCGTGGGCCGGACGATCATGGAACGCGCTCCGGTCACGATCGACGACGTGCTCAACGATCCCGAGTACAAATTCGCGGAAGCGCAGCAGGCGGGTGGCTATCGTTCCATCGTCGGGGTGCCGATGCTGCGCGATGGGTTTCCCATCGGCGTGATCGCCGTCTGGCGCCGCGCGGTCAGCCCGTTCTCGGATCGGGAAGTGCACATCCTGACAACCTTCGCGGAGCAGGCCGTCGTGGCGGTGGAAAACGCTCGGCTGGTTCGGGCGCTGCAGCGGCAGACCGAGGAACTATCGCGCTACGTGACCCCACAGGTGGCCTCCCTGCTCGCGAGTGAGCAGGGGGAGGAGCTGCTGGCCGGGCACCGCCGCCAGATCACGGCGTTGTTTTGCGACCTGCGGGGCTTTAGCGGCTTCTCGGAGACCGCGGAACCGGAAGAAGTCTTCAGCGTGCTGCGCGAGTACCAGGCCGCCATGGGCGAGGCGATCGCCGAGCACGGAGGCACGCTCGAACACCTGGCGGGCGATGGGATCATGGCGTTCTTCAACGATCCGGTGGCGACCCCTGGTTATGAAGCCCAGACGGCTCGCTGCGCGCTCGCCATGCGAGAGCGCTTTCATCAGCTCGCCTCCGGCTGGCGTCGCCGCGGGTATGAGCTCGACCTTGGGATCGGCGCCGCCCTCGGCTATGCCACGCTGGGACGAGTCGGCTACGAGGGGCATTACCAGTACAACGCCGTCGGGAACGTCGTCATCCTGGCCTTCCGGCTGAGCGCGGATGCTCGCGCCGGCGAGATCTTGATCACGCAGCGGCTTTACGCGGCCGTCGAGGATCTGGTCCAGGTCGAGCCGGTGCGCGACATCGCCGTCAAGGGCTTCAGCCGGCCGGTCCCGGTGTACAACCTGGTGCAACTGCTGGGCCCCGGTGCTGGCTGAGCCAGCTCGCCGGGGCCGCGGCCGGCGGATCGTTCGCCGGCTGTTGCGTCCGCGCATCATCGTTCCCAGCGTCGTCAGCCTGGCGATCATCGGCGGACTGCTTGCCTTCGCCAACGTCGGCAAGCTGGCCGACCTGATCGCCGGGGTGCGGCCCGCCTACCTGGGGATCGCCGTGCTCTTCATGCTGGCGTACAACGCGGTGCGATCCGCGCAGTGGTTCTACCTGCTCGACCAGCTCGGCATTGCCGCGCCCCGTCGCGACGCGGCACTGGCCTACGTCGGCGGCGCCCTGACCAAATACCTTCCAGGCGGCTCGTATTTCCAGAACTACCTGTTGTACGAGACCAGCGGCGTCGACCCGGCTGTCTCCTCAGTCGCTACGACGTTGATCGTGCTGACCGAACCCGTGGTCGCCCTGCTTTTCGTTTTTGCCCTGGGCATCGACGACTGGGCGTGGCTACGCTGGCTGGTCGGCATCGGGCTGCCGCTGGCTCTGCTCTTTGCCGCCGGTGTCTATCTCGTCATCGAGTCCGAGCACCAGCCGCGCTGGCTGACCAACCGCGGACTCTACGGGGTGCTCGCCGATGAGCTCGTTCGCTTTCGCGACGGGCTGGCGCGAATGGCCCATCCCGGGATCCTGTTCACGCAGGCGTCGTTCAGCGTGGTATTCGTCGCGCTGGAGGCGGCGGCGCTCTACATGGTGGCGCTGGCGTTGCGCATCGACCGGCTCTCGCTGACCGCGGCGCTGGCAGCCTACTGCTTCTCGGTCGCCGTCGCACTGGTGGTCCCAATCTTTACCGACCTCGGCACCCTCGAGGCTGGCGGGGTGGCCGCATTGATCACGATGGGCGTGAGCCGGCACGGAGCGGTCGGCATCATGGTGCTCGATCGCGCGCTGATCATCGCGGTGGCCCTGGCGCTGGCCGTGACCTTCGGCATCATCTGGCGCGACCTGCTGGGTGTTGCCCTGCAGCCACGATCGTGACTCCAGGTCTTGGAACGCTGCTCAACACCGGCACCGTGATCGCCGGCGCGACCATCGGAGTGACAGTCGGCCGGATCATTCCGGATAGCCTGCAGCGCACCATTCGAGTGGCGATCGGCTTGTTCGTGGCGGTGATCGGCATCCAGATGGCGCTCAAGACGCGCAATCCCCTCGTCTTGCTGGTCAGTGTGCTGCTGGGTGTGGTGATCGGGGAGTTGCTCCGGATCGATGCCGGCATTCAGGCGATAGGCGACTGGGCGGAACGCCGATTGCGCCGCGGCGGCCAGCCAGGCCGGGTCAGCCTGGCGTTCGTCACCACCAGCCTGATCTTCTGCGTCGGGCCGCTGACCGTACTCGGGTCTTTCCTGGATGGGACCAGGGGCGACATCACGCTACTGGCCATCAAGTCGACGCTCGACGGCGTTACGTCGATTGTGTTCGCGGCGACCCTTGGTTGGGGCGTCTTTCTGTCTGCCGGCAGCGTCCTGCTGGTGCAGGGCAGCCTCACGCTGGTCGCCTTCTTGCTCCACGCGGGGCTGTCGGACCTGCAGACCGGCGAGCTGACGGCGGCAGGTGGCATCGCGGTGCTCGGCATCGCGCTCAACCTGCTGGAGCTGAAGGTGATCAAGGTGGCCAACTTCCTACCGGCACTGGTGGTGGCTCCGCTGCTCGCCGGCATCCTGCACGCCCTTAACGTCATGTAACATCGGGCTGACTCGCGCGTAGCAGTTAGTGGGAAGAGGGATTCGTGCTACAGCCGGCGGAGTCGTCCTGGATCGAGCCTTTGGTGCTCGCAGCTCCGCGTGGGCGGCCGCGGAGCTTTACGACCCGCAGGGTAGCCATGAGGCCGCGATCACACGAACCGGCTCGACGCCCCTGTCGACTCGCGGGGTCGCCCCCTGGGTGGCGGTCGCCGTGCTGCTTGCCCTTGGTCTGTGGTTTATCGGCCAGGGCCGCGCGCGCCAATCCCGCGACGCCGTCGTCTGGATCGATTGATGAGCCTTCCGCTTGCGTCGTATCTGGCAGACTTAGGCGACCCCCATGGCCAGGTCTCAGGCAGGCGACGGACGACGCGTGGACTGGTTCGCCGCGGGACTCGGCCTGGTACTAGCCGTTGTAATCCAGCTGGTTGGAGGAACGGTACTGTTCGGTGGCCACCGCAGCGCGCTCGTATCCGAGGGCCTGTTGACCTTCGCGGCCCTGCTCGCGGGCGGCCTGCTCGCCGGCTTTGTGGGCCCGGTGGCCGGGGCAGCCTGGAATGGCGTGATCGTTGCCGTCGGGTTCATCGTGGTCGAGGAGCTGGCCGGAGCACTGGGTCCGGTCGGCCCGCTCGGGTCCGCGGGATTGGACACGGTGGGCCTGGTCGTCGATGATGTTCTCGTTCTGAGCGGTGGCACGATCGGCGGGTTGGCGGCGGGGGCCTTCCGGCGGCGAACATTGAGCGTCGGAACCGGATCACCAAAAAGGAAGTAAGTAAGGATGCAGATGGAGAACGGGTCGGTCGAGGCGCTCGGGTCGCGGATCGTCGAGAACGTCAGTCGGGTGCTGGTCGGCAAGGAAACCGAAATCGAGCTTTGCGTCATCGCGCTCCTCAGCCGGGGCCACATCCTGATCGAGGACGTGCCCGGTGTGGGCAAGACGATGCTCGCTAAATCGCTGGCACGCTCCCTTGGCTGCACGTTCGAGCGCCTGCAGTTCACGCCCGACCTGCTGCCTTCCGACGTTACCGGCGTCAACATCTACAGCCCGTCGACGCAGCAGTTCGAGTTCCGGCAAGGACCGATCTTCACCCAGATCCTGCTGGCGGACGAGATCAACCGGGCGACTCCCAAGACCCAGTCGGCCCTGCTGGAGGCGATGGAGGAACGGCAGGTGACCGTGGACGGCACGACTTACCCGCTTACCCTGCCATTCCAGGTGCTGGCCACCCAGAATCCGGTGGAGTTTGCCGGCACGTTCCCGCTGCCCGAGGCGCAGGTCGACCGCTTTCTGATGCGCGTCAACCTCGGCTACCTCGATGTGGCGCACGAGGTCAAGGTGCTCGACCGGTTTCAACGCGACTCGCCCATCGAGCAGCTCGAGGCGGTGGCGTCGGCCGAGGAGGTGCTGGGTGCCCAGCGCGCGGTCCAGGAAATCTACGTCGACGAGCAGCTCAAGGAGTACATCGCCCGCGTCACGCATCGCACCCGGTCGCACGCCGATATCGGGCTGGGGGCGAGCTCGCGCGGCTCGCTCGGTCTATTCCGGACGGCCCAGGCGCGCGCGGCCATCGAGGGACGCGACTTCGTAACCCCGGACGACGTCAAGGCGCTGGTGCAGACCGTGCTCGCCCACCGGCTGACTCTGAAAGCCAATGCCGAGCTGCGCGGCCTGACCCCGGCGAAAGTCCTGAGCCAGATCCTGGAGACGGAGCCGGTGCCGCCGCCCAACGTGGTCTCCCGCTTCGGGCGCCGGGTGGCGAGCTAGCGGCGGTCGTCATGCGCCTGCCACGGCTACCCCTGATCACCGCGCTGGCGCTGCTGCTCTTCTTCGCCTACATCACCGGCATTCGGCTGGCCTATAGCCTGCTCTATGCCCTGGTATTGCTGTTCGTGATCAGTTATTTGTGGAGCCGGCTCACCTCGGATAACCTGGAGGTCGATCGATCGAGCCCGGAAGGCCAGTACCAGGTCGGCGACACCTTCGAAGAACACTTCACCATCCACAACCGCTCCTGGATTCCGGTGCCACTGATCGAGCTGACGGACTTCTCGAATCTTCCCGGTTACAACCCGGGGCGCGTCTTCAGCTTGAAAGGTCGTCGTACGCGCCGCTGGACCGCGCGGGGGCAGTTCAAGCAACGGGGACTGTTCACCTTCGGTCCGGTGGAGCTGCGCTACGGTGATCCCTTTGGCCTCTTCACCCGGACGCTGCGCATCGCCGGCAGCCGGTCGGTGGTCGTCTACCCAATCATTCGCTCCGTCGGGGCGCTGGACGCGCTGGCCCCGAGTACGGCCGGCGACGAGCAGCCGCGAGGGCGCGTGCTCGACATCCCGCCGAACGCCACCACGATCCGCGAGTACGTGCCGACCGACAGCGTCAAACGCATCCACTGGGCGTCATCCGCCCGGCTCGGCCGGCTGATGAGCCGCAGCTTCGAGACCCGCGAGGGTGGTGACGCCTGGATCGTTCTCGACCTGCAGGCAGCGGTGCACGCCGGCGAGGCGCCCGATTCCACCCTCGAGTATGCGATGAGCATGGCGGCCTCACTGACCGACGCGGCGCTGCGACGTGGAAGCGCCATCGGCCTGGTGAGCAACGACAGCCAGTTGAGCGTGATCGAGGCGGCCCGGGGTGATCAGCAACGCAAGAAGCTCTTCGAGCACTTCACCCTGGCCCAGGCCGACGGGACCGTCTCGCTGGCCAGCTTGCTGACCTCGCAGCGGCAGCAATGGCAGCACCGCGGTGGCCTGATCGTGATCACACCGTCGGCGGATGAGCGCTGGCTGGAGGCGTTGCTCGACCTCGGGGTGCGCGGGCACCGCAGCCTGGTCATCTATCTCGATCCGGCGGGCTTTGGTGGTAGCCAGGCGTCGCTGGCCACGGCGGGACGCTGGCGGCAAGCGGTGAATTGGTGGATGGTTCGCGGGCCGGAGGATGTCGAGCCCGCGACGGAGCGGCGGCTTGCCGCAATTTAATCCCGGCACGGTCGTCCTGCTGCTGGTCGTGGCCCTTGGCGGGGCCTGGGCGGCGGGCCTGTGGCGGCCGCGCTACGAGAGCGGCCGGCTGAGCCTGCGCATTTTCAAGTCCGGCCGAGAGCTGGTGGCCTTCGAATTCCGCGACACCTGGCTACTGCTGGTCCTGGCCCTGGTGATGGGATGGGCGGTGGCTGCGGCGGTCGAGCATTCCGCCTGGGTGCCGGAGACCGAGGGTCGGCTGATACCCGCCCTGGCCTTTGCCACCGTGCTCGGATTCTTGCTGGCGACCGCGCGATTCACCCGCGCCGCCTACCTGCTTGCGTCGCTGCCGGTGCTGGTCATCTGCCTCGCGTTGTGGACCCCGTCGCCGCTCACCGGCGGCGGCAGCCTGGATGCGATCCGCAAGTGGCTCGCCGACCTCCCGAATCAAACCAACCTGCTGCTTCTGATCGGCATGCTGGCGATGGTCGTCATCACCGGGCTGTGGACCAGCTGGTGGGTCTTTTCGCGTCGCAACGGGCTGGTGGCACTGCTGCCGACTGGCACCATCCTTGCCGTGGAGATCATCAACGATTCCAGTCCCGGCCTCGCCGTCTTCACCCTGGTCTGGTTGGCCGCCGCGGCTTCCGTCCTGCTCCGGCTGAATTTCGTCTCGCTCAAGGAGAGCTGGCGGACGCGTCGTCTGCCCCATGCCGCGGACACAGGCTGGACCTTTGGCGAGGTAGGGATCGAGGCCACCGCCGGGATCCTCGTGATCGCCTTCCTGGTGCTTCCCCCCTTGAGCAGCACCGACATCAGTGGCTGGCTGATCCCGGGCGTAGTCCATACCGACTCGTTCCATCCATTCGGCTTCGGCAGCGGCTCGCAGCCGGGGGGTGTCGGCTCGATCGGGTACAGCGAGCAGGTCCGGCCCGGCTCCCAGCTGAAGGCAAGGTCGCAGACCGTCATGGTGGTGAGTGGCGACAGCCCGACCTACTACCCGTACTGGCGTGGCATCGCGCTCGGTGGATGGGATGGCATCGCCTGGTACCAGCTCCCCAGCACCCGGGATGTTCCGGTTCGCCAGCAGCCGGTGGTGGCGGCCAACGCCAGAATCCCGCGCGACGATCTGCCGGCCGATACCCAGCGGACCCAGATCCTCCACAACACCTTCCGGGTCACCGTTCCGCTCGCCCAGACGGTCGCCGCGGTCTTCAGTGCCGGCGAGCTCCTCACGGTCGATCGGCCAACCACCATCCAGGGCATCATGACCTCCGCTCCGGCGCCACCGGGGCCAGTCCCGACGCTGGTCAACGTGGTCGGCGACCAAACCTCCAACTTCGACACCATCGATCAGATCCATTTCATCCGCCGGCTCCAGCAGCCCTACACCTACAGCGTCACGGAGGCGATTCCCAGTGCGGACGTCCCCGACCTGCAAAAGGCCGGCACCGATTACCCGCTGTGGGTGCAGCCCTACATCAGTCTGTACTACGGGGACCGCACCGCCCAGGGATATTCCACCGCTCGCGATGCGGAGATCGCCGGGCTGGCCCGCTCGATCGTTACCGCGGCCGGCGCCGTCACGCCCTACGACCAGGCGAAGGCGATCGAAAGCTGGTTCCTGGTCAAAGGCCGCTTCACCTACACACTGACACACGCGGCAGCGCCGGTCGGCGTCAGACCGCTCGACGACTTCCTGTTCGGATCCCGCAAAGGGTTGTGTCAGGACTTCTCGACGGCCATGAACGTCATGCTGCGGACCCTGGGGATTCCCAGCCGGCAGATGAGCGGCTTCGGCGTCGGTGTCCTCGACGAGAAAACCCGCCAGTGGACGGTGAACTCGCTCGACGCTCATAGCTGGGTGGAGGTCTACTTCCCCGGCTACGGCTGGATCCCCTTCGAGCCAACGCCGGACGGCAGCAACGCGCCGGTCAACCGGCCCACCACCCGGGATGCCCTCACCGCCTCCCCCGCGCCAGCGACCGAGACGACTAGCCGGCCGCGGCCCAACCTGGTGGAGGCGCCCAACAATCCCGGGATCACGCAGATCGGTTCCTCGTTCCCCGATATCGCTCGCCCGCTGATGATCGCGGGTGTGATCCTTCTCCTACTGTTGCTGATCGCGGCGCTACTCGCAGCCCGCTGGCTGATGGCGGTGCGCGACGTGCCCCGCATCTGGCGCCGATTGCTGTTCCTCGGCGACCGGATGCGGGTACCTCGCCACCCGGGCGATACCCCGGAGGAATTTGGCCGCCGTCTGGCGGGCTCGGTCCCGCCGCTCGATGCGGAGGTTCGCCGATTGGCGCGGCTCTACACCCGGTCGAACTTCCGACGGGGTGGCCTGACACCGGATGAGCTCGCTGACGCACGGCAGGCCTGGAGCCGGATCCGCGGCAGCTATCCCGCCCTGGTGGCGAGGGCCTGGCGCGATGCCCTACGGCACGGACGCGTCGTCAGCGCAGCGGAAGATGCAGCGTCAAGAAATCCCGAGCCATCACGGCGCCGCTGACCGCCGCGTCGCTGCCGCGATGGGTGATGATGAACCGAGTCGAGGGATGCCGCTCCATCAGCCCTTCGACGTCGCGCCGACCGAGGTGCAAGTCGCCGGCTTCCCGGTCGTAGGTCATCTCGGTGATGACGTGATCGGAGGCCGTCACCAGCGCTTCGAGCTCGGCTGACATCTCGGCGTCACCGGTGTAGCCGAGCCGGACGCCGTCTCGCTCGAGGCTGAACCCCAGGCAATTGAGCTCGCTGACATGCTGCATTCGAAAGGCGCGGGCACGGAATCCGTCGACCTCGAAG
>Ga0307479_10007083_pt1 | contig 10333 bp, 5 predicted proteins | sample atmos_gasesECM4C_FD_203743 | JGI IMG/M metagenome (GOLD analysis project Ga0307479, IMG submission 203743) | Hardwood forest soil microbial communities from Morgan-Monroe State Forest, Indiana, United States - atmos_gasesECM4C_515 | ecosystem: Environmental > Terrestrial > Soil > Temperate...
GCACGACGTGCGCGGCGAAGCGCGCGAGCCATGAGGCGATCTCGGAATTCTCCCATCCGCCGAGGCGCTGCGCCCAGACCGGGTTCGTGAAGTGATGGAGCGTGACCGTCGGCACCAGACCGTGCGCGAGCATCGAATCGCAGACGCGCTTGTAATGATCGAGCTCGGCCTCGTCGAACCGGCCGGGCTCGGGCTCGATCCGGCTCCACTCCACCGAGATGCGCAGCGCCTGATGTCCGAGCGCGGCGGCGAGCCGGTGATCCTCGTCGAAGCGGTGATAGTAATCACACGCGATGCCCGACACCGAGCCATCGCGGATGTATCCTCCCGGACGCTCGCGCAATCCCTCTTGCTCCCACTGCCACCAGTTGTTGCGCGTGCAGTTGCCCTCGACCTGATGCGCCGCGGTCGCCGACCCCCAGAGAAATCCGGGCGGAAACGCCAGCGTGGTCACGATTCCGATCCCGGCCGCGAGCCGGCGTCGCGAATCCCGCCGTCGGTCGGCGGCGACGTGACCTCCGCCCGCACGGGCGGCGAAGCGATTCCCCACGCGCGCGCGCGCTCGTCGCTCGGCAGCTGCCATACCCGACGATGAAGCTCCTCGACGGCTTCGACGTCGGCGAGCAGAATGCGACGCGGGCGCACGCCGAGCGGCGCCGGACCCTCCGCGAGCGCGCGCTCGACCAGCGCGCGGCGCTTGTCACGGACCGATTGCGAGAGCGAGCGCGGGCGCCGCAGCAGCCAGCGATGAACGGCGTTGAGGTACGGGTCGACGAGGGCACGCACGAAGCCGTCGCGTGCGGCCGGCAGCAGCTCGCGCTCGCGCTGCGCGGCGGCGGTGAGGAACGCGTTGACCTCCACCAGCTCCGGTGGCGGAGCCGTCTCCTCCGGGGTTCGAAACAGGCCGAGGCGACGCGCGAACGCGCCGACGCGCACCCGGCTCGCCAGCACGGACACCGGTATCGACACGATCAGCGCGCCGACGATCGGCGCCAGCCACCACGCATACTGCGGATTCAGCCGGTAGATGACCGCGCCCCACGCGATCGCGAACACCGTCGCCACACCGTGGCGGCGTACGGCTTCGCGCCACGTCGTCTCCTGATCGCCGCGCGGCGGGGAGCGCCAGACGACGATGCGCCCGATCAGGTTGGTGAGCACGAACTTGGTGTGGAAGAGCATGCGGATCGGCGCGAACAAGCTCGAGGCGACGAACTCCAGAACGACGCTCGCGAGCAAGCGGAGCGCGCCGCCGAACGGCCGCGCGCCGCCCGGGCGCCGGAAGATCAACAGCGCGCTCAAGATCTTCGGCACGAACAAGATCGCGAGCGTCACCGTGAGCAGCGCGATCGCCCAGTCGGGACGCCATATCGGCCACTGCGGGAACAAGCTTGGACCCGAAGGGAAGTAGTCGGGCTCGCGCACCGCGCGCAGAATCGCTTCCAGCGTGCTCAGCGCCAGGAAGCAAAACCACAAAAGCGCCGATACGTAGGCGAAGACGCCGTTCAGGAACAGCGCGCGGTGGACGTGGAAGAGCCCCTCGACCAGCACCAGCCGCAGATGCTGGAAGTTGCCCTGCGCCCAGCGCCGGTCGCGCGCCAGATCTTCGAGCAGCGAGGACGGCAGCTCCTCGTAGCTCCCGCCCATGTCGTGGGCGAGCCAGATCGAGTAGCCGGCACGGCCGAGCATCGCGGCTTCGACGAAGTCGTGGCTGAGGATCTCGCCGCCGAACGGCGGCCGGCCGGGCAGACGCGGCAAGCTGCAATGCTTCATGAACGGCGCCAGCCGCACGATCGCGTTGTGCCCCCAGTACTGCGCGTCGCCGAGCTGCCAGAAGTGCATGCCGGCAGCGAACAACGGGCCGTAGACGTGGTTCGCGAACTGCTGCAGTCGGGCATAGAGCGTGCGCGCGTGGACGGCGACGGGTGCCGTCTGGATCAGACCCGCGGCGGGATTCGCCTCCATCAGCCGCGTGAGGCGCACGATCGTGTCGCCGGTCATCACGCTGTCGGCGTCGAGCGTGATGAGATAGCGATAGCGCCGCCCGAAGCGACGGCAAAAGTCGGCGATGTTGCCGCTCTTGCGTTTCACGCGCACGCGCCGGCGTCGATAGAAGATGCGTCCGAAGCCGCCGACCGCGCGGCACCAGTCGAGCCAGGCTTCTTCTTCCTTCACCCAGGTCGCCGGGTCGGCGCTATCGCTCAGTACGAAGAAATCGAAGTGGTCGCCGGCGCCGGTGCGCTCGAGCGAACGGTACGTGGCCCGCAGCCCGGCGAAGACGCGGTCGACGGGCTCGTCGGCGATCGGCATGACGATCGCGGTGCGAGCGCGGTCGTCGAGAGCCTCCTCGCCGTCGCCGAGGGTGGCGGTGATCGCGAAGCGATCGCGTCGCCGCAGCAAGATCGCGAACCCCGCGAGCGCGGTCCAGAACCCGATCGAGATCCACCCGAACAGCGCGCCGAAGAAAGCCACGATCGCCATCTCGAGCACGGTCCGGCCTTGATAGGGCAACACTTGCACCATGAATTCGCTGGCGATGAACGTCGGGATCAGGATGAGCACGAGCAAGAACGCGCGGCGCCAAAACGCCGCGCGCACCCAGCGCAGGCGCACGCGCATGGCACGCACGGCTTGCGGGACGCGCCCACCCCGCTCCACCGCCTTCTGACCCCACGGGTCGGTTTCCCACGCGGCGACCAAGCGCAGCCGCAGCCCGCGCCGCTCGAGGCGGTGGGGCTGCATCGAGCCCCGGACGAGCGGCGGAGTCGACAGTGCGGGTGGCATCTCCTTGCCGAGCACGCGCCGCAGCCGCCAGTCCAGGAACGCTCGCGGCTCTTCTTCCCCGCGGCCGCGATCGCGCCCGCCCCCGACCTCGCGGCGCACGGCGCCGAGCGTCTGCGAGAAGGCGTCGGCGTCGTCGGGCCAATCGGCGCGGGTCACGCTCTCCTCCACGGCCTGCAACGCGATCGCCTCGCCGTGCGCGGAATCGAGACCGAGCGCGCCGAGGTAGCTCCGGGCGCGACCGAGCGCCCCTCTCCAATCCTGGAGCAGGGCCGCGAGCGTCACCTCGAGCCGTTGCGGCGCCGGCGGCTGCTGATAAGCCTTCTCTGCCAAGCGGAAATCCTCAGGGATGCAGCGTGTACGACCACGTCTCGGTCAACGTCTCGTCGCCTTTTTGCAGGAACGCACGCAGCTCCACCGGCTTGTTGTCCTTCGGTTGGACCTGGAAGCCAAGCCTCCATCCGCCGGTGGCCGGGATCTTGACCACGTGCTGGCCGATCAGCTCGTCGCCGATCTCCTGCCCGGCGACGGTGATCACGCCGCGGACGACGGTCTCGGCGGGCAGCGCCTTCAAGCGGGCGCTCTCGAAATCGACGATCAAGCGCTGCGCGCCGTCCGTCCCCCCATGATCGCGTCGTGTCGCCACCGCGCGGCCGCCGGGCGGCCGGTCGCGATCATCGCGGTACCAATAGAGGTCGTAGGCCAGCGCCAGCGGCTCTCCCGGGGCCGGGACTTTCTCCGGAACCCAGTACGCGACGACGTTGTCGTTGATCTCGTTCTTGGTCGGGATCTCGACGAGCTCGACGTGGCCTGCGCCCCAATCGCCCTTCGGCACGACCCATACGCTCGGCCGCAGCTCCGAGTGCGTCTCGACTTCTTGATAGTGATCCCAGTCGCGGTCGCGCTGCAGCAGACCGAAGCCCTTCGGATTGGGCAGGCGAAACGAGCTGACGTCGAGCGAGTCGGGGTTGTCGAGCGGGCGCCACAGCCATTCGCCGGTCGCCGAAGCGATCAGCAAGCCGTCCGAGTCGTGCACCTCGGGACGAAAGTCGTCGTACTTTCGTAGCGTATTCTCGCCGTGGAAGAACATGCTGGTGAGCGGCGCGATGCCGAGCTTGCCGACCTCCTTGCGGGCGAACAACCGACTCTGCACCTCCGTGACGGTTTGCTCGCCTGGGCGCACCACGAAGCGGTACGCACCGGTCATGCGCGGGCTGTCGAGCAGCGCGTAGACGACGATCTCGGTCGCGTCGGCCGCAGGGCGGACGAGCCAGAATTCCTTGAAGTACGGAAACTCCTCGCCGGACGGCAGCGCCGTATCGATCGCCACGCCCCGCGCCGACATGCCGAAGACGAGGTTCTTCGCGACCGCGCGCAGGTAGCTGCCACCGAGAAAGACGGCGACCTCGTCACGGTAGTCCGCCTTGTTGATCGGATAGTGGATGCGAAAGCCCGCATAGCCGAGCCCTTGCGGCACGCGGCTCGCGAAGTCGTTCTTGCCGTAATCGAACTGGCTCGGAGAGAACGGCACCGGATGCACGCCGTGGCCCTCGATGACGTTGATCGTCACGGTGCGATCGTAGAACAGCCCCGGGTGGAAGAACTGCACGGTGAACTTCTGCTTGGCATCGATCCACAGCGATCGCTCGGGCTTGAAGCGAATGTCGCGCCACTGATCGTACGTCAGGTCGAGCAGCCACTTCGGCACGTCGTGCGTCTCTTTGAACGGCTCCTTGGCGAGGTCCTTGGCGCGCTCGGCGACCTGGTCGAAGTCGAATGCGGCGCGCGCGGCGCCGATCCCCGGGCCGAGCAACGCGCACAGCGCGAGCAGCGAGATCAAGGGGCGGCGAAGTTCGCGACGGGCGCGAAACCGGGGGTTCGGTGGGTGGCTCTCCATTCAGACCGCTCTGGATACTTCATTTGCTTCCGCAGGTCATCTCGCTAAGGGGAAAGAGTGCGCCGGGCGAATTGGTGGGTGGTCGGGGTCGTTTGCGGGCTGACGATCGGATGGGTCGCGAGCGGGGACGGCAGGGTCGCCGCCCCGAAGGTGCTGAAGCGCCTGGTGCTCGACGATTTCGAGGCGCCGGCGGGCGTGCGTTCCTACGGCACGCTCGACGAGACGCTGCCGCCGAGCTCTCGCGGCCACATCGAATGGCAGCCCGAGCGCTGCCGCCGCTCCGCGGCCGACGGGCACTGCATGCACATACGCTACGCCTTCGATCCCGAGCATGCGCAGCACGTGAGCTTCCGGATCGATCTCGGGGATCTCGACGCCTCGAGGTACGATCATCTCGAGCTGTGGATCCGCGGCGATGCCGACGGCCACAGCCCGGCATTGAAGGTCGGCTTTCGCCGGCCGAAGCCGGACCTGCCGCGCCTCATGCAGGACGGCACCGCCGTCGTGACCGACATCGGCGATCGCTGGCGGCGGGTCGTCGTTCCACTGAACCACATGCCGGGGATCAGCGACTGGAAGCACCTACGCTCGTTCTTCATTTCCCTCGAGTCGCGCCGGGCGGGCACTGCTCTGCGCGGCGGCTACATGCTGGACGACATCGCGCTGCTCACGCTCGGCGGACCGGGCCCCACGGTGGCCGACGAAGTCGTGCCGCGGCGAAAGCGCGCATGGGAGGCGGCGGCGGGCGGCGCCGTCGCGGCAAACCGGCTGGCGCGCGAGCGCCTCGAGGGATGGCCGCAGCGGCTGCTCGCCGACAAGAGCACGCTACCGACGTCGGACCGGCAATTCCTCGAGCGGCTGGCGCGGGACACGTGGCAGGGCGTGACCGCGCTGACCGACCGCGAAAACGCCCTGCCCGTCGACCACGTCGTGCTCTCGAAATCTCCCGCTGCGGCGGATTCGCGCGTCGGCGACTACACCAACATCACCAACGTCGGCCTCCATCTCATCGCAGTCGTCGCCGCGCAGGAGCTCGGCCTGGTGAGCGCGGACGGCGCCAAGTCTCGCCTCGCTCGCGTGCTCGACACGCTCGAGCGCCTGGAGACCCACCAGGGATTCTTCTTCAACTACTACGACACGATCACGCTCGAGCGCACCAGCAACTTCATCTCCTTCGTGGATTCGTCGTGGCTGACCGCGGGTCTGATGGTCGTGCGCTCGAGCTTTCCCGAGCTTCGCAGCCGCTGCACGCGGCTGATCGATCGCGGCAGCTACCGCTTCTTCTATGACGACGTGGCGCAACAGATGTCGCACGGCTATTACGTGAACGTGCCGACGCGCTCCGAGTATCACTACGGCGTGCTCTACACCGAGCCGCGGCTCGGCAGCCTGATCGCGATCGGCAAGGGCGACGTTCCCGAGGACCATTGGTTTGCGCTGGTGCGCACCTATCCGCCGCAGGCGCAGTGGCAGACGCAGCCCCCGCTCGACTGGAAAACGCGTACGGTGCGCGGCCACGCGATCGACAGCGGTACCTACGAATGGGGCGGCCTGCGCTACGTGCCTTCCTGGGGTGGAAGCATGTTCGAGGCGCTGATGCCGGCGCTCGTGCTCGACGAGCCGCGCTACGCGCCGAAAAGCCTCGGGCGCAACGATCAGACCCACGCCGAGGTGCAGCGACGTTACGCGACCGACGTGCTCGGCTATCCGGTCTGGGGGTTGTCGCCGTGCGTGAACCCCTCGGGCAAGGGCTACGGCGAGTACGGCGTCAAGGTGCTCGGCTCACTCGGTTACGGGTCGGGCGCGGTGGCGCCGTATGCGGCCGCGCTCGCGCTCGGCGTGCTTTCCGACGCGGGGACGGCGGCCAATCTCCGCGAGCTCGCGAGCCGTTACGACGTCTACGGGGAATACGGCTTCTACGATTCGGTGGATCCGGCGTCGGGACAGGTCGCCTACCAGTACCTCGCGCTCGACCAGTCGATGATCCTGATCTCGCTGGCCAATCGCCTGAAGGATCACGCGATCCAGAGGCGCTTCGCCGCCGATCCGATCGCCGCCGACGTGCTGCCGATGATCGGTGAGGAGGACTTTTTCGACTGATGGCGAGCGTCGATTTCGAGCACGTCGACAAGAGTTACTCGAGCGGTAGCGCGGCCGTGACGGATTGCACGGTGCACATCGACGACGGCGAGCTGATGGTCATGGTCGGGCCTTCGGGATGCGGCAAGTCGACTCTGCTGAGGATGCTCGCCGGGCTCGAGACCCCCACGCGCGGAACGATTCGCATCGACGGCGCCGTGGTGAACGACCGCACGCCGCAGGAGCGCAACATCGCGATGGTGTTCCAGGACTACGCGCTCTACCCGCATCGCACGGTGCGCGGCAACCTGGAGTTCCCGCTGCGCATGCGCAAGCTCGCGGCGAGCGAGATCACCCGGCGGGTCGACTGGGCGGCGGGGCTGCTCGGTCTCTCCGCCAAGCTCGACCGGCTGCCGAAGCAATTGTCGGGCGGCGAGCGCCAGCGCGTGGCGATGGGGCGAGCGCTGGTTCGCGAGCCGGCCGTCTTTCTGCTCGACGAGCCGCTGTCGAACCTCGATGCCAAGCTGCGCAGCGAGATGCGCGCGGAGATCGCCGAGCTGCAACGCCGTACCTCGACGACGATGCTCTACGTGACCCACGATCAGGTGGAGGCGATGACGCTCGGCCACCGCGTCACCGTGCTCGATCGCGGCCGCGTGCAGCAGATCGCTCCGCCGCGTGAGCTCTACGAACGGCCGGTGAACGTGTTCGTCGCCGGGTTCATGGGTACGCCGCCGATGAATCTGTTTCCGACGCGGCTCACGCCCGCGAACGGCGGCTGGCGAATGACCGTCGCCGATCAATCGATGCGACTCTCCGGCTTGGATCTCGCTCGCGAGCTCGCGGGTCGAGCGCTGACCGCAGGGGTCCGACCCGAAGCGCTGCGCATCGCGCGCCAGAGCGAAGGCGCGTTACGCGCGGTGATCGAGCATGCGGAGGAGCTCGGCTATGAGACTTTGGTGACGACGCGAGTCGGAGCGGGCGAGGGAGGCGTTCGTCTCATCGTTCGGCTCGCGTCGAGGCACGACCTCGAGAAGGGTGGAGCCCTCGACCTCGAGGTGGTGGGCGAGGATCTGCATTTGTTCGGGGAAGACGGCCGGGCGCTGTCAGGCCCGGCGCACGGCGCGTGAACGACCCGCGGAGGCCGCGGCGCCGCGTAGGCCGTTGCTGCGTACGGCGATCGACGTCACACGGGAGCGGCGGGTTCGCCACCAGTGCTCGTCGGCTCGACCCATCATCTGGGCGCCGATTGCGAAGCCGCCGATCGCGGCCATCACCAGAGCCCAACGAGGATTATCGGCAAGTGCTGCGTTTGCGATCGTCCATGTCCAAGCGGCGATGATCAAGCTAGCCATGATCTCTAGCTTTAAACGGTCGCGAAGTGACGTGGCAAGGCGGGACGGACGGCAGATCGACGTGCTGGTCATCGGCGCGGGAGCGGCGGGGCTGACCGCCGCGCGCGAGCTCACGGCTGGCGGCCTGACGGTCACCGTCCTCGAGGGGCGCAGCCGCGTCGGCGGGCGGATTTTTACCCGCCACCTGCCGTCGATGCCGTTTCCGATCGAGCTCGGCGCCGAGTTCGTCCATGGAGAGCCGCCCGAGATCTTGGACGTCGTGCGAACGGCCAAGCTCGGGGCTCGCAGGGTCGCGGGGGACCCGTGGTGCCGGCACGGCGGTCCGCTCGGTCGCTGCGCCGACCTATACGGTCAGACCCGCCAGCTCTTCGATCGCATGTCGGTCAAGGGCGAGGACCGATCGTTCCAGGACTTCATCGACCGCGACGCGCGGGATGTATCGCAGCCGGTCAGGCAGCGGGCGATCGCCTACGTCGAGGGGTTCAATGCGGCGGACGCGCGTCGCATCAGTCTCGCATCATTGATCGGGTCGCGGGATGCGGATCGGTCGATTCATGCGGATGCGCAATATCGGATCGCCGGAGGCTACGATCGCATCGTCGAGTGGCTCGCGCGCCCGGCGGCCGAGCGCCGGCCCGATCTGCGGCTTCGTGCCGTCGTACGCGCGGTACGCTGGCGGCGCGGGCGAGTCGAGGTCGCGACCGAAGCGGGCGAGGTTTTCCGCGCGGAGCGAGCCATCGTCACGCTGCCGCTCGGTGTGCTGCGCGCCGCGCCGAGCGAGCCCGCAGCGGTACGCTTCGTGCCCGAGATCGCCGCCAAGCGACGCGCGTTGCAGGGCTTGGAGATGGGCTCCGTCATTCGCGTCACGCTGGTGTTTCGCGAACGGTTCTGGGAGCGGATGACGCGCGACCGCAGGGCGCTTCGCAACCTCGGCTTCCTGTTCACGGACCATCGCCTCTTCCCGACTTGGTGGAGCACGTTACCGGCTCGGGAGCCGGTGCTGACGGCCTGGGCCGCGGGGCGTCGAGCGGACGAGCTCTCGTTCCATGCCAAGGCCACGGTGACCCGCCACGCGCTCGCCGCGCTGGCCGAGGCTCTCGACATCGACGAGCGGCGCCTGCGGTCGTTACTGCGGGCGGCGCATACTCACGACTGGCAAGCGGACCGCTTCTCGCGAGGTGCCTACAGCTGGGCGGTGGTCGGCGGCGCGAACGCGTCAGCGGAGCTCGCCGAGCCGCTCGACCGGACGCTGTTCTTCGCAGGTGAGGCGACCGACGTCACCGGCCACTACGGCACCGTCCACGGCGCGATCGCCAGCGGAAAACGCGCCGCGGCGCAGATACTCAGTGGATGAGGCTAGCCGAGCACGATTCGCACGCGATGGGCTCGTCCGTCTTCCAGTAACGGCACCCTCGCGGCGCCGTCATCGATCGTCGCGGGGTTTCCGTCGATCGTTACCTCGCGGACCGATTCGGAGTGACGACCGGGGTTCTCGATGACGATCTCGTAACGCGTGGCTCCTCCCGCGGTCCGATAGCGGACGGTGTACCCCGGCCAGTCGTCCGGGATGCAGGGTCGCACTCGAAGCTCCCGCCCGTTCTCGAGCCGGATGCCGAGCACCGCTTCGAGCGCGAGCCGGTACAGCCAGCCGGCCGAGCCCGTGTACCACGTCCACCCGCCTCGACCGACGTGAGGCGCAGCGCCGTAGATGTCGGCGGCGACGACGTACGGCTCGACCTCGTAGAGATCCGCCGCGGCACGGTCGCGGGCATGATGCACGGGGGTCAACATCTCGAGCAGGGCCGCGGCGCGATCGCGCCGGCCGAGCAAGGCGAGCGCCCACACCACCCACACCGCGCCGTGCGTATACTGGCCGCCGTTCTCGCGAATGCCGGGCACGTACCCCTTGATGTACCCGGGATCCTCCGCCACCCGGTCGAACGGCGGAGTGAGCAGCCGAATCAATCCCTCCGGCTCGCAGACGAGCTGGTGCTCGGCCTCCTCCATCGCCTGGCGCGCTCGCTCGGCCGGCGCGGCGCCCGAGATCACCGCCCACGCCTGGGCGAGCGCGTCGATCCGACATTCCTCGTTGGCCGCGGAACCGAGCGGCTTGCCGTCGTCGTAGTAGGCCCGGCGATACCACGCACCGTCCCAGCCCGCGTCCTCGATCGCTCGCTGGAGCTTGGCCGCATGCTCGCGATAGCGCGCCGCGCGCGCCGCC
>Ga0307479_10007085_pt1 | contig 10331 bp, 7 predicted proteins | sample atmos_gasesECM4C_FD_203743 | JGI IMG/M metagenome (GOLD analysis project Ga0307479, IMG submission 203743) | Hardwood forest soil microbial communities from Morgan-Monroe State Forest, Indiana, United States - atmos_gasesECM4C_515 | ecosystem: Environmental > Terrestrial > Soil > Temperate...
CGCTTATCTGAACGCGCTCGGCAACATCCTCGCATGGGGAATGCGACAGCACCCGGTCTATCTGTGGACCCTGCCGATGTTCCACTGCAACGGCTGGTGCTTCCCGTGGACGATCACGGCAATGGCCGGGACCCACGTCTGCCTGCGCCGCGTCGAGGCTGCGGCGATTTACGAGGCGATCGCGCGCGAGGGGGTGACCCATCTGTGCGGCGCGCCGGTCGTCATGAACCTGCTGCTCAATTTTAAGCCGGGGGCTGGCCCGAGGCTGACGCACCCGCTCGATCGCCGCATCGAGATGATGACCGCCGGGGCGCCCCCGCCCGCCGCGGTGATCGAAGGCATGGAGGCGCTCGGGTTTCATATCAACCATGTCTACGGACTGACCGAGGTCTATGGCCCGGCGGTCGTCTGCGCATGGCATGACGAGTGGGACGAGCTGCCGGCCGCCGAGCGGGCGCGCCTCAAGGCACGCCAAGGAGTGACCTACCCGGTGCTAGAGGACCTGACCGTCGCCGATCCGGCCACCCTCGTGCCGGTCGCGCCCGACGGCGCGACAATGGGCGAGGTCTTGATGCGCGGCAACATCGTCATGAAGGGCTACCTGAAGAACCCGCGTGCTACCGAGGAGGCGTTCGCCGGAGGCTGGTTCCGCAGCGGCGATCTCGGGGTCATGCATCCCGACGGCTATATCGAGCTGAAGGACCGCTCAAAGGACATCATCATCTCCGGCGGGGAGAACATTTCGACGATCGAGGTCGAAGACGTCCTCTACCGGCACCCCGCTGTGCTCGAAGCCGCGGTCGTCGCCCGCCCCGACCCGATGTGGGGCGAGACCCCCTGCGCCTTCGTTGACCTGAAGCCCGAAGCGACCGCAACGGCGGAAGAAATCATCGCCTTCTGCCGCGAGCATCTCGCGCATTTCAAGGCGCCGCGGACCGTAATGTTCGGGCCGCTGCCGAAGACGTCGACCGGCAAGATCCAGAAATTCGTGCTGCGAGAAAGCGCGAAGGAATCGGTTTGAGAGGTCGCTCGCAAAAAGGGGCGGCCGTGGCCGCCCCTGATCTATCACTGTCGGCTACATTGGGCAGATCTTCCACACCGCGCCGGTGCCGGGGATCTGGACGAGCGGACCATTGGCCGGGGGACCCACAAAATGCGAGTCGGCGGAGAGGTCTCGCACCGCGCCATAATCGACGACATAGGCACATCCGTCGGGGCCGAACCTGAGGTTCGTCGGACGGTTGAACCCGTTGATGTTGCTAACGAACGCCTGGTCGTTAGTGCTGTTGCGGGCAAAGTTCTGGACCCTCAAAGCGAGCGGTGAGCCCGTCACCTGATTGAAGTTGATCAGCTTGACCTCGTGGCCGACCTCCGCGTCGGGATTGCTGGAATTCGGCGGCGAAAAGCCAAAATCCCCTTCGAGGCTGTACAGCACCGCATCCGGCCTAACCGGGTCACGGACAAAGGCATCGGGCACGAAATCGATGCCTGTGAACGACGAGTCTGCTGCCTCAAGAGCCAGCGGCCCGGTGATCTGTTGCGGCGGGCCCGCCAGCACATCCTGGATGGGAATGGCGTTCGCCTTCACAAGGTTTGCCAGGCAAGTGGCCACATCGAACGGGGGTGGGCACACATCGTCGTTAGCCCCGCCTTCCGGGTTGTACACCCGTTGGCTCGTCGCGAGACCGCCGTAGCGATCCGGCCAGCCGTGATAATCCGGAGAGCCGTCGGGGTTCTGACGACCGAGATGTATTTCCTCCGGGGCATTGTTCGAGGGTCGTGCACCCCGTTCGTCAGCGCCGTCCATGCCTGCGAGGATCCCCCCGGCCAACGGATGATCGGCAGGCGGGAAGCGAATGGCGTACGGGTTCCGATATCCCCAGGAGAAGGCCTGAATGTTGTCGGAATTGCTCAGTTGCGCTCGCAAAACAGCGCCGTCGCAGACACCCTGTCGAACCTGACCAGTGAATGAGTTGAAGAACGCCGGTATCGTCCCTCCGGGATTTGTCACGCCGAAGGGAGAATAGCCGCTGGTGGCTACTTCAGGGGGACCAAAACTCGAGATAAAGACATTCTTGCTCAACGTGATGTCCTGACAGGGGATATCGGATTGGTTCTGTCCGCTGCCATTGTCGAGACCGACGACGCCGCTGTTGGTCGTCGACCCCTGCGACCAGTAGATCCACCCGTCCCCTCTGAATGCCAGCTGCTCGGTGGGGTGGTCGCCCGTCGGCAGGTTGGTGATGAACGGGGTGACCACGCCCGTCATCGGGTTCACGGTCACGATGCGTGAGCTGTTGTTGTTTCCGTTGTGTTGATGTGTCGATTGGTTGGAATCGGTCGCAAAGAGCCGCCCTCCCGACAAGCCGTTGACGAATGCGATGTCGATCGCCGGCCCGGAGGGTTGGAACCCGCCGCCATCGGCCGTCGGTTTGCCCAGGGGTCCGCGGATCTTCTTCCCGTTTTGGTTGAATACGAGAATGTCCGGCGTAAAGGGATTGTTGGCGGCGAACGTACCTCCAGGCTGAAGCGATTCGTCGTTGCAAGCGCTAGGAATGCCGTGCCCGGATTCGAGAACGAAGACTTGGAAGCTGCTTGCATTGCCGAGAAAGGCGATGCCGGTCGGGGCATTCAGACCCGAGGCGAAAACCGACGCCGTGAACCCTGGGGGAAGATTGATGGATGGCGGCAGGGTCGGATCGAAAAAGGCGGTGTTGTCCATACACTGCGGGAGCGGTGTCGGATTTGCGATCGTCGTTGACGCCGCCCAAGAAATGCCGGGCAACGCCAGCAACGTTGCCAGGGCGACCGCTGAGGTCGAGGTTTGCAAACGGATCACTTGCATGGCGTGAATTTCCTCCCCCTTCCGCTGCTCGAGGCAGTGGAAAGTATGTGTTGAATCGAACTTTTAGATGTTCAGCCGGTGGGCGGGTCGCGGATTGACCAGCACATGCGGCAACGGACGGACAACCGTCCGAAGAACCGTTGCATTCCTCCCTCCAAAGGATTATGGGCCGAAGCCGATTAACCTTAACGCTTAACCTTAACGGCGAGCGATGGTGCCTGCACCAATGGGCCGCGTCAACAAGAATTAAGGCATGATATGGCCGATGTGAGGCTCGAATGCGGCAAGGCTCATATCCCCGGGCGTCCTCCGGGGACGCCCCAAACCAACAGAGGTGAGGCGACGAGAACCCCGCACTCCCGACCCTGCGGACCGTGGTGTTCGGCCCACTGCCAAAAACCTTCGCCGGCAAGATCCAGAAATTCGTGCTGCGCGAGCGCGTGAAAGAGAACGTTTGAGCCGGGTTCGACGGGCTGCGTTTATCGGTCCGGCATCCCCGCCTTGCGAAGGCCGGCGAAATGAGTCGCTTCAAATAAGGCGCGGATCTTTGGCACTCCAAAAGGTCCAACTGACCTCAGGCGGGCGACGCTCTCATATCGGTCATCGCCGCTCAGCCTGCGGGCAAGGGCGAGTTCGGCGTTGGCGCGCTCGCTCTCCCCTTTGAGGGCGCAGGCGGAGGCGAGGTAGGCGTGGGGAAGGGGGTGCTCCGGATTGGCGGTGCGAGTCTTCTCGAACCAGAGGATCGACTCGTCCACGTGCGATTGCAGCAGATGCACCTGCCCAATCCAGTAATCGTATAACCAGATCAGCGGATTGCGGGGACTAAGGCGGACGGCTCGCTCTTGCGCCGGGATCGCCTCCTCGATCGACCCGGTAATGAATTTGCAATATCCGAGAGCCGCGATTGCGCGCACCCAATTGCGATTGAGGGCGAGTACCTGCTCGCATTGCAAGATAGCCTCTCAAACCGCTGCGGCGCTCGCAGCACTTGGGCTTTGGCATAATGCACAAGCGCCGTGCTGGGGAACGCCGCCAATGCCCGATCGGCGAGCATTTCCGCATGTGCCAGGTCGGAAGCGGCCGAGTCGGTCATCTGATCGAGCACGCGCGCCGCCAACTGTCATGCGAGAAAACTCTGCACCTTCTCTGAACCGGGATCGAGCGCCAAAGCGCGCTCGTAGAGTGAAATCTGCTCCGCGCGATGGATGGTCTATTTGCCCGCCAGCCTGCGTTAGGTCGGCATCCGGCCACTGACGGGCGGGTGGCATGACGCCGATGCGATACCGTAAAGCCGGAGAACTGCTATGGCACAGTCAACTACAGTGATACCCGCGGACGTAATCAGGGAACTCCAGCAGCAGATTGCCAATAACGACAGGCTCGCGCGCGCTCGATGTCCTCGGGGTGTTGGTCGAGCGGCCAGGCGATCTCGTCTCCAGGGACGCAATCATCGCTGCGGTCTGGCCGGCGACGGTGGTCGAGGACGCCAACCTGAACACGCAGATCGCAGCGCTTCGCCGGGTCCTCGACGATGGGCGAGCGGAGGGCAGCTGCATCCAGACGGTCCCCGGCCGCGGTTACCGCTTTACCGTAGTGGTCACTCGGGTCGAGGCAGAGGCGCACTCCAATGCCGCAGCGCTTCCGCAAAGCGGCGTAGGCGCGCGGCCGCGCCTGTCGATCGTCGTGCTGCCTTTCGCCAACCTAAGCGGCGACCGAGAGCAACAATATTTTGCCGATGCGATCACCGACGATCTGACGACAGCTCTGTCTCAGATCCGACATATGTTTGTGATTTCACGGAGCACTGCGTTCACCTTTAAGGACTTGCCTCTGCGCTCGAAGCAAATTGGCCGCGAGCTGGGCGTTCGCTATGTGCTGGAGGGAAGCGTCCGACGGTCGGGCAGCCGGGTCCGCATCAACGCCCAGCTGATCAATGCCGAGAGCGATGCGCATCTGTGGGCCGAGCGGTTCGATGGCGACACCGTCGATGTCTTCGCATTGCAAAACGAGATCACGAGCCGGATAGCGATCGCGCTCAACACGGAGCTGGTAAATGCTGAGGTCGCTCGGCCCACCGTAAATCCCGATGCGCTGGACTATCTTCTTCGGGGGCGCGCCGCATTCTCGAAACCGCCGACGCGCAGCAGTTTGGCGGAAGCGATCGACTGGATTGAGAGCGCGCTGGCGCTCGATCCACGGTCCGCGGAGGCACAGAGCTTGTTGGCATATGTGTACCCGTTCCGCGTCCTCAACCAAATGACCGACACGCGCGCTGTCGACATCGCCCGCGCCGAGGAGCTGGTCGCTCAAGCCCTGGCCGCATCGCCCCGCAACCCACTCGTGCACCTCGCCAAAGGCCAAGTGCTCCGCATGAAAGGCCGATACGAGGAAGCGACTCCCGAATACGAGACGGTGATTGCGTCCGATCCCAACGCGACACTTGCAATAGCTGCCCTCGGCCATTGCAAGCTCGCGACCGGGCCACTAGAGGAGTCGATCGCGCTTCTGGAGCAAGCGATCCGCCTCAGTCCTCGCGACGCTCTGATAGGAATTTGGTATTACGCGATCGGACGCGCGCATCTGCTGCAATCACGCACCGACGAGGCAATCCTGTGGCTGGAAAAGGCGCGTCGCGCCAATCCGCAACAGGTGCTCACACATGCCTTTCTCGCTTCCGCCTATGCACTCAAAAACGCGACCGAACGTGCCGGCGCCGAACTCGCGGAAGCTCGCCGCCTCAGCATCGACGATCGTTTTGCAAGCATCGCCAGGTTGAAGGCCTACTGGTCCTTCGCCGTGCCAGAAATCCGCGCCCTGCACGAGGCCACCTTCTTGGCCGGTCTGCGTAAGGCCGGGATGCCGGAGGGCTGACTTCGAGCGCCCCCGAGCGCGCGTTCGAGCGCACTGAATGAGCGCGGCTTCGCGGTGCACATGCGCATCCGTTCGCGCTCGAACTTCGCCGGCGCGCCGCGCAGTCGGTTTGCGCGCAACGCCGGTGCGTGCAGTCAGAGGCGGGAACTGTCGGCTCGGTAAATCAACTGGGGGAAACCCCGATATTGCGTAATTCCGCTCTGCTTCATGCCGATTTTCTCCGCAACGTGCAGCGAGGCGCGGTTGTCGGGATGGATCATTGCGACGACCACAGGAAGCCCGATTGGACCAAGAGCGCGCATGAGCACCGCCCGCGCGGCCTCCGTTGCAACACCCTGCCCCCATGCGAAACGATGCAATCGCCACCCGATCTGGGTGAAGCCTGTTTCATCCGACGCGCCGAGCCCACAGAGCCAGAGCAACCCTGATGCGTTCCGCCATTCTGTAGCCCAGGAGCATGCGGCTCGGGGCGTCCCTGCACGATGTTCCGCCTCACTCCTTCGCGGTGCGAGGCCGGGTCGAGCGGTCCACCGATAAATTTGCGGACGACCGGGTCGGCGTCCATAGCCACGATTGCCTCCAGGTCGCAGAGCGTGCGCGCACGCAGGCGTAGCCGAGCGGTGTCCATTGTCATGGTGCCTGCGGGCGCGAGCTCCTCCCGCCCATGCGGAAACGCCGACATGCTGTCCCCTTCCACCACCTGGCCGTGAAAATATACGCCCGGATCGAGACTTCTCCACGTTGCGCAAGTCCAGGCTTGATGCGACGTCGATTTAGCCCCGCGATCCCGCACCGGGCGTTAACTATTGCCGGACCGGGAGTGCACATCTGCTGCAGTCGCCCATCGGCGCGGCGATCCGCTGGTGAGAGGCCGATGCGCCGCCGCGGAACTCGCCGAGGCCCGGAGGTTGAGCCGCGACGGTCGCTTTTCAAGCATTGCCCCCTTGAAGGCCGCCCAATATTTCGGGGCGCCGGCCGTCCGTGCCCTGTACAAAGCCACTTATCTCGTCGGCCTACGCGAGGCCGGAATGCCGGAAGAGTGAAGCGGACCGGAGTGGCGGCATAAGATCGCCACAGTCGCATTGTAAGCTCACGAATTGGCGACGATGAGTGACGTTATGCGCGTCACAACCATTCAGCGAAACCTCGCTGCTGATTTGCTGCAGATACAGCCAGCCGAGGCAGCGCTTACATCCGCAGGTTGCGATAGGAAGGAGAAATGGCGCGGGTCGATCGAGCCGCTCGCCGCGGCGATGGCGGCGGAATAATGTTAGCCGGCTGATTCCGAGCAAGCAAAAGGGGAAACATCATGAAGCGCAGTATCGCAGTCCTGGCGACGTCAGGCGTATTTGTCGTCGCATCCATTTTGGCCGTACCGATGGCGCGGGCCGCGGACGTGTTTACGCTGACCTCGCCGGCGATTCAGGACAATGGCACCCTGGCGATAAAAAATGCGTGTAATGACAAGCAGAGAAGCCCGAATTGCGTCGGCGAGAACATCTCGCCGCCGCTTGCCTGGTCGAACCCGCTGGAGGGCACCAAGAGCTTTGCCCTCCTGCTGTTCGATCCCGAAGGTCGGGCCCCGGCGGGCGTTTCGCATATGGTGGTCTATGGGATCCCGGCCGACGTGAAGGGCTTTGCCGAGGGCGAACTCAGCAAGCCCTCCGACAAATTCGTCGGCGGCAAGAGCACAATGAACCTGGGAATCTACACTGGCCCCGGCACGCCGCCGAACACCGATTGGCACCACTATACGTGGACCATAGTCGCCACCGACCTCGACCCGAAGGCGCTGCAGCCGGGCATGACGCGCGAGGAATTGGCGGCTGCCCTCAAGGACCATCTGAAGGGCTCGGCCGGCCTGGTCACCCGGTTCCGGCACCCGACCTGATTGAAGGGTGCAGCTAAGACGTCAGGCAGTGCCTTGGGATGCCGTGGTCGAGGGGTTCGGAGGGGGGGCCCTCGTAGGGGACCCCCTCGTCGGGATCGGCGCCGATCGTCGTGACGCCCTCCGCCACGGGAGGCTGGTCGGGATCGTCTCCGGAGCGGATCGTGCCGCCGGAAACGGTCTCCTGCCGCTCCGGCCAAACCATCCTAAATCGCTCGAGCCTGCGGCCGGTGCCGCTCGAAATGTAGACCACAGAACTCAACAGGAATGTACGATCGGTGATTTCCGCGCCGATCGGCTCATGGGTTTGCGCCCAGATCACGGTTTCGCCACGGAACCAGGCATTCAGAGCCGCGGTGTCGTCGTGCTCGCCGTCCCCCCATAGCAGGTGTGGCCCGGCAGGGCATTTCGACTGCTGCTCTTCAGCCTTTGCCGAGGCTAGGGCAAAAAGAGCTGCAAGCAGGATGGCCCCGAGAAGCTTCACCCCTTTGGGTCCTCCAGGCTGAACATTTCGGACTGATCGTCATAAGCAAAGATCTCCGCGTAGCGGCCCCAGTCGATCACAGCATCGAGCGTCTCCTCGGCCGCCCCGTCGCTCAGATAGTCCTCCAGCTCCTGCTCGAAGCGCACCCGGGGCGCGCGACGTCCCGGGCGCTCGTCGAGCACATGCTTGATGTGCTGGGCCAGCGGCACCGAAGCAAGCAGATGGCGGGCAAAAATCTCTTTGCGCGTCTGCGTGTCGAGGTCGGCGAAATTGCGCGCCGCGGCGCTCAGCAAAATGTCCCCCTCCTTGATTTCGGCAAACCCGAGGTAGTGGAGAATTTCGGCGACCGGGAACAGCTCGTCTATCTCGAGCTGCAGAGTGCGCGCTATTTCCGGCAGATCCGCCTTGCCACCATAGGGTGGGGTGGCGACGGTCTCGATCAGACCGGCGATCATATTGGTCGAGACCGGCGGCAACCGGCTGCCGATTTGCAGTTTTGGGGGCTGCCCCGCAGCTCCGGTGGCCGGGCGCGCCGTCATTTTTGCGTATATGTCATCCACCAACTCGCGAAAGGCTGTGTCGAGGCGGTTGCGCGGGTGTGGGAACGTGACCTCGATTTCCACCGCGACGCGTCCCGGGTTCGAGGAAAAGAGCAGGATGCGGTCGCACATGAAGACCGCCTCCTCAATATTGTGAGTAACCAGCAGCATAGATTTGATTGGCAGCCGGCGCTCCATCCAAAGATCGAGAAGATCGGTGCGGATCGTCTCGGCTGTCAACACGTCGAGGGCCGAAAAGGGCTCGTCCAGCAGCAGAATGGTGGGCTCGACGACAAGGGCTCGGGCAAAGCCGACGCGCTGCCGCATGCCGCCCGAGAGTTTTCGCGGGTAGGCCGACTCGAAACCGTCGAGGCCGATGAGGTCGATCGCCGCGAGCGCGCGCCGCCGGCTTTCCCTGGCCGGCACGCTCAGGGCCTCCAGCCCCGCTTCGACATTCTGCAGAACCGTCAGCCATGGAAAAAGCGCGAAGGTCTGGAACACCATCGCGATCCCTTCTGCGGGGCCGTTGACCGGACGACCGCGATAGACCACCTCGCCGCTGCTGGGCCTGATGAGACCGGCGATGATGCGCAACAGCGTCGATTTGCCGGAGCCGGAACGGCCGAGCAGGCCAACAATCTCGCCGCCGCGCAGTGAAAGATCGACGTCTGCGAGGACGTGTATTTCGCCCGACCCCCGCGGGAAACCGCGGGTCACATCGTGCACCGTCAGGATCGGCTCGGCGAGCCTCGTTTCAGTCAGCGTTTCCGTTGCGACCATTGCGATTTCTTAGTCTAGGCGCAGCCGCTCTTCTGCAAAGGCGTAGAGCGGCCGCCAGAGCAGCCGATTGAACAGGATTACGATCAGTGACATCACAGCGATGCCGAGTACGATTTTCGGATAATCTCCGGAAGCCGTGTTCTCGGCGATATAAGCCCCGAGGCCGTGCGCGAAGATCTTGGTATTGCCCCAGGATACCGCTTCTGCGACGATACTGGCGTTCCACGCGCCACCCGACGCAGTAATCGCGCCAGTGACGAAATAGGGAAAGATGCCCGGCAAGATCACCTGGCGCCACCACTGCCAACCGCGCATGCGAAAATTGGTCGCCGCCTCGCGGAAGTCGTTGGGATACGCCATCGTGCCGGCGATCACATTGAACAGAATGTACCATTGGGTACCCAGAATGATCAGCGGGCTGAGCCAAATGTCCGGGTTCAGCTCGAAACGGACAATCGCCACGACGAATATCGGAAACAGCAGATTGGCGGGGAATGCCGCGAGGAACTGCGCCAGCGGCTGGATTTTCTCGGCGAGGTGCGGCCGCAGACCGATCTCCACTCCGATCGGGACCCAAATCAGTGAGGCGACGGCGATCAGCACAACAACACGGGTGAGGGTGAACGAGCCGAGCTCGAAAACATCGAGGACGTCAGCCCAGCCCACCCCCGTTGCGACATAATCGATGATCTTCCACGCGGCAAATACCGCCGCCGCTGCGATGGCGATGAACCAAACGGCGTCGATCGCCATTGAGCCCGAAGGGCGCACCCTCGCGGCGCCCTCCCGCAATGGGGCAAAGCGCGATCGCGACAGCGTTCGCAGCATCAGGCTTACCGGTATGGTTGAGGTTTGTAAGAGGCGGCTGCGCTGCAGCAGATTGAGAAACCAGGAAGCCGGTGCGGTTTGTGCGCTGGTCTGCTC
>Ga0307479_10007086_pt1 | contig 10330 bp, 5 predicted proteins | sample atmos_gasesECM4C_FD_203743 | JGI IMG/M metagenome (GOLD analysis project Ga0307479, IMG submission 203743) | Hardwood forest soil microbial communities from Morgan-Monroe State Forest, Indiana, United States - atmos_gasesECM4C_515 | ecosystem: Environmental > Terrestrial > Soil > Temperate...
TGGACCGCCGGAAAAGTTCCCGCGTTCTGTTGGCCAGCGGCCACCACGCAGATGAACGCAAGCTCCTTGCAAGCGCTGATGTCGCCGCCCTGGTTCATGAAGACACGACGCTTGCAATCTATATGCCGGGCCACGATTTCAGTCGCATCCACAAGGAACTGCTCGACGCGGCCTTGCCCCCCGAAACTCCGTGCGTAATTGTTTCCCGCGCTTCTACGCCGGACGAGAGCATGCTCTGGACGACTCTCGGCCAGCTCGAAGAAGACGTTTCCGTTCTCGAATCTCCCACAGTGCTTTTGATTGGCCGCACTCTCGAAAACGTAGCGCAGCACGCGAACGCTTCCCAATCGGGCCTTGTGCCTCCCCACCTCCCCACGGATTTTCTTTACGGTGAGCAACATCTCGACTCGCCAACAACCATTCATTTAAAAAGGAGCCTTACACCTTGAGCAAATCACGAGAAAACCGCAACGAAGCGAAGCAGCAATCGGGGTTCAAACTTTCGCTCGACGCATGGGCTGTCGTCCTGGCACTCACTCTTTCAGTTCTCGTTTTGGCGGGACTCATCAAACAAATTCCCTGGTAACCGTCCAGGTCGAACCTCAGGAGGATGTACGATGGCCAGTTCAGTCGCTGTTTCCCAGCCCTATTCGGGCAATCTGCTGCGCCGCGCAATTCGAATCCTGCCCGGCCTGCTATTGCTGATTGCGGTGGGATACGCGGGGAGATTCATCGAACGCTCGATCGCCGCCTACGGCAAAACGCATCACCTCACGCTCCCGAATATCGAATACGTTCTCTGGGCGATCGTGATCGGCCTGGTGATTGCAAATACAACGGGCATTCCTGACGCGTTCAAGCCCGGAATCGCCACCTACGAATTCTGGCTGAAGACGGGGATCGTCCTGCTCGGTTCGCGCTTTCTGCTGGGCGACGTGCTGAAGCTGGGCGGTTTCAGCCTGGTTCTCGTCGGGATCGAAGTCGTCGTCTCGATTCTTTTCATGACGGCGCTGGGCCGCATCTTCAAGCTAAAGCCCAAGCTCACCACGCTGCTTGCGGTCGGGTCATCCATCTGCGGAGTCTCGGCGATTATTGCCACGCAGGGAGCAATTGACGCCGACGAGGAAGATTCATCCTTCGCCATCGCGGCGATTCTTACGCTCGGCGCGATTTCGCTGTTCATCTTTCCACTGGTTGGACACTGGCTCCATTTGAGCGATCTCAGTTACGGCCTTTGGGCCGGGCTCGGCATAGACAACACGGCGGAAGTGACCGCGGCTGGCGCGCTTTACTCCGACTCTGCCGCGAAGGTCGCCGTCCTGGCAAAAACGGCGCGCAATGCACTGATCGGTTTCGTGGTTCTCGGCTACGCCATCTACTGGGCGCGCAAGGAGCGCACCGAAGGCGTCGGAAACAAAGCCGCGTTCCTGTGGAATAAATTCCCGAAGTTCGTCCTCGGCTTTCTGATGATCTCGGCTCTTGCCACCGCAGGAGTTTTCGCCAAGCCTCAGCTTACGAGCTTGGCGAACCTCTCGCGCTGGGCTTTTCTTCTTACGTTCGCCGGCGTCGGTCTGCGCACGAACATCGCGGACATGCGCAAGCAGGGCCTCCGCCCGTTCATCGTCGGCGCGCTGGGCGAAATAGTGATCGCCCTGCTGACGCTGGGTCTCGTGTTGGGCGCCGGCAGCTTCTTGCATTCATAGCGCCATCCAGGCTCTCTTACTTGGCAGGGACGCTGCTTGCTAGCCCCGCCGCCTTCTGGCGGGCTGCGTCCCCTTGACTGGCACGCTCTGATCGAGTTGCGGGCACTCTGCGCTCGCCTGACACCCAGGACGATTACAACGCTGTCATTTTTCGTTATAATTATCAACCCATGTCTTCATTTTCTGTATGCCCCTCTGTGATCTTCCTGGCTGCCGCGGGGTTGTTGTCGTGCTCAGTTCTTAGAGCTCAGTCGTCGCGGATTCCACATCGCTGCACCGTACCTCAACCGGAAGAGGAGGCGGGTCAAAGAGTAGTCATCGATGACGTAGTTTTTGACGGTGCGGCTCAGCTACCCAGCCAAGCCCGCGAGGCTCTTGTGGAAAGCCTCAAACGAGAGCATCTATATTTTCGCGATGACTGGACTTCCGCAGTCGAGGAAGTTGTTCGAGGTGCTTGGCAGGACGAGGGGTTTTTCAAAGTGCAAGCGTCCGTGGATGCACGACCTGTCAGAAACTCCCAAGACGAGCAAAGCTTTTCAGTGACGATACACATTAACGAGGGCAAACGCTACTTGCTGGGTGATGTTTCGTTCCGAGAAGTCCCTCCATCGGAACCAACCGTGCCGCGTCCACCAACAGCCGCGCCCGATGGCGGGGAGGAGAATAACCCAGACCAGTACCCCGCCCGCCCCACTCTTAGGAAAGTCGAGCAGGATATGTCCGTCAACCCTGAAGCGGTCGAGCCCCCTGCGGTCTTTCCACTTGAGGAATTGCGACGGACCGTCGACCTGCACGATGGGCAGGTCTTCAGCGCCAAGAGCATCAGGGCGGCTCTCGACAGATTGAAGAAACTGTATGGATCGCACGGATACATCGATTTCGTCGCCACCCCGCTCACAATGGTTGATGAAACCAACCAGAGGATTTCGCTGATCTTCGAGATGGATCCGGAGCAGCAATTTCACTGGCGGAAAATCGACCTTCTCGGCCTCGACCCACGAGCGCAAGCCGGCTTGACGTGGCCCTTTAAGCCGGGAGAGATCTTCAACAACGACATCTTCGAGAGCTTTCTTAAGCTCAACGAGGCGCTCCTGCCCCCGGATGTCTCCGCGGCGGACGTGCAGGTGCGCCGGAACGTCCGGGCTGGCACGGTCGACGCCCTATACGACCTCCGCCCGTGCCCAGTGGTGCCCGACGAATAATCTCTCCGCGAGCGTTCTTTGCTGGCCTCCTTGCTTTCTCCTGGCCCGTCCAAGGCGACCCTGATTTTCATCTGCGTTAATCTGTGTTCATCTGTGGTTGCCGTGTTAGATTCGGCATGGAGTTTTGCGCCATGCTGGATCGCAAACGACCAACCTTCGGGTGGTTCGACGTTGTGTGGCTCTTATTTCTGTTGGGCCTGGCGTTCTTGCCCCCGATCGACGAGATCCACAAGCAACTCACCCTTCTGGCGATCGGCGTCCTCCAGATTTTCGAAGGCCGCCTCATTGCCTGGCAACCGAACCGCGGCCGCGTTTACAGCGTGATTCTAAAGATTCTGCTCGCCACGCTGCTGATTGATCACACCAGCGGCGCCATCAACGGCGTCTATTACCCCACGATCGAGAGCAGCTACTACCCGGTCTACTATCTCCCCATCGTAACGGCGGCAATTTATTTCGCCCCGCTCGGCTCGCTGTTCTGGACGGCGATGAGTTCCCTGGCCTACTGCTATTTCTTGTTCCCGGCGATTTACATCGAGGATTACGAGCTCACCCGTGAGGGCGCAACCGAGCTTGCCATCCGCATTCTCTTCATGTTCCTTGCCGGTGTTCTGGTCAACCGCTTCGCCATCGAAAACCGCCGACGCACGCAGCAGTATCAGGAGCTCTCGGAAACCCTTGAGGAAACGAATCGCCAATTGCAGCGCGCGGAAGCTGACGCGCGCCGTTCGGAGCGTCTCGCCGCCCTCGGCCAAATGTCCGCCGGTCTTGCCCACGAGATTCGCAATCCACTGGGCGTGATCAAGGGCTCCGCGGAAATGCTCGGCCAGAAAGTTAAGGATTCGCAGCCGCTCGTGCGCGAGCTTGCCGGCTTCATCGGCACCGAAGTGAACCGGCTGAACTCTCTCGTCGCGCGATTCCTCGATTTCGCGCGCCCTTCACATCTCGACCTGCGTCCCGCGCGAATCCCTGATATCGTGGATCACGCTATTGAATCGGTTCACAACCAGTTCCCGGACGCGAACATCAAAATCGAGCGCGACTATGCCGAAAATCTGCCGCCCGTGGCTGTGGACGCGCAGCTCTGCGAACAGGTTTTCATTAACCTGGTAACGAACGCTTACCAGGCCATGGACGGCCAGGGCGGCGTTCTGCGCGTCGAAATCGCGCCGGAATCTTCCAGCGGTAAAGCAGGCGTCGCGGTCACTTTGGAGGACACAGGCCCCGGCGTTCCGGCCGAGTTGCGTGAACAGATTTTCAATCCGTTCTTTACGTCCAAGAAGGAAGGCGTCGGCCTGGGGCTTTCCATCGTCGCGAAAATCGTGGACGATCACCGGGGCTGGATCAAGCTCGAAGGCAGAGATTCAAAGGGTGCGCGCTTCCGCGTTTTTCTCCCGGGGTCGCCCAATGCCTGAAGCCCTAATGGGTTCGTGAACATGGCCATTGAGAAACCGTCTATCCTCGTTGTCGAAGACGAAGCCAAAATGCGGCGCCTCCTCGAGCTGCAACTCGCCGAAGAAGGCTTTCGCGCGCAGGCAGTCCCCGACGCCGAAGCCGGCCTCAAGCTCCTCCACAAGGAACCATTCGATCTGATCGTCACGGATTTTAAGCTGCCGGGAATGAGCGGCCTCGAATTCCTGCAGGCCGTGAAACGGGTGAACGCCAATTTGCCCGTCATTATCATGACTGCGCACGGCACCGTCGAATCGGCAGTCGAAGCCATGAAAATCGGCGCGAGTGACTATGTCCTCAAGCCGTTCGCGCTCGCTGAGCTGATGCTCGTTATACGCAAGGAACTCGCCGCGCACGACCTGCGCGAGGAAAACCGCATACTTCGCGAAGCACTGGGATTGCGCTACGAGTATGCCAGCATCATCGCGCGCAGCGAGAAGATGCAGGCCGTGCTTGCGATGGTCGAGCGCGTTGCTCCGACCAACGCCACCGTGCTGCTGGGCGGCGAAAGCGGCGTGGGAAAAGATATGATCGCTCGCGCTATTCACGAGCACTCGAATCGCGCTCGCGGGCCCTTCGTCAAAATCAACAGCACCGCCATCCCGGAAAATTTGCTCGAAAGCGAGCTCTTCGGCTATGAAAAAGGCGCTTTCTCCGGCGCCACTTCCAGCAAGCCCGGAAAATTCGAGCTGGCCGATAGAGGCACGCTCTTCCTCGACGAAATCGGCGACGTTCCCGCCGCCACGCAGGTAAAGCTCCTGCGTGTGATTCAGGAGCGTGAATTCGAGCGCCTCGGTGGAACGAAAACACTCAAAGTAGACGTGCGCTTGGTTGCCGCAACGAATCGCGATCTCCGCGCCGCGCTCGAAGAAGGCACGTTCCGCGAGGATCTTTACTACCGCCTGAATGTCGTCGCCATCGACATTCCCCCACTCCGCGACCACAAGGAGGACATCCCCGCGCTCGCGAATTTCTTCCTGCAAAAGTATTCGACAGAATTGCAGAAACCTCTCGAGGGTTTTTCGTCGCAGGCGATGAAGGCTATGATGGATTTTCACTGGCCGGGAAACGTGCGCGAACTTGAAAACATCATCCAGCGCGGCGTCACACTCTCATCTGGCAAAATACTTGAGGCCGCCGACATTCATCTGGACCTGCCGTCGTCTCGCGCCGCGGCCGGAAGTACCGCGCCCGTGCTGCCTCCCGGCACCACGCTCGATCAATGGGAGGATGAAATCATCCGCGGAGCCCTGCGTCAGGCCAACGGCAACAAGAGCCAGGCCGCTCGCGCCCTCGGCCTCTCGCGCAACGCTCTGCGCTACCGCCTCTCGAAAATGGGCGTCGCCGACCCGCCCGAGGACGCCTGAAGGCGTACAGGTGCTCGCAGGCGATCACGCGGTAACCAGCACCCCCGCGGAACACGTGCCAAGCCCAGCCTGCTGCGGTGGCTGAAATCCACCACCACCGCGTGAGATCCACCGCTTTTGCGAGAATCATTCGGTTCTAAGACCATTGCCCGAACCCTTGCATCCATCTGTGTTCGCGCTACTTACGACATTTCTGCGCGAGAGTCCCTCTTTGGCCCCGGCCCTGCATTACCCCAACTGGATTCAAAGGGGACCTGGTGCAAGTTGCCGGGATATAGACGATGAAAAAATTTCTAGCAGGCTCCGCAGCAATCATTTGGATGACAGCCACATTGCAATTCCAGCGCTGGCGCAAGATGCTCCGCCTCCACCTCAGGACAGCACTGCACAGACCGAGGAAGCTCAGCCCGACCCCAATCAACCCGGCGTCGCGCGCGTCAGCTTCATTCGTGGCGACGTCTCGGTGCAACGAGGCGATACCGGCGATTGGGTTGCCGTAACGCAGAATACGCCCCTCTCAGCGGGCGACCGCATTTCCACCGGCCAGAACGCACGCGCTGAGCTTCAGCTCGACTACGCGAACATCCTGCGCATGTCGGGCAATGCGACCGCCAAGATCGCGAATCTCGACCGCTCGCAAATTCAGATTCAGGTGGGACAGGGCCTGGTCACGTACTCTGTTCTGAAGGGCACGGAAGCCACGGCGGAAATTGACTCGCCGAACGTCGCCGTTCGTCCGCTGCTGGGCGAAGGCGAATATCGGATTGTCGTCAACTCGGACGCGGAAACGCAGGTGACCGTCCGCCGCGGCTCGGCGGACATCGCCACGCCGCAAGGCAGCACTCGCGTGGACAGCGGCCAGGTGATCACAATTCAGGGCACCGACAATCCTCAGTATCAAACCGCCCAGGCTTACGCGGCGGATGATTGGGATCGCTGGGTCGGCGAGCGCGACGGAAGCATTACTCACGCACAGTCATGGAACCACACGAATCACTACTACACCGGTTCGGAAGATCTCGACAACCACGGCACGTGGTCCGAGGTTCCCGACTACGGTCCCGTGTGGCGTCCTACCGCCGCGCCGGATTGGACTCCGTATAGTTCCGGGCGATGGGTCTACGAGCCATATTACGGCTGGACGTGGGTCTCCTATGAGCCTTGGGGCTGGGCGCCTTATCACTATGGCCGCTGGTTCGTTTATGGTGGTGACTGGGTCTGGTGGCCAGGACCGGTAGCGGTGTATCCGGGTTACTACCCCATCTGGGCTCCGGCCTACGTTTCGTTCTTCGGTTTCGGCGGCGGCTTTGGAGTTGGCTATGGGTTCGGTGGTTTCGGCACGTTTGGCTGGCTCCCGCTTGGACCTGGCGATTGGTGCCATCCGTGGTGGGGCGGTTCTGGCCGCGAATTCCGCGCCTTCGGCGTCAACAACTTCAACCACGGCGGATTCCGGCCACTCGCGTCCGGTTTCCGTGGCCGCCAGTTCTCGAACATTCGTGACGCGCAAACGAATGGACGCGTGCGCGCTGGATTGCACACGATGGCGAGCGACCGCTTCGGCCGCGAAGCGTTCAACGCTCGCGGAGCAAGGTCGGTCAGCGCATCGGAATTTCGCCAGGCTAGCGCAATCGGCGGCAAGATGCCCGTTACGCCGACCAAGGCGAGCTACAGCGCTGCGAATCACGGCGCTAGCCCCTCGACGATTCGCAGCGGTTCGGCAAATGGGCAGCACTTCTTCTCGGCGTCGCACACGAACCAAACGGCAAACGCGCAAGCGTCGCGAGGTGCGGGATCACCGCGCACCGGCGAATCCGCTCGGGCGCAATCATCGGGAGGCTTCAACCGCCCCGGCAATGCAGGGAGAGCGACTTCCGCTCCTTCCGCCACTCCTTCCAGGAACGAAAGCCGCAGCACGACGCCTTCGGCCTCCGCGAACCGTGGAAGCGCGCCCGCAACCTCTAGCCGGCCCGGATGGCGGACATTCACGCCACCCTCCAGCGCCAACAGGCCGGGCCAAAGTGCGAACTCGAATTCGCGCGGCCCCGTTGGTTCCTCAGCTCAACGGTCCGTCGCTCCGCCGAGCTCGCGTCCAGGTTCGTCAACGGCAGGGGCAGGCCGCGGCGGATTCCATGATTTCACTCCGCCGTCCAGCACCAGCCGACCGGGCCAGAGCGCGAACTCGAATTCGCGCGGCCCCCTTGGTTCCTCAGCTCAACGGTCCGTCGCTCCGCCGAGCTCGCGTCCAGGTTCGCCGGCCACAGAAGCAAGTCGCGGCGGATTCCGTGGCTCCACTCCGCCATCGCAGCCGTCGGCTTCCAATCGCCCGTTCTCGTCGCCTGGCTCGCGCGGCGGCTATCCGAGCAACTCGGGCCGGGCGCCTTTGAGCATGCATCAGCCCATCGTGCGGCCCCGCGGCGGCTCGCCCAACTACGGCGGAGCGCGACCCTATGGGAACCCGGGTGGAAATCGTGGCGGCGCGGCTCCCAGCAATCGCGGTGGTTCAGCGCCAAGCTCTCACGGCGGCAGCGGTCCACGCGCTAGCGGCGGCAGTCCGCGCGCCAGCGGTGGCGGTTCGCACGGAGGCGGCGGCTCCCGCAGCGGTGGTGGCTCGCATGGCGGACATCGCTAACTTGATCTCCCTCGAAGTCGCATCTCACACGCAATCGGGGGGCTCCCGCAAGGGAGCCTTCCGGTTTTCTCAATTTGTGCTATTGTTTTAGGAGGATTGGAGTCGGCAATCGGGTCAGGAACGGCTTCGCAAGTGCTCCAAAGGGTTTTCGTCAATCGGCCATCGATAGTTCAAGCCGCGGCGCCCCAGCTCCGCGCATAGAGAAAAATCACAAACGGAGTGGTGAAATGAAAAATAAAGCTTCTTTATATTTGGCCATTTTAGTAGGGCTCTTCCTTTTGCTTCCCTGGACGGTGGCCGCGCAGGACGATGAGGCCGATCCTCCTTCACGCGTGGCACGCCTGAATCACATTGACGGTTCGATCTCGTTTCAACCCGCGGGCGAGCAGGACTGGGTGCAGGCCAATCCCAATCGTCCTCTTACCACGGGCGACAATCTGTGGGCGGATCAGAATTCGCGCGGTGAACTCCATATTGGCAGCACCGCTCTTCGTATCTCGAGCCAAACGGGAATTTCGTTCCTGAACCTGAACGACCAGCAAATTCAAATTCAGCTTGCGCAGGGAACCTTGAATGTTCGTGTGCGAGAGCTCGACGAGAACGAGGCGTATGAAGTGGATACGCCGAATCTGGCGTTCTCGATTCTGCGCACCGGCGAATACCGCTTCGATGTGGACCCGAATGGCGGCTCCACTGTCATCACCGTGTTCACCGGCCAGGGAGAGGTCACTGGCGGCGGGCGCACCTACTCCGTCACACCCGGCCAGCGCGCCACATTCACCGGTACGGATCAACTCGAATACGACGTGCAACGCGGCCCCGGGCAGGATCAATTTGATGGGTGGGTGCGCTCACGCGATGATCGCGAAGAGCATTCCGAATCGGCGCGTTACGTCTCGAGAGATGTGACCGGCTACGACGATCTCGACACCTATGGCCACTGGCGGCCCGTTTCGGAATACGGCCAAGTTTGGGTGCCGAACAACGTCGCCGCGGACTGGGCTCCTTATCACGACGGCCACTGGGCATTCATCGCTCCATGGGGTTGGACGTGGGTTGACGACGAGCCGTGGGGCTTCGCTCCGTTCCATTACGGCCGCTGGGCGTTTATCGACGGATATTGGGGATGGGTACCCGGTCCCGTGGCAGTCGTCGGGGTCCGCGCAGTGTACGCTCCGGCACTCGTCGGCTTCGTGGGCGGAGGCGGCTTCGGCGTGGCCGTCGGTTTCGGCGGAGGAGTGGGCGTGGGCTGGTTCCCGCTCGGTCCACGAGATGTCTTCATCCCCGCCTACCGCGTCAGCGCGCGTTACGCGGAAGTTATCAACGTGTCGAACTCGCGTGTGATCGAACGCACGACAGTCGTGAACGTGTACAACAACGTCACGGTAAACCACGTGACGAACGTTAATTACACCTATCAAGCGAATACAAGGGCGGTCACGGCCGTTTCTCGTGAAACCTTCGTCAATGCACGGCCCGTAGCTGCTGCCTCAATAAAAATATCGGCGCAGGAAATTCAGCGTCCACAGGTGGTGCAAAATGTGGCGCTGACGCCCACACGCACGAGCGTTGTCGGACCTTCTGCCGCGGCAAGGGTTACACCGCCTGCCGCGCTCGCGAATCGCCGGATGGTAACCAAGATGACTCCGGCACCAACAGCCGCCCCGATTGGGAAACCTCGTCCTGCCACGAACCCGAACTTGGCGCCTGCCAGGGTGAATGCGGCGACCAACGGTAATGCTGCGGGAAATACCGCGCGGCCGGGAAATGGCGCGCAACCAGCCGCCCGGCCCGGCAACCAGCCCACGAATCAGCCGGCGGAGAGGACATCCACACCTCCGAACCGTGAAAACCCGAACGCCAACCCGGCTAGACCATCCACTCCGCCTAGCCGCGAGAATCCGAACGCAAATCCGGAGACCAGACCATCCGCTCCTCCAAATCGCGAGAACCCGAACGCAAATCCCAACCCGGCCA
>Ga0307479_10007087_pt1 | contig 10329 bp, 9 predicted proteins | sample atmos_gasesECM4C_FD_203743 | JGI IMG/M metagenome (GOLD analysis project Ga0307479, IMG submission 203743) | Hardwood forest soil microbial communities from Morgan-Monroe State Forest, Indiana, United States - atmos_gasesECM4C_515 | ecosystem: Environmental > Terrestrial > Soil > Temperate...
GGGCCGCAGGGAGCCGACGGCTTCATCGGCGGCTTCGCCTGGCTCGGCTTGCGCGGCGTAGGCGCGGAAGTGGAGAAGGACCTCGCGCCCACCGTCCCGCACGCGGCGTTCATGCTCTTCCAGGCCATGTTCGCGGTGATCACGCCCGCGCTCATCTCCGGGGCCATCGTCGAGCGCGTGCGCATCAAGGCGTACCTGCTCTTCGTCGGCCTGTGGAGCATCGTCGTCTACGCGCCGGTGGCGCACTGGGTCTGGTCGCCGGGCGGCTGGCTGCATGCGCTCGGTTGCCTCGACTTCGCCGGCGGCACGGTGGTGCACATCAACGCCGCCGCCGCCGCGCTGGTGTTCGCGCTGGTCTTGGGCAAGCGCCGCGGCCTTAAGCAGCCGACGGTGCTGCCGCACAACGTGCCCTTCGCCATCCTCGGCGCGGGGCTGCTCTGGTTCGGCTGGCTCGGCTTCAACGGCGGCAGCGCGCTGGCCGCCAACGGCCTCGCGGCGTACGCGTTCTCGAACACCTTCTTCGCTCCCGCCGCCGCGGCGCTGGCCTGGGGACTCGCCGAGCTCTTCCTCTTCCACGGCAAGATGTCGGGCATCGGGCTCGCCTCGGGCGCGGTGGCCGGGCTCGTCGCGGTGACGCCAGCGGCAGGATTCATCACGCCTCTGGCGGCCATCGTCCTCGGGGCTCTGGCAGCTCTGGCCTCGCTGACCGCCGTGCGCTACCGGCCGCGGCTCGGCATCGACGACTCGCTCGACGTCTTTGCCGTGCACGGCGTCGCCGCCACGCTGGGCGCGCTGTTGACCGGCGTGCTCGCCTCCAAGGCGGTGAACCCCGACGGCGCCGACGGCAGCATCCACCTGCTCGGCATCCAGGCGCTGGGCGTGGTGGCGACGTATGCCTGGTCGGGCGGGCTCTCGTTCGTGATCATCAAGCTCACCGGCCTGCTCACGCCGCTGCGCTCGGAGGAGCAGGACGAATTCTCCGGCCTCGACGTGGCGGAAGCGGGCGAGCGCGGCTACATCACCGCCGACGAGATCGCCGGGAGATAGCCGCGATCGCGTGTTACGATCGAGGGCATGGTTCCGTCGAGGTACCAGCTCGCGGCGGTGGGGCGCTATCTGCTCGAGCAGTTCGAGCTGCGGCGGCCGGGCATCCAGCAATGGACGCCCAAGATCGAGGCTTCGCTCCGGCAGCAGGCCGAGCAGGAACTGCAGCAGATGGAGCGGCAGTGCCGCGAGCTGGGCGTGGACGACCCGCAATACTGGCAGCGGATGCGCCGCGCGCTCGACGACATCCTCCTGCCGCGCTACGCGAAGCTGGCCACCGATGAGATCGCGTTGCAGAAGCGCGACTACGGGATCTGGCGCGGCGGCGATCTGGTGGCGCGCGGCGCTTTCGCGGTCGCTGGATTTATACTTGGTATCATCGCCGTGGAAATCCCCTACATCCCCATCGAGGCCAAATGGTTCCCGGCGGTGCTCCTCGTCGCCGGGCCGATGTTCCCCGAGATGGTGACCTGGTGGTACCGCCGCCGCTTCGCGCGCAAGTTGAATCTGCTCGTGCGCGACCTGGCCAAGGCCAGCGAGACGCTGGAGACCTACCGGCCGCTCTCCGAGTTGACCGGATCGCTGCACATGCCTTCGGAGCTGGCCGAAGCGCCGGCCTCACCCATGCGCGAGAGGAGCCATTGATGGCGCTCAACATCACCAACATCCCCAAGGTGCAGGTCGGCAAGCGCCTGCGCGTCTTGTGGATCATCGGCGCCAGCGTCCTGCTGCTGCTCATCTCGTACAACTCCTGCACCACCTACGTGAAGCCGGGCGAGGCCGGCGTGAAGCAGATCAAGTTCGGCCTCAACAAAGGCATCGAGGCCGGCTTCTACGGCACGGGGCTGCACTACATCGGCGCGGGCGAAACCATGCATCGCTTCCCCATGCGCGTGCAGGTGCTGGAGCTCTCCAACTCGCGCAGCGAAGGCAGCGTCGAGGAGCTGGAAGGCCATCGCGTCGCGCCCGGCGTGAACATCCAGACCAGCGAGGGGTACACGGTGCAGGTGGACGTGACCGTGCTCTACCGCATCGCCGATCCGTACAAGGTGATGACCAGCATCGGTCCGGGCCGGCTCTTCGAGGACAGCGCGGTCATCCCGCGCGCCCAGCAGGACTTGCGCCGCGCGCTCGGCGAGCTCGACGCGGAGGATTTCTACCGCGGCAACAAGCGCACCGAGAAGGCGCGCGACGCGCAGGCCGCGCTGGAGGCCGAGCTGAAGGACAAGGGCATCGAGGTCTTGCAAGTGCTGGTGCGCCGCTACACCTACGACCAGCGCTACCAGCAGGCCATCGAGCAGCGGAAGATCCAGGACCAGACCGTCTACAAGAACGAGGCCGAGGCCAAGGCGGCCACCGCCAACGCGGCCAAGAACAAGATCGTGGCCGAGGGCGCCGCGGCGGTGCAGGTGGAGCTGGCGCGCGGCGAGGCGGAGGTGAAGAAGCTGGAGGCCGAGGCGGATCTCTACCGGAGGCAGAAGGCGGCGGCAGGCGATCTGCTGGTCAAGCTCGCCGAGGCGCAAGGCACCGAGCTGGAGAACCAGGCGCTGCGCGGCGTGGGCAGCGAGAACATGGTGGGCCTGCGCATGGCCGATGCGCTGAAGAACACGCGCATCATCGTGCTGCCATCGGACGGCGAGGGCGGGATGAATCCGCTCGACCTCAAGACGCTGCTCAAGCGCTTCGACGTGAAGGAATAGCCATGCGCAAACTCGCCCTGTTGTTGCTCACCGCTGGCTGCACCTTCCACAGCACCGACTCCACCGAGGTGGGCGTGCTGACCCGCAAGCTCGCGCTCTTCGGCAAGGCCGGCGTGCAGCAGGAGACGTATCCGCCGGGCGCGACCTACACCTTCCCGGCGTTCATCACCGACTGGCACGTCTTCAACGTCGCGCTGCAGAACCTGGGCATGGTGCAGTCCAAGACCGAGGGCGACCGCGCCGAGCGCGACGACATCGAGTTCAAGACCCACGACGGCAACGACATCACCGTCGACGTGACGGTGGCCTGGCGCATCGAGACGGAGAAGGCGCCTTGGATTCTCGAGCACGTGGGCGGCTCGACCGCCGAGGTGAAGGAGAACCTGGTGCGCCCCGCCTGCCGCAGCATCGTGCGCGACGTGCTGAACACGATGACCAGCGAGGAGTTCTACGTCTCCGACAAGCGCTTCCAGAAGGCGGAGGAGGCGCGCGACAAGCTGGCCAAGGTGCTCTCGCCGGAAGGCGTGATCGTCGAGCGGGTGATCCTCGGCGAGCATCACTTCCATCCTGAGTACGAGAAAGTGATTCACGACAAGAAGCTGGCCGAGCAGACGGCGGAGCGGATGGTGAGCGAAGGCCACGCCGCGCAGCAGGAGTCGCTGCGCAATCTGGAGACGGCCAAGGGCCAGGTGTCGCAGAAGATCGCCACCGCGGGCGGCGCGCTCGATCAGGTGAAGCTGCACGCCGACGCCGACTTCTTCACGGCGCAGCGCGAGGCGGAGGCCATCCTGGCCGAGAAGAAGGCGCACGCCAAAGGCGTGGAGAAGACCAACCAGGCCATGAGCGGCACCGGCGGGCGCACCATGGTGAAGCTGCGGGTGGCCGAGGCGCTGGCGGGGAAGGAGATCGTCTTCCTGCCCGGCGGCGGCAAGCTGCAGACGTTGAACCTGAACGAGCTGCTCGGACGCTACGCCGCGAGCCGCGCCGTCGAGCAGGAAGCCGCCGAAGAGAAGAAGTAGCGCTTCGTGGACCTCAAGCTCACGCTCGAGTACGACGGCGCGCGCTTCGTGGGCTGGCAGGCGCAGCCCAACGGGCGCAGCGTGCAGGAGGTGCTGGAGGGTGCGGTGCAGCGCCTCTGCGGCTCGGCGGTGCGCGTGACCGGCGCGGGGAGGACGGATTCGGGAGTGCACGCGCGCGGGCAGGTGGCGTCGCTTCAATCCCCTCGCGACCTGCCGCTGCGGGCGTGGACGGTGGGACTGAACGCGCTCTTGCCCGAAGACCTGGCCTGCGTGCGCGCGGAGCTCGCGCCCAAGGATTTCGACGCGCGGCGGTGGGCGCGCGGCAAGAGGTATATCTACTCTATTTTACAGACGCAGGTCCGCTCGCCGCTGCGGCGCGGGAACGTCTGGGAGATTCGCCGGCCGCTGCAAGTCGAGCCGATGCGCGCGGCCGGCGCTGCTCTGCTGGGCCGCCACGATTTTTCCGCACTGCGCGCAGCGGACTGTCCGGCGCGCACCACCGTCCGCGAAATTCGCCGGCTGGACATCTTCCCCGACGGCCCGCGCGTCGACCTGGTCGTCGAGGCCACCGCCTTCCTCAAACACATGGTGCGCAACATCGCCGGCACGCTGGTCGAGGTGGGCCACGGCCGCCGCAGCGCCGACTCGCTCGCCGCGCTCCTCGAGGGCCGCGACCGCACCCGCGCCGGCCCCACCGCTCCCGCCCACGGCCTCTGCCTCGACGAGGTGTTCTATCTTCCGGGCAACGCCAACCCCCACGCCGAGGAAACCGAGGATGAATAGACTGCGCGCCGCGATGTGGGCCGTCTCCGTCGGCGTGCTGGCGGTGGCGCTGGCGGCCGCGCTGTTCCGGCTGGCGCCGATGTCGGGCGCGATGTTCGGCGTGCTCCTCATCTGGAGCGTGGGCGCGCTGGCCGCGGGCGTGGCGTTGATCGCGGAAGTGTCGCCGTGGGTGGGCGCGGCCGGCGGGACCATTGCGGTCTTGCTGGTGGCGGCGGTGCTCGGCCTCACCATCGCGCTGGCGCCGCTCGGTCCGGGCGCGACGCGGCCGGGGCTGCGCGATCTGCTCTGGACCCCGCTCCTCGCGCTCCTGGCGGTGGTGGCGGTCTGCGCGGCAGCCGGGTTCTACGGAGTGCGCGCCGGCCTCTACCTGTCGCGCAGGCGGCGCGGCTCGGGACCGGTGTCGCGGCCGATGGAGTAACGCCGGCCGTCCAGGTCGAGCGCGAACCCCGAGGCCTCCTCCCGCAGGTGCGGAGCGAGAGAGAGCTGCGCATCGCGCGTCAGCCGCGCTCGCTCGCCGCCCACGCGCGCATAGAGCGCATCGTCGGCGCCGCTGGCGAACGACTCCACCGGGAGCCACTCGCCCGACGCCAGCTGCGCGCGCGCGCCGTCCAGGCGCCTGACGAAGAGCGCCGCGTCCTCCACCTCGAGATATCCCCACTCGCGGCCGATGCGTGTGGCCCAGCGGCCGTCGGGCGCGCGGTGGATTCCCTGGTGCAGCACCGCCAGCGTGCGCGCGTGGGTGATCTCCTCGCCGCGGTGCCAGAAGCGGCCCTCCTTGTCGAGCCGCAGCCCGCTCTGCTCGCGCAACTTCTCCAGATCCATCACCACGATTGTAGTACCGTGCGCGCCACCATGACCCTCCACGACCGCTTGCTCGCCGCCGTCGCGCCGCACGATCTGCTTTGCCATCCTTTCTATCAGGCGTGGTCGATGGGAACGCTCACGCGCCGCGACCTGGCCGGATACGCCGCGCAGTACCGCCACCAGGTCCAGGCGCTTCCATCGCTCTTGCGCACGGCGCTGGAGCAGACCGGTGAGAAGGCGCTGGAGCGCAACCTCGCCGAGGAGGAAGGAGGCGACGGCCCCGCGCACGCCGCGCTCTGGGAGCGCTTCGCGCAGGCGCTCGACGCGCGGCCGGAAGAGCCGCTGACCGAGACGCGCGCTTCGGCCGAGCAGCTGCGCGCGCTCTGCGAAGAAGGCCCGCTCCCCGCGCTCGCCTCGCTCTGGGCCTACGAGATGCAGACCGCGCGCGTGGCCCGCACCAAGCGCGAAGGGCTGGCGCGGTACGGCGTGTCCGAGGTCGCGTTCTTCGCGCTGCACGAGCAGCTCGACGTGCACCACGCCGCCGATCTGCTCGCCGCCATCGAGCGGCGCTGCGGAACCGACGAGAGACTGCAGCAGCTCGCCTGCGACGCCGCATCCCGCAGCGCTCGAGCGCAGTGGCTCTTCCTCGACGGCGCTGCGAGGCGCCGCAGCTGAGGCGACCGATGGTCCTTGCTCTCTTGATCGCAGCTGTTCCATCTCCGCAGACGCATTCGTTCAAGGTCACTGCGGTGGTGAGCTATCGCTGCTACGCGGGGACGGCGGAGCAGAAGGCCAGGGACTCGCGCACCGGCGTGGTCTGCGACAGCAAGACCTACCAGAAGACGCTGCTCGACAAGTCCGTCCCCATCACCATCCGCTACGAGCCCAACCCCGACGACGACCAGGAGCTGGTCGGCGACTGGAAGGACGAGCAGGAGTTCAAGGGACGGAAGTTTTCGGTGAGCATCACGCTCTTCAAGGAACCGAAGGGCGGCTTCCGGATGCGCCTCTCGGCCAGCGACGGCGAGCCGCTCACCCGCGCGACCGAAGTGTTCGTGAACTTCTCCGATCCCAAGGCGCTCAACGCGTTTTCGCTGGTGACCGATTCGAGGGGGCAGCCCGAGGAGATAGACTACCGGGTGACGGTCGGACCTGGAGGCGGCTGAGCATGCGGATCCTCGGAGCCCTCTTCCTGGCGGCCCTGGGTTGCCAGGGACCGGCCGCCGTCGGTCCCCCGCCCACCGCGCCCGCAAAGCCCGAGGGCCGCCTGCACGGAACGCTGGCGGTGCTGGAATTCGAGGTGGTCAAGGGAGTCGACATCGATCGGCTCTACTTCAGCGACAAGGTCCGCGGCGACGTGGGCCGGCTGGCGCCGGACCTCTTCGTCATGACCCGCGAGAGCACGGAAGTGCTGCTCAAGGCCGCGGGCAAGACGGCCCTCGAGTGCGAGGGCGAGTGCGAGGTCGAGATCGGCCGCCGGCTCTCGGCCGACTACGTGATCAGCGGGCGCATCGCCAAGGTGGGCACCCGCCTGCTCCTCACCTTGCGCCTGCACTCCACCGCCGACGCGCGCATGGTGGGCAGCGAAGAGGCGCAGGGACGCGACGCCGACGAGCTGGTCGACGGCTCCGACGCGGCGGTGGCCAGGCTCCTCGGCATCCAGGTGGTGAACGCGCCGCCGCGCAAGGAGCCGCCCGCGCCCGCTCCTGCCCCGAAGGGCGGCTTCATCGAAGTCTCCGTCTACCCCAGGGCGGCGGCCAAGGTCGCGCGCATCTCCATCGACGGCAAGCCGTCGAGGGTGGGAAGGCAAGGCCCGTTCGCCGCCGGCCGGCACGACGTGCTGGTCGAGGCGCGCGGCTTCCGCGACACCGAGGACGTGACCGAGGTCGAGGACGGCCGCACCACCACCTTCATGGCGGAAATGGTTTCGCTGGCGCCCGAGCCCGCTCCGGCCCCGGCTCCCGCGCCGCCGTCCTTCTCCGACACCTTCGCCGGAGTCTGGCAGATCAACGCCAACGACTGGATCGGCCGCTTCGAGCTCACTCCCACTGGAGGCGGGTGGAACGGCCGCATCTGGTTCGACCGATACGGCCGCTGGGAACCGCTGCTGGAGATCGTCCCGGCAGCCGATCACCTGACCTTCTACCGTCCCGAGCCGAATCAAGCGTACACCGGCACGCTCACCTCTTCGGGCCTCAGCGGAACCTTCACCGACCACGGCGGGACGTACCTGTGGCACGCGTGGCGCGCCAAGTGATAGAGCGCATCCCATAACTCCGAACCGGCGACGGGAGGGGTTATGAGATGCGCTCTAGTGCAGCGTGGCGGCCTGTTCCGAGCCGTCGACGCGGGTGAACGAGAGCACCTCTTCCGACGCGCCAGCGTCCACCCGGATGGTGTCGCCCGGACGGAAGTCGCCCTGCAGCACCTTGAGCGCCAGCGGGTCGAGCACCATCCGCTGCAGCGCGCGCTTGAGCGGCCGCGCGCCGTACACCGGATCGTAGCCGGCCTTGCCCACCGCCAATTTCGCGTGCTCCGTAAGCTCCAGCTTGAGCTGCTTCTCGGCCAGCAGCTTGCCCAGCTTGCCGAGCTGGATCTCGACGATGCGCGCCAGCTGCTCGCGCTGCAGGCTGTGGAAGACGACGATCTCGTCGATGCGGTTGATCAGCTCCGGACGCAATTCGCTGCGGATGGCGTCGCGCACGCGCTTCTCTTCGGTCTCGACGTCGCCGCCGGCGAGATGCTGCGAACCGAGGTTCGAGGTGAGGATGACCACGGTGTTGCGGAAATCGACCGTGCGCCCCTGGCCGTCGGTGAGCCGCCCGTCGTCGAGGATCTGCAAGAGCACGTTGAAGACGTCGCGGTGCGCCTTCTCGATCTCGTCGAAGAGGATGACCGCGTACGGCCGCCGCCGCACCGCCTCGGTGAGCTGCCCGCCCTCGTCGTAGCCGACGTAGCCGGGCGGCGCGCCGATGAGCCGCGCCACCGAGTGCTTCTCCATGTACTCGCTCATGTCCAGCCGCGTGAGCGCGCTCTCGTCGTCGAAGAGGAACTCGGCCAGCGCGCGCGCCAGCTCGGTCTTGCCCACGCCGGTCGGCCCGGCGAAGAGGAACGAGCCGATGGGCCGGTTGGGATCCTGCAGGCCGCTGCGCGCGCGCCGCACGGCATTGCTCACCGCGCGGATGGCCTGGTCCTGTCCCACCACGCGCTGGTGCAGGCGCTCCTCCATGTGCACCAGCTTCTGCATCTCGGCTTCCAGCAGCTTGCTCACCGGAATGCGCGTCCACTTGGAGACGACTTCCGCCACGTCCTCGGCGTCCACCTCTTCCTTGAGCATGCGCTTCTTCGACTGCAGTTCGTTGAGCTTCTTGTTCTGCTCCTCGAGCTCGCGCTGCAGCTGCGGCAGCGTGCCGTACTTCAGCTCGGCCGCGCGCCCGAGGTCGCCCTTGCGCTCGGCGTCGGCCATCTGCTGGTTGACCTCTTCGATCTTCTGCTTCGCGGCGCGGATGTTCTGGATGGCGCGCTTCTCATTTTCCCAGTGCGTCTTGAGCGCCGTCATCTCCTCGTTGAGCCGCGCCAGCTCGCGCTGGATCTCGTCGAGCCGCCCGCGGCTCAGCGCATCCTTCTCCTTCTTCAGTGCCTGCTCCTCGATCTGCAGCTGCATGATCTTGCGCCGCACCTCGTCCATCTCGGCGGGCATGGAGTCGATCTCCATGCGCAGGCGCGAGGCGGCCTCGTCGATGAGGTCGATGGCCTTGTCGGGCAGGAAGCGGTCGGCGATGTAGCGCTGGCTCAGCGTCGCCGCGGCGACGATGGCGCTGTCCTGGATGCGCACGCCGTGGTGCACCTCGTAGCGTTCTTTGAGTCCGCGCAGGATGCTGATGGTGTCCTCGACGCTCGGCTCGCCCACCATCACCGGCGCGAACCGCCGCTCCAGCGCGGGGTCCTTCTCGATGCGCTTGCGGTATTCGTTCACGGTGGTGGCGCCGATGCAGTGCAATTCGCCGCGCGCCAGCGCCGGCTTGAGCATGTTGCCGGCATCCATCGCGCCCTCGGCAGCGCCCGCGCCGACGATGGTGTGCAGCTCGTCGATGAAGAGGATCACCTGGCCTTCGGAAGCCGTCACTTCCTTGAGCACCGCCTTGAGCCGCTCCTCGAACTCGCCGCGGAACTTGGTCCCGGCAATGAGCGCGCCCATGTCGAGCGCGACGATGCGCTTGTCCTTGAGGCCCTCGGGAACGTCGCCATCGACGACACGGCGGGCGAGCCCCTCGACGATGGCGGTCTTGCCCACGCCCGGGTCGCCGATCAGCACTGGATTGTTCTTGGTGCGGCGGCTGAGCACCTGGATGACGCGCCGGATCTCTTCATCTCTTCCGATGACCGGATCGAGCTTTCCCTTGCGCGCGCGGTCGGTGAGGTCGATGGCGTACTTCTCCAGCGCGCGATACTGCGACTCCGGATCCTGCGAGGTGATGCGCTGCGATCCGCGCACCGCCGCGATGGCCTGCGCGATGCGGTCGCGATTGGCGCCCGACGCGCGGAGCACCTCCCCGGCGCCCCGCTTCTCGGCGGCGAGCGCAAGCAGGATGTGCTCGGTGGAGACGTACTCGTCCTTGAGCTTGCCGGCCTCGGTTTCGGCCGCGTCCAGGATCTTCAACGTGCGCTGCGCAAGGTTGCCGCCCTCGCCGCCGTGGACTTGCGGGACCTTGCCCAGCTCGTCCTCCAGGCGCTGCTGCACCAGCCGCGGCTCGGCGCCGACCCGCTGGAGCAGCGGACCGACCAGTCCGTCCTGCTGGGCGAGCAGCGCGAGGAGCACGTGCTCGGGCAGGATCTCCTGGTGGTCGCGCTTGCGGGCGAGCGACTGCGCGTCCTGCAGCGCTTCCTGCGCCTTGACGGTGAATTTGTCGAGCTTCATGGTGCCCACAACGTAAAGCAGCCGAGGGACTTGGCAAGCATGAACGACCAGGCACGCGGGC
>Ga0307479_10007089_pt1 | contig 10327 bp, 9 predicted proteins | sample atmos_gasesECM4C_FD_203743 | JGI IMG/M metagenome (GOLD analysis project Ga0307479, IMG submission 203743) | Hardwood forest soil microbial communities from Morgan-Monroe State Forest, Indiana, United States - atmos_gasesECM4C_515 | ecosystem: Environmental > Terrestrial > Soil > Temperate...
CCTCGAAGCTGCTTGAGGAGGTTTCCACCCGAACGACGGAACCTGTCTGTGCGATCGAAAGAACTTCGACCCCCGTGCGGATCTCTGCTCCGAGCTGCTCGGCGCGCGTCAGTTGCGCCTTGATGCAGCGCTCTGGAAGAACGTAACCCCCGCCGGGCTCGTAGTAGGCCTTTTCGTTGCCCTGGAGATTCAAAAACTGCGGAAAGCGATGAGCCACCTCTCGCCCGTCGAGCACTTCATGAGTGATGCCGAAGTCACGAGCTGCCCCAATCGAACGTGCCACGAAATCCGGCTTGCCGTGATGCGACGTCTCGCCAACGCCGGGCGCCATGACGACGAGGCCACATTGGTTCAGGAGCTCGGTAGACGTGTCGGCTTCGAGCTCACGCCAGATCCGGTGCGTATCCAGCACCAGCGGCACGTAATCCCGGCATTCACCGACGGCCTGCCGGGTGATGCGGGTTTCGCCGTGGCTGGATCCCATCGTGTGGGGAGGTGCAAAGCGATCGAGGCCGACCGCCTTTACACCGCGCTTGGCCAATTGATAGAGGGCCGCGCTGCCCATGGCACCGAGGCCGATCACCAGAACGTCCGCTCGCTCGCTCATGATTTGAAGTTTCTCAGTTGTTGGGATGATAGAAAATTTGCCTTCCAGATCAGCCTTTCGACAAGCTGCCCCTTCGCATCATTTAGGAGACTACACCTTGGCGCGGGCATCAAAGATCAGGCGACTTTCTTGAGGCGCTTGAAGCGCTCGATCCGGAAGGGTGTGGGATCGACGCAAGGCTTCGAACCGGTCACGAAATCGGCCATCAGGGCGCCGGCGCCAGGGCCGATACCGAAACCGTGGCCCGAGAAGCCCGTCGCGAGATAGAAGCCTGGAACGGAGCCGACCGGCGCGATAACCGGAACGGCATCCGGCGTGACATCCATGAGGCCAGCCCACACTTGCACGATCTTGGCGTCGCGGAACGCCGGGAAGGCTTCGCACAGATGGGCGACGCCGCCATGGACGAACCGCAGCGACGGGTCGGGATCAAGAATGCGGACCTGCTCGAACGGCGTAACCTCGTCACTCTTCCAGCTGCGGGCCATTTTCAGTTCGCGAACGAACTGGCCGCCGATGCGAAGCGTTAGTTCGTTCCAGCTCTTGATGAGCGTCGGCGTGTAATCACGAAACAGACGGAAACTGTCCGGCGTGATCGGGGCGATGTTCGCGTTGCGCTGGGCGACGGTGAACCCGCCGTCCAAACGGCGGCGGAAGGCGAAGTTGCCTGCACCAACGGCAAAATCCGGAACGCCATCGACCGAGGACACGCGGGCGACGCTGCCGAGGATCTTCAGGACCGGAAGATCGATGCCCATGTTGCCGGCGAAGAGGCGCGACCAGGCCCCTCCCGCCAGAACGACGGACGAACAGCGGATCTCGCCGCGCTCGGTGACGCAGCCGCTCACCCTGCCCGCCGATCGCTCGATGGAACGGACCGCGCAGTTGGTGAGGATATGCGCCCCCTTGGCGGCCGCGCCGCGCGCGATCGCTGGAGCTGCGATGAACGGTTCGGCCTTGCCGTCGCTCGGCGTATGCAAGGCGGCACGGAACGGCTTCGCAGCACCGGAAATGAGCGTCTTCAACGCCTCGCCCCTGACCAAGCGGGAATCGAGATCGAGCGCCGCGGCGTGCTTCAACCACTCCTCGTACATCGCAACGTCGGCATCCGTGTCGCAGAGATAGGCGATGCCGGCCTGCCGAAAGCCGGTTTCACCGCCGATGCGCTCGTTCATGCCGCGCCAGATCCGGAGACTTTCGATCGCGAGCGGCAACTCGGCCGGGTCGCGCCCCATTTGGCGCACCCAACCCCAGTTTCGCGACGTCTGCTCTGCGCCGATCAGTCCCTTTTCGCACAGGGCAACCGAGACGCCACGTTCAACCAGCGAAAGCGCGGTCGATACGCCGATGATGCCGCCGCCGATGACGACGACATCGACCTGCGCAGGCAATTCCTGCGACGCGACAACAAGATCGGGAATAATTCTGGACAAATTGTCCTCCTTGAAACAGGTGCGCGGAAGGCGAGCCGGGTCGGATCTGCCGAGCGGGATCAGCGTCCCGGACGGTCGAGGAAATCGCGCAAGCGATACCAGCCGGCGAAGAGCGGCACGAACCACGGCTTGCCCGAATAGAACGGCACGGCCGTGAATGATTCGCGGTCGAAGGCCGAAGGCATGTTCTGCTCGCCGAGAATCTTGCGCGCCGTCTGGTAGCCGAGATAGGTCATCAGCGCGACGCCGTTGCCGTTGCAACCGGCCGCGAAATCCGCGCCGTCGCGGGCGCCGAGATGGGCGATCTTGTCGACGGTCATGGCCACGCGCCCGCTCCAAGCATGAGTGATCTTCACACCCGCAAGCTGCGGCCAGATGGCCAGCATGCGCGCGTAGAGCCGCTTCGCGGCAAGCTTGTCAGGCATGTCGAACATGCCCGGACGTGAACCGAACAGAAGCCGCGTTCCGTCTGGCGACGGCCTAGCGTAGATCAAATCACGGCGCGTGTCGGACACCATGCGAGCCTGCGGAATGAGCTCGGCCAGGAGATCGGCCGGCAGCGGCGCGGTGGCGATCTGATAGCTCTTGACCGGCACGATCCGGCTGGCGAGGCCCGGTGTCGCGTCGGCGGCGGTGTAACCGTTGGTGGTTGCGACGACATGGGCGGCCCGAATGCTGCCTCGTGCGGTCGGCACGACCTTCTCTCCGCTCGCACCATCCTGCACGACACCTGCACGCGCATGCGAGCGCAGCATGACGCCGGCGGCCCGCGCCCGGTCGCGCAGCGCCTTGTGATACTTGCCCGGATGCAGACCGCCATATTGGTCGATCACCATGCCGCCATGATAGTAGTCCGAACCGATCGCCGCCCGCTGCTGCGCGCGGTCGACGAAATGCACGGTCACGCCCGTCTTTTCCGCGAGGAGCGTGCCATGCCGCTTCAGCATTTCGTAATCGCCCGCGGCGTGGGCGCCGAAAAAGCGGCCGGTGAGCGCAAGGCCCGCATCCAGCTTCTCCGTCTCGACCAGCCTCTTCAGGTAATCGAAGCTCTCGTTGCTCTCGCCGATCAGGCGCGAGACGAGCGCGGGATCGATCCCCTTGATCGCGCCGCCGACCACCAGCTTCTGGCCACTCGACACCATGCCGCCCGAACGCGTCGAGGCGCCCTCCCCGATCCGGTCACCGTCGATGACCACGACGGAGCGCCCGGCGCGCGCCAGATGGGTCGCCGCATTCAGCCCGGCATAGCCCGAGCCAATGACCACGACATCGGCCCGCTCCGGCAGCGGATCGAGATCGGTCTCCGGCTCCGCAGCCTCCCACCAGTAGGACGCCTCCTTGAAGTCCTTGGCGTAGATGTCGTCAAAACGAGGCATGATGCATTGGGCCTTTCCGGCTTACCTTTCGTTGCACGTGGGATGGCAGCACCGCGCAGCGCACGGCCAATCCCGACGAGTCGGCTGCACCGGGCCGGACGACACGCGTCCACCCCGATGATGCGATCAGAGAACCTGACCTAGGAATTCGCGAGTGCGCGGGTCTCGCGGATTGTCAAAGAGTTCTGCCGGCGGCGCACTTTCCACGATCAGACCATGATCGGTGAAGCAAACGCGCTGCGAGACTTCCCGGGCGAACTTCATCTCGTGAGTCACCAGAATGCAGGTGAGGCCCTCCTCCACCAGTTCGCGGATCGCGAAGAGCACGTCCTTCACCGTTTCGGGATCAAGCGCTGCCGTCACCTCGTCGAACAGGATCACGTCCGGCTGCATCGCGAGTGCGCGGGCGATTGCCACGCGCTGCTGCTGGCCGCCGGAAAGCTGCCCCGGATAGCTTTCCGCCTTCTCCGAGAGCCGCACCTTCTTGAGGAGCTTGCGGGCTCGCTCCTCGACTTCGGCACGATCGTGTCCGAGGACCTGGATCGGCGCCATCATGATGTTTTCCAGTGCCGTGCGATGCGGGAAAAGATTGTATTGCTGGAACACCATCGCCACCTGATGGCGTAACGTCCGCATCTGCTTTTCCGACCTCATTTCATGAACCCGGTGTTCACCGACGCGGACAAAGCCTTCGTCCACGGGAATCAGGCCGTTGATGCAGCGCAGAATGGTGGACTTTCCCGACCCGGAGGGGCCGATAATGCAGACGGCCTCACCCTTCTGCACGAACATCGAAATGCCCTTGAGAACGGGCAAGTCACCGAAGGACTTGCGGACGTTGTCGAGCTCGATTAGCGCGTCGGTGCGGTTCACAGGCTCTCCCCCTTCACGGCGCGCTCCCGCCAACGCGCGACGGCAGCGATCGGATAGCAGTAGGCGATGAACAGGAAGAGGATGGTCAAATAGAAGTAGACGATCACCCGCTCGTTCTCCATGGCGAGCAACGTGTTCAGAATCGTCAGCACGTCCTGGATGCCGGTCACCGTGGCGAGCGCCGTCGCGATCATCAGCAGCGCGTAGAGATTCGTCCAGCCTGGGATCATGCGCCGCAGCGCCTGTGGCATGATCACGTGGCGATAGATCTGGCCGGTACCATAGCCGAGCGAACGTGCCGCTTCCCACTGGCCGCTGTGAATGGACTGCACGGCACCCCGGATCACCTCGGAGAAATTCGCCGCCGTCGGCAGCGCAAGGCCAATCACGGCCTTCACGAATGGCGGGAACGGAATAGTCGTACCGAAGACGTGCATCTCGAACGGCAGGAAATAGAGCGTTGCAAAAAGCAGGACGAGCCAGGGGGAATTGCGCAGGAAATTCATCAGCAGAAAGGCCGGGACTCGGATCGGTCCGAACCTGGCGAGCGTCGCGAGACCCATCATTGTCCCGAGCGCCGTCGCCAGTGCCATGGAGGCGATCGAGAGAATGACATTGAGGGCAAAGCCACCCGTGATCGGCCAGCCGGACACCGAGCCGGTGAGCAGCAGAGGAAGCCGCACCAGCACGCGGTTCCAGTGCGCTGCGCCGCCTGCCGCGGCATCGACCCCGATCCAGACCGCGACGCCAAGGGCGATCAGCAGCAGAACGGTGCGCTTCTTTCCCTCATAGGAGAGCATGGAGCCCGCGATCAATGCCCCCTCCCGTAACCTGGGAAGGCCATGAAGGCTTCGAGCCTCGCCATTGCAAAGGTGAGAATGGACACCAGCACCATGTAGATGAGAAGGACCAGAATCATCACCTCCAGCGTGCGAAACGTGTCGTTGTAGATCTGTCCCGCGTAGTACATGAGCTCCGGCACGGTGATGACGGATGCCTGCGACGTCGTCTTGAAAAGGTTGGTCAGGATGTTCGTCAGTCCCGGCAGGCAGATGCGAGTGGCGATCGGCGCCTCGATGCGCCAGAAGCGGGCCCATCGGCCGTAACCCAGTGACCGCGCCGCATCGATGATCGACCGCGGCATGGTTTCGATGCCCGAGCGGAAGGCTTCGATAGCCAGCGCCCCGCCGAACAGGCTGAGCGAAATCGCAGCACAAGCAAAGGCACTGAGAAGCGGAACCGATAATCCTGTCGACGGATCGGTCACCTTAAGGCCGAGGGTCGAGAGGGTGAAGTAGGCAAACAGCATCTGCAACAGCGGCGGCGTGTTGCGGAACACCTCCACGAACAGCTCGATCAGGGCATCGAGCCAGAAAATCCGCAGCGTGAGCCCGAGAGCCCCGAGCATGCCGATGACGATGGCGGCACTCGATGAGAGCGCCGCCAGCTTCAGCGTGTTGACGACACCGGTCAGCAGCCATTGCTGGTACGCAGGATCCGCGAGCCAGGAATAGTCGAGACCGAACAAAGGCGGCTCCGTGCGTCAGTTCTTCTTCGCAGCCGCAGCCTTCGCCCGCGCGGCGATGTAGTCGGAGTGCGGCATGCCGAACTCGGTCTCCCACGCGATCAGCTTGCCTTCAGCCTCGGCCTTCCCGATGGCCATGTCGACGGCTTCGTGGAATTCGGCGTCTCCCTTGCGGAGGCCGCCCGCCATCGGCTGGAATTCATACGGCGCCACCGCGATCTTGTAGCTCGCCCAATCGGGTTCCTTGAGCTTCTGCTGAAGCGTCATGTCGTCAAAGACGAAGCCGATGCAACGATTGTCTTTCAACGCGCGATAGGCTTCCGGCTGGGTCTTGAAAGCCACGAGATTGATGCCGAATTCCTCGGTCATCTTCTTGTTGTAGTAGGAGCCCTGGATGCCGCAGACCGACTTGCCCTTCAGCTCTTCCCACTTGGAGATCGTCGCTTCCTTGGCCGCCAGCACAGACGGGCCGGCAGCGGAAACGTATTCCGTCGTGAAGTCGATGACCTTGGCGCGGTCGGCCGTGACGCCGAGCGTGGCGAAGATCACGTCGATGCGGCCGGCGGTCAGGAACTCGATGCGATTGGAAGCGACGACGGGCACGAGCTCGATCTTGTCCTCGGAGCCAAGGAGCTCCTTGGCAACGTACTTCGCAAGCGAGACCTCGAAGCCGACGACGTCGCCCTTGTCGTTCAGATAGCCATAGGGCACGTAGTCATTCTTCACGCCGACAACGAGCTTGCCGCGCGCCTTGACGTTCTCAAGCGTGCCCGCCACTGCAGCGCTGCCAGCAAAGAAGGCAGCGAGCGCAAGAGCGGAAACGCCCATCATCGTTTTGAAGCCTGTCATCCTGTTCCTCTGGATAAATCACGGCCTTCCAGCGCCATTGCCACAGCGCCGCGTCGGCCATCAGCCTTTGCGAATGCAGAAGTCAGGTCGCTCAGAAAATATGCATCAATCTCATGCGACCTAATTTTCATCATTGGAGACGCATCTTTCTCAATGTACAAGTTGCGGAGACCTCTTTTTTCATAATGTGAGATATTGTGCCGGTGATCGCCCAGCCACCGTCCGGTGGAGCCCAGTTGCTCGACCGGACCGTCATCCTGCTGGATCTCGTCGCCGATGGCGGCGTCGAGGGCCTGTCGCTCAAGCACCTGGCGGCCCGCTCCGGGCTGAACACCGCCACCTGTCACCGCATCCTCAACACGCTGGTCGGTCACAAGCTGCTTGCCCGCGACGACAAAAAACGGCGCTACAGGTTGGGAGCACGCATGGCGATTTACGGCGTCCGCGCGGCTCGCGGCCCCGGCATCATTAGCCGCTGCGAGATCGCGCTGTCCCGGCTCAGGCGCCGCACCGGCGACACGACCCATCTGATGGCCCGCTTCAACCACGATTCCGTTTGTCTCGACCGGCGCGACGGCGAATGCATCGTGCCGACGCTGACGGGATCGATCGGCGGCTTCGTCCCCCTGGGCGTAGGCCCCGGCTCGATCGCGATGCTCGCATTCCTGGACGAGGACGAGCAGGATTACATCATCCGCGCCAACCTCGGGCGTTATGCGTCCTATCGCAATCTCACCGAGAGCAAGGTTCGACAGCTGATCGCCGACACCCGCCGCCGCGGTTACGCGGTGGATGTGGGCGAGCTCATTCCCGGCATTGCCGGAGTTGGATTGCCGATCATGACACCGGGCGAAAAGCCGGGCGCAGCACTCAGTTTCACGCTGCTCTGCGCCAAGCTGACGCCAGGCGTCCTCGAACAGTATGGCGCACTCCTGAAAGAGGAAATCGACGCCATCGTCGGTCAATAGGAAGGATCAGGGGCGCGTGGCAATGGCTCGGAGCGGGTTAGCGGATCTCGTTCACGTAGTGATGATGCGCGGTCGTGGCGCGGTGCTCGCTCAGCAGCGCAAGCGCACCGGCTTGATCGTACGCCTCCTCGCGGATCACCAGAACGGCGTTCGGCGAAGCCAGCCCAAGTAGACGCCGATCCTCCTTGTCGGCCAGCTCTGCCAGGAGCTTCTCGCGGATCGCTGCAATGCGAATGCCGTAGGCGTCGAGCAGATGGAGGTAGAGCAGCGCAGGCACGCTCGCCGCCTTGTGCGGGAAATCGGGCACGCGGCGCGCAACCAGCCGTATTCGCGAATGCATCACCGGCACGCGGCCAACACGCCGGATGCGATGCAGGCAGAGCAGCGGCTCACCAACGGCTTCCGTGAAAAGCACCGCCTCCTCTGCATCTGCCGGCCGCAGCACAACGGACAAGACTTCGGGCACGGAACGCTGGAGACTGCCGTCTTCGCCGTGAAGCCGGAAATACTGGAAGAAAAAGCGCAGACTGTGCTGCGGTGCGCGGCCGGTCACGACCGTCCCGGTCTTGCGCCGGCGCACCAGCATGCCGTCAGCGGTCAGGTCGGCGAGCGCCCGGCGGATGGTGCCGACCGCAACTCCGTATCGTGCCGCAAGCGCAACTTCGCCGGGAAGCACCGTGCCCGGAGACAATTCGCCCACCAGGATCGCCTCGGCGATCTGCCGCTTGACGTGCTCGTACAAGGGAACCGGCAGGCTCGATGGGCCGCTCGCCGCTGCTTTTGCCTGTTTACCGGTCACGCCTGCCTCATTCTTTGGAATTGACAGCAATCGGCTTCGTCTATTTCTTTATAGAATATAGAAATGAGCCGCCGCAAATGGTTTCTCCACCTCCAGGCCCGGGACAGGCCAGCCCGACGCTGACCGACGGTTTCGCCGAAATCGAGCGCACAGCCGATAGTGCGATCGACGATCTTGCGCGGATGGTGGCAAGCGACACGACCTTCCCGCCCGGCGCGGGATACGAGGCGTTTGCCGGACTGATGGAGAGCGCTGTCGCAGCGCTCGGCCTGGACTGCCAACGCGTCGACGTCCCCGAACATTTGTGGCGCGTGGCAGGCGCCCCGGCGCAAGGGCGCAGAACCAATCTCATCGCGCGCCGCCGCTCGGACAAGCCGGTGCTCGGGCTGTATTTTCATGTCGACACCGTGCCGGCCGCGCCCGGCTGGACCACCAATCCGTTCCAGTTGACGCGCGACGGCGATCGCCTGGTCGGCCTCGGCGCCGCCGACATGAAGGGCACCATCGCGGCCGTGCTACTTGCGCTGCGCGCCGCCGACACGATCGGCCTTCCGCTCGGCTACAACCCGATGCTGCTGCTTTGCAGCGACGAAGAAGGCGGCCTCTATCCCGGCGTGCGCTATCTGGCGGAGCAAGGTTTGCTCGAAGGCCACATTCTCAACTTCAATGGTGCCGCGGCGCCGCGCATCTGGGCCGGCTGCTTTGGCCTCTTCACGCTTCTGGTGCGCGTCCACGGCAGGGCGGTTCACGCAAGCGAAGCCAGGACCGCGGGCTCGAGCGCCAACGCCATCGAGGCCGCACTGCCGATCCTCGAGGCACTCGCAGCATTGAAACCGACAATCGCTACGCGGACGTCCGCCCTGCCTGCGCCGCCGCGTGCGACGCAGCCGCTTGCAGCCCAGCTTGATATTTCCGCCGCCCATGGCGGCCAATGCGGCGGGCAGATTCCATCGCTCTTTGAAGTTCTCGTCTGTCGGCGTTACGCGCCGGAGGAGGACTTTCAGGCCGCGCGTGCCGAAATCGAGAACGCTGTCCTTGCGGCGGCCGCCGGGGCCGGCGTCGACGTGGTTCTCACCGGCCACCTCATGCCGACATCCGATCCGACGGGCCCGCACTGGCCGCGCTGGCAGGAGGCGCTGTCGGCCGGGTTCGGATACGCACCGGACGATTTCGCCAAATGGGGTGCGACGAGCTGTTCGGATTTCGGCTGGGTGCAACAGACCGGAATGCAGGAGATCCTGCTGACCGGTCTCGGCCGGCCGGACAGCTGCATTCATGCGCCCGGCGAATTCACCACGCGCGCCGACATCGTCGCGCTGGCGAAATCGGTCCTTGCCTATTTGTCCGCCGAATTCCGTCCTGACCTTTCGCCCGAAGCAGCCGCCTTCGGCTAACTCAAGGAGCATGCTCTTATGCCGTCCGTCACTCGCCGCCTCTTTCTTGCCGGGACTGCAATAAGCCTCGTCACCCTCCCCAGGATGGCCATCGCCGAAACCCCCAAGCGCGGCGGCGTGCTGCGGATGTCGATCGACCAGGCAGCATCGGTCATCCATCCCATGCTGGCGCGTGTGAACCCGGAATATCTCGTCACCGAACTGCTCTACTCCAACCTGACCCGGCTGAAGCCGGACATGACCGTCGAGCCGGACCTCGCGATCACCTGGGAGCCGAACGAGACGCGCACGGAGTGGATCTTCAAGCTGCGCCCGGGCGTGACGTTCCACGACGGCTCGCCGCTGACGTCGCAAGACGTCGTCGCCAGCATCAATACCATCCTCGATCCGAAGACCGCCTCCCCCGGCCGCACCAATGTCGGACCGATCAAGGAGGTCGCGGCGGTCGATCTCTTGACCGTCAAGTTCACGCTCTCCGGCGCCTATGCCGACCTGCCGGTGGC
>Ga0307479_10007090_pt1 | contig 10325 bp, 12 predicted proteins | sample atmos_gasesECM4C_FD_203743 | JGI IMG/M metagenome (GOLD analysis project Ga0307479, IMG submission 203743) | Hardwood forest soil microbial communities from Morgan-Monroe State Forest, Indiana, United States - atmos_gasesECM4C_515 | ecosystem: Environmental > Terrestrial > Soil > Temperate...
CCCGGCCACCGCTTGTGTGGGCTTTTCCGGTGTAGAGCACTCTTGACTCTTTCATTGCAGGGTCACCCGTCTTGGAAATTGTGTTTCGGCGAAATCTCGGATTCACGAGAACCAGCTTGAGATGGTCTGAACACTGATCGACAAACGTCTGTGCAATCTGTTAGTCGTGCGCGTTGACGCGGGAGAGAGCGATCGCACGTGTGACAACGGACGCCTCGAGCGCCGAGAGATTGCCGGCATTGGCGCCGAGCTTGCGCATCTTGAAGATGCGATCACCGCGCATCTCGAGCAGAGCTAGATGTTCGGAGGCCGGCACCTCGTCTGGCGTTTGAACATCGGCGCTGGTCGTGTAGTGAACGAATACCGTGTTGGAATCGCTCGTGGGGAAAATCCGGAGAGTCGAAATATGTGCCCCGGGCCCGCTCTGCTCTGGATTGCCCGCGTGGTGGCTGCTCAGCGCGGCTGCCTCGACGGCGAGGTACGTTCCTGGCTCATCGAGGGCGTACTCGACCACTGCATCGTTCGTGAAGATGCGTCCGAGGGCCTCACTGTCGCCGGTCGAGCATGCGGTAACGTAGTCGCGCAGAGCGCGGTCAGCGCGGGCGAGGAGATTTGCACTCGCAGCGGCATGGAGTGTCGCGCGCCCCTGCGCGTGCTCGGCAGCGAAACCCGTCGGCACGGTCAGCGTGAGCACTACGGATGCTGCGGCAGCAAATATGGATCGGTTCATGAGGTGGCACTCCTTGAAGCGGTGATCGACTGGTGGCTGCAGTATCATTAGCCGCAGGACGGGGATAAACCGGCGAAAAGCGGAATCACTGTCCGGGAGTGCGGACAATGGACCGACTAACGGCACTGCAGGCCTTCGCCCGCGTCGTGGAACTGGGTGGATTCACGAAGGCGGGCGATTCCCTGCAGTTGTCGAAAACGACCGTGAGCGACTTGGTGCAGAACCTCGAGAAGCGCCTAGGGGTGCGATTGCTCCAGCGCACCACGCGCCGTGTGACCGTCACTGCGGACGGAGCCGCCTTCTACGAGCGCTGCGTGCAGATCCTTGCGGATCTCGACGAGGCAGAGGCGTCCGTCACGCAGGCGCGGGTCAAACCAAAAGGGAGATTGCGCGTCGATATGCCCGGGGGGCTCGCGAGGCTCTTCATCATTCCGCGACTGCCGGCCTTGCTCGGCCGCTATCCGGATCTGCGCTTGGAGCTGGGGATGGGGCTTCGGCCGGTGGATCTGCTGGAGGAGGGCATCGATTGTGTCGTACGCTTCGGGGAGCAGCCGGATTCGAGCCTAGTCGCCCGTCGAGTCGGTACGATGAGTTCGATCTGCGTCGCGAGCCCTGCGTACTTGCGGGAACATGGAATCCCGCGCACCCCTGAGGAGCTGTCCGCCCATCGATGCGTCAACTATATTTCGAATCGCACCGGACGAATCCTCGATTGGGAGTTCGCGCAAGACGGGCGAAAGGTCCAGCTCACCCTCGATGGCGTTCTAGCCGTCAACGATCATGACGCTTATCTCGTCGCCGGTCTGATGAGTTTTGGAATCGCGAAGGTCGCGGACTACGTCGCGCGACCGTACCTGGAGTCGGGGCAGCTCAGGCAGGTGCTCACGGACTGGACGGCGGAGCAATACCCCATCCTGGTCATGTACCCGAAAAGCCGTCATCTCTCGGCGAAGGTGCGTCTCTTCGTCGACTGGGTGAGCGAGCTGATTCAGCAAGAGCCGATTCTGCAGACGCGCTAGCGTCATCCACCTTCACCGGCGCGTGACTTCAGTGGGCTTCGCCGGTTCCGCAGATCACTTTCGGCGGACTCAATCCAGGCGGCCTTCGCGTGCAAGGCGCTTCGCGATGGATAATATGTGCGCCTCGCCATTGCGAAGCGCTTCCTTCGAGGTGTGGACCGAGTAGTAGCCGAGGACGAGATCGTGCTCGTGCGGGGCGGCCGAGCCGAGGACGAACTCGGTATCGGTGAGCGCTTCGAATTCCACCGCTTCGCTCGAGGGCTCGAAAGCCGCAAGCTCCCCGTACCGGAGTTCCTCAGGCGTCCACAGAACGCCCGATGCGATAGCCACCCAGAGGACCGTGTGGCCCGCCGGGGGCTCGTAACGCCAACGCTCGCCGGCCTTCAGGCGTACCACGAGATAGTTGATCGGCGAGGGTGACGCGATGGCGTTCGCTACGGACTCATAGCTGCCGAGGAGGACGCGTGCCGGACCCTGCGCCGGCACATCCTGAGGGGCCTGAAAGATACTGATGGTCGGACCCAGTTCGAGTTGCGGCGGCAATGCGATCCACAGCTGGAAGCCGCGCGTCCGGCCCGCTTTGTCGAGCCCGCCCCCGTGCCACATGCCACGCCCAGCCTGCATCCATTCGACGCCGCCGGCCGGTAGCGTGCCCCTCACGTTGTCCGGATCGATATAGCTGACCTCGCCTTCCGCGACATAGGTCAGGGTGGCGATACCCGAATGCGGATGGAGGGGACCGTTGAACGGCGGCCCCTCATGGTCGAAGAGGTCGAGAAACACGAACGGCTTCAGGAGCTCGCCGAAGCCGGACGGGCTCATCAACCGCGTGACGGGTCCGTTCGTTCGGCCACGCGTTCGCCGCGCGATCGCCCGCAAGCGCGGAAGCGTTGATTGGGCTGAATGGGCGACCATTGGGCTTCCTGTAAATAGTTCGGGGGAATCAGTGCTTGCACACGCGCCGCTCAAGCCGCGTGGAGGCGCGCCCTCTTCAAGGCTGCGGTCCACCACAGCAGGTCGTCGATGAACGCCTGGGCAGGCGCCCCCAGTTCCGCCAATCCAGCTTCCACATCGCCGCCCTGGTAGTGAGCCCACAGCGTGGCGACCGGGATATGGACCGATGAGCGAATCGGGGCGAGCTGCAGCTCGATCGCGGTTTCGCGCAGCTGCTGCACGGCGCGTGCGCCCATGGCGGAGCCATAGCTCACGAAGCCAACTGCCTTGCGATGCCATTCGGGATAGACCCAGTCGAGCGCGTTCTTGAGCACCGCGGAGGTGCCGTAGTTGTATTCGGGAGTGACGATGACGAAGCCGTCGGACTGCGCGATCGCAGTGGTCCATTTTTGAACGACTTCGTGCTGAAAATCTGGACGACCCGGCATGGCCGGCGCTAGCGGCTGATCGAAGAACGGCATCGGGAAGTCGCGCAGATCGAGTAGCCGCGCGTGGAGGCCCTCGCGCTTCTTCAGGTGTTGCCAAATCCATCGCGCGGGCTTTTCCGAGAACCGGCCCTCACGCGTACTACCTACGATTACGGAAATGGTGGTCATATGTTGATGCTCTACGGGTTGAAGTCGAGGTTCCTGGGGAATGGGAGATAATCGCGGCAAGGGCGAGCGCATGAACGGCCGAACACAACCACCAACGATCGCACTACTGCGGGTCCTTTAATTTGTCCAGACACACTACTATATTGACACCAATATACTTGATATCAATACTATGGCAAGAAAAGTCTAAGGAAAGAACCTAAATGCAGGACACGTCGGGGGTTCACGTCTGGCTAGTGCTCATGAAGGCCTATCACGCCTTGGCGGCTCGGGCCGAAGAAAGCTTGAATTTGAGCGATACGGGTCTCGGTGATTCGGATTTCCGAGTCCTCGAAGCACTGCTCAGCAAAGGTCCATTGCCCGTCAACACGATTGGTCCCAAAGTCTGGCTCACGCCGGGATCAATCAGCGTCGCGGTCGATCGGCTAGAGAAAAAGAAGCTGGTAAAGCGGCGCACCACCGATGACCGGCGCGTGCGCCTCGTCGGGCTCACGGCCAAAGGGCGCGAACTCGTGGCCAAAACCTTTGAGAGGCACGCTGCGGCCATGGAGAAAGCCTGCAGCCTCTCAAAGGAAGAGCGGTTGAACTTGCTAGAGCTCCTTAAGAAATTGGGAAAGGACGCGGAAAACAGATCCTAGTGCTGAGGACTCGTTCCGAATCCCGGTTGTCTGAGGGAACGACAAACCATCTAATCAACCTTGACGCTCAAGTGGGACTCGAAACGGAGGTCCATCAAACGCTTACTGCGCCAGTCCCCGACTCTACGTGGCGCTCCCTACGGGATTCGAACCCGTGTTACAGCCTTGAGAGTTCCGTCCCGGCAGTAGCAAACGCAGCCAGCGGTCTACGACTGCCGCCGGGACTTAGCGGCGCGTGCGCGGCGCGCGCGGACGCTGTCGGTCAGGCCATCGTGACCGCCCATGGCTCGCGCGGGCGGATCACTCCACCAGTCCTTGCGTATGGACTGTTCCGGATTACGGGGATAGAAGACGCGGTTCTCGGGCTTGTGCGCTTCGCCTACCACGAGCAGATGCACTTCGCGCGCGGTGTTATTCAGGAAGCTGTGACAGATACCCGTGCCGGCGGGAAAGCCGACCGCATCGCCCGGACGCAGCGGATGCAACTCGCCATCGAGCCACACATCCGGTGTGCCCGCGATCACATACACGAACTCCTCCTCAGCGCTCTCGGCGTGCGGATACGATGTGCGGCGCCCCGGCAGCACGCGCTCATGATGGATCCCGAGCCGCGCGAGCCCGAAGTGTCGGCCGAACCGCGCGCCGATGCTCATGAGCTCGTCGTCGCCCTCGTAGTGCGAATCGTCCGCCTGCTCGATCTTTGTCCAGTGCACGATGCTCGAGGGTCGGTCCGCTAGCCGTGTCGCGCGTTTGGCAGCCCGTTTGGATGTCCTGACGGTGGATTTCCCGTCCCTGGATTTCCGGTTGAATCGTTTGGTGATCACCGTCAGCCCTCCGCCGCCCACCTGCCTTCCAGAAAACTAGCAAGCACCTGGGCGCTGATCCAGCGCATACGGAGCTCGAGGCGGCTTTGCAATAGCGTGCAAGTACTCGATTTTAAATGGTGGGCGGTACTGGGATCGAACCAGTGACCCCTGCCGTGTGAAACGGAAGTAGGGTGCCTACAAATCAACGATATGCGAGCGGTGTCCCCAATTGCAACAGGCACTTAGTATCACGCGATGTCATTTGATATCACGCGGCGTCACGACCGCACTGTCCCAAGATTGTCCCAGCGCCCGATCCCCTGCCGCCGATAGCCCGGGGGACACGACCACCCGCGCCTGCATCGTGCGATCGATGGCGAGTTGGCTGCGCCCAAGAGGCGCAACGGCCATGTCCGCCGAGGGCCATCTTGTAGCGGTCAAGACCCCACGCTGACGTCGTCTCCGGTTGCAACGCCCCGGAAGTGCCATGTGCCGGATGCGCGGAACGTGCTGGCGGTGCCGAACGTATCCTCCAGGAACTGGAGGTAACTGATCTTGTCACCCGTCACCCTGGCGAGCAGCGCGAAGGGAGAGGTGATCTCCTTGCCGAGCATGCGCGTTTTGTATGTAAAGCTCCCGAACATCGCGACGCTGTGTTCATTGGCGACGACGTCTCTGATCTCGAACGCCTTTGTCTCCCAGACCCGGCCGATGCCGTTGAATACGTTGACGATGCGCTGCGGACCCCGATTCGTGCCTGTCCAGGGGAGCACCTTGTGCAGCTCCGGATTGTCGAAGTTCAGCGAAACATAGGTGACGTCGGCGGTGGTAAGACCGCGCACGTGATCGATGTTCGTGGGATTCGAGAGGAGCGTCTGTACCAATTCAAGCGGGGTCTTCATATGCATCACCGGCGCTTATTCTCAGCGGGCTTGGGGATTCGGGGTAGGCCGCACATACGCTTGACCGAAGGCATTTTTCGCCGCCGTCGTACTACTCGGGGGAGTCCGCGGCACGCCATCTGCTACTTCCGCGCGCCCGCCTTCAGGAGCTGCATCTCCCAGAGGAAAGCGACGCCCGTCGCGCCCGAGTGAGCGACCGACACGTCGGCAACGGCGGGGACGGTTGCCTCTCGTGCCCAGTCCCGCTGCCACTCGCTCATCACGCCCATCCAGGTGACCGGAGCGGCGCCCGCCTGGATCATTCGCTGCACCCCCATGTCATGCGCTTCGCGGCTCGTTCCGCCCGACGCGTCCGTGACGAAGAACACGTCGTAGCCGTCGGCGAGGCTGTGGATGACCGGATAGGTCAGGCAGATCTCCGTCCACAGGGCCGCGAAAATGAGCTGCCGACGCCCCGTCTTTTTCACGGCGTCGACGACGCGCTTGTCCTCCCACGCGTTGAGCGTCGTGCGGTTGATCGGCTTCTGATCGGGGAAAACTTCCTGAACCCCCTTGATGAGGTACCCGCCACGCTCCTCCGTCACGGTGGTGAGGATCGTCGGCACCTTGAAGCCCCTCGCGGCCTTGGCCAACCCGACCACGTTGTTCACGACCATGGTCGGCTCGTGGCTGTGGAGGTTGGCGAACTGGAAGGGTTGGTGATCGATGAGTACGAGGACGCTCTCCTGAGGAGTCAGGAGCGCTTCGAGACCGCACTTCTTGCTGGACGATGACATGGTTTCCTTCCTTTCGATGGAGGCGGTTCGTACGGCGCCCGTGACCAGACTCTCTCTGGCGCACCGTCCAGTCAGAGGCGCGGGACGTCGATGCCGGCCAGGTCGTCGCGATTCGCGAGGGGAGACGCGGCCGTCCGTTTCGTGATCACCGTGCTACGAGGGGCACCTTTGCGGCTCAGAACATTCCATTCGGATTGGCGCGTGGAATGTTCGGCCCGAGCAGCGGAGCCGAGTTCTTCGGGTCCCCCACGAGCTGCAATGTGTCCCAATGCTCGACCGCCTTACCCTCGGGGTTCATACGATAGATATCGACGCCAGCGATGCCGGTATCGTTCGGATCATCGGTGAACAGATTCAGGAAGTTCAGGTGGGCCCAGACGTAGTCGCCGACCGCAATGATCTTGTGAACCACGACGCGCGCGCGGACTCGTTCCCTCGTGACCTTCCCGAAGAACTGACCGAGCGCGAGAGACCCGTCGGGAATAATTGGGTTGTGCTGGATGTATGAGGGGCTGACAAATTTGGCCGTCGCCTCCTCGGATCGCTTCTGATTGATCATTAGGTCATACAGTGCGAGCACGTTGTTCTTATTGCGCACCGCACTGCTGTCAGCAGTATCAACTGTTTCGATCATGGTTCGCTCCGTGCTTCGACGTTGACTAAGGAGCGGGTCTAGTTCAACCCGACGATTTGCAGGCGAAGAGCATCCTGTTCCACATCCGATTGCTCGCGCACAGCGCGAAGAATCTCTTCGGCATCCCTGCCAACCGCAGCAAAGCGCGGCGCTGGGTTCTGCTCGGCCAGCTCAATCACGCGCACCGCGGCCTCGACGGAGGCGAGTCCGCTCCCCTGCATGCTGTTGAGTTTCGCAGCGAACGTGTCGAACGCCCGTCCGTAGAGATCGCGCTCTTGCGCTGTCATCTGCTCGGCCGTGCGCGCCAGCGCCGTTGCCGTCTTCGCCGGGCCGCCCGTTCTCATATTGCCGGCTGCCAGCACGACGACGTCGATTCCGAAGGGTTTCAATTCGGCCCGGTAGACGGCCGCGAAGACTTCCATCGCAGCCTTGGATGCGCCCGAGGGCCCGTTGAAAGGGAGCGGAAGACTGGCGGTCCAGGTGCTGATCTGCACGATGCGGCCACGCGCCACCCGCAGGGCCGGGAGCAGTGCGTTCATGACCGACAAGGCGCCGAACACATTGACCTCGAACTCATGCCGCACGGCGTCGAGCGGCAAAATCTCCAACGGACCGGGAGTGAGAATGCCGGCGTTATTGACGAGCAGATCAAGGCCGGTAGCGCCAAGCGCGTCGGACACGCTGGCGGCCCAGGCTCTCACAGCCTGCTCCTTAGTGATGTCGCAGACGGTGAGGCTGACGCGGCCGCCGGATGCCTGATTTAGATCTTGGACCTCCACGGCAGCGAATGCCGTACCGAAGACGATGTAGCCCCGCGCGGCGAGCGCAAGAGCGATATCGCGGCCAAGGCCGCTGCCGGCGCCGGTAACCACGGCGGACTGACCGGATTTCTTCGATGCCAATGACATTGCCGGTCCCTCTCTTTCTTGAACTGAACTTGGACCACGCATCCGGCTGAAGACCGGCTCCCGCGTTGGCCCGATCGACTACCACCACCAAGTGAGCAGGCCAGCACCCGCGCCCAGCTTGCCGAGAGGCTCATTCGTCGGAATTGACGGGCGGGCCGTCCCCGGTACCCAGAGAGCATGGCACCGACTACCCTGTGCTGAACAAGTGACGCCTAAATATCTCTGCGGGGATCTTGATGGCGATGGCGTGAATTTGAGAGGTTGGCTAGAATGGCGCGGAAACACTGAGCCTCTGAGTCTTCCATCGGCGGTGCCATCCGCTTCAAGCCGTGGGTCACGAAGGTTCATTAGCCTTCCAATTTCGGGAACGCTCGGGCGCCCCAGCCAGGGTGTCAGCGGAATGGGATCCCTTTTCTGTGTACGTTGTCGATGAGACGCCGCTATATGCGTATGCGGCGTTTCGCGATTATGCGCTCGGTATCTACATGGCTGGGCGTCACTTCATGCGCCGCGTGATCGGCGCAGAGGTCGCTGAAGGCTGGACCGACCCCGGAACAATCACTCTCACTCCGCCGGGTGTCGAGGCGGTATGGGAGGCGAGCGGATCTTCGCGTGCTGCCGTCATCGCCGTGCGTCCCGAGTTCTTATCGCGCGCGATCGAGGAACATTGGGATGTAGATTCCAAGAATGTTGAAATCCTCAAACAGTTCCTAATCCGCGATCCGGTGATCGACACGGTAACGCTAAATCTTGCACGCGAAGCCGCGAGCCGATCTCCAGCCGGACGGCTGTATGCCGACAGTGCTTGTGAATTTCTAGCGCACCATCTGATTCACCACTATTCGACCTTGGCGGCAACTCCGCCGCGGCCGATTGGGGGGCTGCCGGGCCGCCGGCTCAAGCTGGTTCTAGATTACATAGAAGACACACTCGGACGGCCGATCGAATTGCGTTCGTTGGCCACGCTCGCGGGTATTAGCGCTCGTCACTTCGAGCGCGCCTTTCGTCAGAGTATGGGAATGCCGCCGTACGCCTACGTGCTGGAGAGGCGCCTGGATGCTGCCCGTGACCTGTTGATTACTAGGCCGGAATTGCCGATTGAACACATCGCCTTTCGATTGGGATTCTCCAGCAGCAGTCATTTCTCCTCGGCTTTCCGTCAGCGACTCGGCTGTTCGCCGACTGAATTTCGCAAACGGGACGCAAGCTAACGGTGCGGTCGCGAAGAGGACTAGGCCTCGGGTGCGTGGCAAACCGCTTCGATGTTGTGCCCGTCCGGACCAATGACGAAAGCTGCATAGTAGTTCGCGTGGTAGCGCGGGCGCAGACCAGGTGAACCATTATCTTGGCCACCCGCCTCCAGAGCCGCGCGATAGAAAGCCGCGACTTGCTGGCGATTCTCGGCCGTGAATGCCAGGTGAAGGTGCGCCGGCTTCTCCTCTGTTTGGTGCAGGCACAATGAAGCCTTACCCTTTGGGCTAAGCTCGACACCGTACGTCGGCGGCCCCTCCGAGACAACAGCTACGCCGAGCGGTTCGAGTGCCCTGAGGAAGAACGCTTTGCTTGCCGCATAGTCGCTGACTCCGAATTTGACGTGGTCAAACATGAGTTCTCCTGAAGTGTGTGGGTCTGCGCGAGGCTAACTTGGTTTTAGGGCGAGCCGTGTAAGGAGACTGCTGCCACCCGTCGGTGAGAGATCGGTGCGTCGCAAAACCAACTAAACTGACGCGGCATCGCTTGCATCCCAGGCGGCAGGAGTGCAGCACTCGACATGCGGCCGAGGCTAAGCACTCTCCTTCGCTAACTCAAGCTCGTTGATTTCTCGTTAATGTCGGGCGGGCGCCGGCTTCGTCCGAGCGCCCTCTCGCCTCGCTTCATCGCGTTCCTGATTGACGTGGTACTTGAAAGTACCATATTATCGCCATCGATGGTACGCATGGGTACCGCCACCACCACATCATGGAGTAAGTCACATGGCACGAGCAGCGGTATTGGTAACAGCGGCGACGGCCGCGAATCCCGCAGCGGTCGTGCGGCTGCGCCAGGTTGCCAAGACCTATCGGTCGGGGACACTAGAGGTGCCCGCGTTGCGCGGCATCAGCTTCGAGATCCCCTCGCACCGTTTTTCGGTGGTCGTCGGCCCATCCGGCAGCGGCAAGACCACTCTCCTCAACATCATCGGCTGCATCGACTCACCGAGCAGCGGCACGGTCGAGGTCTGCGGCGAAGAGATCGCGGCCCTCTCCGATGACGCGCTGTCCGACTTTCGCGCGCGCAACATCGGCTTCATCTTCCAGACCTTCAGCCTGGTGCCGGTGCTCTCGGCTTACGAGAACGTGGAGTACCCGCTGCTGCTGGTCGG
>Ga0307479_10007091_pt1 | contig 10324 bp, 6 predicted proteins | sample atmos_gasesECM4C_FD_203743 | JGI IMG/M metagenome (GOLD analysis project Ga0307479, IMG submission 203743) | Hardwood forest soil microbial communities from Morgan-Monroe State Forest, Indiana, United States - atmos_gasesECM4C_515 | ecosystem: Environmental > Terrestrial > Soil > Temperate...
TTCCGGTGCTGCGCCTGCGCGAGACGCCGCGCATCGAGACCCACGTCGTGCGCTCGGCAATCCCGCCGCAGGGCGCCGGGGAGCAGCCGGTGCCGCCGATCTATGCGGCGGTCGCCAACGCCGTCTTCGCCGCGACCGGGACCCGCGTCCGCGAGCTGCCCATCGCTCCCGAGACGCTGCGCCAGGCGGCGTCCTGAGGGCTGGGGTCGCGGCCAACCGCCGCGATGGGCCGCGGCGCGCGCCGGCAGCCGCAAGCACACCCTGAAGAGCGAGACCGTCGACCGGCGGCTCTCAGAGGCCGAGGGCGCGCGCCGCGAGCTCGGTGCCGGCGACGCGGGCGCTGATCTTGGCGAAGGCCGTGTCGCGGCTGGTCGAGAGGTCGTCGCCGAACGGCGAGAAGCCGCAGTCGTCGGTCGTCCCCAGCCGCTCGACGGGGAGGGCCTCCGCCGCCTCGAGCACCCGGTCGCGCACCTCCTCGGCAGTCTCCACCCGCGGGTCGATCGGATCGGTGACGCCGACGAAGACCAGCTGGTCGGGGCGCGCGTGGCGGCGGATGATGCCGAGCACCCGCGGGCGGTCGGGCTCGCTGGCGAGCTGCAGATAGAAGCGGCCGGCCTGCAGCGCGAAGAGGTCGGGGAGCAGCTCGGCGTAGTCCACGTCGGCGCTGTGCGTCGAGTCCTGGTCGCCGCCGGGACAGGTGTGCACGCCGATCGAGCGCCGCTCCTCGGCGGTGAACCGCTCGAGCACCTGGTTGTTGAGGTCGACGAACTGCCGCAGCAGGCCGCGCGTCGGGTCGAGCTTGACCGCCAGGCGCCCCTCGGTGAAGTCGATCTGCACCGCGCAGGCGCCGGCCGCGAGGCAGCCGCGGATGTCGGCCTCCGCCTCGTTCACCAGGTCGCTCAGGAACTCCTCGCGCGGGTACCCGGCGATCCCCTCCGCCGGGTAGAGCAGGCTGAGCGCCGAGGCCGAGATGACGGCCTGCTTGAGCGGCAGCGCCGTGTGGCGCCGCGCCGCCTCCACATAGCTCGCCGCGCGCGTCCGGTAGCGGAAGGGGCCGCCGGTGAGGCGCGGCAGGCGGCGCGTGTGGCCGTCGGCAAAGGGGATGGTCACCCCGTCCGGCGCCAGGTTCTCGAGGCCGTGGATGGGGTACGTCGCGAAGCTCGGCTTGGTCTGCTCGCCGTCGCTCACCACCGGCGAGCCGGTCGCCGCGAACCGCGCGAGGGTGTCGCGCAGCGCATCCTCCGCGGCCGCCGATGCCGCGGCCGGGTCGAGCCGCCCCGCCGCCACCTCGCGCATCGCCTCGATCAGCCGCGGCGGCCGTGGGATGCTGCCGACCGGCTCGGTTGGGATGGTCATCTGCTAATTTTAGCCGCTGCCTCAGCGGCGGGTCAACGGCGGCGAGCCCCGCTGCGAGGGCTGCCTGGGGGCTTGACACGCTGGTCTCGCGCTACCACCATGCATCCGCCCCGGGCGGCCGCGCGGATCGCCCGGGGATCGTGGCGCGGCCGCTGCCGCCCCAATCCAACCTGACCAGGCTGGGCGTGGCATTCACCATGAAGCCGACGAAAGCCGGTCCGACGACCATCGCGGTCTTCGACGACACCTGCGGCAACCTCATCCAGCTCCACCAGCCGCCGGTCGATTAGGGCGCGCTAGCGCCGACCGCCGCCCTTCTTGACGCACTTTTCCAGGAAGCTGCCGGTGCTGCCCGGCCGGCGCGGCGCCAGGTCGACCAGGCTGGCTCGGCGCGATGCCACCGCCATGCATTGCTGCAGATCCACGTCGTCCAGGATCAGCGCCATCGAGGCCAGTCGGCCGCCGATCGAGCGCAGCGTCTCGCGCTCCGCCTCGCGCGTCTCCCGCCGGGCGGCGCGGTCGAGCCCGAGCGCGATGGCCCGCAGCCGGTCGGCGGTGAGCGGATGGGTCATCTCCTTGCGCACGGCGTTCTCCCAATCCTGAGCGCTCTTGCCCGCTGCCTTGAACTGCCCCGGATTGGGCATCATGTACACCTGCGCCTGGAAGAACAGGATCGCGCCCATGGGGATGGTGGAGGTGCGCGCGAGCACGTCGAGCGCGAAGTCGTCCGCTGCCGCCTCGTGCTGCCTTGCTTCTGCCATCGAGATGCCCGCGTAGCCCCGATGACCAAGCACCAGGTGGCCGAGCTCGTGCGCCAGGATGAACGCATAGGCGCTGTTCCGCAGCCGCAGCGACAGGTCGTTCACGCCGCGGTCCGACCAGGCGTCCGCGGGGATGCGCAGGGCCGCCAGCGGAGCGGGGTAGCGGCCGCCCGGGAAGTCGCTCGCCGGTTTGTACTCGAGCATCGTCATGTACTCGTCGATCGTTTCGTGGCTGTATCCCCTGACCTGCAGCCAGGCGTAGGCGGTGCACAGGTCCTCGACGAACTTCAACGAGAGCAGGGGAAGCGCCACGAACGGGCCGCCGGCGGTCCTGCCGCTGTAGAAATTGAGCGGCGAGCCTCCCGCGAAAAGCCTCGTGCAGGGGGTCCGAAAAAGCCTGTCAAGAGGGGTCATCGCCCGGTCGCAGGGCACGCATCGGCGCAGGCAGCAGCGGGTCGGGCCAGATCTCGAGCCCGCTCAACAATTCCTGACCGACAGTGTCTCTCTCGACAGGAGTCGCTGCCGAGGTGCTGGATGCGGGCGAGGCTCGCGAGGACAGCACTGGCTCGGGATCTCGTCCAAGCGCCGCGGCTGCCTGCCAACCGGAGCTCTCAAAGGAGTCATGACCATGAGACATGGACGTCAGAAAGCGCTTCTCGAGCGGGCAGTTCTCGTGCTCCTGTTCCTGGCGCCCGCAACGGCGCAGGCCCAGGGCAACGGGACGCTCGACCTCGCCTCCCTGCTGCGCGAGCGCGACCCGGAGGCCATGATCGCCGGCTTGAAGGGCGACATGCAAAAGCAGATCGGGGACCACTGGATCAAGCTGCAGCTCGAGGACTCGGAGACCGCGGCCAAGCGGAACCACGGCCGGCTCTACCCCAACCCCAGCCTGCAGGCCTATGTCAACCGCCTGGGGCAGTCGCTCATCCCCAGGGAGGCTTCGGACAACATCTTCGTCAACTTCAAGATCCTCGAGGACCCCCTCGCCTACGCCGACACCCTGGCGACCGGCACCGTCTACCTGAGCAGCGGGTTGATCTCCCTGCTCGACAACGAGTCGCAGCTGGCCTTCGTGCTCATGCACGAGGCCGGTCACGTCGTGCTCTCGCATGACCTCCATCAATCCATCGAGGAGGAGAAGGCCAGGAGAAGGGGCGCCATGGTCTCCGGGATCGCCACCCTCCTCGGTGCGGGGCTCGGCCGTGCGGTCGGGGGTACCAAGGGTGCCGTGGAAGGGGCCGGCGCCGGTTTCGTGGTGGCCCAGGTCTCCGAAGCCGTCCAGCGCCACCGCTTCGTCAAGGAGATCCAGCTCGAATCCGACCAGTTCGCGACCCAGGTCCTGCTCGAGCACGGCTTCGATGCCCGCGAGGCGCCTGCCCTCATGGTCAAGCTCGGCAAGTGCCTGCACAGCAGCGGCGGCGCGGCCGAGGCGGCGTTCGGCGACACCGCCAACCTCCTCCAGCGTGCCGAGAACATCAAGAAGCTGCTGGCTGGTCCCTACCAGCCGCTCGTCTCCCGCGTCCTTGGCGGGAACGGGTTCCGGATGTCCTCGCCCCGCTACAGCCTGCTCATGGCGGAGCTCAAGCGGGACAACGGCCTGCTCGCGCTCGAGCGGGACCTCTTCGTGATCGCGCGCACCAACCTCGAGGAGGCGGCGGCCGTGCGCACGGACGATCCGCTCACCATGTACGGCCTCGGGATGCTCTACCGGACGGTGGGCCGCAAGGACGAAGACATCGCCAAGGCCGCGAGCTACCTCAAGTCGGCGATGGAGTTTGACGAGGTCCGCCACAGCTTCCCCGAGGCCTACCTCCAGTACGCAGTGGAGCTGCTGAGCCGTGAGGACCCGCAGCGCTACTCCGAGGTCCAGCGGGCGCTCCGGACCTATGTCGTGCTCTACCAGCGGCAGTCGGGTGGCGAGCTGCCGCGGGAGATCCGGTTCGTCTACGACTTCCTCGACCTCGCCGGCGATCGCAACTGGATCGCCTACAAGGTCAACAACGTGAGCTCGGAAGCGCCCTACCAGCTGACCGGGGATGTGAAGGTCGACGCGGGCTTCCAGTCGCCGGAGAAGCGGGCGGCCAGGAAGCCTTGAGAGGAGGTTGCCACGATGCGAGCCGCGACCTGGACCATCGGGCCAGCGATGGCGCTGGCAGGACTGTGGATCTCGACCCCTTCCGGGCGGGGCGTCGAAGCGAGCCTATCGCCGGGGACCATCCAGCTCGAGCTCCCGGAGCTCGGCGAGCGGCGCTATCCGCCCGGTGTCCTGCGCGTCCTCGAGCCCGAGAAGATCCGCCGCCTCGTCCTGCACATCCCGCTGCCCAAGGTCCATCGGGCCTTCCCGAAGATCAACACCATCGGCACCGGGCCCACCCAGACGATCCGGGAACGTCAGGACGAGGTGCTCTGCGACATCGATCTCTCGCTCAACCGGGGGCGCTACTACGACCTGAGCGCCGCGGACAACACGGTGGAGATCAAGGTCCTGCCGAAGCCCGGGGCCGATCCGCTCTATGCCAAGTGGGTGATCGCGCCGCCCAAGGAGCAGGAGGCCTGGCGGACCCACACGCGCCTCGAAGACGGCGCCGTCATGGGTTCGGAAGGCGTCGTGGTGCTGGAAGAGCTCGAGGACGGACGCCTGAGCCGGCTCGATCGGGGCATCACGACGGCCCGGCGGGTCTTCCTCCAGGCGCGGTTTCCCCGCCGCGAGGAATCGGTGTCGCTGCGGGTCCACTGGAGCGGCGAGGAGGGCGCGGAGAGGACGTTCTCTGTCGGCGGCTGGAGCGGCGCATCGTCCGGCGGCAGGCGCGGGAAGGCCGCCGAGGGGCTGCCCACGCTCGAGGGTGACGTGGAGCTCAAGCTGGGGCAGAACCGTCTGGATGTCGAGGTGATGCACGGCTATACGGTCCTCTCCCACAGCACCTACCGGATCGTCCGGCGGGCTCCCAGCACGCCCACCGCGGTGGTGGGCGAAAAATGGGCGGTGGTCGTCGGGATCTCCAGCTATCGGGTAGCGGGCCTGAACCTTCGCTACGCCGACCGCGACGCCGAGGCTATCCGCGACTTCTTGATCCAGAAGGGCGGTTTCAATGTCGACCACGTGCGGTTCCTCAGCAATCAGCAGGCTACGTATCAGGAGATCCGCACCGCGCTCTTCAGCTTCCTCGCCGCGACCCAGCCCGATGACCTGGCCCTGATCTTCCTCGCTGGCCACGGCGTTCAGGATGCGGTCAACCCCGACAACTACTTCTTCCTGGCCCACGACTCCCAGGTCGCGAACCTGGGCGGGACGGCGATCCCGATGTGGGACCTCGGCAATGTCATGGACTACACCATCCGCGCACAGCGCATCCTGGTCCTGGCCGACACCTGCCATAGCGGCGCCGCGCTCGACCGCGGCGGACCGCAGAACGGCAAGGATCTCAACTTCTTCAACAAGTACCTGGAAACGCTGGCGCGGAAGAAAGGGCGCCTGGTCCTGACGGCGAGCCAGGCCCACGAGAGCTCGCTGGAAACGGCGCAGCTCGCCCACGGCGCGTTCACGCAGGCGATCCTCCTCGGTCTGGCCGGCGCCGCGGACGACAACCCCGCCGATGGCGTGGTCACGACCGGCGAGCTGATCGATTACGTCCGGTCCAAGGTCCCGGAAGCGACGCAGGGCGAGCAGCATCCGTCCTACAGCGCGCAGGGCTTCGACCTGAATCTCCCGCTGGCGTACGTGCGGCGGGCAAAGACCTCCCGGCGCTGAGGGTGCGCGGGGCGTGCGGCCGAATGCGGTACGAGAGCTTCTCGCTGCGTATCGAGCCCTCCCCGGATGGCTCGTTTGCCGTGTCGGTGCAATCGCCGCAAGGCGAAGGGCAGGGAACCCTACACGTCCCTGCGACGGGCGGACCGTCCCCGGCGGCGGCCGGTCCCGGGAAGGGCCGGGGGGGCGAGGTCCGGGACGCGGCCCATTCGGCTGCAACCCGGCAGGCGGTCGCGCTCGCGGCGGGAAAGGAGCTCTTCCGCGCGCTGTTCCGTGGCGAGGTCGCCGGCCTGTTCCACGCCAGTCTCGGCAGCCTGGGCGACCCGCGGCAGGGCCTGCGGATCTGCCTTGCCATCGACCCGCGGCGCCCGAAGTCGGCCTGCCTCCAGCAGCTGTCGTGGGAGCTGCTCTGCCGTCCCGAGACGGAGGACTTTCTCTGCCTGAGCCGGCGGACCCCCGTGGTCCGCTCCCTGGCGGCCCATCGCGAGCGGCGGCTGGCGATCGCCCGCCCACGCCGGCTGCGGATTCTCGCCGTCGCCGCGAGCCCGCTCGACGGGCCGCCGCTGGCCGTCGCCCGTGAGCGCCGGGACCTCGAAGAGGCCTGGCGCGGCCAGGAGAGCCGCATCGAGATCGCGTTCCTGCAACGTGGAGGCGTGGAAGAGCTGCGCCGGGCCCTGCTCGAGAAGCCCGCTCACATCCTCCACTTCATGGGGCATGGGGAGCTTGCGGCAGAGAGCGGCGAAGGAGCCCTTCTTTTCGAACGGCGCGACGGCACCGGCGAGGGCTTCGACGGGCGGCGGCTGGCGCAGCTGCTCCACGACTTCAGGTCGCTACGTCTTGTCGTCCTCAACGCCTGCCACACGGCTGCGGCGGTCGGCACCGCGGGCCCGAACCCGTTCGCCGGCGTGGCCTCGTCCCTGGTGATGGGCGGCGTGCCCGCCGTCGTGGCGATGAGTGGACCCGTGGCGGATCTCGCGGCGGTGTCGTTCAGCCGCACGCTCTACCAGCGGCTGGCCGCCGGGGACTCCATCGAAGAGGCCGTCACCGAGGGGCGTCTCGCCATCCAGCGCGCCGAGGGGACGGAGGACGGCGCCTGGGCGACGCCGGTCCTGTTCCTGCGCGGCACGGACGGGATGCTCTTTGCGCCTCGCTCGGCGGTCTGGGCTCGCCGTGCGGGCCTCCTGGCAGGCTTTGCCATGGCGCTCGCGCTCGTCTGGGTCCTTGCCGCGGGCTGGCTGCGGGAGCGCCGCGGCGCCCAGGCGATGCGGTATACCCAGGAAGGGATCGGCCTCCTGCAGCTCGGCAGGAAGGAGGAGGCCCGCGCGGCCCTCCGTTCCGCCCTCGACGCCGATCCGGGTCACACCCCCGCGCTGGGGAATCTGGTCGCCGTGGAGATGGAGCTCGGCGATGACGAGGCGGCCCTGGGCCATGCCCGAGCGGCTGTGCAGGCAGCCCCTGAGGAGGCCGTGCATCACTACAACCTCGGCAACCTGCTGGCCCGGAAGCAGCGCTACGAGGAAGCTCTCCTCAGCTTGCGGCGGGCGATCGAGCTCGATCCCGGCTATGCATTCGCCTACAACGAGCTCGGCAGCGTCTACCTCGCGCTCGCGCGCCCGGCCGAAGCCCGCAAGGCCTTCGAGTCCGGCTTGCACCACGATCGGACGCTCGCCTGCCTCCACAAGAATCTCGGCAGGGTCGCCCTCGTCGAGGGGCACGCGGAGGAGGCGGTCCTCGACCTCGAGACGGCGCTGTCGCTCTATCCTCCCGCCGACCCGGCCGGCAAGGCCGAGGGCACCTACTGGCTGGCAGTCGCCGAGGCGCAGGCAGGCCGTGCCAGCAAGAGTTGCGCGGCGCTCCGCAGGTTCGCGGCTCTCGATCCGCGCCTGCTGACCTCCTTTGCAGGGGACGCGACGCGGCTCGCAAGGCGCGAGCGATGTGGGCCATGGCCCTGATCGACCCCGGGTGCGCCTGCATTGGAGCCGTCCTCTTTCTCCTGGCGGGGCAGGGCGCCGCTCAGGGACCCTCGGATCTGGCCGGCATCCTGACCCAGGTCGATGGCCTGGTGACGCTTTCCCCGGCAGGTCGCGAGGCCTTCCGTCCTGTTCGTCGCGGCGTGCAGCGCCAGATCCTGCGCCCTGGAGAGGTCGTCCATGTCCCCGCTGGGGCCCGGGCAACGGTGGTCTGCTCGACCGAGACGCTGGTGAGCCTCGCCGGGCCACGGGATTGGGCGCTCGACGCTCCGGCCTGCGGGCGAGGCGTGCCACTCCCGGCGAGCTCCTACCGGAGCCTCGCGTCCTTTGCGGGCAGGATCCTTCCCCGGAGTGGCGCCCTCCTGCTCGAGCTCGAGACGCGGAATGTCGACGTGGGGCCTGGCCCGGTCCTGCTGAGCCCCCGCGACACGGCGGTCATGGAAACTCACCCTCGCCTCGTCTGGACCCGAGTGGCGGATGCCGCCGAGTACGAGATCGCGATCCGTGGGCCAGTGGGGATCGCGATCCGGCTGACGGCAGGCGAGCTCGGCTGTGGCCGCGGCTCGGGGCCCTGGCAGGATCTCGACGTCTGCTCCTGGACGTCTTCCGGCAGATGGCCGGCGCTTCAGCCTGGAAGACCCGTGTTTCTGAAGCTCGGTTCCCGACCAGCTGCAACGGCTCCGTTGCGACAGGCCCAGCAGGTCTACAGGATCCATCTCTTGGAGCCGAGCGAGCGGCAGGGCATCGAGGAAGGGCTGCGTCGAATCTCCATTCTCTCAATGGACAGCGTGAGCCGCCTTCTCCTGGCCGCCGGCACCTACGCCCGGGCGGGCCTGAGCGCCGATGCGATCGCCACCTACGATGCAGCGCTGCAGGCTCACGAGATGCCTGAGGTCCGGGTAACCCTGGGCGACCTCTATTCGACCCTCGGTCTGACAGCGCTTGCCGAGCGGCAGTATCGGAAAGTGTTGGAGGGCGCTCCGGATCTCGCCGAGCGGGCAGCGGCAGAACTCGGCCTCGGTCAGGTGACCTACCTGAGCACGCTCTATGGAGATTCCCGCTCCCACTTCCAACGCGCCTCCGAGCTCTATACCGCGCTCGGGCTGGCGGCGGAGGCGGAAGAAGCGCGGGCGGCGGCCGCACGTGCTCGAGCCTCCGCCGGAAACCTTCCACCTTGACCGGGAGGCCCGCAGGCTCGCCGGGCCGCAAACTATGGATTACGCCCTTCGTCACCGTGGCCCGGGGCGCGGGCCAGCTCGGCGATGCGCTCACCGAGCTCCTTGAGCTCCGTTTCTCCACCCTTTGGCGGGACCTCGTGATCTGCCTCGGGCACCAGGTTGCCGATCCGTGCGGTCGCAGCCGTATCGCGCGCCGCCGCAGGTCGTCGATCTGAAGGGTTGATCGGTTTGGTGCGCGTGCCCAGCTCGAGCAAGCCGCGGCTCGCGCGTTGGCACCGAGGGTGTTGCGCCTTACGGGGCTGTTGTTCCACGGGACGTTGACAGAGAGCTTGACCGCCTCGAGGTCTCGAGCGAGGCGCTGAGCGTAGTGGGCGACGTTCGGGAAACCGGAGTCACGCGCTCGTTGCAGCCACGGCTCGAGCAGCTCAGCGTTGCGCCAGCAGCCCCTTCACTACGGCACCGACTGGAAGAATTCCCAAATCTCGTTGGCGGCGTGGATGTCCCGATTGGAATTGCCAAGCAGCCGCCAGCCGTGCATAGCGGGATGCGGGACGGAGTGGCCGCCGCCTCGAATGGCGTAGAGCGCGACGCTGTGCTTGCCGGGTGCGGACCACAACGAACGTTCTACGGTGCTCCCGTCGCCGGGATCGCGGTCCTGAAATCTGGTCAGCTGGGGTGCGCCTTCGAGGCCCGCAAGCTTGCGGAAGTAGTCGATACTTGCTTGCGCGGACAGCACCGGTCCGCGATTTGCCAGGACAGGCCAGAGGACCACATCGCCGCCCTGCCACGGGTTGATGGGGTCGTCCGTGCCGTTCATGATCAGCATGGACACGGGCTGGTTTTTCGGCGTGACGGCCATATTCTCCGGCGCGGGCACGCTGGCGACGACAGCGGCGTACGCGCGCGCGAAGTCCGGCGTCTGGAATGCGAGGCACAACGTCATCGACCCGCCGTTAGAAATGCCAGTGACGTAGACACGGTCGCGGTCGGCGTTGTGATCCCTTACGAGCCGCTCTACCAGGGCGTGCAGGAATCCCACGTCATCGATGTTCTCGCGCTTTGCCGAATAGGGCCCCATCACTTTGCAATCGTTCCAGTGGCCTTCATAACCCTGCGGATAAACGGCAATGAAACCATGCTGATCCGCAAGTAAATCGAAGTCATACCCATATGCCACGCGCGCCTTTTCCCCCGTGCCCATCGACGAGTGCAGCGCGATGACCAGCGCAGGGTGTGTGGCCGGCTTCGCGGGCAAGTACGCAATCCAGGTCCGCACTCGTCCACCATGCTCCAGCGCGCCGTGCTCGATCTTGC
>Ga0307479_10007092_pt1 | contig 10323 bp, 8 predicted proteins | sample atmos_gasesECM4C_FD_203743 | JGI IMG/M metagenome (GOLD analysis project Ga0307479, IMG submission 203743) | Hardwood forest soil microbial communities from Morgan-Monroe State Forest, Indiana, United States - atmos_gasesECM4C_515 | ecosystem: Environmental > Terrestrial > Soil > Temperate...
GCCACGAAAAACGCGCGAAACTCTGTCCGAAGGGCCTGCAGCGCCTCCAGATCGTTCCGGGTAACACCCGTATTGAGGTGCTGCCGGTCAGCGACTAGCCCGCGCAGCCCGTCCAGGCTGGCCAGCCGGTCACCGTCTTCGCCGCCGCCGCCGGCCGTGTTAACGAGCCGGACCGCGAGCTCAGCGTAGGAGTTGAGATCCACTCCCGTTCCTAGCCGCCGGGGAGGTCCCCCCGCTCAAAGATGGGGGATGGTTGTCAGGGAATGAGTATTGCACCATCGGCGTGGCGGGCGCCAGACAGCACGCCGGCCTACTGTGGCACAATGTTGGCGCGGGCAACCCCCGTGCCCCTGGGCCAGCCACAACGGCGGGCCCCTGCGCGGCCTGCAGGACAGCCGGAGCACCACCCGGCGCCCTGCGCTCTTGGCCTCTCACACCATGCGCCGCGCGCCGAAACCAGCTCTCAGTAGGGGGTTACCCATGGATCCTGTGTTCAGCATGCACTGGGGTGGCAAGATCAGCGTCACTCCGTCGGTCGACGTGACTGACTCGGCGGCCCTGGCGATGGCGTACACGCCAGGCGTCGCCCGGATCTGCACCGCGATCGCTGAGAATCCCGACCTATCCGCCGACTTCACCTGGGTCGCCAATACGGTCGCAGTCGTCACCGACGGCACGGCGGTACTCGGCCTTGGCGACATCGGCCCGGCCGCCGCGATGCCGGTCATGGAGGGCAAATCGCTGCTGTTCAAGCGTTTCGCCAACGTGGACGCGGTGCCGATGTGCCTGGCCACCACGGACACCGACCAGATCATCGCCACCGTGGCGGCCCTGGCCCCCAGCTTCGGCGGCATCAACCTTGAGGACATTTCCGCACCGCGCTGCTTCGAGATCGAGGACCGGCTCCGCGATCTGCTGGAGATCCCGGTGTTCCACGACGACCAGCACGGCACCGCGATCGTCACGCTGGCCGCGTTGCGCAATGCGGCGCGGGTTGCTGGAAAGGATTTCTCTGAATTGCGCGCGGTGGTGGCCGGGGCCGGCGCGTCCGGCGTCGCGGTGACGAAGATGCTGCTGTCGGCCGGCATCGGCGACATTGCGGTGTCCGACAGCAAAGGTCTGATCTACGCGGGCCGCGACGGCCTGAACCCGGTCAAGGCCGCGCTCGCCGCGCAGACCAACAAGGCCCTGCTCCGGGGGTCGACCGAGTCGGCGCTGGCTGGTGCGGATGTCTTCATAGGCCTGTCCAGCAGCACGGTTGCCGAGGCTGCGATCGCGTCGATGGCCCCTGGCGCGATCGTGTTCGCGTTGTCCAACCCGGATCCGGAGGTGCACCCGGAGGTGGCCGGCCAGCATGCCTTGGTCGTCGCCACCGGCCGCAGCGACTTCCCCAACCAGATCAACAACTCGCTGGCCTTCCCGGGCATCTTCCGCGGCGCCCTCGACGTCCGCGCTACCGACATCACCGCGCACATGAAGCTGGCCGCGGCATCTGCCATCGCCAGCCTGGTCGGCGATGACGCAACCCCCGAATACGTCATTCCCAGCCAGTTCGACGAGCGCGTGGCCCCCGCGGTGGCCGCCGCCGTAACCCAAGCCGCTCGCGCCGATGGAGTCGCCCGCCGCTTACCCTCGCGATAAGCCCGCCCCCCCGCCTCCGGTGGGGCGGGCCCGCGGCCTCCGGTGGGCGGGCCCGCGGCTCAGGGATTGCGGACCAGAGGGTCTGCTCGTCCCATTGCCAGGCCCCGCGCACGACATATCAGTTCTTGTTGCGACTTGCGCGATATGTCACATATGGGCATCACGGAGGATTGGCGCTTGGCGGAGAATAAACTGTCGAATCCGTACCGTTTCTTTCCGACAAGCTGCTCCTTTCCCACGAAAATCTGGGACCACCAGCGTTTATGTTGCACCTTGACCCCGTTGCCGCGTGTCTGGGCCGGCCACGGTCGTGGCGTGATTCCCTGTGGTGGCAACGTGTTGCCGAAATTGACATTTAAATGTCGCTCTGGCTACTCTGGTCTCATGCTGTACCGCACCACCGTCCGGATAGACGACGAGCTCCTTGCCGAGCTGAAGGCGCTGGCCGCGCGCCAGCACCGCACGCTGAACTCCGTCATGGAGGAGGCCTTCCGCCGCATGATCGCCACATCCCAAGAACAAGAGCAGCGCCCCAAAGTCGAGCTGCCGACTTGGGGTACTCCAGGTGACCCCCACCTCACCTGGGACCAGATCAAGGACATCATCGACCAAGAAGACATCGAGCACTTCATGGAGGTGACCGCCGATGAGGCTCGTCGACACCAACGTCATGATCTACGCCCACCGGCAGGAGGCTGACAGGCATCTCGAGTACCGCGCCTGGCTCGATACGCTGATCGCTGGCCCAGAGCCGTACGCGGTGTCGGATCTCGCGCTGAACGCCGTGATCCGCATCGCCACAGACCGGCGCATATACGAGAATCCCACGCCCACACAGGTCGCGCTGAACTACGCCGGGGCGATCCGTGATCAGCCGCACGCGCACGTCGTCAGCCCTGGCACCCGATTCTGGTCCATCTTCAGGGATCTGTGCCACAAGACCAGCGCAGTAGGCAAGCTCGTGCCTGATGCCTACCTGGCCGCGCTGACGATAGAGCATGGGTGCGAGTTCATCACGGCTGACAAGGGCTTCACGAAGTTCCCCGGTCTGCGCTGGCGGCATCCGCTGAACTAAGGTGAAGCGCATGCTTGCCGTGACCGCAGCGCGTATCGATGCGGATGACCCGCTGGCCGGGCTTGAGGTTGGCGACCAGCCGGAGCCGAAGGCGCCCGACGGCTGGGTGACCGTGTCGGTGAAGGCGGCCGCGCTGAATCACCATGATGTATGGTCGCTGCGCGGGGTCGGGTTGCCGCCGGACCGGCTGCCGATGGTGCTCGGCTGCGACGCGGCCGGCCTCGACCCGGATGGCAACGAGGTCATCGTGCATGCGGTGATCGGTGACCCGGACGCCGGCGGGGGCGACGAGACCCTCGACCCGCGCCGGTCGCTGCTGTCGGAGGTGCACCCGGGAACGTTCGCCGAGCGGGTCGCCGTGCCGCGCCGGAACCTGGTGCCGAAACCCGCGGGGCTGTCCTTCGAAGCGGCTGCCTGCCTGCCGACCGCATACCTGACCGCCTACCGGATGCTGTTCGAGAAGTCTGGCGTCCAGCCCGGCGCGACGATACTCGTCCAGGGCGCCAGCGGCGGGGTCGCGACGGCGCTGATCACCATCGGCCGCGCGGCTGGCTTCCGGATCTGGGCGACGAGCCGCACCGAGACCAAGCGGGAACGCGCTCGCGAGCTTGGTGCTGACCAGGTTTTCGCCACGGGGGACCGGCTGCCGGAGCGGGTGGACGTGGTGATGGAGACTGTCGGCCAGGCTACCTGGGCGCATTCCGTTCGTTCGCTCAAGCCGGGCGGGCGGATCGTCATCTGCGGCGCTACCAGCGGCGACGCTCCGCCCGCGGAATTGACCCGGGTCTTCTTCACGCAATTGTCCGTGGTTGGCTCCACCATGGGCACCCGCGACCAGCTAGCCCGGCTGGCTCGGTTTTGCGAGCAATCCGGTACCCGTCCGCTGATCGACCGTGTCCTGCCGCTAGCCCAAGCCAAAGACGCCTTCGCCGCCATGATCCGGGCCGACCACTTCGGCAAAATCGTCTTCATCCCGTAGCCTGCCTCGCTGATCCGGCCACGGCTTATTTGGGTGGCTGCTCGGGGCCCTTGTCGTCGGCAGGCGGCGGGTCGGGCGGCCGGGTACCGCCGAAGATCTCGGTCTTGATGCGCTCCAAGGCGTCTTCGAGGATGACACGCAGGTCGCCGATCACGTTCTCGCCCACGAAGCTGGACTGCGTGGCGAGCTTGCGCAGGTCAGCGGTGAACTGGACGGCTAGCCGCTCCAAGTCGCGGAGCCCGCCGATGTCATGGCCGCCCCAGCCGCCCCGCCCGCGCAGCCGGGTCCATTCTTCCCAGCCGCGCCGGCCAGGCCAGCCCGCCCAGCCCTCCCAGTCACCCTCGCCGCCGGCGAACCGCGCCCCCGCCTGAGCCCGCCCCCGGGTCTCGTCGCGACCCCGGCCCTCCTCCTCCCGGCCGCGAGCTTCGTCCCGGCCGCGAGCTTCGTCGCGGGCCCGTTGCGCCTCTTCACGGAGTCGTTGTGCCTGTTCGTGGACCCGGCGGCCGGCGTCGGTGCCAAGCAGTTCATCGCGGGCGCGCCGGGCCTGCTCGCGTAGCTCGTCGCGGGCCTGCCGAACCCGGGCGCGCGCTTCTTCGCGGGCGGCCTCCCGCGCGTCCCGCGCGTCTTCCCCAGCCTGCCGCGCTTGGTCCCGCGCTTCGTCCTGGGCCTGCGAGCCCCTCTCCCTCGTGTCCTCCCGCGCTTGCGCACCAGCTTCCTTGGCGTCATCCCGGGCCTGCCTGGCCTGCTCGCGAGCTTGCTTCGGGTCCGGATGCTCGTGGAAGCCACCCATTTCCCGGTGCGCGCGGCGAGATTCACGGGCGGCCCAAGTGAGTTCTTCGCGGAGGCTGCGGACAGTCTGCCGGACATCTTCACGAACCTCGCGGACGATGTCGCTGACGGAGGCGGACAGCTCCTCCTCGAGCTCATCGAGCTCGTCGCTGCGGCTGCGCAGCTCCGCACGGCCGGCTTCGGTAATCCGGTAAACCTTGCGCCCGTCCACCTCGTCGTGGGTGACCAGGCCTTCCTCCTCCAGCCGTGCTAGTCGCGGATAGATTGTGCCCGGCGAGGGAGAGTAAACGCCCATGAACCGGTCGCGCAGCAGCCGGATCACCTCGTAGCCGTGTCGCGGCTCTTCATCCAGCAGCTTAAGCAGATATAGCCGCAGGCTGCCGTGGCGGAATACCGGACTCAACTGGCCTCGCCTTCCATCTGCTCATCACCCTCCGGCACAGTATCTCTCGGCGCGCGCCGAAGTAGCATTACCCGGCCTGACATGGTCGTTACCGACACCTGTCCGGAGCCGGCGCCGAGGCTACCGCTTACGCTATGTGACGCGGGCATCGACGAACGCCGGAGGTCGGCGAACTCGCTGCGCACATCGCCGGAGACGGAGTGCAGGTTCACGCTGGTGTCCGCCTCAGCTGGCAGTCGCAGCGTGATCTCGCCGGACACGCTTGTGACCTGGATCCCGCCCAGCGGGTCCAGGTCGACGTCGGCGGTCACGTCCCCGCTCACCGAGTTGGCCTCTAGCCGCTCCACCCAGCCGTCGGCCAGCGTGAGATCCCCCGACACCGTAGTGAAGTTGAGCTTGCCGTCAAGTGCCTGCGCTTCCAGCGCCCCGGACACCGTGTTGGCGTCCACTTCTCCGGCCAGGCCGTCCAGGGTGATGCCGCCGGACACACTCTTGACCGACGCCTTCGCGGTGATCCCGGACAGCACCGCGGTCGCGCTGACCACGCCGAGCTGGGTTACGCATTTTCGCGGTACCCGGACGGTGAGCTTCGCTGAGTGCCGCTGCGGCCGCAGCCATTTCAGCAATCCGTCCCAGGTCAGGTTGGGATGTGTGATCGTCAGCACACCGTCCTCGTAGGACACCTGAAGCGGATCGCCGGACACGCTCTCCACGTCCAGCGAAGGGGTACCGTCGGTTGCGAGCACCGCCACCGTCCCCGCGATCAGCCGGACCTTAACCGCCGTTACCTCATCGAACGCCAGGCCCATCGGCCCCTCAACGGTCCACTGCCCCATTCCGCGATCCTTCCCGTGTCGGCACTCCATCCACGATATATCGCATCTCGCCAAAGTCAAGATGTATCGCGAATAGCGAACGTTCCGGCGTGTGTCGATGGCGCCAACGACACGCTGTAGCGGGATCAATGGCGCCATCGACACGCTGAGGCAGGCTGCGACACGCTGAGGCAGGCTGTGACATGCTGAGGCACACGGAGGCTGCGGATGGCTTGCGGGCGGTGCGGGGCCCGGACGGGAGATGCTGAGTACGTTATGACTAAAAGATCTTCGTCGTCGTAGCGGGCGAGCCAGGTGGCGAGCCGGTCTACCGCGGTTTCGAACGACGGGTTGAGGTTGACGAATTCGCGCAGGCGGTCGGCTAGCCAGGCGATAGCGATCTCCTCGTCGCCGCGCCTGGCTTCGAGCTCCTCGATGCCCCGGTCAGTGAAGTACATCTCACGAGCCCAGGAAGGCCGATTCGACGATGTCCCGGTGGGTTTTCGCGTGCTGATTCGCCGAACCGGCCGCCGGGGCCGATGAGGCCGGCAGCGACCGCACCTCCGGCGTCAGGTTGAGCTGGTTGCGCATCTTCAGCGCCAACGTGGGCCAGGCGCCCATGTTGGCCGGCTCTTCCTGCACCCAGACGATCTCCGCCGCGTTGGGATAGCGGGCCAGCTCGTCGCGCAGTTCGGCGACCGGCAGCGGGTATAGCCGCTCAAGCCGCACGATGGCCACGTCATCCGCCGAAAGCGAAGCACGCTGGGCGACTAGGTCGTAGTACACCTTGCCCGAGCAGAGCAGGACCCGGCGGACCGAGCCGTCAGGGCCTTTATGCGAAGACCCGATCAGCGGCTGGAACGACCCGGATGTGAAATCGGCCACCCTGGACGTCGCGGCCTTGAGCCGCAGCATCGACTTGGGGGTGAAGACGATCAGCGGCTTGTGCCGACCGGACAGGCCCTGCCACCGCAGCAGGTGGAAGTAGTTGGCCGGGGTGGTCGGCATCGCGACCGTCATGTTGTCCTGCGCGCAAAGCGACAGGAACCGCTCGACCCGAGCGGAGGAATGATCGGGCCCCTGGCCGTCGTAGCCGTGCGGCAGCAGCAGCACCACGCCGGAGCGCTGGCCCCACTTCTGCTCGCCGGAGCTGACGAACTCGTCCAGGATGGTCTGCGCCCCGTTGACGAAGTCGCCGAACTGGGCCTCCCAGCAGACCAGCGCTTCTGGCCGGGCGACCGAATACCCGTACTCGAATCCCACGGCCGCGAACTCCGACAGCAGGGAGTCGTGCACGAAGAACTTGGCGGTGCCGGAATCGAATTTCTTCAGCGGCGTGTACTCCGCGCCGGTATGCCGGTCCACCAGCACCGCGTGCCGCTGACCGAACGTGCCGCGCCGGGTGTCCTGACCCACGACGCGGACCGGGTGGCGGTCGATCACCAAGGCGCCGAACGCCATCAGCTCACCCGTCGCCCAGTCGACCGCGTCTTCGGTGATCATCGCCGCGCGACGCGCCAGTTGCGGCTGCAGCCGCGGGTGCACGGTGAAGCCCTCGGGCATGGTGACCTGGGTATCGATGATCGCCTTGACGGTGTCGAGGCTGATCGAGGTCGGCACCGCCTGGTGGTCGACCGGGCGGTCCTCCCGTTCGGCTGGCAGCACGGAACCCGGCTCGGCCGGCTTGCCCGCGGCCTCCCGGGTTTCGGTAAAGGCACGCTCGAGGTGCTGCTGGTAATCGCGCAGCGCCGCCTCGGCTTCCTCCATCGTGATGTCGCCACGGGCGATGAGGGCCTCGGTGTAGACCTTCCGGGTCGACCGCTTGCCCTCGATGATGTCGTACATCAGGGGCTGGGTGAACGAGGGGTTGTCGGTCTCGTTGTGCCCGCGCTTGCGGTAGCACACCATGTCGATGACGACGTCTTTCTTGAACGCCTGCCGGTAGGCGAACGCGAGCCGGCCGACTCGCACCACCGCTTCCGGGTCATCGCCGTTGACATGGAAGATCGGCGCCTGGATCATCCTCGCCACGTCGGTGGCGTACACGCTCGAGCGCGAGTACTGCGGCGCGGTGGTGAAGCCGACCTGGTTGTTCACGATGATGTGCACGGTGCCGCCGGTTCGGTAGCCGCGCAGCAGGCTCAGGTTCAGCGTCTCGGCGACCACGCCCTGCCCGGCGAACGCGGCGTCGCCGTGGATCAGCACCGGCAGCACGGTGAAGCCCGGCTCGCCCTTGTCGATCACGTCCTGCTTGGCCCGGACGACCCCTTCCAGTACCGGGTCCACAGCCTCCAGGTGGCTTGGGTTGGCGACCAGCGAGGTCTTGATCTGCTTGCCGCCGGGTTCGGTGAAGACACCGTCGGCGCCGAGGTGGTACTTGACGTCGCCGGAACCCTGGGTGCTCTTCGGGTCCAGGTTGCCCTCGAACTCCTTGAAGACCTGGGCGTAGGACTTGCCGACGATGTTGGCGAGAACGTTGAGCCGACCGCGGTGCGCCATGCCGATCACGGCTTCGTCGAGCTGAGCCTCCGCGGCCTCCGCGAGGACCGCGTCCACCAGCGGGATCAGCGATTCGGCGCCTTCAAGCGAGAACCGGCGCTGCCCCACGAACTTGGTCTGGAGGAACATCTCGAACGCCTCGGCCACGTTAAGGCGCTGCAGGATCCTGAGCTGCTCGTCGTGGTCCGCCTTCGGCGGCGGAACCTCGATGCGGGCTTGGAGCCACTTCCGTTCGTCCGGGTCCTGGATGTGCATGTATTCGATGCCGACGGTCCGGCAGTACGAATCGCGCAGCACGCCGAGGATGTCCCGGAGCTTCATCAGCGGCTTCGGCCCGAAGCCGCCGGTGGGGAATTCCCGCTCCAGGTCCCACAGAGTCAGCCCGTGCTGGTTAATGTCCAGGTCAGGATGCTTGCGCTGGTGGAACTCCAGCGGGTCGGTGTCGGCCATCAGGTGGCCGCGCACCCGGTAGGCGTGAATCAGCTCCTGGACCCGGGCGGACCTGGTGACGTCGTCCTCATGGCCATAGGGGAAGTCCTGGACCCAGCGGACCGGCTCGTACGGGATGCGCAGGCTGGCGAAGATCTCGTCGTAGAAGCCGTCCTCGCCGAGCAGCAGCTGGTGGATCCGCTGCAGGAACTCCCCGGACTGCGCCCCCTGGATGATCCGGTGGTCGTAGGTCGAGGTGAGGGCGACCGACTTGCTGATCGCGAGCCTGGCCAGGGTTTCCTGGGACGCCCCCTGGAACGCGGCCGGGTACTCCATCGCACCGACGCCGATGATGCAGCCTTGGCCCGGCATCAGCCTCGGCACCGAGTGGACGGTGCCGATCGTGCCGGGGTTCGTTATGGACAGGGTGGTGTTTGCGAAGTCGGTGACGGCGAGCTTGCTTGACCGCGCCTTTCGCACGATGTCCTGATATGCCGTCCAGAACTGGCGGAAATCCATGCTTTCCGCCTGCTTGATGTTGGGTACCAGAAGCTGCCGTGTGCCGTCCGGGGTCTGGTTGTCGATGGCGAGGCCCAGGTTGACGTGCTCGGGCTTGGCGACAGCCGGCTTGCCGTTCTCCTCGACGTACGCCTCGTTCATCTCCGGCATCGTCTTCAGCGCTTTGACCACGGCGAACGCGATCAAATGAGTGAAGCTGACCTTGCCGCCGCGGCCGCGCTTGAGGTGGTTGTTAATGACGATGCGGTTATCGATAAGCAGCTTCGCCGGGACAGAACGAACGCTGGTCGCGGTCGGCACCGCCAGGCTCGCCGCCATGTTGGTGACGGTCCGCGCAGCGGCGCCGCGCAGCCGGCTGACTTCCGCGCCGGGGGCCGCGGGCGGCGGACCAGGTGTGTTTGGTGCTGACTGCCGGGCCGGGGCGGCCGGGGCCGGTGCCGGTGCCGGTGCGGTCTGCGGTGCCAGTGCGGGTGCCGGTGCTATTGCCGGGGCTTGCGTGACTGGTGTCCACTGCGGGTCCGGGACCGGTGTGCTCGCATCGCCGTTACCGAGCGCGGGCCGGTAGTCGGCGAAGAAGCTCCACCAGGCCCGGTCCACGGACGACGGATCCGCCAGATAGCGCTGGTAGAGCTCCTCCACGAGCCATTCGTTGGCGCCGAAGTCCGCCACGGCGGAGCCGGGGTCGTGCCCACCGGAGCCGGGGTCGTACCCACCGGAGCCGGAGTCGTACCCACCGGACGCCTCGTCTGACATGGTGGTTTCGTGGATTTCCGCACTACGCTGCGGTGACCCAGAAGACACGGCGGACATCGCCCTCTTCCGAAGATGTGCTTACCAATGGCTGGCCTTCGCCTTTCAGGCTACCCGGAGCCATACCTCGCGGAAGCGGGGTTCCGCCTTGCGCCCGTTGGTGCCACTGTGTCCTCAGTCACCCCGCGCCCCCCGGTGTCACCCCGCGCCCCCGGCGCCCGCCCGCACTCCGCTTCACCAGCAACCGCCGCCACCCGCTCGCGAATCTAGACGGAACATTGAAGCCAGACGGAAATTTAGGTGTCGTATTCGACCAGTTTCTTTCCGTGAGGCGGTAATCTTCCGCGAGGCCTGAACCGCACAAAAAGTCAATAATGGGGCATAAGGCATAAACCGAGTGGCTTCATCGCGACATTTGCTTGAG
>Ga0307479_10007093_pt1 | contig 10323 bp, 10 predicted proteins | sample atmos_gasesECM4C_FD_203743 | JGI IMG/M metagenome (GOLD analysis project Ga0307479, IMG submission 203743) | Hardwood forest soil microbial communities from Morgan-Monroe State Forest, Indiana, United States - atmos_gasesECM4C_515 | ecosystem: Environmental > Terrestrial > Soil > Temperate...
GTCGCCGACGGCCCTCGCCGCCCTGCAGGCCCGGGCCCTCATCGACGCCGGTCGGGCCACCGAGGAGGACTTCGCCGAGGTGGCCTCTCGCAGCCGCCGCCAGGCGCTCGCCAACCCCTACGCCCAGCTGTCGGAGGACCGGGCCCCCGAGGAGCTGATGAAGGACGACTACGTGGTGTCGCCCCTGCGCCGCCACGCCCTGCCGCCCATCACCGATGGCGCCGTCGCCGTGGTGCTGGCCGCCGGAGACCGCGCCGCCGAGCTGTGCGAGCGCCCCGCCTGGATCACGGGCATCGACCATCGCATCGAGACGCACGCCCTCGGGGCCCGGGACCTGACCACGTCGCCGTCCACGACACTGGCCGCCCGGGGAGCGGGCCTCGAGGACGCCGCCGCCGTGGAGGTGGCCGAGCTGCACGCCCCCTACGCCCACCAGGAGCTCATCCTGCGCCAGGCGCTCGGGCTGGGCGCAGAGGTGTCGGTGAACCTGTCGGGCGGAGCGCTCGCCGCCAACGCTCTCATGGTGGCCGGCCTCGTGCGCGTCGGCGAAGCGGCGCAGCGGATCATGGACGGTTCAGCGCGCCGGGCCTTGGCGCACGCCACCTCCGGCCCGTGCCTGCAGCAGAACCTCGTGTGTGCGTTGGCGGCCGGAATCTCGTCGGGAGACCGGTGATGGCCGAGCGCTGCGCGGTGATCGGCGTGGGCCAGACCAAGCACGCCGCGAAGCGCGAGGACGTGTCGATCGCCGGGCTGGTGCGTGAAGCCGCCGAGCGGGCGCTCGAGGACGCGGCCATGGACTGGGCTGACATCGATGCCGTCGTCATCGGCAAGGCCCCTGACATGTTCGAGGGCGTGATGATGCCGGAGCTGTACCTGGCGCCTGCCCTCGGGGCGGTGGGAAAGCCCATGATCCGGGTGCACACCGCCGGATCGGTCGGAGGGTCCACGGCCATCGTGGCCGCCCACCTCGTCACCTCCGGTGTGCACCAGCGCGTGCTCACCGTCGCCTTCGAGAAGCAGTCGGACTCCGATGCCATGTGGGCGTTGTCCGTGCCCCAGCCCTTCTCGGCGCCGCTGCTGGCGGGCGCGGGCGGCTACTTCGCCCCCATCATCCGCGCCTACATGCGCCGGTCCGGCGCGCCCGACCACATCGGGATCGTGGTGGCGGTGAAGGACCGGAAGCAGGCCCTCAAGAACCCCTACGCCCATCTGCACATCGAGGACATCTCCTTCGAGATGGTGCGGGACTCGATCATGCTGTGGGACCCCATCCGCTACCTGGAGACCTGTCCGTCCTCCGACGGCGCCGCCGCCATGGTGCTCGCCGACGAGGACGCCGCCGCGGCGTCGCCACGTTCTCCGGCGTGGGTGCACGGCATGGCCATGCGCTCGGAGCCGACGATGTTCGCCGGTCGCGACCAGGTCGACCCCCGGGCGGGCCGGGATTGCGCGGCCGACGTCTACGCCCAGGCCGGCATCAGCGACCCCCGGAGCCAGATCGACGTGGCCGAGGTGTACGTCCCCTTCAGCTGGTACGAGCCGATGTGGCTCGAGAACCTGGGCTTCTGTGCCGAGGGCGAGGGGTGGAAATTGACCGATTCGGGGGCGACGGCGCTCGACGGCGGGGACATCCCCTGGAATTGCTCCGGGGGCGTGCTCTCCTCCAACCCCATCGGCGCCTCGGGCATGCTCCGCTTCCTGGAAGTGGCGTTGCAGGTGCGCGGCCAGGCGGGGGCGCACCAGGTGGACGGGGTGCGTCGCGCCCTGGGCCATGCCTACGGCGGGGGCTCGCAGTTCTTCTCCATGTGGGTGCTCGGGACCGACAAGCCCTAAGAAGGGCGTCATGACGCCCGCACTACACTCGGCTTCGTCCCGGTCGCCACGGGACGCCCGTCAGCTCCGCCGGCGGGATGGCCGACAGGGAGGTTCCGCCGCATGAAGATCGTCGTCGATTACGACGTATGCGCGTCGAACGCCGTGTGCATGGGCATCGTCCCCGAGGTGTTCGAAGTGCGCGACGACGGGTTCCTCTACGTCCTTCAGGAGAACCCTCCGGCAGAGTTGTACGACAAAGTGCGCATGGCGGCCAACAACTGCCCCACCGGGGCCATCACCCTCGAAGAGGACGACTAGCGGCGGTGCCCGGCGTCGGTGCCGGCGGGCCCGGGCGTCCCCGAGTCCGGTTCGCGCCCTCTCCTACGGGTTACTTCCACGTCGGCAGCGCACGTACGGCGCTGTTCAACTGGCTCTTCGCTCGTCAGAGCGGCGGGACCTTCATCCTGCGCATCGAGGACACCGACGTCGAGCGCAACCGCGAGGAGTGGGTGGCGGGGATCGTCTCCGCCATGGACTGGCTGAACCTCACCCCTGACGAAGGGCCATACCGGCAGTCGGCCCGGGCCGAGAGCCACGCCCGTGCCGTGGACCGCCTGTGGGAGGCGGGTGCCGTGTACGCCTGTGACTGCACTCGCGAGCAGATCGAGGTGCGGACGAAGGAGAACGCCACACCGGGTTACGACGGCTGGTGCCGCACCCGGGGCCTCGAGCGCCAGGGCCACGCCCTTCGGTTCCGGGTTCCTGACGAAGGGGAGACCGTCGTGCACGACCTGGTACGTGGCGACGTGCACTTCCCGCACTCGGCTATCGAGGACTTTGTCGTGGTCAAGTCGAACGGGCAGCCGCTGTTCGTTTTGGCCAATGTGGTCGACGACATCGACATGAGGATCACCCACGTCATCCGGGGAGAGGATCTCCTCCCCTCCACCCCGAAGGCGCTTCTCGTCTGGCACGTGCTCGAGGGGGCGGGAGCGACGGTGCCGGCCTTCGCCCACCTGCCCATGTTGGTCAACGAGAAGCGTCAGAAGCTGTCCAAGCGGCGGGACCCGGTGGCGGTCGAGCTGTATCGCGACGCCGGGTACCTGCCGGAAGCCATGCGCAATTACCTCGCCCTTCTGGGCTGGAGCCATCCTGAGGGGCGCGAGATCATCCCTGTGGACGAGCTCATCGACCGGTTCCGCCTGGAGGACGTGAACCATTCCCCGGCCTTCTTCGACGTCACCAAATTCCGTCACATGAACGGCGAGTACGTGCGGGCCATGGCCGTGGACGAGTTCGTGGAGGCCGCCCGACCGTGGACGACGCCACCCAGAGCGCCGTGGCCGGAGCACAACTTCGACCTCGGCGTCTTCGTGCACATGGCACCGCTGGTCCAGGAGCGGGTGGCGGTGCTGGGCGAGGTGCCGGGGATGGTCGACTTCCTCTTCCTCGACGAGCCCGTGATCGACGCGCAGTCGTGGGTGGAGGCGACGAAGGACCGCGACATGGCCAGCGTCGTTCTGGCCGGGGCCGCAGAGGTCTTTCGCACCACGCCCTTCCAGGCAGAGGCGCTGCACGCCGCCGTGTTGGCGCTGGCCGAGTCGTTGGGTCGCAAGCTCGGCCGGGCCCAGGCCCCCATCCGGGTGGCGGTGACGGGGCGCAGCGTGGGACCGCCGCTGTTCGAGTCGCTCGAGGTGCTCGGGCGCGAGCGCGCCCTCACCCGGGTCGAGGCCGCGTTGTCCCGCCTTCGATCATGACGACACCGGCCGATTGCCAGTGGGTCAGTAGTTGTACCCTCCGCCGGACGTGGTCGAGCTCGAGCCGCTCACCGCTGCTTTGACGGGCATTCCGGACAGGTTGAGCACGTACCACGAGCCGCCGAAGCTGCTGATGCCCTCGCCGTTCTCGTGTCCCGGTCCGCCGTCTTGCAAGAAGGTGTAGAGCGGGTGCCCGTTGTAGGTGACCTGCTTCGACCCGTCCGATCGAGTGATGGCGCCGAGCAGCGACGCGTTCAGTCCTGATCCAGCCGTCAGGGTGCCCATGGCGGCGAGCGGCGCCCAGATGCTCACACACCCGCCGGTGCACGCGCTCATGGTGGAGGTGTCCGCCGTGAGCATGTAGAGGGTCCTCCCGGTGGAGTCGACCAGGATCGTGCCGTACTTCGCCGAGTTGGTGCTGTCCACGGTTGCCGACGCATTGGCGGCGCCGGTCGACGACGATGACGAGTTGCTGGATCCCGCCGAAGAAGGAGACGAGCTGCTGCAGGCGGCGAGGACGAGCCCCAGGACGAGAAGACCCGGTATCGCCATGCCGGTGATCACCCGGTTCCGGGTTCGGTGCTGCGCCATGTCAGACCTCCTTGAGCTGTTGGGACCGCCGCCGGCCCGCCGCCAACGGCGCCGCCGCGCACTTTCCAGAAGGATACGACGACGTCGATCTGGGGGATTGGGGAGGAGAAGAGCGGGCGAGCGATCGGCTAGCCTCATCATTCACCCATTCGGGGGTGGTGTAATCGGCAACACGGCAGGTTCTGGCCCTGTTATTGGGGGTTCGAGTCCTCCCCCCCGAGCTGACCTTTTCGAGGCGAACCAGCAGGTCAGAGGCCCTGTGGCTTTGCCTTGAACGGCCCGCCGTCGGGCCCGTGATGACGGAATGCTCAAGGGCGCCGGCAGATCTCGATATCTGCTTCCGGCCACCGGCAAGCGTCGCGCACAGCGGGCCGCGTCGCCCCGCCGGTTGGCCGACGGCAGGAGGGTGAGCGGGTCAGGTGACCCATGGCGGGTTGAAGGCTCCGACCTGGATCATGATCGAGGCGACGTCGTCGGCGGCCCACTCCTCGCTGATCTTGCCGTCGGTTACGCGGTAGATGTCCACTGCGTTCCAGCGGACCGGCTTACCATCGGCCGGCACGCCCAACAAGGTTCCCTTGACTGTGGCGCTTACGACGAGGCGCACGACCACTAGATCGTTCTCGGCCACGATGTCCTGCTCGGCGGCATTCAGGTCCGGCAACGCTCCGATAAACGACTTCAGTAGACCCGTCAGGCCTTCGACGCCGGGAATATCGCCGAGGCCGCCGCCGTGCCACACCACGTCTGTGGTGACAAAGTCAGCGGCTTTCTCTGGCTTGTGGTGGTTGAACACTTGCCCGATGTACTCACGGGCGAGCGTCTTATTGGCTTCGAGTTGTTCGGTACTCGACATCAGTGTCCTCCTGGTCGTTCTCGTAAAGCCAAGGCGTCAGGCGGCGGGGGCCACGTAGAGTGTCGGCCTCGAGGGCGCGAGGTCGACATATGCGGCGTCGACCTGCCGCTCGCGGACGGCGACCAGGGCCGCTGCCCGGGAGGAAACGGTGCGAACCTGGAAGCCCCCAGAGCTGAGAGCGAGCAGATCCTGGCGAACCTGTTGGACTTCGCTCTGTGCGCCGACCACAGCGATCGGAACTGCATGCGGCTGCGGTGCGTGAAACGCAAGCTCGAAGATCACAGGAAGTGCAATCGCAAACAGAACGGGAAACCAGAAGACCGAAGCGATGCGGTGACTGTTGGCAAGGGCGGCGCGAGTGCGCATTACCGGCGAACTCTGTTCTGACCATCTCCAGGTTGAGCTTCGATGGGAAGATGCAGACGTTCTCTAACGACTGATAGCATCTTCGGTTTGTGCTCTCGTAATTTCGCCAGTCTCGAGAGAGGCAGGACTCGTCCGACTTAGGGGCCCGGGGCGGATCACAAGGCCACCGAGGACAGCGCCTGCTGCGAAGATTGCTGCGATCCACCAGAATGCGATGTCGTAGCCGTGTGCTTGCGCAAGTGTGCTGACGGCCTGGCGGCCGATTATTCGGGAAGCGGCTAGGTGCGCGGTTATGTAGGTCGCGACGGCGCTGGCGAAGATCGTGTTGAGCAGCGACGTACCGACCGACGCACCGAGTTGCTGGCCGACCGTGACGGTTGCGGACGCGACTCCAGCGTCCTGTGGAGCCACACCGAACACTCCGGTGTTGATCACGGGTGGGATCACCATGCCAAGGCCAATACCGACGACGACGAGAGGGCCGAGTACGCCTACTGGGTAACCGGTGTGCGGTCCCAGTTGGGCCAGCCAGACCGCTCCTCCGGTCGCGGCCAACATCCCGAAGCTGACGAGCCATTTGGGCCCGAACCTGGGCATGAGCACGATCGTGGACAAATTCCCCGCGACGATGAGACCGGCACTGAGCGGCAGGAACGCGACCCCGGTGACAAGGGGCGAGTAAACGAGCGTCTGCTGTAGGTAATAGGTCAGCAACAGGAAGGTCGGGAACAGTCCCGCCGCGGCGATAAACATCGAGATGTAGGCACCGCCCCGGTTGCGGTCCAGCACGACGCGGGGAGGAAGCAGCGGGTGGGCAGCTTCGCGCTGCCACCAGACGAACGAGGCTGCGAGCACTGCGCCGGCGGCCAGGAACCCGTAGGTGGACGCCGTGTGCCAGCTGTGCGTGGCCGCGTTGGAGAACCCGTAGACCAAGCAGAACACCGCGCCCGATACCAAAACCACGCCCGGGATGTCCAGCCTCGGCCGAGCTGCGGACGCCTGGCGCTCCAGCAGCAGCGTTCCTCCGATGAACGAGACCGCGGCGAAGATCAGGTTCACATACATGGTCCAGCGCCACGACAAGTACTCGGTTAGAACCCCGCCGAGCAGCAACCCCACTGCGCCCCCGGCACCGACGATCGCCCCGAAGATGCCAAACGCCTTCCCGCGGTCCGCTGGCTCCGTGAACGTGGTAGTCAAAAGCGACAGGGCTGACGGCACCAGCAGCGCGGCGAACGCTCCCTGACAGGCTCGCGCCGTAATCAGCATGGCGAAGTTCACTGAAGCTCCGCCAATAGCCGAAACCCCAGCGAAGCCGACTAGGCCGATCAAGAACGTGATCTTTCGGCCGAGCAGGTCGGCGAGCCTGCCGCCCAGCAGCAGCAGGCTGCCGAATGCGAGACCATATGCGGTGACCACCCATTGGCGGTCGGCGAGGCTGAAGTGGAGTGCTCTCTGCGCCGACGGAAGCGCGACATTCATCACAGTGAGGTCGAGGACCACCATCAACTGGGCCAGCCCAATGACGCCTAGGACCAACCAGCGGCGGTCCCGGACGCTGCTGACCGAGCCTGAATCAGGCACGACAAACCTCTTTCTAACTTCCGCTGTTGTGCGGCCGGCTGGTTCGTTTTTGTGACCTCGCGGACCAGTGGTTCTTCGGGTCCGGACTCAAACCTCGAACAGGTCCGCGCCCGGCTCCGTCTGGACCGTCCAGGCTCCGTCCTTGCGAAAGCTGGCTGCGGTGGCGTACGAGTCCTCCTGGAACTGAAGAAAGGCCACCTGGCCGTTGACCACTTGCACGAGGATGGAAAAAGGGGAGCTGACGACCTTGCCGAGCGAGTGCGACTTGTAGCGAAAGTCGCCGAACACCGCGACGTTCTCGTCCGAGCCGAACATGGTGAGGACGTTGAACGCCTGGTTCTCCCAGCGCGTGAACATCATTCCCAGGTTGTCGAGGAACGCCTGCGGCCCCTTTGAGGTCCCCGTCCAGGGCATGATCTTCTTGAGCTCGGGGTTGTCCGTGTTGAGGGACACGTAGGTGGCGTCCGGGGCGACGAGGCGGTTGACGACGTCAGGGTCCAGGAGGTTCTGGAGCCATTCTCCGACTGTCTCCATTGGGCTTGCGGTTTCCATCGCTCGTCCTTTCTTGGGTGGCCGCTTGCGGTTCTCACGAGAGTGAGGATCTGCGGTTTTCAGCCGGCAAAGGGCGGAATGGAGTGGACCACCGTCTTGGCCTCTTGGAATTCTGTGAACGCGATCTGTCCACGAAGACGTCCGACCCCGCTCTGCTTGAAACCACCCTCGGCGAAACCGTCATTGATCGCCGCCCAAGTGTTCGTCCAGACCGTGCCGGCCTGGATGCCACGGCTGACACGACTGCTGATGTTCAGGTCGTTGGTGAAGACCCCCGCCGCCAGGCCCATCTCGCCCGCGTTGGCCCTCCAAATGGCGTCGGCTTCGGTGTCGAATATCTCGAAAGTGGCCACCGGCGCGAAGACCTCCTTCTGAACGATGTCGGTCTCGACATCGTCGACCTCGAGCAGCGTGGGCCGATAAAACGAACCGGCGGCGAGGGCGCCGTCAGTGGCGGGGCCACCTCGCACTATCGGCTTGGCGTAAGCGAGCGCCGTCTCGACCACGCCATTGACCCTGGCGACGTTCGGCTTGTCGATAAGCGGACCCATGTCAGTGTTCGGGTCCATGCCGTCGCCGACTCGAACGTGCTCCAGCAAGTCGGCAAGCCGCGAGCGGACTTCATCCGCTACTCCGCGCTGGACCAGAATCCGGGAGCCGGTCATGCAGAACTGTCCGGAGAAGGTGGTGATTCCGGCCGCAAGGAGTGGCACGACCGAGCCGAGGTCGGCGTCGTTGAAAACGATCATCGGGGTCTTGCCACCGAGTTCCAGGTTCATCCGCTTCAACGTGGGTGCGCCCGACGCCGCGATGATTCGACCCACTGGGCTGCTTCCGGTGTAGCTGATGACCTGCACGTCCGGCGAGGCCACGAGGAACGGCGCGCCCGTGTTGCCCGACTCCGTGAAAATATTGACGATGCCGCGAGGCAATGACTTAGCCTCGGCGACTATCTTCGATACCAAGTTGGCGACCAGCGCAATCTGACCCGGCATCTTCACGGCCACCGAGTTGCCGGCCGCAAGGGCGGGAGCGAGGGACCGGATCAGCAGCGCTACCGGAGAGTTCCAAGGAACGATGATCCCGACCACCCCTGCCGGCTCGGCATAAGTGGTGTACCACTGTCCCGGGGCAACCTCGGCAGAGATGCCGGTATCGGTCAAGGCCATGCCTGCGTTGTGGCGGAGTGTCGGACTTGGCGACCCTCCCTCGAACAGCCCCTCGGCGATCTTCTTTCCGTTCTCTTTCGTTATAAGCGTCCCGAGTTCCTCTGCGTGCGCGTCGAATCGGTCAGCCAGCTCGAGAAGGGCCTGGTTACGGAGCTCTCGGTCGCGCCCCCACGTGGCGGTATCGAAGGCCCGACGCGCGGCCGCAATCGCGGCGGCCGCCTCGGTCTCTCCGCCGTCGTACCACTCTCCAAGAACTTCCCCGGTCGCGGGGTTGACCGACTCAGAAACGACGTCCGAACCGACCCACTCCCCGTCGATCCAGTGTTGGGCAATGGTGGTCACTGAAGTCTCGCTTTCACATGAAGGGCTGAATGAGGGCGGGTTTCTCAGCGGATTGATTGGCTACTTCCGGTAGCTGCCAGTCCGGAACTCCTCGACGAGTCCGGCGTGGGTCGGCTCCCAACCCAGCTCGGCACGCGCCCTGGCGGCCAGGGTGCCCTGATCCAGGAGGAGCGCTTCAGCGAAGTAATCCCCGAGACGCGAACGCGCCTCATCGTCGGAACCTGCGACGGCGCCCGGCGCACCAACGGCGACGGCGGCCGCCTCCGTGAGCTCTGCGACGGTGGGGTTGAGCCCGTTCCCGATCACATAGAGCCCGTGCGCGGACTCGTCCTCGATGACGCGGCGGAAGAAATCGGCGAGATCTGCCACGTGGACGTTCGACCAGTGCTGCTGCCCTGTGCCGAGCATGATCAGGTTGCCATCGGGATCGCGCGGAGAACCAAGAACGATGCCGGGCACGCCGCCACCGCTGTCGCCGTAAGCGACGCTCGACACGACAACGACACCGCGCATGCCGGTCTGGCTGAGCAGCCGTCGCTGCAGCGGCTCCTCCCATGCCACCATCGCGGGCGGGTTCTGCGAGGAGCTCTCGGTGATATTGGTGTTGTTGCCGAACACCCATAAACCGCCGATGGGGACGAAGGGCCTGCCGCTGTTGCCGTACGCCTCGATTGCGGCGTCGAACACGGCGGAGTCGAACGCGGCGCTCGTCTCGTCGCCCGGACTGGCGGTGTGAATGGCGCCATCCGCGTCCGTCAATACCTTCACGAGCGCGGGTCGGTCGTACAGGTCCACGATCGCGGGCTTGGCGCCGCGGTCGCGGACTGCCTCAGCCTCCTCCTCGTTGCGAACGACTGCCTCCACCTCGTGACCGCGCGAGACGAGGGCGGTCAGAATGTGCGATCCGATGAAACCATTGCCGCCTGTGAGAGCGATGTTCACTGCCTGCTCCTTCCTGTTCGATCCATCGGACTAAGAATCCGCTTCCCGGTATGTCAACTCCGACTTGACGTGCCAGGTACCTCGCGGTCGCTATCATCCTGAGAGGGAGAAGCGTCGGCTCGCATCTAGGAAACTCATAGTCCGAGTGGCACCCGAATCCACCCCTCGCTCAGACGGGTGCCGCCGTCACTGGTAGCCCCAAAAGCCCTCGTTATCGGTGGGGTGTGGGACTGCCCGCCCCCGGAAGGGCGAGGTCTCCCGACAAGGCGGGTGCTGTTCCCGCTGCCCGAAAACTGGACCTAGCGCAGGCGGGAGCTCCACCAGACCGACCATCGAGTTCCTCGCCCCG
>Ga0307479_10007094_pt1 | contig 10322 bp, 7 predicted proteins | sample atmos_gasesECM4C_FD_203743 | JGI IMG/M metagenome (GOLD analysis project Ga0307479, IMG submission 203743) | Hardwood forest soil microbial communities from Morgan-Monroe State Forest, Indiana, United States - atmos_gasesECM4C_515 | ecosystem: Environmental > Terrestrial > Soil > Temperate...
AAACTTCAGTGAGAGGACGGCGGCCAAGCTGCCAAAAATGTAAAAGTCATACCACTCGATCATCGTCCCCGCGGCCGAGGCCACAATCACGCGCCAAATGCCGTAAGATACGCTCCCCTCCGGTTTGATTGCTGCGGTTCGACTCGCCATCCGGCCTCCTGTTTGAGTTCACTAGTGGGGACCCACACCAAAACCCGCTTGAACAGAACCCCAGGGAGGCCTGCGCTCTGGAGGACGCTATAGCGCTTGTCGAGCACCCTCGGTGACTTATTCGATTGTAGCCAGTTCGATCTTCAAAATGTGCGAGAACCTGGATTGGCGAGTTCATGTCGTTTCGGCCACGGATTGCCAAGAACCAACTGCCCGACTGCACCACGCAGCGCCGCCACTCAACGCAATACCCATGGTGCTGAATTCTTGTGGCCTGCACGCAAAGTTGAAAAGTCTGTCCGCTACGTCATTAATAGGAAGGTTTGCGGTAGAAGACCCCATTTTTAATTCTTTCGTGGCGACGCTCGGAATCTTGCTGAGAGTGCCATCGCTGATGAAGGAATTGGGCAATGTGGATCAGTCAGGCCGGCCAACTGAGTGGTATTCGAAACCCAGGGACTTCATGTGGGCGGGGGAGAGGAGGTTGCGGCCATCCAGGACCAAAGGGCGAACCATCGTGTCGCGGATGCGAGGCCAGTCAAGAAGCCGAAATTCGTCCCATTCAGTGAGGATCACCACCGCATCGGCTCCCTCGGCCGCCTGATAGGGATCACGGCAAGAAACGAGTTGGGGATAGAGCGCGCGAGCGTTCGGAATTGCCTTCGGATCATAAGCGCAGACGCGCGCGCCTGCGGCCGCCAAGCGCTTGTAGAACTCCATGCCGGGCGAACCGCGGATATCGTCGGTATCGGCTTTGTGTGCCAGGCCAAGCAAACCGATTTGCTTGTCCTTCAGCACCCAGAGCGTGCGCAGTGTCTTCTCGAAAAAAGCATCGATCCGCTTACGATTTATGTCTTCGGCTGCTTGGAGGATCCCAGCATCCACGCCCGCTTCTTCGACTAATCTGCAAAAAGCCCGAAGGTCTTTGGGTAGGCGGTCGCCGCCAAAACCTATTCCCGCTTGAAGGAAGGCTTTCCCGATGCGCGGATCCAGACCGACGGCATGCGTCACTTCCTGGACATTTGCGCCGAGCCGTTCGCAGAGATCCGCAAGCACATTCGCATAGGAAATCTTAACGCCCAAGAAGGCGTTTGACGCGTGCTTGATGAGTTCTGCGCTGTGCACGCTGGTGAGGACCAGCTTCGGAGGCTTGCGCGGGGGACAGGCCTTGGGATGAAGGGGACATTGGAAACTTTGCTGAAGAATACCAGCGTAGACTTGAAGAAGAGTTCTTTCCGACTCCGCATCTTGCACTCCCAGAAGTATGCGATCCGGGTGCAGGAAATCCTCAACAGCTGTACCCTCGCGCAAGAACTGAGGGTTCGCCGCCACTTGGAAGCTCGCGTGGCGATTCGGCGAGTACACGTCAAGAAGGTGTTTTAGCTGCTCCCCGGTTTGCACGGGCACGGTGCTTCGCTCAACGACGAGCTTTGGGGAATCTGCCGCAAGCGCGATCTGTTTTGCAGCTGAGTCAAGCGCTGCGAAGTCCGATTCGCCGTCATCAAGTTGGGGAATTCCTACGCACAGGAAGATCACGTTAGAACTTCGTGCAGCGTCTTCCGTATCAGAAGTAAACTTGATTAGGTCGGCAGCACGGCTACCCTGGATTAGTTCAGCAAGGTATGGTTCATAGATGGGAAGGACGCCTTCCTCGAGCAAGCGGACGCGTTCCCGGTCGCGATCGGCACAGATTACCTGGTGGCCGATGGCCGCCAGGCAACCACCTGTGACCAGTCCAACGTGGCCGCAACCGACGACAGAGACCCGCAGAAGTTCCCCCTACGATGATTTGCGCGTCATTTTACAACGATTCCGCCGCTTCCGCGGACCGAAGGTTAAATGACGAGAGAGTTGCTAGCCAGACGAAGCAGGTAGGCAGGCCCTTCTGGGAATCAATTTTGGTGAGGAGAGAACTTTCTGGGGGACGGCATGAGTTCGCCAGCGGCTTTATTCAAGCGCCTATCGCAGCTTTCCCATTCTCCCACCGTGCACTGGTCCTTACGGCAGTCAAATTCGCAAAGGGCGGAGTCTTCTGGGACCTCCTGCACAATCTGGTTTCGGAGCCACCGCCAGATCCTGTGAACAGGTTGGTTTTCCAACTTCTCTTCAGACACGCGGTTAACCCTCCAAGACTCCCACCTGGTCACCGCCTGCAATCACATGGAAGACCAGCCATGTTGTTGAGGAAGTGGCATTCCACGGCAGCGGCAAGAAAACAAAGGCCTTAGTAGCCGCCCGGTCAAAATACCGCCGATGTAGTGCCCTTTTATTAGAAAATGGTTCCCCATCCGCGGCCAGAATCGCCTTGCCAATTGCGACAGCGCAGAAGCACGCTACGCCCCAAGATGTGTCGCAGACTTCAATGGCAAGGGCGGCGCGAGAATATTCTGACCAATTTTCATCACAATTCGGTGTCCAACAAAATGCTAGGACGCGAGAAATATTGTTTGCTGTACTTCTTTATGATGAAATACGGCAGCAGCACAAACTCCGCGATCGATGGCAGCGGATCCTTCCTGGAAAAAACGGATTCCACACGAGTGGCCTTTAGTGAATGCCAATACGCGCCGAGTTTAAGATAGCCATCGGCAAGATCAGAGAGCACTAACGGAACGTCGGGAAGAAGTCGCATCCAACCCAGACCAGACTTTCCGCGTGCTGATGCTACCTGCATGCCGCATTGATCGGCGAACAAGAGATAAGGAAAATCCACCCCCGCTGCGAGACCCAACCCGTGGAAACCCCAAACCCGGGCGTTCACATCGAGCAACTTGTATTCACCGTCGCGAGGATCCTGTTTGAACTCAACTTCCACGATTCCATAGAAATTGATAGCGCGCAGGAATCGCTCGGATAACTCTTCAAGTTCAGGAAGGTCAACGGTTTCCACATACGTCGCAGCACGACCAAATTCGCGCGGATGCTGGCGCATACGTCTGGCCAACATCACGGAATGAGCGCGGCCATCACGGAAAAAAGCACAGTAAGACAGCTGGCGAAGACCATCCCCAGGAATGATCTGCTGAATGAGAATCTCACGCGGATCGATATCGCGACAAGCACGCAGATAGAGCTCACGGAGTTGCTCGGATGTTTCCGCGCGCCAAGCTTTCGCACCGGTGGCGTAAAAGAAATTTTCCTTCACAGCCGGTTTAACTGCGAGCGGCAGATGAGCATCCAGGGCACAAAGGTCATCGACACTCTTAGGGTTCCAAGTGCGCGGTACGGGAATCCCCAACTTCTCGGCAAGTTGGTAGGTATTGGTCTTGTCCCAAGCCCAACGAACGGTTTCCCATGGAGGGGTTGTGACGCGGAAAAACTCAGCCAGGCGATCGCGATGGATAGAGAAAGCGGCGACATTTTCGTCGCGAGTCGGAAAGAGAACCCAATCCTTCAACCCAAGACGCTGACCCACTTTAAGAACGGAATCCACAGTTGCTTGTTGATCTTTGAGATCAGGCACTCGCTCGACGCGGGTCACGTACTTGGAAAACTTGGAAATCGAATAAAGATCGTCGATCACGACAACGGGAATGCCGCGCCGCCCCAGACTGCGAGCAATCGCGAGTCCTGGGTGATCGCCGCCGACAACAACCGCACCGATCTGTTGTTTTCTGGTCATTGCGCTGTCTCAGATGCCGCGTAGAAACGGCCAAGGTTCGAGGTTGGTGTCACCGACCAACCAACCTGTGTTTAGAGATTTCAGAAGTTAACGCGATCGAGGAAAATTCCGTGCCAGCGACAAAGTAGAGCAGCGGGCCGAACGTCCGGGCGGCTGCGGCGCCAATAAAATGCAGCCCTGGCAGGGAACTGCGGAAGCCAGAATCAAGCACGGGATATCCATCGAAAACCTGCACCTGCCTGACGATATCCTGCGAGAGGAATCTGTATCGCGAAATATCGACGGAATATCCAGTGCCAAGTATGACGTGGTCGACGACGGAAACACTGCCATCATTCAGTTTTAACTGCACTTGTGAACCTGACGAATGGGCCGCGGCAACGAATCGGCTGGTCTTGATGTTCACATCCTCAAGACGAGTTGGCAGCCAACTGGAGCCCGCGGAACGGACTGCTCGCGTCCGAATTTTGTCGCGCCATCCAAGCGGGATGCGCCGTACCAAATTCGGTGCAGCCACAAGCCGGCTGATTCCCGCCGGACCGATGTCGTGTTTGGAATACAGCAGGGAGGAAACGGGACCCAGGTGATGCATCCACGGATGCTGGCCAATCCAGCGAAGAGCCGCAATCCTCGCGATGACCTCAACTTCAGCGCCGACTTCATGCAGCAGAGCGGCCGACTCTAGCGAGCTCTGACCTGCGCCGATGACCGCCACCTTTTGACCCGCAAACGCACTAACGTTGAACCCGGAATAACAGTGGGTGACCTGACTAGAGGGCAGCGAGCGAAATACTTCCGGAACTTTCTGAAATGGACCGATGCCGGCCGCGACTACGACCCGCTTGCAAAAGAAGGAGATTTCATCATTCAGCAGAATTCGGAAACCATTGCCAGAAATTTCAATAGCCGCAACTCCCCTTTCATCCAAATTCGAAATCAGTTGCCGTTGAAACCACTGGCCATAGTCAACAAAGGTTTCCCGTGGTACCGGAGCGGCGGGCGCAATTCCATTCGCCGACTCGAAAACGTCGAGCCTGTGAGAAGCAGAAGGATCCGAAATATTCGAAGCAACCCTGGGAGAGCGCAGGAGCATTCCTGCGGGCATCTTGTCGGCCCAAAATTCCATTGGCTTTCCGAAGATGCGGACATCCACGCCAGCAGCTTTCAGATGTGCAGCCGCCGATAATCCGTAAGGGCCCGCCCCGATCACCGCGACCTCGGCATCGGGAACTCTTGATGGCCCATCAGACCATGTGGGCCGGACCGGGGCTAGCAATTGCGCAGCGGAGCTCATCCTCTTGCTCTAAACCTCCCAGTCACGGGAAAATCGATCTGGACTACCATCGAAGACTGTTGGTTTAGACGATGCCCGAGCATCTGAAATCCTGCGAAGAGAATGACAATCGGAAGGTGGCGAAGTAAATCGGATTGCGACCATTCGAGCGAATTGGCTCTTCCCAAATCCGAGGGACAGGAAGTCTATGGGTGCTATGGGTCGATACCTCTTTGACCATCGTAGAAATCCTCAGCAAAGCCAGCAAGTTACGTTCGTACCAAAAATCGCCCAAGCCCGATGGAACGAGAGTCCTATACCAGAAGAGTGCGCGGCCCCGGTATGTTTGGTAACGTTCGTGAAAAGGTGTGCAGTTCGGCGATGCCGGAGGCAGCAAGATTTGATTCTTGCTCCGCATCCCGCAGTCGAAGAGTTATTCCCCGCTTATGCACTGGCCACAGGGGCGCGCGAGGTGGTCAAGGAGACACAGGTCAACAGTCTGCCGCTTCAATTAAGGCGAGATGGTTCTGTTAGCATTTCCGGCGGCCAATCGCCACCCCTAAAGGTTCCCGGATGCTGATCGCGTCGTGGTAGATCGCACGCCGAACCCACACGTCGCGTTCGGAGCAGTAATCCACCGCTGCCTTGGAGCAAGGTTGGCAACCATGCAAAAGGATCGCCGGGCAAGTTTGGAACTAATTTTGCACAGCCCGCGCAGATTTGCACAGGGACACAACGAGAATTGAATTGACGACGCAAACGAGAACGCCTACCTTTCACGCCAGATTGAAGCCGGAAGCATAAACACTTTACGACTCAGTTTAAAGGGGGCGCAAGAAGCTTATGGGCTGATGCGCCCTTATTTTTTTGGCGGCGCGAAATTATTGAGCGATGATCTGCAATCACTTATTTATTTACCTTGAGCGCCGCCCATCCGAATCAGGTGGTGCGATGGACAATCCCTTCGAAATTTTCAAGAAAGAAAAGGACGGAACCCTAGCCTGGATTGCGGTAGTAGGTCAATTGCACACAGCAGCGGCTCTTGTCGCGGAGCTTTTTGAAAAATGCCCCGGCGAATATCGTGTCTTTGACAAGCGTACGGGGGAGATGATTTCATCTGACGAACCGCTGCAAACTGGACGCGGAACCTTACATTAGATTGTGTTGCCTGTTGCATGCTCTGAATGCATGCCATCCCTCGCTAAGATTTGGGTTGCGGTCGAGAAAGTCGAGAAAGATGACGAAGTCGTGTCATCAGTGCGGTCAAATGGGCGCCGTCTTCCTCGCTTATAGCGATAAATTTTAAGCCCAGGCGTTCGGGCCGCACATGTCGCACAGTCGCATCGGTTCGGATTTGTCCCTCCGGAGCGAGAAGATTGAGATGAACCTTTTCTCCCACTGCCATACACTCCAGCTCGCCGATTGCAAGACAAAGACCTCCCGCACTTACGTCGAGCACGCGAGAAAGGCCGTCGTGCCTCTTGCAATTCCAAAATGCCCATAGGTCTGACAGCCCGGCAACCCGAGAGGTAAACCTCCGAGAAGGACTCTGACCTGAGGGCATTGCGTCACCCTGCAATTCTTGACCTGTAGCAGGACATGCACGAAGAAGCAAAGCGGGGACGTTGCACTTTACATACTCCTCGACCCATTAATAGTCAATTAATTTTTTGGAGATGCCGCCTGGAGGTTTCTTAGGTGTGCATGATGTCAGTCCGTTCGCGTTTGGGTGGGGGCGCAAATACACCGTGTGACGAGCAATCCGCGAACTAAACAGTAGCGTTGTACGGAAATCGAACACTGAGCAGTCTTTGCCGAGCGGTCTTTAAGAGAATGCCGAGGCGCTTCGTTTCTGGGGGTGTTGGGCGTTGTAGGAGTGAAGCGCCTCGGTCCTCCTAGCTCAGGTTGTTTGAATCGGGAGTATTGACGGGCTTGAGCCGAGAAGAGCTTTTCAGAAGCACATCACCTTCCAAAGCAATTTGGTCCAGCTTTCTTCGTATCGTCTTCAAATAAAAGCAGATGGTCAGAGAAGATTTGTGGGAAGGATTTCGTCGTGGCAGAATTCCTGCAAATAATGTGAAGAGAATTTCCACCGCGAACCCTACTGCTGACTGGGCATAAACTATCGAGCAGTCCAGAAACTCTCTTGCGCTTGCCACGCTAGTGTACGGAGTGATCGTCGAAATCTTTGGTTTCTGGTGTCCCTCACGGCGCCGGAAGAGTGGCTTGCGGTACGTGATCACCTTCCCGCCTTTCATGTGTCCCGGTCGTGATCTCAATTCTTCCCCACACAAGGAAGATTATGGGTCAGGAGCGCGGGGACGTACTTGGGATCGCTTTAGCTTCCGAGACCCCCGGCGCCATGCCACAAAATCTAAGTCATTGAAAACACAGGCCTTCACCTAGTTCGTTTTGTAATTTCATTTCTGGCATCAGTGGCGCCGCAGCGTCCATCGCCGCTGCAGGATCGGCCCCACTGTGGATCAGAAACCCACGTCCGCGTCACGAGGTGCCAGGCACCTAGCTGATGCCTATAGCCTGTAAGTACTACTGCGTTATATTATAATAGTTCGATACACCCAGCGTCGTCACCCGGGAGCGCACCCTTAAGCTGCAGAACTAGTTTAAGCATCTTAAGCCGAACCCTCCAGTCCGGACGTTTGAACGTAGCCGTTGTGTGTCCGCGATATTTGATATTCACCGTTTTTGTCGCATCAAGCCGGGCCGCTAAATGCTTTGTCAATCAGCCATTACAAGACTTAGAATTGACTTTACGCAAAGGCGAGAGTAACGGTCGCCCAATTTTCTGGGTCATCGCCCAGCTTCCTTGAGTTGTGTCCCCCTTCTGGAATAAGCGCGCTGCGGCCTGCCCCAAGAGAAAATCCGGATTTCTTCTGATTTAGACGAGGAGGTATCCCACGAATCGAACCGCTAGATACCGTGCGATAACGGCCTATGATTACCCGAGGCAACAATCATGACCGCCCCCGCATCGTGGAGTCGGAAACGGTACCCCGCGGGAGGCGTTCGCCGCTTTTGCAGGTCTAACTAGAAACGAGGCCATGACCAAGTTAGCGGGGTGCCCTACAAGTGATTCTAGCCGATCAAGTTGCAAATTCCGGCGGGAAAGTGTGGGAGTCTATTAAGTGGGAGTCTACTAAGATGAGGAGATTATGGTTCGTTCTGCTGCTCTTCCTCTGCCCGAGCTTACAAGGCGCCGGGAGCAGCGCCGTCAGTGCTTCCGACAAACAAACGTCAAAAGATCAAGAGATTGGGCGTGCGTTCGTGAAACACGTAGTCCTGCTTCTTGCTCTATTGTTTCCGATGCGCGTTTTAGGGCAAACGTGGTCTACGCTGCCGGTGGATTACCTCATCAACATGAATACCAGTTCTCCCGGAACGCCGCTGACTTCCGCCATTGTTGCGGCCGGGACGACGACTTCAAACGTTACGTTTAGTTCTATTGGGATCGACAGTGGATTTACAGTCGGAGCTAATCCAGGACTTTGTTCCAACCTTGGCCCTATCCAGATAAACGGCGGCGGGGCGCTGCTGCCGGTCCAGTCACAAAATTTCAATAACATCGCTATAAATGATGCTAACAGTTTCAGTAACGTAACGCTTAATATATCTGGGGCCGCATCAGGCTCACATGTTATGTCTGCTGCTATTTGCATCTATCTCGGACCCCCGCAAGGATTAAGTGGTAGCGATTGGGACCGCTATGGCCTGTGGGCTGGCGGCTCTAACGGCGAATATGCTATGTTGCAGTTCTCACAAAACACTGGCTGCGGCGCACCAGTGCCGTCTGGTTTTATTTGTTCCCGCATGGAGGGCAAACCTACCGTCCACTCCGGTCAGTTCGTCCTGTCTCCCCAACACGCTTATTGGTTTACTTTCTATTGGAACGACTCTACAGGAACAGTTAACGGCGCCCCCGCCGGGACGATGTATGAACACGTTTACATGCCTGACGGTACGCCGATCCCATGCGCCTTAGTTGGTGGTGGCGGCTGTACAACACTCGCAGCAAACGGAAATGTGGCCGCCGACATCATTCCAAACCAGACCGCGACTCTCACGGCTGGTCTTACAGGAGGCGGTCTAATCCAGATCACCATAGGCAACCATGAGGCCGGAACCAACTCCGGCACAACTTCTTTTAACATGAACGCGATGTTCAACTATACGACCGCTGCTTTCCCTCTATTCTGGTCGCAGACTGACCCGTGGGCAACTCCTACAGCCGTTCTTGCGCCTGGTCGCGGAATCTCGTGGTCGCAGGCGGGTGTCGTAGGAGGCATCCCAAATCGCACGCATATCTGCACCACACTTACGTCTAGCGCCACGTCGGCACAAATTAACTCGGCCATTGCGAGTTGTTCCAGCAGCGGTGGTGGAGTTGTTTCGCTGGGCGCCGGGACCTACAGCAGTGCAACGAACGGCTTCGCCTTCAACGGAGCATCGAACGTAACGGTACGCGGCGCAGGCGCTAACCAAACCTTCTTTGCACCAACCGGTCTCGGCCCCGGGATCGGGATAAATTCGGCGGACAATAATTCGGGGGCCAACCCGCAGAACCTTACGGCTTGGAGCGTTCCCGCCTTCCCTTCCGGAACATACCCTCAAGGCACGAATCAAATCACGCTCGCCACGGTGGTGAATCTAAAGGTCGGTCATCCCATCATCCTGGACGAGCTCGATCCCACGACGGACAACGGCGGGATTATTGTTTCGCAAGCCACCACGGCGCAGACCGCCATTCTTCCCGGTCTGGCAGGCCCGTACAGCACTCAAGGAAGTAGCCAGTCGATGCGTGGCGCTTGCGCGGGCACTGCAACGTGCCGGTCGCAGCAACAGATTGTCACCGTCACCAGTTGCAACGGCGTTACGACAGTTGGCTCGGCGTGCTCGGGCAGCAACGTGGTCGTTGGCATCTCGCCAGGCCTAGAGATGCCCAATTGGACCTCAGCTCAATCCCCCCAGGCATGGTGGGCAGCATCGCCAGCCTTAAACGATGGCATCGAGGATTTGTCGTTGGACCTGGCAGGCTGCTCTGGCTGCAGTGGCATTGATCTCTTCAATGCGCAGAACTCTTGGGTAAAGGGCGTGCGCTCGATGAACAGTAGCGGTGAGGGACAGCTGCGGATCGACTATGGGAATCACATCAGCATCGTGAACAACTACATGGCCATGTCCGCCGGCGGGACCGGCTCTTATGGTGCGGAAGCGTTCTCGGCCTCAGATTGCCTCATCGAAAACAACATCATGCATGGC
>Ga0307479_10007095_pt1 | contig 10321 bp, 12 predicted proteins | sample atmos_gasesECM4C_FD_203743 | JGI IMG/M metagenome (GOLD analysis project Ga0307479, IMG submission 203743) | Hardwood forest soil microbial communities from Morgan-Monroe State Forest, Indiana, United States - atmos_gasesECM4C_515 | ecosystem: Environmental > Terrestrial > Soil > Temperate...
TGTAGTGAGCGACGCCACGGAATTGTGCGAGTGTATACTGCAGACACGCGGGCGAAGCTGGTTATAGTCGTCGAGTCGACGGATCCTTTCCGTTCGCAGCTGTCTCGGCGTGAAATCTGCTGCCTTTGACCGAAATCGGCCGCAGGCGGTCATCCACGTCGCCCGCCAAAATATCCGCTAAGCGGACAGTGCGATCTCTCCACGAACCAAGAGAATCGTGTAGGACTCGCACGCCGACTTTCTTGACTACCTGATCCCTAGCCTACGAATGTCGCTGTCGACTGCATTCAGAAGTCCAGTGGGATTGGTGAAACACGCGAAATGACCGCCTTCGATGGCCGTGTTCCCTTCGGTGCACGTACCTGATTCACAAACCGGCCGTCCTACTCCCCTGCTCATAGACGGCAGCGATTGCGCGAACCAACCCTTGATCGCGCCGCGCCAGGTATGGCCTGCTGCTACCGCCCCTCGCGATCGCAGGCTATGGGTCCGTAACGCTAGCCCGAACGGCGATGTTGGACTACATTCTCCGTGTGAGCCATATCGACCGAGGGACCTGGTTGCTAGATCACCGGGCTCCGCGGCCGGAGGGATGATATGCCAAGGAAACTCGTGTCAAAGAAGCAGTTGTCGGGGAGCTCCACAAGATCGAAGATGCCGAAGGATCGCGTATTACGGTTCAGTACTCGCTCCGAGAGCCAGACCCCGACGGATGTAACTGGTCAGATAGCGTGATTGTCGGAGTGGGTCAGAAGGCCAGCTCGGAGTACCTTACTCCTCAGGTACAGAGAATCGTCGCGGCGGCCCGTCGAGAATACAACGTTACCGACTGATCTTTGTCGGTGCCGGCATGATCGCGAGAACCGTTCCCGAGAATCTGCACCGCGATGCAGGGCTTCGCGAGCTGCTGCTGTCGTACTTTCTCGAGACTCTTACGGGACCCGAGCTTGCCGTATGGCTGAAAGAGATCGGACAAGATTCACGCGGAACTGTTGAGGAGCGTAAGGCGAGAATAAGGGCCAACACCAAATATCTGTTGATGCCCGAAGCCGAGTTTCCCCCGCAGACAGAGAGCTACTTAGCGGCCTATTCCGCGGGTCATATGCAAGACTTATGCGAACGCTTGGGGGTCTCCACAACCGGAAACAAGGATGCGCTCTACCGCAGAATCATGCGCGAAGTTCACTATCGCGAGGGATGGCTATCACGTATGGACGCCCTCCCGGACAAAGATCTTTCCGCGGCCGATGTAGTGTCGTTCCTGGGTTGGATGCCACTGACCACCCGAGGTAAGTACGAAAAGGATTATTACCCGGCCATCTATGATGAGCTGCAAGAGGTTTTCGGGTCAGTATACGAACAGTTGCCGATTGCGCACGGCAGCATCCTGAAGATCGATTTCCACGTGGGTGATCCCCGGGGACACGGTGTGGGCGTCGAGGTGAAAATGCCCGCGAGCAATGCCGACGTGCAGCGAGCGCTTGGTCAGCTGGATCAATATCAGACGCGTTACCAAGAGAATCTTATTCTCTTCGTCCTACAAGACCTCCTCAAACCAGAAGCGCAGCATTTCTTTCAAGAGGAGCTCAAGCGCAAGCACATCCGGGCAGCGTTCCGATAACAACCGCTGCCTAACCAGATTCTGGGCGAAGGACGTTCAGCGGCAATCGCTTAGTGACCACTGCCCGCGGACGGCAGGGTTGCCAAGGGGAAGGCCCTTCGCTCGTTTTCCGGTCGACTGATGTTAGTGCTACCGAAAGTCTGCCGGTGCTCAGGGAGCGACGCTACGGCAGCCAAGATTCACAGCCGCTTCCTTCTTCACTGCGGACTATCATGAATAATATCTGGCGAAGAATCCGGATGGGTGCTGCGGGATTGGGGAGAAGAACTACAACACCGGCGGGCGTATCGGTTACGAGGACCCGCTGCAGGCCCCGGCGGTTCACTAGAATGTTTTCCCCGGCTTCGATCGCCACGATTGAAACGTCGGTGTTGGCCGGCTATTCCGCGCTTGACTGAAATTTGATGGACAAACCAAGGAAAACCGTTGTTCCATCGCTATGCAGTCGCGCGACTTGGGGAAGTTTCAACAGCGATTGCCGGTGCCACAACGTGCTCCGGACCTAGTGTTGCTTCCTGGGGAGTCGTATATCGCTCCAGGATAAGCGATGCGATGGGTTGACGTACATCGTCCAATCGGTTTAGGCGGTATCGCTGCTCGACCTTGCGGATGTTGGAAGCTAGAGAATGATCCTGGAAAACGTCCGCTACCCATCGCGAGAAATCTGCGCGCCGAGCGTGATCGCCGGCCGAACTGGCCGGGCAACCCGGTAGAAACGCCGCGAACTGTTTCAACGATCTGGCGGAAGAGCCAATCGAGCTGCCTCCCTCCGTGAATACGAATGCTTGTTCAGGGACGACCTCAAAGTCGAAATACTTTTCCCGATGTCGAACATGGGCCGTCAGGCGCGGGAGCAGCTTGAATCGCCGAGGTTGACCGCCGGCTTGCCTCGTCAGAAGTAAAGCCTCGTCCGTGGGCAACTTATCGAGATCGGTCAGACCTTCTCGTGCAATGTTCGTGTTCTTGGCAATTGCGAGCAGTGTTTCGAACTCGTGAACACTGGTGAGTCGCTTCGCCACTACACGGTCGATTGCGCTGCGAATTTCTGGCGCCAAGTCGGAGGGGCGATATGTGACAATGGTATAGGCATTTAGCTCTAGGTCCAGGAGTGGCGTGCCAGTCTCTTCATGAAGGAAGTAATGAGCTTCATCCACGACGATCCGATGCGGCAAGCCCGTCGTGCGACGGATGGAGGCCAACATCGGCAGCAGGGCTTTCATGTACGCGACTTTTTCCTGCAGATGCACGCATGACAGATCCACCACAACGCTTAAGTCAAAATGCTGGATAGCGTGAGCCACCTCAGGCATATCAGGGGGCCGGTCGTCGTCAGCCCCTAAGACAAGAACACCAGGCAGCGCCTCAAGCCCACCGTAGTCGCCTTCCGGATCGATCACGCAAAGGGTGTAGCCTTGGATAATCAATTGCTCGCAAATGAGACCGGTGGCCCAGGACTTCCCTGATTGGGATTCTCCGACGATCAGCGCGTTCACCCCACTGACAGCATCCGTAACCGGTTGACCGTCGTGGGTTGTGCCGAGCGTAAGCGGGTGACGCCCGGGCCGGCCAGCAGGTAATCGGGATTGCGTTATCGCCCAACGAATGTAAGCGGCTACGGCGCTCGGGCCATCGCCCTTCACCACCTGATCTGCCTCGGCTTGCAGCGTCGGGCTGCCCCAGCTGACGGCAGCGGCCAACTCGCATTCGGCTAGGAGGGCGTGGTCATTTTCTGCGTCGCCTATCGAGATTGCGTTGTGCGGCGAAAGCCGAAGAATGCGCAGGGCGTCCCGGAGGCCGGTACCCTTGCTGATCGCTTGCTCGAGCACCATGAGGCGGCCGCGGTTGAAGAGGATGACGAGCGGCAGCTGCAACTCTCGGATGGCGGCAAGGATTGCAGGCGCCGCGCTAGCGTCTGCCTCGACAATGCATTGACCAGATCTGAAGGCGACTCCCCGCCGCTGCAGTTCGTTGAAAAAGCTTAGCGGCGGAAGACGACCGAGGATGCGCGTCTGACCGTTGGGAAACGCGAGGACGGCACCATTCTCGGCGACTATCGCATCGACGAAACTGAGATCTCCGCAGAGACTCCGCAGGTCCGAGAGGATTCGACCAGTTGCGATAATGACAACGATTCCGCGGGCGCGTGCTTCGGCGAGGGCGGGTTTGATTCCGGGCGCTAGCACACCGTCTTGTGCAATTGTCCCGTCGTAATCGAGTGCGAGTACACCGAATTTCATAGAGGCCCGCCAGCCGCGCTTCCATGATCAAACTAGCGCTCGAGGTGTCAGCATCTCTTGGGCGAATGGTCGATTTCTTGTTAATCCGGGCGTTATCACGCATGTGCCCATACGGGCATCGCCCTGGGCATTGCCGCGGTCCGGCGCTAGACGCGATCGCTCCCTCCTTCAAGTATTCAGTGGTCCCGTCAAGCGATCTCCGCCGCGATCGCCCACGATGTGAAGACGAAACGCAGCCCAATTCATGAACTGTGATTTGGGCTGCAGTCGGGGTGGATGGTGCACTAGACGAAATGGAATTTAGGAGGCGGCGTGATGAAGATCGTAGTGATTGGTGGCACCGGACTCATCGGATCCCAGCTCGTGGCGGCGCTTCGCGAGCGCGGCCAGGAGGTGGTGGCTGCATCCCCTAATTCTGGCGTCAACACGCTGACGGGCGAAGGGCTGGCGGAAGCGCTGGCGCGGGCTCAGGTCGTCGTTGACCTCGGGAACTCACCCTCGTTCGAAGACAAGGCCGTCATGGAGTTCTTTGAGACCTCGAGTCGCAATCTGCTTGCCGCCGAGGCCGCAGCGGGCGTGTGCCATCACCTGGCACTCTCGATTGTCGGGGTGGACCGGATGCCGGACAGCGGCTACATGCGCGCAAAGATGGCCCAGGAACGCCTTATCAAGGCTTCCGGAATTCCATACACGATTCTGCGCTCCACGCAGTTCTTCGAATTCATGGGCCGCACCGCGGATTCTTTCAGTGACGGAAGGGTCGTTCGTGTGCCGCCGGCCCTGATAGAGCCGATCTTTTCGCGTGATGTCGTCACCGCCCTCGCTGACCTCGTGGTCGGTCCACCGGTGAATGGCTTGCTTGAGGTAGCTGGTCCCGAGAAATTTCGATTGGACGAGCTTGTCGGCCGCGTTCTGCGTAACAGCAAAGACGCGCGCGAGGTGACGACGGATGTTCACGCGCGCTATTTCGGCACCGAACTGAATGATCAGTCACTGGTGCCCGCCGGCACCGCCTGGCGAATTGGCGCGATGCGATTCGAAACTTGGCTCACCCAACCCACCCCGCGGGCGTGATTCGGGGGGCTGCCCGTAGCTAAATCACGGCAGGACGCAGGACACGCCGCCATGAACGCGACAGAGAAAGACGAGCCAACATCCGATCCGCCGGCGATCAAGCCGAAGAAGGGGGACTCCGCAGGGAGTCGAATCCTGGCCGGCGTTCTACTGCCCGATACGCCTCTCATTGCGAGCGCTATCAGGTATGCGCGCGAGAACTCTGAGAGCTACCTGTTTAATCACGTAATGAGGTCGTGGCTCTTCGCCGTCAGCCTCGCGCAGCTGCACAAGGCCACGTATGACGGTGAAGTCATGGCGGTGGCGACCCTGCTCCACGACATCGGGTTGGCGGAAGCGTTTAACGGACCGCTGCGATTCGAAGTGGAAGGGGCGAATGCCGCACGGAAGTTCGCACAAAGCGCCGGACTCGACGATCGTCGCTGCCAGCTGATTTGGGACACCGTCGCCCTTAACTCCACGCCTTCTATTGCCCTGTACAAGGAGGCGGAGGTGTCGCTGAGTACGGCGGGCATTGCCCTGGACTGGGGCGGCTGGGGGTACGACTCACTGCCTCCGGCGCGGATCACAGAAATCGTCGCAACCTATCCGCGCCTGGAGATGAAGAAACGATTCGCGCACGCCGTCTGCCGCATCGTCGAGACGCGGCCTGCCTCGACTTACGACAATTTCGCAGGCGATTTTGGCGAACGCCTCGTCCCGGGTTACAAGCGACCATCGATCGTGGACTTTCTGACCGGCTCTCCGTTCAGCGAGTGAGCTGATGAACCCCTACCGCAGCTCACCCGTCAGCGAGGGGCGAAGACTAGGCCCCGAATCCGCAGCCTTGGCGGCGTGGTACACCACGCATCCTGCCGTACGGCGCTTGTGGGCAGTCAGAAACTCGTACCAGCTGAGAATCCTCGTCACGCTCGAGGCCACTCACGACGACAGCGATGCCTATCCCGCGTGGCTTGCGAACTGCTATGCATGGGCACGCGAGCTCCAATTGTGTACGGATTCTCCAGTTCGATTGGAGCTGCTCGATGGGTTCGATGGGGCAGCGATCGACGCTGAGAGCGTGATTGTTACCACCCTAAGTTGGCGGGATCCTACCTCTACCTGACAAACCACGGTGTAGCCATGCATAGCCTCAAATATTCTGCCGCAATGATGTTCGTTGCTTTGAATCCGTTAACCGCATCGTTCGCCGACGCAGAACCCGAGCCGGTGGTGACTCCGCTCATGTCGAAGGATCTTCCTGATGTGCCCGGCAAGGAGATGGTGATGATCGCCGTCGACTATCCCCCCGGAGTCGTGGAACACATCCATCGTCACGACGCGTACGCCTTCGTTTACGTGCTGGAGGGGTCGATCGTCGAGCAAGTCAGGGGCGGCAAGGAGGTCACGCTCACGCCTGGGCAGACCTTCTACGAAGGCCCAGGCGATGTGCACACGGTCGGGCGCAACGTCAGTACGACGAAGCCGGCGAGGTTCATCGTGGTCTTGCTGAAGAAGAAGGGGGTCCCCGCGGTATTGCCGGCCGAGTAGTTCGCAATGTCCCTGTGAAGCCGACCAGCTACGCGACGACGCGACGGGCGGAGCCATTCAGGCGGTTCAGACTTTTAGAGACGCATTCGAGCGAGAATCGAGGTTCGTGTGATGGCTTCGACCAGCCGCTCAGTGAGCAAGCGCGGCAGGCTGCTCGCGTGGTTCGATAGGCGCTTCCCAATCCAGGAACTCCTGGACAGGGAGTTGACCGGCTACTACGCGCCGAAGAATCTCAGCTTTTGGTACTACTTCGGTGCGCTCGCTCTGCTTTTGCTGGTCATGCAGTTCGTGACCGGCATCTTCCTGGCGACGTTTTACAAGCCTGGCGAAGCGACGGCCTTCGATTCCGTCGAGTACATCGTGCGGGAGGTGCCCTGGGGTTGGTTCATCCGCTACGCCCATTCGACAGGCGCATCCTTTTTCTTCATCGTCGTATATCTTCACATGTTCAGGGCGCTCCTTTACGGCTCGTACAAAGCGCCGCGCGAGTTATTGTGGACTATCGGAATGTTCATTTATCTCGGGTTGATGGCTGAAGCGTTCATGGGTTATGTACTGCCTTGGGGAAACATGTCGTTCTGGGGTGCGCAGGTGATCGTAAACCTATTCGGCACCATACCTGGCGTCGGCCCGGAGTTGGTCCAATGGATTCGGGGGGACTACGGAGTCTCGGATGCTGCGCTGAATCGGTTCTTTGCCCTGCATGCCATCGCCGTCCCGCTTGGCTTGCTGCTCCTCGTGGTGCTACACATCGTGGCCCTGCATCATGTCGGCTCAAACAACCCAGACGGCATCGAAATTAAGGAGAAAGTCGATGCCCAGGGCAGACCGCTCGATGGGATTCCATTTCACCCATACTACACCGTCAAGGACGTCCTCAGCGTGGGGGTGTTTCTAGTGGTGTTCGCATTCGTGCTGTTCTTTGCACCGACGTTCGGTGGCATATTTCTGGAGCCCGCCAACTTCGAGCCGGCCAACCCGGTGTCGACCCCCGAGCATATCGCTCCCGTGTGGTATTTGACCCCATACTACGCAATCCTTCGCGCAATCCCCGACCAGCGCCTGGGCGCACTGCTGATGTTATTGGCAGTGGTGTCGTTTCTGTTCCTGCCGTGGCTTGATCGCTCGCCTGTCAGATCGATCCGTTACAAGGGATGGCTATCACGCGTTGCCCTGACAGTATTCGCACTCTCGTTCGTTGCGCTAGGCTATCTGGGACTGCAGCCGGCTGAAGGCAAATACGTCGTGCTGGCTCGTCTCTTCACTGCATTCTACTTCGCGTTCTTCTGGCTCATGCCCTTCTACTCGAAGATCGAGGTCGTGAAGGCCGTGCCTGAGCGTGTAATTCGAAAGTCCGCTCAGACGGCGGGGAATTGAGAGGATGCCTTGACCATCAAACACATTTCATCATTTCGCCGAGTGCAACTGGGATGCGCGCATGGGCGCACCGAGTTTCGTTGAGGAGCCACCCGGGGATAGCATTTTCCGCGATCCCAAGTAGCGGGCGGCCGCCCATCGATATGCGCGCAACGGCGCGCGCATCGCAGGCCTCCCGACAGATTGAGCGGAGCGTCCCCGCAGTCTCGACGCACTTGCGGGCCTGGAGTGTTACCGGATGCCGACGGACGCGAGTGGCGGGCGATTCATTGACACAGTTTTGCTCGTGCGCGGTCCCAGGCGGCCGGACTCCCTCAGACGAGTCCGCGAAACAGGCTGATTCGAAGCGACGACGCCGCGTTAGCGGTAGGCGCGAAGGCGGTCGCTCGGCGCAGGGAGATCCGGGAGCGTCGATGGCAGTTGATGTCCGATGGTCTGGCAGTTCAATCCCGCGGGTTTGCGCGTGCGCGTCGCCATGCTGCGGGACTTTCCCCCACAACTCTGCTGAACAGCCTTGTGAAATGCGGCTGGTCCGCGAAGCCGCACTCGGCGGCGATCTCACTCAGCGGCTTGTCGGTCGACAGCATGAGGCCCTGTGCCCGCTCCATTCGGCGGCGAATGATGTACTCGTGAGGGGACTCACCGACACTCTTCCGGAATGCAACGTTGAAGTGGGATTCGCAGAGACGAGCAACCGCGGCGAGATCCTTATTACGGATCGTGGTATCCAGGTTCGAGTCGACCTGCGCCAGAACGCGCCGTATCTGCCACGGCGCAAGGCCTTGGGACACGGTCGGGGGCGCAGGCGCCGCCGGTTGTTCCACAGTCTCCAGCAGCGCTTCGGCGCGCTGAAGGCACTCTGAGGCTTTGCCCCGTTCACCGCGCAGGGTCTCGTTAAGCGCGCTGAAGATCTCGGCGACGGCACAGCGCAGCTGCTGCAGGGATATTGCACTTCCCGCATCGCCGATCAGCAGATCGATTTCCGGCACGAGGGTAGGAGGGCTCGTCTCACTCGATGAGATGTGGCCGTGCTGGTCCATATGACTCACCTCTTCGCCATGCACGTTCTAACCAGCGCTCGCGGGTTGCGCTTAGTCTCGGCACCGTCGGCACCTCTTGGCGTGTGCCCGCCGAAGATCGTCCTGCAAGACGCTGCTACCAGCGACGGGCGAAACGAGCGGACTTCCCCTGAATCGGCAGTACCGAAACTGGTGCGCTCGGTGGAGCCCATTTTCGTACCTCCTCTCAGAGCGCCCATCGGCCTCAATCTTCGGTCCGATCTGCCGATCGACCACGCTGCGAACAGTTCGTGGACGTCCTGAAGTGTACCCACCCAGAGTCTCTCCGCTATCACATGATTCCATGACTCGCGAAAACGTGGCTGGCAGTCGCGTTACCGCGGCTCGTATCGCGCCGATCTGCGGCAGTTGACAGTCCGAGCCATAAAACCGGGAGCGGTCAACTTTCTGACTAAGCCGGTAGCCCCGCACGCGCCTAGGTTGACGAGGGCGGTCTGTCGTGGCCACGAGAGAGTGCTCACGAGCGGCGAGGGACGCAGGCGCTTGGCGCGCCCGTGCTCGCAGCCCGACCGGGGAATCGAGGATCTCGTGGAGATCTCATAGGTCGCCGGTCGAGCCGGTCGACGGGACTCAGTCGCGGTCAAAAAAGCGGCTCACCTCGCTGAGGCCATCTGTCCCGATGTTCAGGAGAGTGCGCGTCATCTGGCGCACCCTCATGAGCTCGCTCATCAAGTCCATGTTGTGGGTGACTCACCAAAACGGAGCCGACTCCGTAGGACTCCAAAGCGGAGGGCGAGCTGCGCTCATTTCATGCTTCGCTCGGAGACCGCAAGACTCGCCAATACGCAGGCGCGCGACTGTTACCATCGTTCCAAGGGTTTTTCCACCATGGTTTTGTATTACGCCATCTTTGACACTTGACCGTCTGGGGATCGCTAAATACCCGTTCACGGCAGATATACTCAGGCCTATGAAGATTGCAGAGCACCCCTGTGTCATTGCGATAGCAGATGACGACCAGAGGGTCCTCGAGTCACTGGGCAATCTGTTGGAGTCCGCGGGCTATTCAGTGCGTCTCTTCAACTCCGCAGAAGCGTTCCTGCAAGCCGATGCGGTGAGCGAAATCGATGCCCTTATTTCCGACATCCGAATGCCCGGCGTGAATGGAATCGAGCTACAACAGCGCATGAGTGTGGAGCGCCCGCAGTTGCCGGTCATTCTCATCACCGCGCACACTGACGTCGACCTGTCTGGGATCCCGCAGCCGAACAATCGAGGTTTCTTTCATAAGCCGGTCGATGCGACAGAGTTGCTCAAAGCAATCGGAGCGGCGTTGAAAGGCATGGCTTGAAACGAGCGAGATCGAACCGCGATATGCGCGTCTGTCCTTCGGTCGCCTCGAGAGGCGGATCCGGGATCGCGCCGGAGTCTATACGGCGGTGGAGGGAATCTCGAGTCTTGCA
>Ga0307479_10007097_pt1 | contig 10318 bp, 10 predicted proteins | sample atmos_gasesECM4C_FD_203743 | JGI IMG/M metagenome (GOLD analysis project Ga0307479, IMG submission 203743) | Hardwood forest soil microbial communities from Morgan-Monroe State Forest, Indiana, United States - atmos_gasesECM4C_515 | ecosystem: Environmental > Terrestrial > Soil > Temperate...
CGATCGCCTACCGCCGCAAGCTCCTCAAGGCGGATGCCAAGCGGCTGCGTGCGGCGCTGGATCTCATGGACGAAAAGAGCGCGGCGTGGCGCACCACGCTGCCTCCCGGGCACGCCGCCGGCATTGCGTCGGCTTGATAAGTAATCCAGAGCTTGCTACGCGGTCCCAGATCCTTGGAAAAATCCAGTTCAAATCGTTGACCTTTGTGGAATGGCTTCCGGCTCTCAATGATGAACTCTTCATTCCGCAGCAGCCCACCTGGTTCATCTTGATTTATCGAGGGACGAGGGATGTTCTTGACGTAGTACGTATCTGGGCCTGATGTCAAGGTCGCGAGAAGCGAGCGAAGGTGCCGATGCGGCTGCGGACCCGAGCCGGGCCGACGCCGACAGCCGGCGGTGTCACGCCGCACTGCAGTGGCTGGCTTCCGGGCGGGAGGGCATTCGCATTCGGCCAGACGCGAGCGCCCGGTCACCACTGGACGGTCTGGGACTGGCCGGCACTGCCGAGGACCAGGAGGTTCCCGTGCAGGCCGCCGCCGGCCACCTGGCCATGAACCGATGTCGGGGCGATGGCGGCGGGAACCGCCGTCGCGCAGTACCCGGCGAGCCACGCGAGCTGCCGAACATCGCCCTGCACCACGATATCGATCTGGACACTGCCGGCCTGAGTCGGCGTGGCCTGCCCGGTAAACGGGACTGCGGTTCCCTCCGACAGCGCCCCCGTGTCCGCATCGTGGTGGATGTCGTGCACCAGGCCCTGGACGCGCGCGTTCGCGAAGTTGCCCCGGCCGTCCTGCATCGCCGCCACCAAGCCGGCGACGAAGGGATTCTGGCCCGACAACGCCGCCGCCATGGCGCTCGCGTTCGGCAACTGCGTGGCCGCCGGCGTCGGCGCGCTGGCCGCCTGGCCTGGCGGCAACGCTTGCCGGCACCCTGGCTGCGGCGGGCCCCAGGCCCGGCAGTACGCGGCGTAGAGGTCAGCGCCGAGGGGCGCCGCGCCGCTCACGCACTGGCAGAAGCCGTCGCCGTCGGACGGCGCGGCGCACTCCGCCTGCAGGCACGCGCCCGAGCTGCAATCCTGCTGACAGGCAAGCCCCTGTGCCAGGACACCTCCAGCGCCTGCTGTGAAGAGCATGCCGGCGACGAACCATGGACGCAACGTCATCGTGGTCATTCTTCCACCTCTCCTGTCGCGTCCTGGCGATCTGGCGCCGATCCGCGGTCGCCGTTCGCCGCCGCCGCGCCGCGGTCGCCCTCGACCGAGATCAGACGCAGGTGTCCGGTGAAGACGAAGTTCTCGTCAAGAGTTGACCAGGCAACGATCCCATGCCCGGAGTCGTTCAATTCAAAATTGTATCCGGCGGCCGAGAGGTTGTTGCTGCCGACTGGTTGCGGCCGTGAATAGCTATGGGCGATGAGCATCGGTGGTGATAGCCGGCGTGACGCCGGGAAGAATTCGGCCAGGTAGAAATCGTCGCTGCCATCCCCATTGACTAGCGCCCACGACAATACGAAGTCGTTCCCGTGACGACGGACCTTTACCTGTGAAAACCCAACGCCCCCAGGCGGTGGCGGCGGCAGTGCGATGGCGTCCGAGGCGGGCATGCCCTGGCGATCGAAGAGTCGCAAGGTTAGCCCCTGTGTCCCTGGGGTCAGGCGTGTTCCCCAGACCAGTATGAACTGCCCGCTTGGCGCAACCTCGAGGGCAAAAGCGCCATAAAAGACGCTCGGGACCCCAAGCGTGGAAAAGGGGGCGAGCGGCCTGCCGTCCGGCTTGAAGACCTCCACGCCGTAGGCGCATGAGGAAAAATCCTCCGCGCAACGCTGTGAGGCGACGACAAAGGTCCCATCGCCATTGACCGCCAGGTCGTCGATGAACACCCAGCCCGGCCGCGGCCCCAGGTCCGCCGGCATGCCAGCGGGCTTCCCGGCTGCGCTGTAGGCTTGCACGCTCGCTTGGCTGATGGCGTCGCCGGTGACCGGGTTGGTGCCCGCGTCGAAATAGAAGCTCGGCAGGAAATGCCAGGTGGGCGCGTGCCCGTAGCGATCGTAGAGCCCATAGAAGTCGATGGCGGAGTTCGGAAACGCGAAAGCCGCCGTCAACATCCGGCCGCCCTTGCCCAACATGGTGGCACGGCTGGTCTGGTTCGCGTGGTGCTGCCAGCTGACGAAATAGTGATCCCCAAGCGAGCCAATGCCGCCATTGTCCGCTGGCGGCGTGGCGGCCAGCTGCGGCAGGAAGGGAGCGCCCAGGGGCCGCCCCCAGGGCGAATAGGTCTGCACCGCGAATTGCGCGCGCGCGTCCTCCGGGTCGCCATCCGCTGCGGGAATGATGGTCGTGCCGCTCAAGGCAAAGCTGCCGTCCTCGAGCACCGCCAGGCTTACCGGGAAGAGCATCGGGAGAAAGGCATTGCCAATGTCTGGCCCAGCCACGATCTTGGCGTTTGCGGCGCGTGGCAGCCACGAACAAAGGGCCAAGGCGAGAGCGCAGCAGATGCGAGAAGGCGTCGGGTGCGAGTGCCGCGTCATGGATCGAGACTCCACTGCCGAAGACCGATGGCCGGCGCTTCTCGGGTTCAGAGCCCGCAAAGGCCGCTCAGCTGGCGCCGGGCCAGGAGGACGACGTCGTCACTGTAGAGGGGCGAGAGCAGCGGCAGCACGCCGCCGTTGGCGTAGGGCGAGGATACCCATTCGCTCGATAGAACGACGGCGGTGGCCGGCTGCACCCATTGGATGTTGAAGCAACCCTTCGGCAGGGTCACGGTGACACTCGTTTGGTAGCCGCTCGATTGGCCGTCGCCGCACGGCAGCTCGAAGTAGCTGTCGTTGATCGGCGGGCCGGATGGAAACTGGTTCGCTTGGCTCATGGGAACGCCATGGTGGAGGTAGAGCACCGCGGCGTCCACCAAGAGCTGCGGACCGTCGGACATCGTGGACCAATAGACGTTGGTCGCCTGCGCTGGCGTACAACCAACCTCGGCGGTCAGCAGCTCCCGTTGCCCCCACGCAGTCAGGCCGGCGCACCAGTTGCCGGTGGTGCAGGTCGTCTGGAGCATGGCGTCGAAGTTCAGCAATGGACCCTTCGGGTTCGACATCATCGCGACCTCGCCGGAGCACATCGTGGCCTCCTCGATCTTCAGGACGATGGCCATCCGGTCGAATCCGGCGGCTGCGGATGGCCACGTCCTCCTCAGCTGGATCAAGGTCGGCGTGGTGGGAAGCGTCGACGTGGCGGCCGGCCGCATGGTGCTCCTCGGGAATCCCGAGTGGGAGGTGTCGCCGGTCGGTGCGATTGCCTGGCTGGGTCCGGTCACTGACAAGCCGGGCAGGGATCTCAAGCCGGTCCTGATCGATCAGGGCGGCGCGCGCTCGCCAAACTTCGTGGCATGTTGCGACCTGCAGCTGGGGGCCGTCCGCTTCCTCGCGGACGGCTCTTTCCTCGTCGTCCCTGGGCTCGCAGTCCGGAGCCCACCTCTTCAACGCCACCGGACAGCTCATCCGCTCCTGGGATACGTCGGCAATCGGGCTCGACGCCGACATCGACTGCACCGGCGTCGGCGACCCCGTCGAGCAGCACAACCGATTGGGAATCTCCCCACCGGCCCGCTCGGCCTTTCTCAACCGGCACCGGGTGCTCGATGCCATCCTGCCGCTCGCGCAGGGACCCGGGCTGTTGATCCGATCGGTCTCGAACGGGAAGGTCCAGTGGGTGCTCAAGGTCCTGCGCCCCGAGGGCGGCATCGCGAGCTACGAGGTCCCCTTCACCGGTGCGCTTCCCTACGAGCGCCTGCGGGGAGACGCCCGCGGCAACCGCATCGTCCTGCTTGCCGCCCCTCACGACTTCGAGGTCAAGAAAGCCGAGCGTCCGTCAACGCATGTCTATGTCGCAGAGATCCCGGCGCCTGACGCGCACCAGGTGCCGCAGGAAGGGGGCCAGCGATGAGCCGCCGTTTGACAAGGCTTTTCCTGGGCGCGCTGCTCCTCATCACGGCGCTCGGTCTTGATTCGGCGCTGGCCGCTGCCGATGCCTCCGGTTGCAGCTTCACCGCCGGCGGCGGGGTTGGCCGGAGACTCGACGACAACACCGGCCAGCACCCGGGGTATCGCCCCTAAGTGCGAGGCGGCCACACCGGCCGCGCCCGACTAGCGATCGTTCGGCACACGCCACCGGCACCGCCGGGACAATTTCAATTCATGCCCATGACGTCCTTGCAGTCATACTGCTCATTGGGCGGAGTCTGCGCGTCTGGAAGGGTCAACACGGTCAGGTTTGGATTGGGATCAGGCACACCTTGTGGTGGAGCCGCGTAAGTCAAGGAGAAGACTGGTTGGCCGCCAGGAGCAGCTGAGACCTCAGCAGCTACGATGAACGTACTCGGCGACCCGGGTGGGGCCTGGCCCGCTGGAAAAACTCCTGCGGCGCCGGCAAACGGTCCAGCCAGTGCATCTGTTAGCCACTGGTCAACATGGACTTCCTGTGCCCCGCCTCCAACTGTAAAACGAGCGGGGGCAAAGTGGAAGTCCTGCTGCGAGCCGCTGGTGTCCACTGAATCGACCTGGAATAGCACATAGTATGCCGGCGCCGCGTTGAAATGTTCGGTCAGGTCGGCTGCGGTGGGGTCGACATAGTGATGGCAGACACCGATCTGCTTATAAGTAATGACCGCATCGTCACAGCCGCTCATCGGGATTACGAACACCAATCCGACGAGAAGAAGCCAGCCCGATCTGGGCGTCTGTCTGGTTGTGCCGGGTGGGGCTGCCGCTTCAAAACGAGATTTCGCTGAGGTGGTCATCGTCATCTCCTTTGCCGTGGTGGCGGAAGTCCTGCTGCAATGAAGAAGACAACGCCGCAGCTGTAGCTATCCCCTCATTTCGTCCCTGGAGAGCCGTAGGGAGCGAAACGACGAGCTTCGAGGTGCGACCGCCCGCTGGGTGAGCCCCGCTGCCTCGCGCGCCCCGCGGAGGTCCGGCTTCGGCAGCCAACCAGGCGCTGGCCGCGGGCCATGGGAGAGAGAGCCATCCACCCGGGTGTGGCCGCCTCGCCGCAAAACCGAGCCGCTCAGCCGAGGACGCTTCCTCGACCTCGTCGCGAGGGTGGCTCGCACCACGGCGTCGCAGCGCGCTCACCTCCCCCCAGCTGTTCTGTCCTGGCCCCGCCGCAGGTCAGCCTTCAGCACCACTCAACCTCATGGCCGAGCCCCGGAGGTGAAGCACCTTCCAACGAGAGCGCGGTCGGCGTCCTTCACCTTCTCCCTTGGCCTCCCGCCAAAGCTCTCCTAAACACCCTCTAGGCGCACACCGATGCCACCCGCCGAGGGTGCCGGCCTTTCCGCCCAGAGGCCGCTTCTCGCAGTCGAGAGCCGACAGCCTTGCCGTGAGTGGACGACACGGCGAACGCGATCGTCGCCGCCTGCTTCTCGAGCCCGCCCGCCGGCTATCCCGGTTCCTGCGCATCCGGACGATCCCGGGGCTTTCCTCGAGGCGCCAGCGCCCGCCGGCCGCATCGGGCAGGGCCAAGGGCGGTTGCCGCGGCTGCGCCCCGGCGCTGACCGGCAACTGATCGCCCTGTCGGACGACGAGACGAGCATGCGCACCCGGGTGGGAGTTCCCGCTTCGAGATCTGGCTGCCGCCGTGAGTGCCGCCGGGCTAAGAACAAGGACGAGAGTGATGAATTAAAGGTGCGCGCGGCCAATGATCATGGGACTTGTACTCCTCTGAGCTCTGCCGGGATCACTCATGGAATGTTGTGAAGTCCAGGATGTTTCGGTTCACTCCGGCAGGGCTTTGGTAGGAATGCGTTTGATCAAGCCATGTGTCGGTTACGGTGATCGTAAACGGTAGATTCGTGCCGCTCGACGCAAAGAACCAATAATGGGAGTCCAAGGACACGGCGTTGATCATTTTGATCGTGAGGTCAACGCCCTCCGCGCTGAAGAACCAAAAGTATCCTGAACCGTCGCCCAACTGGACAGCGCTGGCAGCCTTGGAACCTGAAAGCGGCGTGATCCAGTCGACGCTTACCGTGAAGCGACCCTGGAGGAGAGACAGCCTGGTGGATGGAGCCTCCACGAAGATGGGCCGCGAGTCCGTCAAGTGGCCATTGGTCATCACGACCAAGGTGTAGCTGCCTGGCGCCAGCGGGGCCACAAAGAGCTCTATGACGAGGAAGGGATCGGGCGGCGGGGGGGCCTTGCAGCCCGGGGGGCCTTGGCCGAGGGTTATGAGGATCATGTCTCCTTGTTGCGCAATAGCAGATCCGCATGAGTCTCCGGGCCTCGCGACCAAGATCCTGACCTCGTCGGCGCTTGTCGGCAGCGCTGGGCTGACTCCAAGAACTTGCTGGGCATCGCCCGATGCTGCCGCCAGGAGGAGGGCGAGGACGAAAGCAGCTCCTACCGGAAAATTACGTACCGTCATGCAGCACTTCCCCCTATACAGCCAAGTTTAGGCACCCTCACCGCAGCCATCGGCCACACCGCGCTCTTCCGCGATGGCGCTGATCTTCGCCGCCGGGGAGAGACTCTGGGGCGGCAGAAGGTGCGGCACAGATCACTACAGCGTCAGAGCAATGTCAGCCCTCGTGCCGACACAGCACTATTGGACCTCGATCTGGCCTGTCGCCCGAATGGACTCGTATTTCGCCGCCAGGACGGCGATACCTCGCTTGCGCGCGGCGGCTTTCCCCATTTCGTCGATCTCCACCACGCTAGGATCGTTGGTTTCATAGGAAACGCCGCACTTCGGTCCTGTCAGTGATATGACAGTTCCATCGGGGAGCCTGGCGGTCACGGCTGCAACGAAGGTCTCGTCGATGCCTACCGTGCTCGGGAGTTGGAGAATGAGCTCGTCCAGGAGCTTGACAGAGACGAACTCGAAGTACACCCTGCCGTCTAGCGTCGGACTAACGCTAAAGACCCGCTGCGGACGCCCCTGCACGACAGAAACCAGGTGGTCGACGATCGGTCGCTTGCCGCCCACCTCGATTTCATCACCGTATGGCATCTTGTCGCCGCCTGGTCGTCCAGCTTCTTCCGGCTCGGTTCGTACGCCCTCGTCCCGCAAGACGGTCGCGAGATTTCGCAACATCTTAGTCTTTTCTCTCAATCCTCCCAGCACAAAAAAATACGCCGCAGCGCGCGTCATGGTCCGGACCTTGCCGAGGTCGACCGGCGCATCGTACGCGGGGTCTTTCGGGTAGAGGACGATGCGGCCATCGATCGCGGCGAACCTGTAGCCGGGTGCCTGCCGAACGACCTCGTCGAGGAGATCTCGCAGGCTGGTGGCGGTGCCGGCGTTCAACGATACCTGCTCGTCGCCGGTGGCGGTCGAGACGAAGCACAATGGAATCCCGCTACGCTGCAAGAGGGGGACGATCGTGCCAGCCACCGTGCCCGCAACCTCGCCGGCCGGAGGATGTCTCGCCAAGACCCAGTCGATGGCAGGGCCATTCCATTCGCAGCCAGGTGGCTTCGCGCCTGAAGGGGCGGCGAGGCTGCCGGGCGGCAACGCCAAGGCCAGAAGCGCCAAGAGGAAAAGAGCGCCCAGACCTCGCTTGGCTGACGGCAATGCCGCGCACGCTGGCTGCCCCTTGATACCAGAACGAGCGCCCATAATCACGCTCCTCACGAGTCACCTCGCCGACACTCGGTAAACCGACACCGCCGCGAGCCGTCCGTGCCGCCCCGCCAACGGCGGGAGCCGGCGGCCAGCTGGCCGCCCGGGGACCGGTTGCGCCCGTCCGGGGATCGGGGCTCAGGTCACGCGGATGGATGGCTGGGCCAGCCGGGGGCGGGGGCCTGACAGCCTTGGTCGTGGCCATGCCGGTCGCGGCCCTCTGTGGGTCGGCGAAGTCTCGTCCGGGTTCTTCTTCAATAGCCTAGTTCCCTAAAGCGGCACGCGCGTGACAGAACCGGCGTGACAACCTGCAACCGCCTCCACCATCCGACTTGGCGACCGGACCACCGCGGCCGACTGCTGGATCTCGATCTGCAGTGCCAACTCCTGCGCGTCTCGAGTGAGCTCCCGGCAGGCTTCGGACGGCCGTCGCCTCCGCCGAGCGCTGGCGGCGCCGGCGACCGGCGTTGCCCTCCTGGTGGCCGGCAGCCACCCCCACCCGCCACCCGTCGCGGGCGCCCCTCGCGTCGGACCGCTCCCGCCGACGGAGATTGCCATGCCCCGCCAGCCTCGCGGGCCAGGCGACCCGCCTCCTCGACTCCGCCGACCGGCAGAGAGGCCGCGACCGACATGGCCCCGACCCAGGCTGTCAGGCCCCCCGCCCCGGCGCGCCCCCAGCACAACCATCCGCGAGAGCTGAGCCCGATCCCGGACGGGCGCAACCGGTCCCGGGCGGCAAGCGGCCGCCGCCGCCGATCCATCGGGCGCGGGGCAGTCCGGGAGTAGATCCTCGGCGAGGGCGGCCTCTCCCGCCGGCGTCGTAGACGGCGGAGGCTCGACGTCACCAAGCTCGCCGGCGCGCCAGCAGATCAGGTCCTTGTCCGTCTCGTACGGGCCGCGCCGAAGCTCGCCCCAGCGAGGTTCGCCTCCCCAGTACAACGTCGTCGTAATCGACTACGCAACGGGCAGGGTGAAGAGCTATCACAACCCGGCTGGCACTCTCGCCAGCGTCGACGACACGAGAGCGTTCTAAAATTCCCCGCCCTGCCCTCTCGCGCGTCGCTACCAGCCATTCCGTGGCGCGGTGATCCTCACCAGCGTCGGCATCTCCACCTCGATCCGTTGCTGTTTCAACGGGCCGAATCGCCGTTCGAGCGTGTAGACGAACCGCGTGACGAACGTCTTGTTGACGTCAGGCGAGAACGTCCACGTCTCGATGTTGGCGACCGCGGCTACCGCCAAGGCGCGGTCACCGGCAAGGACCCGCGTGGCCACCACCTTCCCTTCCTTCACGGTCACCTCGACTTCGACCTCGCCCTCGATCCCGGCGAGCCGTGCCGAGTATGGATAGATGGGGAAGTCCGCACTCCGGAAGGTCAGCTCGCGCTCCGCCAAGTCCGCGGGAGAGGAAGGCGGGCTCCAGGGCGTCGCCGCCGGCACTCGCGCCGCGGCTACGACCCGGCTGACGAGCAGCTGCGTTCGATAGTGGTTCTGGTGCCCATAGCGGGTGCCACGCATGCGGTCGCCTGCCGACCATTTATCGGGCAGCTTGGGAGTGTCTGGCTCGAGCGGGGGCGGACCGAAGAGCGTGCCCGAGAAGGTTACATAGGCTCGGTCATCTTTCTCGAGTATCTTGTCCAGCACTGTCGTATCGGCGTCTTTCGCAAATTCGATCCATGTCAAGGGCTGCACATCCTCATCGCACCGCAGCTGCTGCGGGTCGTAAAGAATCGCGGCCTCGTAGCCAACACGGTACACTCCGGAGACCACGATCGTCCGCTCCTGGCCGCGATCGACGCTGGCGAGCGCGATGCACAGCGAGGTTGGCGCCTGTAGATCTGACGGCACTTGCGGCGCCACTCCTGCACCGGCTGGGAGCACCGCATTGCCCAGCAGGCTGGCGGCAAGCGCGAGATAACGGGTCATTTGGGCCAATTAAGGTCCATCCTGTCCCCAGGGCGCTGCGGGGTGACATTGTAGATCCCGGCCGGATCAGCCAGGATCCGTCGGATCGCCGCCGCCACCTCGGCCGGTGTGTGATTGACCGCGCCCAGCTGACACCCCTTGCAATCACCAAATGGCGCGGTCTGCTGGTTGCGTGCGTACACCCTGTCGGTCGCCTGGTTTGCTGCGAACTCATCGTCGTAGCCAGTAGGGTTCTTGGAAATATCATATGTCGACTTGTTTATATCCCACGATGCCGCCCACTTTTCCCAATGCAAGACGTGGACTCCCTCGTGCGCCACCAGCGCCTCGAGATCTACCCCCTTCGTACCCGGCGTGATCCGGACCTTTACCTTTTTCACCATTGCCGTAGCTTGCTCGTTCGCTTCAATGTGGCCCTTCGTATCTCCAGCCCCCTTTGGCGGCTTTTCGAAACTCACCGTGACGCCATTGTCCTGGCCCGGCTCGCCGTATGCCGCCGCCGCCGCCTTCGTCGCCGGATCCTTCAGGCTCTCCTGCCTTGCTTTCTCGAACTCGTGGCACGCGGCCGTGTCGCTGCACAGGTATTTGCCGGTCGGATCCGTGAAGCGCAACGGATTGCCGGCCGCGTACGAGTAGCGGTTCCATGTCTGCGGCGCGGCCGCGGAGCCGGCGTGGGGATCGGCGCTCAGGAACCGGCCAAAGATCGGCCGGTAGTAGCGCGCGTGCATGTAGGCGGCGTCGTCCTGCGTCGAGGTATTGTCACCCGCCGCGG
>Ga0307479_10007098_pt1 | contig 10318 bp, 3 predicted proteins | sample atmos_gasesECM4C_FD_203743 | JGI IMG/M metagenome (GOLD analysis project Ga0307479, IMG submission 203743) | Hardwood forest soil microbial communities from Morgan-Monroe State Forest, Indiana, United States - atmos_gasesECM4C_515 | ecosystem: Environmental > Terrestrial > Soil > Temperate...
GGCGGCCCGCAGTGCCGCCGGATTCCACGGTGGCAACCCCCAGTCCTGACCCCTGAGATTCCAAGCGTCGGGCGGCGCGCCGACGCTCATGCCTGGGGCAAACAACCCGCGATCTTGCCAGACCTCAGCGCCGCCACCATCGACTCCCACCGCGAGGTCCTGATAGAGCCCGATGCCCATGTGCAGCGACCGCGCCGTGGACCGGACGCGATCGAGCTGCTGCTCCACCAGCCACTGCAGATACTCGTGGTATTCGATCCGCTCGAAGTTTTCATGCTCGAACCTCGCCATGGCTTCGGGCGCCGGATCGCGCCACTCCGCCGGCCATTGCTGCCAGGAGTGCAGGCCCTTTGCCTCGAGCTCCTCGGAGAGCGCCGAGAAGATCGCGAAGCGCCTGAGCGCGGCTCCGCGCTCCCCCTGGAATCCACGAAACGCCTGCGCGCGCGGATCGCCGGGATCAACAAGATGCCGCTCCCGGAAATACCGGTAGAGCTCTTGCAAGACCTGCGTCTTCGCGGCCGCGACCTCGGCATAGCGCACCCGATCGCCGGCGCGCAGAGTCTGGAGCCGGCGCTGGAAATCGTCGCTGCCTACCCGGGCGCGCACGGCCGCGTCGTCGCGAAATTCCCCGACGGCTTCCACGTCGATGTAGAGCGGATTGTGGAAGAGGCGGCTGCTCGGCGAGTACGGACTCGCATGGCCCGGACGCGGCGGAAACAGCGCGTGCAGCGGATTGACGCCGACGAACGCCCCGCCAAGCCGGGCGACGCCGCGAACGAGCTGCAGCAGATCGGTGAAATCGCCGATGCCCCAATTGCGCCGCGAGCGGATGCCGTAGAGCTGCACGGCCATGCCCCAGCAGCGTCCGTCGCCTTCGAGGAAAGCCGGGCGGAAGGCCCGCCGCGGCACGACGATGAGCGACATCTCCTCGACGCGCGTGTCCTCCCCCTCGGATATTTCCAGCTCGAGGCGGTGATAGCCGATCGGCAATCGACCGGGCGGCTCGACCGTGCCATTGGACCCGTCGGCAATCTCTCCTTCCGAGACCCTGCCGCTCTCCTCGATCACGCGCCACTTCGGCGGCGCGGATGAGGTCTCGGATGAGAGAGCGTCCTCGATCGGGATGGTCGACTGGTCCTCTCGAATCACGAGGACCGGCGGCAACAGGCGCTCTCGCCCCGCCCGGCCGAGGCGAGCGAGCGATGCCCGCGTCGCCGCCTCGTCATCAGCGGGGAAGCCGAGCGCGCCCGCGATGGTGCCGAGCGTCTCGGGAGGCGGGACGCGGCGCTTGCCCTCCGCGTCCCAGTAGGATGTCGCGATGCCCAGCGCGCCCGCGAGCTCCTCGAGCGTGCCCGCCGGGCTCACGGACCGCGGCTCGGAGGCGCCAGGCTCCATGCGACGCTCCAGGGTGGAAGATCGCTAACGGTCTGGTCCATGGCGAGGCCTGCGGGCTCCCGCCAGATCGCGCGCCCGCGGACCGCCCAGTCGAGCTCCCCGATCGGGCGCTCCGACAGATTGGCGACGACCGAGAGCTCAGCGCCGTCATCGAGGCGCCACGTCACGCGAAACGCCCGCCCGTCCCTCACCTCATCGCGGGCCGCTTCGCCCGTGCAATTGCCGACCCGCGGCACGATCTCCCGCGCTCTGGTCGCCAGCAGAGACCGCGCGCGCTCCAGCCAGCGACGCGCCGTGTCGCGGTCCAGCTCGCGCCAATCGAGCCGCGACCTCTCGTAGGTCGCCGGCGAGTTCGGATCGGGGATCCGGTCGCGGGTCGCCGGATCCTGAAACTCGGGAAACCGCGCGAACTCGCGGCGCCGTCCGTCGCGCACGGCCGCCGCGAGATCGCCGCGGAAATCGCAGAAGAACTGGAACGGGGTCCGCGTGCCCCATTCCTCGCCCATGAATAACATGGGGATGTGCGGCGACAGCAGCAATACGGCGGTGGCCGCCGTCACCGCCTCCTCCGAAACGAGAGAGGCGAGGCGCTCGCCGAAGGCGCGGTTGCCGATCTGATCGTGGTTCTGCAGGAAATCCACGAAGGCGATGGTCGGCAGCGCGGCGCTCGGCTCACCGCGCGGCGCGTCGTCCCGGTGCCGGGATCTTTCGCCCTGATAGGCGAAACCCTCGGCGAGCGCGCGCGCCAGCTTGGCGGCGGGATCGTCGACGTAATCGGCATAGTAGCCGTGCGCTTCGCCCGTCAGGAGCACGTGCGCGGCATGATGCATGTCGTCATTCCACTGGGCATCATATCCGGGGGCCCGCGCGCGCCGGTCCTGCCGGAGCCGGCTGCTCGCGTTGGCGTCGTTCTCGAGCACGAGGTGCACGTGCCGGTCTGGCTCGAGGCGCGCGCGCACGGTCTCGCCAAGCTCGGTCAGGATGTCGGGGCGCCGGTCGTCGGCGATCGCATGCACGGCGTCCAGCCGAAGCCCGTCGAAGCGATACTCCTCGAGCCAGTAGAGCGCGTTGTGAACAAAAAAATCCCGCACCGGCCGGCTCTCCGGCCCGTCGAAATTGATCCCGGCGCCCCAGGGCGTGTGGTGACGCTCCGTGAAGAAGTGGGGGGCGTAGAGGTGCAGGTAATTCCCGCTCGGACCGAAATGATTGTAGACCACGTCGAGGAACACCATGAGCTCGCGCTCGTGGGCTTCGTCGATGAGCCGCTTGAGATCGTCCGGCGCGCCATAGGAGCGGTGCGGCGCGAACTGAAGGACGCCGTCGTAGCCCCAATTCCGCTCGCCCTCGAACTCCGCGATGGGCATCAGCTCGAGCGCGGTCACGCCGAGCGCGGCGAGATGGTCGAGCTTGCGCCGCGCGCCCTCGAAGCTGCCTTCCGGCGTGAAGCAGCCCGTATGCGCCTCATAGAGCACCGTCTCCCGCCACGGTCGCCCGCGCCATTCCGGACGCTTCCAGCGGTAGGACCGCGGCGCCACGACCACGCTGGGCCCATGGACATCGCGCGCCTGCGCGCGCGAGGCGGGGTCGGGAACCGCCATGCCGTTTGCCAATCCGAACCGGTAGAGAGTTCCCGGCGCCGCCTCGGCAGCCGTGTGTTCGAACCATCCGCCGGCACCGCGGCCCATTTCTATTGCGGCGCCCGGCTCGCCCAAGAGGAGCCGAACCCGCTCCTGCGCGGGCGCCCAGAGCCGGAACCGCACGCCCCCTTCCGGCAGCACGGCCGCTCCGAACGGCATCTCATGCGCGAAACGGTCCTGCATCACGAACCCGAGTTCGGTTGAGGGTGCGAATTCTCGAACTGGCAGACGACCACGGATCGCCCCTCGATCCGACGCCCCTCCCCGCCCGGCACGGGCGGCGGTGCGGGACCTTCGGTGACAGCCGTGTCGAGCAGAGAGACCCAGACACCCGATCTCGGCAGCGTCGGGAGCACAAAGGTGATCGGGTCGGCTTGAGCATTGAAGATGAGCAAAATGATCTCGCCCGGGATGGTGCCGCCGTTGCCGCTCTCGAGCTCCCGCGGCTCGCTGTTGAGCATGAGCCCCAGCACCCGTTGCGCCGGATCTTGCCACTGTTCGATTGTCTTCTCGCGGCTGTCGGGCCCGAGCCAAGTGATGTCCTTGACACCGTCCTTGCTCATGCGGGCGTGCAGGAAGAACGGCCAGCGCAAAATCGCGTGCCGGCGGCGGAGCTCGAGCAGCTCCTGCACGAACGCCACGTCGTCCCGATCGGGATCGTCGATGGCGGTCCAGTCGATCCAGCTTACCGGGTTATCCTGGCAGTAGGCGTTGTTGTTGCCGCCCTGCGAGCGGCCGAGCTCGTCGCCGCCCAGCAGCATCGGCGTGCCCTGCGACAGCAGCGGGGTCGCGAGCAGATTGCGGTGCTGGCGGCGCCGGATCGCCCGGATCGCGGCGTCGTCGGCGGGTCCCTCGACCCCGTAATTGGCGCTGTAATTGGCGTCGTGCCCGTCGCGGTTCTCCTCGAGATTGGCCTCGTTGTGCTTGTGCTCGTAGGAGACGAGGTCGCGCAGCGTGAAGCCGTCATGCGCGGCCACGAAGTTGACGCTGGCCCAGGGACGGCGATATTGCCGGTCGAAGAGATCGGCGGAGCCGGAGAGGCGCGCCGCCAGCTCCTGCAGGACGCCGGCATCGCCGCGCCAGAACCGGCGCACCGTGTCCCGGTAGCGATCGTTCCATTCGGCCCAGCCGGGACCGAAATTGCCGAGCTGGTAACCCCCGGGGCCGACGTCCCACGGCTCCGCGATCAGCTTGACGCGGGCGAGCAGCGGATCCTGGCGCACCGCCGCCAGAAAGGGGCTCGCGGGATCGAAGCCGGACGCGGTCCGGGCGAGCGTGGTGGCGAGATCGAAACGAAAACCGTCGACATGCATCACCTCCACCCAATAGCGGAGACTGTCCATCACCATCTGAAGCACGCGAGGATGCTGCAGGTTGAGGCTGTTGCCGGTGCCGGTGTCGTCGATGTAATGGCGCGGGTTGTCGGGCTGCAGCCGGTAATAGGACGCGTTGTCGATGCCGCGGAAACACAGGGTGGGGCCGAGCTGATTTCCCTCGCCGGTATGGTTGTAAACCACGTCCAGAATCACCTCGATGCCGGCGTCGTGGAGCCGGCGCACCAGGACCTGGAACTCGGAGATCAGTCCGCTCGCGAGGTAACGCTGCTGCGGTGCGAAGAATCCGATCGAGTTGTAGCCCCAATAATTCATCAGGCCGTGCTCCACCAGCCGGCGATCATCGATGAAGGCGTGCACGGGCAGCAGCTCGACCGCGGTGATGCCGAGCGCGCGGAGGTACTCGATGATCTCCGGACTGCTCATGCCCGCGGCGGTGCCGCGCAGCTGGTGGGGCACGGCCGGGTGGGCCATCGTGAAGCCGCGCAAGTTCATCTCGTAGATCACCGTCTCGTCCCAGGGACGGCGCGGATGACGGTCGTCGCCCCAGCTGAACTCGGTCTCGACGACACGGCATTTCGGCATGCCGCGGGCGTTGTCCCGGCGGTCGAAGGAGAGATCGGCGCGTGGCGAGCCGGTGCGATAGCCGAAATGCGCATCGTTCCATTTGAGCGAGCCGTAGAGGGCGCGAGCGTAGGGATCGAGTACCAGCTTGTTCGAGTTGAACCGGTGCCCGCGTTCGGGCTGGTAGGGTCCGTGGACGCGATAGCCATAAAGCAGGCCGGGGCGGGCATCCGGCAGATAGCCGTGCCAGACCTCGTCCGTGCACTCCGGCAGCGTTACGCGGGCGATCTCGCGCGCGCCGCTGCGGTCGAAGAGACAGAGCTCCACCTTCTCGGCGTGCGCCGAGAACAGCGCGAAGTTGACGCCGGCGCCGTCCCAGGTCGCGCCCAGCGGCGCCGAACGGCCGGGCCAGACTCGACTGCGGGGTGCGGGTAGCGCGCGCACCGGCTCAGCCTGGTTCCGGCGTCAGCATCAGCGTGCCGAGCGGCGGCAGCGTCAGGTCCAACGAATATGGCTTGCCGTGCCAGGCAAGGCGCTCGGCCAGGACGCCGCCGCGATTGCCGATATTGCTGCCGCCATAGAGCTGAGAATCCGTGTTGAGGATCTCCTTCCAGAGGCCGGTCGTGGGTACGCCGATCCGATAGCCCGTCCGCGGCTGCGGGGTGAAATTGCAAACGACCAGCACCGGCGGATCGGTCGGCCGCCCGTGGCGCAAGAAGGCGAGGACGCTGTTCTCCGCGTCGCTGGCGACCAGCCATTCGAAGCCCTCCGGCTCGCAATCCCGAAAGTGCAGAGCCGGCCGCTCGCGATAGAGCCGATTGAGGTCGCGGACCAGCGCCTGGAGACCCGAATGCGCGGGATCGTTCAGCAGGTGCCAATCGAGGCTCCGGTCGTGGTTCCATTCGCGCTCCTGCGCGAATTCGCCGCCCATGAACAGCAACTTCTTGCCGGGATGCCCGAACATGAAGCCGAAATAGGCGCGCAAATTCGCGAAGCGCTGCCATCGGTCGCCGGGCATCCGGCCGATGAGGGAGCCTTTGCCGTGCACGACCTCGTCGTGGCTGAGCGGCAGGATGAAATTCTCGCTGAAGGCGTAGAGCAGCCCGAAGGTGAGCTCGTTGTGATGCCAGCGCCGGTGGATGGGATCCTTGCTCATGTAGCTGAGCGTGTCGTGCATCCACCCCATGTTCCATTTGAAGCCGAAACCGAGCCCGCCGACGTAGGTCGGGCGCGAGACCGCGGGCCAGGCCGTCGATTCCTCGGCGATCGTGGTGACCCCCGGCTGCTCGCGAAACGCGATCTCGTTCATGCGCTTCAAGAAGGCGATCGCATCCAGATTCTCGTTGCCGCCGTGGGCGTTCGGAATCCACTCGCCGGCCTTGCGGCTGTAGTCCAGGTAGAGCATCGAGGCCACGGCATCGACGCGCAAACCGTCGATGTGGAAGCGCTCGAGCCAGAACAACGCATTGCCGAGGAGATAGTTCGTCACCTCCCGCCGGCCATAGTTGAAGATCAACGTGTTCCAGTCGGGATGAAATCCTTGCCGGGGATCGGCGTGCTCATAGAGATGCGTGCCGTCGAAATAGCCGAGCCCGTGCGGATCGGTCGGAAAATGCCCGGGCACCCAGTCGATGAAGACGCCGAGACCCGCGGCATGGCAACGGTCGATGAGATAGGCGAAATCCTCCGGCCGTCCGAACCGGCTGGTCGGCGCGAAGAGGCCGATCGGCTGATAGCCCCAGGACCCCTCGAACGGATATTCGCTCACCGGCAGGAACTCGAGATGGGTGAAGCCCATCTCGACGGCGTAGGGAACCAAACTGTCCGCAAGCTCGCGATAGCTCAGCTGATGGCGACTGTCCTCACCCTTGCGGCGCCATGAGCCCAGATGCACCTCGTAGATCGAGATCGGCGCGTGACGCTCGTTGAGCGCGGGGCGGCTCGCGAGCCAACGATCGTCCTGCCAGGGAAAGGCTCGCGCGGCGTGCACGACCGACGCGGTGCGCGGCGGCCGCTCGGCATAGAACGCATAGGGGTCCGCCTTGAGCGGCAGCAGGTCGTCGCTCGGACCTTTGATCTCGAATTTATAAAGCGTGTCGGGTCCGACGCCGGGCACGAACAGCTCCCAGACCCCGCATTCATGCCGGAACCGCATCGGCAGGCGGCGGCCGTCCCAGTCACAGAAATCGCCGACCACGCTGACCCGGCGCGCGTTCGGCGCCCAAACCGCCCAGGCCGTGCCGGCGACGCCCGACGCCTCGGCCGGATGCGCGCCCAGCCGCTCGTAGGTCCTGAGATGGGTTCCCTCCGCCAGCAGATGCACGTCGAGGTCGCCGAGGATCGGCGGGAAGCTGTAGACGTCGTCGAATTCGCGCGGTTCGCTCGGCGTCATCGCCCGCAGCCGATAGGGAAACCGCTCCCGCCGCCCGGCGAGCGCGGTCGCCCAGAAGCCGGCGGGGTGGATGCGCTCGAGCTCGCTCACCGCGCCATCGGCATGCAGGAGCTCGAGCCGCGTGGCAGCCGGGTAGAACACGCGGACCGTCACGCAGTCTCCGGGCCCATCCAAATGCATGCCGAGGAAGCCGAAGGGGTCGCGGCAATCGCCGGCAACGACCGCCTCGACCTCAGCGGCTCGATTTCCGATCGCCGGATGCCCGCGCTGTTGCAAGCGGGATTGGCCCTCGCGCTGCGCGTCGCCGCTGCTCTCGAGCTTGATCGCGCCGCCGTTCGATCGTGAAGATCTGCCTCGGGTCATTTTTGCTTCGCCGTGCTGCTATCCAGGATGGCCGTGATTCCCTTGATCGGAATGGCGATCCAATCGGGACGGTTCGCGGCCTCGTAGGCGAGCTCGTAGCAGGCCTTCTCGAGCGTGAAGATCTGGAGCAGCCGCGCCGCCTCGCGCTCGTCCGAGGGATAGCTGGGTATTTCCGTGTTGAGCTCGCGATAGCCCGCCATGAACGCGTCGAATGTCTCGTCACGCCAGGCGAGGGCTTGCTGGACCGTCGCCTCGGCGACCGTGCTGGTGGTGGCGGCGATGTGGCGCACGGCCGACCAGGCGGCATAGTCGAATGAGCGCAGCATCCCCGCGATGTCGCGCAGCGGCGAGTGCTTGGCGCGACGCTGGTCCAGCGTCTTGGCCGGCTCGCCTTCGAAATCGATGATGTACCAGTCCCTCTGCGCGACCAGCACCTGGCCCAAATGATAATCGCCGTGGATGCGCGTCTTCATCGCATTGATCGGCCCCCGCGCGAGTGCGTCGATCACGCTCAAGCACTCCTCCTGACGGTCAAGCAGCGCGCTCGCCGCGTCGCGATCGGCTTCGGGCAAGGCGGGCAACTGCCGCTTCAGGGTGGCGAAGGAGGTCTCCGCCTGCCGGCGCGCCGCGGCGCGCCAGCCCGCCATATCCTCGGCGACGATGGGTTCCGGGGCAAAATCCGGATCGTCGGTCGGCACGGCCAGCGCGCGATGCAGCTCCGCGGTGCGATGACCCAGCATCACCGCGAGTTCCCGCTGATAGGCGTGCGGCAGGGTTGAATCCGTCGGCGGCTCCGCGGGAGCCACCGCGACCTGCTGCTCCTCGAGCCGGCGCACCACATAATCCGACATGTAGGTCCAGCCGTCTCCCTGGTTGCGCACGAAGCCCGACACCACGGCAAGCGCCGTGGGCACGCCCTGCGCATCCACGTGCTCGATCGTGCCGTAAAGCGGCGGCGTGTTGTTGAATCCGACCAGGGAGAGGAAGCGCGCCATCTCGATCTCGGGATGCACGCCGCGCGTGATCCGGCGATAGAGCTTCGCGATCAATTGATCGCCGATCTGGATCGAGGAATTGCTCTGCTCGACCTTGAGCCGGCGTACCTCCACCGGGCTCGGCAATTGCAGCTCGGCCATGCGCGGCGTCGGCCGGCAGACGATCGCGTCGGAATTCGCCTTGATCTCGAGATTCTGCCGGATCGCGTCGACCAGGGTCACCGGGAAAGTCTCCGTGGCGCTGGCGTCGTAGAGCGCGCTCAGCACGCGGCCGCGGCGCACGCGGGCAATCGTGAACGGCAGGAGCGGCCAGCCCGGCGTCTCCGTCTCGCTGTCCGCCGAGACCGCCAGCGGCAGGAAATACCGCTGATCGCCGCCGCGCGAGAGCGAGACGTCGACGGCCGAAAACAAATAAGAGATACCGTCCACTTTCAGCGGCACGCCGAAGGAAAGGTGCGTCCCCGTGATCTTCGCGTCCTTCGCGCCGAACCAGCGCTGCTTGGCGAGGAACGCCGGCAGCGCATCGGTTTCCAGCTGCTCTCGGGCGGGTCTGGTGAGCAACTCCTCGAGCCCGGTGCGAACGACGAGCGTGAGGAGGTCGGGCAGCGGCTCCGGCAACGGCTCATGCCAGCTCGGCAGGTTCGTCTGCTCGGCCAGGATGAACCAGTAGAAGCCGTAGCCCGGGAGCGTCAGGAGGTAGTTCAGATCTCCGACCGGCGGGAACAGGCTGCGGCCGCCGAGCTCGACGGGGACACGGCCCTTGTAGCGCGAAAGGTCGAGCTCAACGGCCTGGGGCGAGTGCGCGAGATTGAACACGCACAGGATCGAGGTGCCCTCATGCTCGCGCAGGTAGGCGAGGATTTTCCGATTGCCGGGATAAAGGAACTGCAGCGTGCCGCGGCCGAAGGCGCGTTGGGTCTGGCGGATCGTGATGGTTTTCTTGGTCCAGCTCAGCAAGCTCGAGGAGTTGCGAGCCTGCGCCTCCACGTTCACGGCCTCGTAGCCGTAGATCGGATCCATGATCGGCGGGAGATAGAGGCTCTCGGGCGCCGCGCGCGAGAACCCGGCATTCCGGTCCGGAGACCATTGCATCGGCGTGCGCACGCCGTTGCGGTCGCCGAGATAAATGTTGTCGCCCATGCCGATCTCGTCGCCGTAGTAGAGCACCGGCGTGCCCGGCAACGAGAGCAGCAGCCCGTACATCAGCTCGATCTTGCGCCGGTCGTTCTCCATCAGCGGCGCCAGGCGCCGGCGGATTCCCAGATTGAGCCGCGCCCTGCGATCGGCGGCGTAGAAGGTCCAGAGATAATCGCGCTCGCGGTCGGTCACCATCTCGAGCGTGAGCTCGTCGTGATTGCGCAGGAAGATCGCCCACTGGCAGCCATCGGGAATCGGCGGCGTCTGGCGCATGATGTCGGTGATGGGATGGCGGTCCTCTTGGGCGATCGCCATGTACATGCGCGGCATCAGCGGAAAGTGGAAGGCCATGTGGCACTCGTCGCCGGCGCCGAAATAGGACAGCACGTCCTCCGGCCACTGATTGGCCTCCGCGAGCATCATCCGGTCGGGAAAACGCGCGTCGACCTCGGCGCGGATCTTCTTCAGCACGTCATGCGTCTCCGGCAGGTTCTCGTTGCT
>Ga0307479_10007099_pt1 | contig 10318 bp, 8 predicted proteins | sample atmos_gasesECM4C_FD_203743 | JGI IMG/M metagenome (GOLD analysis project Ga0307479, IMG submission 203743) | Hardwood forest soil microbial communities from Morgan-Monroe State Forest, Indiana, United States - atmos_gasesECM4C_515 | ecosystem: Environmental > Terrestrial > Soil > Temperate...
CGAACTATATATTGGATGTATAGGTCGCGGCTGGCTACCTTTGCAGTTTGGATTGCAGGCGACCTGCTCGGGGCCGCTGCAGTGATCCAACTGAGGAGGAGAGATGGCGGAAGAGAAAAAGAGAATCATGACCACGGACGCGGGCCGTCCCGTGGGCGACAATCAGAATTCGCTCACGGTGGGGCCGCGCGGGCCAGTAGTCTTCGAAGATTTTCTGCTGTTCGAAAAGATGGCGCACTTCAACAGGGAGAGAATCCCGGAGCGCGTGGTGCACGCGAAGGGTTCGGGTGCATACGGGCATTTCGTTTGTACGAGCGCGGAGATTACCAAGTACACGACGGCAAAGCTGTTCAACGGCGTTGGCAAGAAGACGCCTACTTTCATTCGGTTTTCGACGGTCGGTGGTGAAAAGGGCTCGGCGGATACAGCGCGGGACCCGCGCGGTTTTGCATTGAAGTTTTACACCGAAGAAGGCAACTGGGACATGACGGGAAACAATACGCCCGTCTTTTTCATCCGCGATCCGCTGAAGTTTGGGGATTTCATCCATACGCAAAAACGCGATCCGGAGACCAATCTGAAGTCACCAACGATGATGTGGGACTTCTGGTCGCTCTCGCCCGAATCGCTGCATCAGGTGACCATCCTCTTCTCCGACCGCGGCACACCCGACGGCTACCGGCACATGAATGGTTACAGCAGCCACACCTTCAGCCTGATCAACGCCAAGAATGAGCTGTTCTACGTGAAGTGGCACTTTAAGACCAAGCAAGGGATCAAGAACTTCTTCCGCGAGCAAGCAGGCGCGCTGGAAGGGACGGATCCGGACTATTCGCAGCGAGATCTTTTCCACGCGATCAAGAAAAGCGACTTCCCGAAGTGGCGCGTGTGTGTGCAGATTATGCCGGAAAAGGATGCCGAGACCTACCACATCAATCCGTTCGACCTGACCAAAGTCTGGCCGCATAAGGATTACCCCTTGCATGAGGTCGGTGAACTGGAGTTGAACCGCAATCCGGAGAATTATTTTGCAGAAGTGGAGCAGGCAGCGTTCGAACCGCGCAACGTTGTGCCGGGCATGGGCTTTTCGCCGGACAAAATGTTGCAGGCGCGGTTAATCTCTTATCCGGATGCGCACCGGTACAGGCTCGGCGTCAACTACGATTCTCTACCGGTGAACAAGCCGCAGTGCCCCTACCACACCTACAACAAAGACGGCGCTATGCGTTTTGATGGTAATGGTGGGCCGTCGGTGAATTATGAACCGAACAGCTTCGGCGGCCCGACGCAGGACCGCTCATATGTCGAACGACCGCATGCGATCAACGGAACGGTCGCACGGCACGATCATCGGACCGATAGCGACTACTACACGCAGCCTGGGAATCTTTTCCGGCTGATGCCCGCGGACGCCAAGCAGCGGTTGATTGACAATATCGTCTCGAACCTGGGCAATGGCGTGCCCCAACGCATCCAGGAGCTGCAAATCCAACACTTCTACAAGGCCGATCCGGCGTACGGAACAGGCGTGGCGAAGGGGCTGGGGCTGAATATCGAATCGATCATCGCGAAGGCAAAGCAGGCCAGCGCGGCGGATTGATCTGGTTTGCGGGGGCGCAGCCTACTGCGCCCCCGACCTTGAATTCACTGGTTTGTAGCAGGAAGCTTCAGTAGGTAAACGTCATTAGCTGCGTAGATTTCCTGAAAAGCCTACGCGTCATCGCAAGATGGCACGCCGGTTTAGCAAAGGAACAACGTGAAGCACGGACTTTCTACAAAACGAGCACTGCGGAAACTGCATCTTGTTCAGAGACTACCTCCACACCGATATATAGACTCACTGGGCACGAAAATATTCCATGTGTTTTTTCTCTTCTCAAAGAGGAATAAATCGGCAGGAAGCCGAGTTACTGCCAACAGAGCATCGTGATTGTGATTCTCGTGGTTCGCGAAGTGCAGAAACACAATGCAACGGAACGCTGATGCTGCAATACCTGGCGTGGCCAGACTCCATGGAGTCACACAAAGCGTCGAACTATCTTGAATGAGAGGATCCCAAGGATGAAAAAAAGAGCAGCAGTGGCATTGATTTTGTCGTGCTTTGTCTCTGGTCTATTTGCAGTAGGCACCGTCGCGGATGAGATTGGCTTCCTGTCTCCGATTGTGGGCTCGAATCCTGGCGTCACCATCGCCGGCGTGAAAAGCGGAGGCGCACCGTGGGTGGTCAGCCATGGGTTCGCAGTCTTGAACGATGAAGGGCGCCTGCGCGTGGACTTACGCGGCCTTATCTTGCCGAGTGTGGGAACACCCGGGCCAGTCACAGCAGTTGCCGCGAGCGTTGTTTGCGGAGATGCAGTGGTTGCGACGACTGATTCCGCGCTGCTCAGTGTGGACGGCAACGTCGAGATCCATGCAAAACTGCAGGTCCCGTCTCCGTGCCTTGGTACGATCGTGCTAATTCGCGCGACGGCTTTCAACGGCACTCCCCTTCCGGCTCCAGGGCCATGGATCGCGGCCACTGGCTCAACCAAAGATTCCGATTCCGATCACGATAAGTAGAGCCGGATTCGGATTCTCTGCTCTGCATTTGTCTTATCACTTGCGCCGCCAAAGTCACATTCAGAAAGGAAGAGGAACTGATGTCAAGAATCTTGATTGTGTTCGCTCTGCTGTGTGCCGGACTTTCGATTTTGACTTTTGGTTCTTATGCTTCGCCTAATGACGAGCATCAAGGTGCAATCGACTCCTCTGCTCAGCCTGTGAACCCGGTTGTTCAGTGGAATAGGACAGTTCTCACAATCGTTCGCACGTCGGGCGCCCAACCACCAACGGTCCATCCGACGAGAAGCTTTGCGATCCTGCACGCAGCGATCTATGACGCAGTGAATGCCATTGACAGAACGCACCGGCCCTACCTGGTCCGCCTTTCCGGCGTGCCACGAGATGCTTCGCAGGAAGCAGCAGCCGCCGCGGCGGCGCATGAAGTTCTGGTGGCACTGTATCCGGCGTTTCAGACCACGCTCGATGCCGCCCTACAGCAGTCCCTGGCACAAATTCCGGATGGCAGCGACAAGGCGGAAGGGATCCGCGTAGGACAAACGGTGGCGGATGGCATCCTTGCGCTGCGAAGCAATGACGGATCGAATGCCAAGCCGATTCCTTATGTTTTCGGGACGGCTCCGGGAGATTACCAATCGACACCTCCAAATTTTCCTGCGCAGCCGCAATTCACCCATTGGTCTCGCGTGACCCCATTCGCGCTGGAGCGTGCGAGCCAGTTCCGGCCCGGCCCTCCCCCGGCGCTGAGCAGCGATACGTATGGCGATGCTTTCAACCAAATCAAATTGCTCGGAATCGTCAACAGCACGACCGCCACCGCCGATGAGGCATTGACTGGGCGGTTTTGGAATGGAGCCATTCAGAACTATTGGAACGAGATTTCGCAGACGTTCTCGGTGGCGCACGGTTTAACCACGGCGCGAAGCGCGAGGTTGTTCGCGCTTCTTAATCTGAGTTTTGCGGATGACGTGATCGCTTTTTACGACGCCAAATACACATACAATTTCTGGCGGCCAGTAACCGCGATTCGGGCAGCGGATACCGGCATCAACCCTGAAACCGTGGCGGATCCGAATTGGCTACCGGAAGTCGGCAAGACCGCCCCCGACCCATCCTATCCGGGCGCCCACGCCGTGATCAGCGCTTCCGGAGCAGAGGTGCTGATTTCCTTTTTCGAGCGGGACCATGCCGAGTTCAGCGTGACTTCCGAGGTCCTCCCTGGAGTGGAACGTTCCTTCACAAGCATTTCCGCCGCTGCCGAAGAAGCAACCTTAAGCCGGATCTTCGGTGGACAGCATTTCCGCTTTGACCTGACCACCGGACAACGGCTGGGCCGCGACGTAGCAGACTTTGTCCTGGATAACTTTTTGATTCCCGCGCACGGGAAAGACGAATCCGACGACAAATGATCGGATGCGGCGACGCTGCGCCCTGATGGCCGCATTCAGAGTCATCAAAGGTTGGAGTTTGTCTTTCAGAGATTCAACCTTGCCGGGAGATGGAGCCTGAAACGCAGATTAAGTTGAAGTCAGTTCAGCGAAACGTGCGATTCGAGCGCGATTCTTTAGGTAAAGGGGAAAAATGATGAAGAAGTCAGAAAGCAGTGTAAAGCATGCAACAAACCGCCGTGCGTTTTTGACGAACGGAATGATCGCAGCGGGAGCCGCAACGATGGGCGCCGCGCTGTTGCCGGGTACCTCGGCGGCCTTCGGCAGAGAGGAGGACGACCACGCACCAATCACAAAGGGCGATATCGCCATTCTGACGTTCCTGAGCGCTCTGGAACAAGTCGAGGCCGATCTGTGGATTCAATATGCGGAACTCGGCGGAGCGACCAATCAAGGCAAGTCTCCAATCGATCTGGAACTCAACGGTCAGAAAATCATTACCGGGCTCGCTCCAGCCTACATCACCGGGCTCCTCGTGCTCGACGGCGATATGCCGCAGTACATCGCCGACAACACCGACGACGAAATCAGCCATCATCGGTTTCTTAACAACTACCTGGAGTCGAAGGGCGGAAAGGCCATCGACCTGACGAAAGATTTTGCCTTTCTGCCGCCGAGTCAAGTCACTGGAGTTCCCCAAAAAGGGCGCCTCACCAACTTGAAGCAATTGACGATCGACACCAAATGGTGGACACGGTACCGCAGCGAGACCTCTAACCCAGACTTTGGAGGAACTTTCGAGAACGCAGTTCCAGATCTTGCTAAGGGACAGCATCCCGCGATTCCAGTGAACGATGGCGACCTGGTCCTGAACAGCGACGGCACCATTTCTAATCACTTGCAGGCCATTGCCAACACCGCGGGTTTCCACTTCGCATTCATCGAGCAAGGCGGCAGCAGTCTCTACCCAGCGCTGGCTCAAAAGGCAACCAACTTGGAAGTTTTGCGGATTCTGCTCAGCATCGGCGGGTCCGAGATCATGCACTTCCAGACTTGGCACGACAAGGCTGGCAACGCCGCCCAAATCACCGACGGCAACCTTACATTTCCAGTCCTCGATGGCAGCAACGATCCCAATACTGGCGCAACCGGCACCACCGACATTGCCGACTCGTTCCAATCCAACCTGATCATGCCCGAACCGACCGTCTTCCTTAACAAAAAGTTGGGCCCGGTCTCCATCATTCGCCCGACGTCCACAGATCAGGGTGGCGCAGTAGCCTCCGTCGTCAGCTTTGCCGAGGACGGCCTGTTCCTCGACCCATCGACAAACAAGAACACCGGGATCTTCGACAAGCTCATGCGTCTGGCAGAGAAAGCAGATGAGGCGCGGCGCAGTTTGTAACAGAATCGAACTATAACCACGATAGCAAGCTTCCGCACTCCAAAGTGCAAGAAGCATGCTGGATGCTGACCAACTAGGATGGACGCGCCAGCTTGACAATCAAGGAGTCTTGACCCGAAAGGTCGATGCTCCAGTAGACAGCGTGTCCATCCCACCCAGCTTTTGGAGTTTCACGGTTAAAGCGGCATTTTATGTCTTGTGTTGTGAGAGTAGCTCTTACTGCATTAATAGCAATATTTGATTATTCGCAAAACAAAGAGGATCAATGAAGAAGATTGCGAAGCGTTCCACCTTGTGCATTCTCAGCGCGTCACTGTTGACACTAACTATGTTTCTTTCGCTGTCAACGTCAGTTCGGGCGCAAACTCAAGATGTACAGGTCGTCGAAATTACGGCAAAGAAATACGAGTACTCGACCTCACCAGTTCATGTGAAGGCCGGCACCAAAGTTCAACTCAAGATCACAGCCACCGACCACGATCACGGTTTCAAAATTGCAACGGTTCCCGATGGCACCCAGCCGAAGGGCGCCGCCGGCCTAATTTTCACTTCGGAACAGGACTGTTGGCGGCTCAAGAAGGGTGAAACGACGACGATCGACTTCTTGGCCCAAACGCCAGGTACCTATACGTTCAGGTGCTGCCATACTTGCGGTCTTGGCCATAAAGGGATGAAAGGCCAGATTGTTGTGGATTAGCTGAACGCACGCAAGCTCGGGCAATGTGCCGTAGTGACGACGGAGCAATGCGTCGTTAGCGCGTCTGTTCTCCTTAGTTCTGGTCGTCAATTTTTCTGATTCAATGCGGGAGACCGACGCGGCGCACAAGGTCTTGAAAGCGCGGATCCGGCCGGAGGGGATCGAATCCCGGCCGCAGGAGGACACCCGGATTAAATCGTTCTTCATAGCCTTTTTCGAGCCAACTCATCGCTTGACCTCGATCCCCGAGGGCTGCGTAGACGACGGCAATCTCCGGAGCATGCGAAGAAACCAGGCTGGAATCCTTCTTCAGATCGTTCAATAGTCTTACCGCTTCGCCATGCTTGCCGGATGCGGCGTAGGCGCGAGCAAGATTGGCCATGACCGTGGGGCTTCCACCGGAAAGCTGCGCCGCTTTTTGCAGTTCTGCTACCGCTTCGTCGTTCATGTGTTTCTGGAGGTAGGCCTGGGCGAGTTGATTATGTGCGAGAGCGAAATTAGGATCCATTTCGATCGCCTTGCGGCTCTGTTGGATCGATTCATCATAAGAATGCGCAAGAACAAGAAGCTCCGCCAAATCGGCGTTAATGATGAGCGATAGCGGATCCAAGTTTTCCGCTTTTCTCATTTCCGCAATCGCTTCTTCATACTGGCCCAACAGACTCAAATGCCAGGCATACCAATGGTGAGCGGTTGCGTAGCCTGGGTTCAGTTCAATAGCCCGCCGGAATTCTTTCCCAGCAGAGTCAAAATCCCAGTCGAAACCATCCAAGCAGAATGCCAGCGAGTTGTGGGCTTCGCCGAGCGTGCTGTCCAATGCCAGAGCCTTCATCGCTGCGGCCTTTGCTTTTGGGAGTGCCTCCTTGGGAGTCATCACCGCATACTGCCAGTCTCCCAACAAAGAATAAGTGTCGGCTAAGCCGGAATAAGCTTGGGCATATTTCGGGTCCTCCTCGGTGGCCTGATTGAAATAAGCCAGAGCGACTTTCAAACCCTCCGCCGTTCGTTTGTTCCAGAAGTAGCGCCCTTTGAGAAAGGACTCGTACGCTTGTGGATTAACGACCTTGACGTTTTTCAGGACAGCTTGTTCTTGTGGATTCACGCTGATTCGAATCTGATCGGCGATGGCTCTGGCCACCTGGTTCTGGAGCGCCAAGGTATCCCGCAATTCTCCCTCGTAGCTTTGGGACCATAAGTGCTTATCCGAAGAGGCGTCGATCAATTGCGCCGTGATGCGGACCCTGTCGCCGGAACGGAGCACGGTGCCTTCCACCACGGCGTCGACATTCAGTTCGCGAGCGATTTGCGGCAGCGGCTTGCGCGCGTGTTTGTAAACCATCACTGAGGTACGCGAGATCACGCGCAACGCACTGATCTGGCCGAGGTCCGAAATCAACTCGTCGGTCATTCCATCAGCGAAGTAATCCTGAGACGCATCGCTCGAGAGGCTTTCGAGCGGTAGGACAGCCAACGAGCGAATGACAAGTGACGGGCGGTTCCAGGAATGAAGCTTCCAGGCGGATAGGGAAACCACCAGTAGAAGGAGCACGAAGGTCGATATCTTCCATGCAAGTGACGACAGAAAATGCTTGGGCATTGCGGGTTTGCCAGCCAAGTCCCCGCGATCACCAGCTTCTGCCACGGGATGAGGAAGAGTGGCGAGTTCCGGGCTGCGATCTGGAGCGGTATCGACAACCTTAACCTCGGCGAGGAAGCGGTAGCCGCGACGAGCAACGGTTTCCACAAAGCGGGGACTCTCGACGGAGTCGCTGAGGGCCTCGCGGATTTTGCTGATCGCTTTGTTGAGACCGTGGTCGAAATCCACGAAAGTGTCCGCGGGCCAGAGCTTTTTCTGGAGTTCCTCACGAGTTACGACATCGCCGGGGCGCTCAAGCAGCATGGCCAGGATTTGGAAGGGCTGTTCCTGAAGGCGAACTCGCAGACCGTGCTTACGCAATTCGCCGGCCCGAAGATCAAGCTCGAAAACCCCAAAACGGAGCCGCGGGCGGAGGTAAAGGTCTTCTTGCATACAGAGATGAATATCCAGTGAAAGAGTGAGTGTACCACCCGGGAGAGTCTACGGGAACCTAAGTCGGGGACATCTTCCCGTAAGTCTTTTATAAAGCCGAGCTTACCAGGGGACCCCCACTCCCGCGAGAAAGAACCGCCCGTCCATTGAATCAATCTCAAGTGCGACCCATAGTGATGCCGTCAAGCGAAGTGCTAGGACCACTTCCCGTCGCAGGGAGGTTCAATGTTAGAGCACAACCAGCTTCCGAATTTTGAGCAGGCCGTGCTGCCGCATCTTGATGCCGCCTACAACCTCGCGCGCTGGCTGATGCGCAATGAGCAGGACGCCCAGGACGTAGCCCAGGAAGCCTACTTACGCGCTTTCCGATTCTTCTCCGGCTTCCGCGGCGGCGATGCGCGTGCGTGGCTCCTGAAAATTGTCCGGAATACTTGCTATACTTGGTTGCACGCAAACCGGCCGTTACAAGAGGCCGCCGAATTTGACGAGAATTTTTTCCCTCCAGATTCTGACGCTCCCAATCCAGAAGAAGTTGTCCTCCAAAACGACAGCGACACACTGGTTCGAAAAGCGCTGGAGATGCTTCCGTCGACCTCCCGTGAAGTTCTCATTCTGCGCGAACTCGAGGGGATGTCCTACAAAGAGATTGCGGATATCACGGGCATCCCTATCGGTACCGTGATGTCGACCTTATCGCGTGCGCGCGGCCGCCTTCGTCAAGTTCTGGCAACTCTTATGAATAGAGATCCGATGCCAAGTTCACGGCGAATGGTAGATGTGAACGCATGAGTGCGTGGGAGTATGCGGAAATTGCAGCTCCGCAGTCATTGTTTTGGCGGCGCAGCAAACCTCGCGCTTATTCGCTTTTCGGTCATCTATTAATGGGGCGGGAACGCTTGATGAGCGGCAAAAACGAATAGAGACGTTTCCATCATTCCTTCGCTACGCAGGTGCGCTGAGAAAAACGGTCATAACTTGGCGACCGAAATACTCACAATTTTATTCCCTCCCCCTAAACATCGCTGGATCGGGGAATTATCCAGGAGCACGCGTGGTCTTACACGCTGAAGACAATGAAATGTCTCGTAGTTCAAAACTGAATCGAATGAGGAGATTTGAAATGATCTGGGCTCGACACTTGAAATTATTTACCAAGGTAGGCGTGGCTGCTCTTGCACTGGGCGCTTTGGCGACTAGCGGGAACGCGCAGACTGTATACCAAGGCAAGTTCACGCTGCCATTTGAGACTCACTGGGGAAGCGCCATGCTGCCAGCAGGCGATTACACTTTTACTATGGCATCCGCAAGCTCTCCATACACACTATATATCCATGGACAGGCAGCCAACGCCATCATCCAGGCATCTGCAGCTGACGCAAAAGTTGTTTCGGGCCACGCGCAATTGAACCTGGTGGACATCGCAGATGTGCAGAACGTCGAGACATTCGAGGCGCCGGAGCTAGGGCTGACCTTTAGCTACTCGACGCCCACACAAAAACACATGGGACGCAAGGAAGCCCACCAAAAAATGGCGCCACAGACGACGCCTGCATCGCAGGTCAGTGAAAACAGAACATCCATCCAAGTCCGCACTGCGGGTCGTTAAGGAAAGAACCCATGCCAGTCACTGCAAATACCACGTTCAGAAAAATAGTGGTTGCATCACTGGCGAGGCCCACTGTAGAGAAGCGGCGTAGCATAAACCGGGGTGCGCGTTCCTGCACGGAATGCATCTCGAAGAAGGCTGCGCCGCCAGTCTCTACCATCGCCAGCGAAAAGCTGAGTGAGGCGGAGGCCATCCGGCGAGCCGGCAACGGGGATCGGTCCGTATTTGAATACCTCTACCAGTTGCATTGCCGGCGCGTTTATGCGCTATGTCTGCGCATGGTAGGAAACACGGCCGAAGCCGAAGATCTGACTCAAGAAGTTTTTTTACTCTTGCTCCGTAAAATCCACACGTTTCGCGGCGAATCGGCCTTCTCCACCTGGCTGCACAGGCTGGCGGTTAACCTCGTGCTGATGCGCCTCCGCAAGAAGTCTCCACCAATCGTCCCCATCGAAGCGACTCCCGACCCCGACGATGAAACCTTCTCACCGAGCATTGATATTGGGGCGCCTGACTTGTTGCTGGAGGGATCGATTGACCGAATAAATCTCGACCGCTGCATCCAGAGGTTGCCCCTGGGCTACCGCACAGTATTTGTCTTGCACGATATTCAGGGGTACGAGCACAACGAGAT
>Ga0307479_10007100_pt1 | contig 10317 bp, 5 predicted proteins | sample atmos_gasesECM4C_FD_203743 | JGI IMG/M metagenome (GOLD analysis project Ga0307479, IMG submission 203743) | Hardwood forest soil microbial communities from Morgan-Monroe State Forest, Indiana, United States - atmos_gasesECM4C_515 | ecosystem: Environmental > Terrestrial > Soil > Temperate...
CAACTTGTCGTCGTATCGGTATTGGTTATGAGCTTGGCATTGGTGTACGCGACGAGCAGCGTGCCGCCGCCCTGGAATCGCCGAGTTACGCTGACCTGCAGCGAATTATACGTGCTGCCGCAACACCCTTGTCCCGCCAGGCTCAACCTGACGTATTGCGGGAACGGTCGATCAAGCTGCCCCTTGAGAATGGTGGGAGTGCTAAGCGTGGGAGTTGCACCTGCGAGCGGATTCGTCGGGACGCCATTTATCGTGAACGGCTGGGCAATATCCGGGGTGTTACCGGCGGCGAATTGCGCAGCCGCTTGCGTAATAAAAGAGTCGGGAATCTGGTTGATTACGATGCTGGGGTTGTAGTTGGAAAGGTGAACGCCGTGCGAACCAGCGTATGCTACATCGGCAAAGAAGCCGCCGGGCAACTCGCGTTGGATATCCAGATTGTACTGTTGCACATATCCGGGTTTCGGTAGCAAATATGGTGCCAGTGTAGGAGAGCCGTTCGCGGCGACAAATGCTGAGGTATTTCCACTTCTGCCTGGCGGCTGCAGAATCTCTGCGGCGCCGAACGGACCAGGAGTGCAGTTGGTGAGCGCGCCGGGCGCACCGCTTGCGCCGGGGACGAAGGTACAGTTGCTTTCGTCAAGAGTAGCATTCGGCGATAGGCCATGAGACAAAGTGGCATTGAAAGGCGTGCTGGCAAGGTTAATCACGTCATTGTCGGGATTCAGTTGGAAAACCACATAGTTGGGGACCCAGAACACACCATAACCACCTCGGAGAACTGTCTTCTGGTTGAAACTGTAGGCAAAACCGAGGCGGGGAGCGAACTGTTTCTTATCCAAGGGCAAATTGTTCCTGCTCGGATTAGGACCGTTCTGGACCAGGGACACGTCGCCGATGCAGGGAGACCCGGGCGTACCATTGCAGCCTGTCACCGTGGCGTTGGTCAGGGTCGGGTCCCAATAGCTCAAACGGTTAAGACGGTCTGACCACGGCCCTTGAAGTTCGTAGCGCAACCCCAGATTGAAGGTCAATTTGGAGGTGTAATGCCAGGTATCGTTCACATAAAACGCGCGGTAGGTCTGCCGACCCTGGGTTTGCGCAGGCACCTGCGCAGCACCTGCGGTCTGGTTGATGAAAGTAACAGGCCCGTTCTGTGACAGGCCGAGAAGAAAATCTGCGAAAGCAAAACCTGGACTCATGCCAGCTGTGAGTGCTTTAGCGTTCTGCGCGGTCCAGGCTCCCGTGAAGGCAAACGCGCCGGTTGCTATATTGGTTTGAAAGTAGTTATCCAAGCCCAGTTCATACTGGCCGCCAAATTGAAAGGTGTGCTTCCCTCGAATCACGGTCAGTTGCGGGGATACGTTGTACTGTGTGTTGTGATCGCCAATCGCGCTATTGCCCTGGCTTCTGCCCACGTCACCGGGAAACTGAAATTCCGGAGTGGGGGGAGTCCGCATAACGGAGGGAACTTCGCCATTGTAGCTGGCTGGCCATCCGAGTTGGGTGAGATCGTAGCCGGCAAGCAGTGGTGAGCGGAGGTAAACAAAGCGGCTTCCTGCAAAATTCACGTCACCAATCACAGTCGGGCTGAAGGTGTGGTTGACATCGAACGCCAGAGCCTTCGTGTGGTATATCTCCGAGCAGCGGTCCTGACAGAACCCTGTGCCAAAAGGATTCTTGGGCAAATCAGTCAAGCCAAAATAAGTGAAGCGCCCGAATACGCGTGTCTTGTCCGTGATGTTCCAGTCGCCGCGTCCGACGAACTGATTGGTGTTTCCGCCGCCGCTGCTTGCCGCAGTGTAGTTGTTGCTACCATCAACAACGCTTGGGTTGGTGGGAGGAACGTAGTATTTATCCCACAACGTGGTCGCGGCTTTGCTGAACTCGGATTGGGGAATCTTGTTTCCTGGATAAGGCGTGCGCGCTCCGGTGGTCGGGTCCACTGTATATGGGTCGTAGAGTTGAATTCCCTTCGCCAGCAGAGCAGAAAAATCGCCCTGTCGTTCTGCAGGCAACGGAACGGTGGTCGAATACACCTGGCCGAGGCGCTGCCGGTACTCCTCCCAACTTCCGAAAAAGAATACCTTGTTCTTAATTATCGGTCCGCCGACAGCGACTCCGTACTGATTCTGAACGTAGGGAGGCCGTTCGTTTTTCTTACCGCTGCTTAACTCGGTCTGCTTGTTGAAATATTCGTTCGCGTTCAAAACCTTATTGCGGAGAAATTCGTATGCTTCGCCGTGAAAGCTGTTGCTTCCCGATTTGGTGCTGAAATTGACCACACCGCCCGAATATTTGCCCCAGTCGGCGCCTACATTGTTGTACTGCACTTTGAATTCGCCGATGGAATCCTGTGTCGGGATTATGATCGGAAGATTGATGTAGCCGATATTCAACGGCTGACCGTCCAGGTACTCCGCGCTTTCATTCGCGAACGAACCACCGACTTGATAGTTTCCCCAGCTGAAAGGGTTCTCGCCGACGGGTGTTCCGCCGGATCCACCCTGGGCGACAGCCCCGGGAGAGAGTGTAATCAAGTTAAAAATATTGCGGCCATTTAAGGGCAGTTCGTTGGCCTTGCGCTCCTCAATAACCTGGCCGAGCGATGAGGTTTCCGCCTGCAGCAAAGGTGTCTCGGATACAACCTCGATACTCTCAGTTACCTCCCCAACCGCAAGAGTGAAGTCGATACGAGCAGTCTGTTGTACTTCCACTACCACCTCGGGTCGCGTGGTCTTCTTAAAACCCGCCTTCTCGACATCAATCCTGTATTTGCCGGGAAACAGATTTGGAAAGGTGTAGAGCCCATCAGTGTTGGTGGGCTGGGTGCGTTTTTCCAGCGTGCTGAGATTAGACAAGGTAACTTGAGCAGCCGGAATCGCCGCCCCCGACGGATCAAAGACGCTGCCGGAAATCGAGCCGTAGGTGGTCTGGCCGAATGCCAGGGGCGAGAAGAAGAGCAGAAGACTCAGCGAAACCGCTATCTTGGTGCAGCCGCGGAACCGAATGTAGCGCATAGATCCCCCCAGCCCTTCGCATCGGGAACGGGGCGAAGGACGTTCGAGCTGTGCAATTTGCATTGACCGGCGAAAATGTCCCCCCGCTAAAGCAGTACTGATAACCAATACGCGGATCGGAACCGATTTGTACCAATTGCGAAAACTATAGGTCCCCTGGGAAGCAACGGAGCAGGTCATCTGGAAGCAGGAGGGGAATCAGATGGATGCGAGAATTGACTGAGGCAAGAAACGTCTGGCGGATCATTTTCCTTCTTAAGGGTGATTTACTTCCTGACGGAGCAAAGCGTAGAGAAAAGGCTTGCTGGTAGGTTTCGGACTGCCGCCATGGGGTTCTACGGTCACGAATACTGCGTCGATTTCCTCCAGCTGTTTTGGATCATCGAACCGCATCACCCAACGCCGATTTGATTCGCTATCTAGGTAAAGAATGCCCAGGCTCTTGGGACGAGCCTGCGTGCCCTGCGCCGTCTCCTTACGCCCCCAAACCTGAAACGCATTGGCATTCGTCACCCCGGGATCCAGATCGAAGGCATAAAAAATTAGGGACTTGCCTTGCGTATAAAATACGCGGCCAAAAGACTTACGTGTCCTGCTCCGGCTATCCACATCGTAGACATCCGCAATGTAAAGTCCTCTCGCACCCATGAGTTCCCGGATGTCCCGATCTGAAGCCAGATACTGTTCGTCGTCTTTGATCTTGCGTTCTTGATCCCTAGTCGTAGCCGTGAGTTCGTCGAACTTCGATTCCAGCGACACCATTCGTAACAGCGCCTTGTCCCGCTCGGCGCGAAGGCTGGCGAGTTCGGCCTGAATGTTTTGATTAGCCGGTTCGACTTCTCGAAGCTGGACGCTCAAGGCGTCGCGCTGTTCCAATACCATCCGCAACTGCTCATCGGTCCGGTTTTTGGCGGCTGCGGAGTCGTTCGCTCGGTCCGTCATCGTACGCAACGCCAATCTCAGCTTTGCCAGTTCCTGCTCGTTTTGATAATTCTCTTCTTGTAGGTGAAGAATCTGATCAGCTTGGGTGCCCAATTGATCTTGCACGGATTTTTTCTCCGCTGCGAACACCGGCACGCGGTTTGCCGACGCGGCTGCATGTTTCGTGCTGGATTGCATTCGCCTGCCCACATGGTAGGTAGCGCCTAGCATCAGTAGGGCGCAGCACGTGGCGAGAATCGCTCCTGCGAAAGCCGCGTATCTGTTCCTGAGTCCGAAGAGGACCGGCAGCGCGTCAGGGGAAATCCGCTTCTTGTTGCCGTCTTCTTTTCCAATTCGAGCCCGCAACTTCCTCCGAGTCGCAGTGTCATCCCACTCCGCTTCTTTTTGCCCGGTGCTGTGGATAGCGGCCAGCTCCGGTATCCCGACTCGGGACAGTAAGCGGTACTGAACGTGCACTTCGCGACAATTCCCGCAAGATTGGAGATGACGGTGCAGTTCTGCAACTTCGGCGGAGCCTAGTGCCCCGGCGTTGGCCAAGGCGCTGAATTCCTTGAATCGCTCGTGGTCACCACTCCCAGCCAACGTCATAGAGACTGTTTCTCCCACAGTCTGCGAACAAAAGCACTTTTGCGCAGTTTTTCGAGCCCGCGATAAAAATGATGGCGAACGTTTCCCAGTGGTTCGTTCAATCTCTCGCTGATCTCTCTCAGCTTAAGCCCCTGGAAGTAAAACAAGTAGAGTGTGCGGCGCTGGACCTCAGGGAGCTCCTCGAACGCCTTTTCCAGATGCAGCCGATTCATCTCGGCTCCGATCTCCCGCTCCACATCCGTGTGGTCCAACAGAGTATCATGCAGAGGATCGATGTCTGTACCAAGGTAAAAGCCACGACGCGACAAGTGTGCCTTTCTGTCAAGCGCTCTGTGGAAGGCGATCTGAACGATCCAGGCTTTAGCGCTGCCTCTTGACGGTTCGAAAAGCGCGGATTTCCGGTAAACGTACAAAAACACATCCTGGACGATCTCTTCCGCCTCGCCGTAGTCGTGGAGGATGCGAAGCGCGATACTCAGGACCAGATGCGCGTAGCGGTCGAACAGGAGATTGAGCGCATCAGAGTCCTGCGCCTGCAGACGGGCCATTGCTTCTTCGTCACTTTGGCCCCTAATCTCTACCTTTTCCGCTACCGTGACAGGACCTTGCGAAGTGCCGGTGCGAAGGAAAGGCAGAGCCAGGGCACGTCCTTGCGGGGGAGAGCTCATGCTAGCATCTCAAGCTGTGAATTGCTGAGGCAACGGCTCATTCCGCGTCGGATGTTCGGGACGGGGAACTCCGATGGCTCGCAGACGATACAACAACAGCAAGGAGACTTTCACGCAAAAAGCGAGGCTCAATAAATTATCTTCAACATGGTACACATCCCCGTTCAAGATCGTATTTATTAGGGTGAGAAAGTCTGGCAGCCTGCCCGCGCACAGCAATGGTGAGGCGTTGGGAAATGGACGTGATCTTTTCGGTTACGCATGAATCGCTTACGTTAGCTAAACGAAAAAGCCTTGCTTTTGTGCTTCGCTTCGGAGTTAATGCCTTTCAGAGTATGCTGCGCAGAATGCCCACGCGCCCTCCCCTGTAGGTCACAGGGGAGCGTTGGGACGGGAAACATCCATGCGTAGAGACGTCTGGTTCGCAGCCCTGTTCGGTTTTTCCTGCGCAATCTCGCTTCATGCCCAATCCACAAATGCTTCCTTAACGGGTCGCGTTACCGACCCGACCAGGGCTGTGATCGCCGAGGCCAAAGTAATTGTGGTCAACACCGGAACCGGTGTCCGTTACGAAGGGATTACTAATCAGACGGGTAGCTATTATGTCACCGATTTGCCTCCCGGAGGCTACCGCATCGAAGTCGAAAAAATCGGCTTCAAGGCCGTAATCAAATCTGACCTCGTCCTGCACGTGCAAGATGCGCTGGAAGTCAATTTCGAGATGGTGCTGGGTTCAGCCCTGGAAAGCGTCATGGTGGAGGGCGACACGCCCCCTCTCGACACTGAATCTGCTACGGTCGGCACGGTGGTGGAACAGCGGAAAGCTAATGAGTTGCCGTTGAACGGACGCAACGTATTCAACTTGATTGAACTGGCACCATCGGTGGTGCCGCAAGGGAGTTCGACGGGAACCCCGGTCGGAGTGAATCCGTTTGGCTGGGGTAACTATCAGGTTAATGGATCCTTCGGCAACCAGAGCGCAGAGTTCCTGGACGGGCAGCCTTTGAACATCGGTTATATCAATTTGCCTGTCCTCATTCCCATACAAGACTCGATTCAGGAGTTCAGGGTTGAAACCAGCAATTTGGGTCCGGAGTGGGGTAAATTCGCGGGCGGAGTAACCAACCTCAGTACGAAAGGCGGGACGAACTCGCTGCACGGCGAAGCGTATGAATACCTGCGCAACAAAATATTCAACGCAAATGACTTCTTCCTGAATGCCGCGGGTAAACCGACGCCACCCTGGGTGCAGAATCAGTTCGGAGCCGAGATCGGAGGGCCATTCCGGATTCCGGGCCACCGCGAAAACAGGGCCTTCTGGTTCCTTAGTTGGGAAGGTTTCCGGCTGCGCACAGCCCAGCCGTTCACAACGACCGTTCCAGACGTGGAGGAACTGAGGGGCGATGTTTCCGAAATATGCAGGTCGGGGTTTACTAACGGGATCTGCAATGACCGGGGAGAGGACGCAAGGGGAAAGATGGTTGTCATCGATCAGATTTATGACCCTTGCGCCGGCAACGTGAACGCGCAAGGCGCATGTCCAGGGAGCACGGCAACACCCACACCATTTGCGGGCAACGTCATACCCGCCAACCGAATGAACCCAACCTCAAAGAAGTTGCTCAGCCTGTGGCCAGCTCCGACGAATCCGACCGCGATTACGAATAACTTCACCACCGCCGCCAGAACAGGGGGAAATCAAAACCAAATCGTTGGCCGCCTCGATCAAGACATTACGCACAAACAGAAGTTGCTGGTGCGAGTTAATTACTGGAACATGCTCGACTTGCCGATCGACCCGCTAGGCACTGGCCTTTGCGCGGATCGTTGCGCGGAGACGTATTCGACCGAGGCTGCAGCGGCTGTGTACAACTATAGCATTTCTCCCACCTCAAGTTTCGATTTCAGCGCCAGCGTTAGCCGGTTCAAATACAACCGGACCCCCAAGAATGAGGGGTTTGACCTGACCTCGATCGGCTGGCCGGCGACGTATAACGCGACCATTCCGGCGTTCATGCGAACGCCTCCTACTCCGTGTGTCGCCAATATCGCCGATAACATCATGTGCACTCAGGGACAGAGTTTCATTCAGGATCGGAACACACAGTTCAACCTTTCACCTCGCCTCACGATGATGCAAGGTCATCATCAATATCAATTTGGCTTGCAGGTAGAGGTTGGCCGGGACAACTATAGCCAGACCAACGTCGCTAGCGGCGCTTTTGATTTTTGCGAGCCCGGCCAAGCCTGCTTTACCAGCTTGCCCGGGGTCCCGGGTACAGGTTTTTCATTCGCCGATTTTCTCCTCGGTTATGCAGACAACTTCAGTAATGTTGAAAATCATTTTTTTGCTCAGGCGGTGGTTCCCAGTTTCACCGCGGGGCAGCAGATCTATCGGGGGTTCTACTTTGGCGATACTTGGCACGCGACCAGCAGACTGACGCTAAATCTCGGTCTTCGTTACGAACTCCAGGGTCCGTGGTCAGAGAGGTTTAACCGATTGTCGTACTTCGATACCACGGCAACGAACTTCCTGACTCGATTTCTGCAGCCCGGCTCAGCGCCCATAAAGGGTGATGTCTTTCTGGTAGATCCGGGTTCCAGGAACAACATTCCTCTGGAGAAACTCGCCCTGTCGCCGCGTATCGGTTTTGCTTACGCCGTCGACACTAAAACAGTCGTGCGAAGTGGGTACGGAATCTTCTGGGTCCCCAACTACGTTTCTTTCGCGCTGAACCCGCTTAATGATATGGTCAACGCGGCCACAACGACATATACGGGGACCCTTGATGGGACTCATCCCATTAACACGATTGGTCTTCCATTTCCGGCGGGGATCTCCGCCCCCCCAGGACGCAGTCTGGGAACGCAAGGGACGCAGCAGTACCTTACGCAAGTGGTGCAGTCGATCACCGAAGCCGAGCGAAATAAACACCCGGACGGTTATGCACAGCAGTGGAATCTGAACGTCGAACGCGAGTTGCCCGAAGGTTTTGTTCTGTCGGCGGCGTACGTAGGTTCAAAAGGCACCCACCTTGCGCAATATTCGCAGCAGATCAACCAGATTTCGGACAAGCTGCTCGCGCAGGCGGCTGCTCAGGTAAACTCCGCACTCCCGGACCTAAGACAAGACGTCAGCATCCTTAAGTCTGTACCAAATCCCTTTTTCGTCGATGGCAAGGCCCTGGCTCTGACAGCATCCACAACCACAGCCGGGCAACTGCTTCGACCGTACCCGCAATACGCTAGCGTCCAACTCGCTGGCCAGGGATCGTATGGCAGCATCTATCAGTCGTTTCAGCTCACAGTTCAGAAGCGGTTTGCGGACGCCGGTTCGCTTCTAGTTGCCTACACGAATGCCAAGCTTATTAGCGATACCGACACGCTCACATCGTGGCTCGAGACGGGTGTGGGAGCCGTTCAAGACAATTACAATCCCCGTGGTGAGCGTTCTTTGTCCTCACAGGACGTTCCGCAGCGCTTGGTCATCAGTTACGTTCTGGACTTACCCTTTGGCCGTGGCAGGAAATTCTTTCCGGCCGTAGAGGGCGCGATGGAGAAATTGGTTTCCGGGTGGGGGGGCGACGGAGTGACTACGTTCCAGCGGGGATTCCCGTTGGTCTTCAGCAATGGGCAGGCCAATGGAACGACACTCTTCGGGGGAGGGTCCCGCCCCAACTTCCTTCCTGGCTGCCATGCTTCGGTCGCCGCATCCGATGCGTCGCGACTGGGCAATCCTAATGACCTGCGCACACCGAGATGGTTTAATACCGCGTGTTTCACAGCTCCTGCCGATTTCACGTTCGGCAACGAGCCGCGAGTGGATCCGCGGCTTCGATCTCAAGGGATTAACAATTTTGATTTCGCATTATTTAAGAGGACCATGTTTGGCCGCGACGGAAATTTTGGAATGGAGTTCCGTACGGAATTTTTCAATCTTTTTAACAGAACCGAGTTCGCTCCTCCGAACACGACCTGCTGCACCTCGAACAACAAGAACTTTGGCGTGGTTACAAGCACGGCGGCTGGAACGAACCCTCGACTGGTCCAGTTCGCGTTGAAGTTTCTGTTCTAGAGCTAAGGGTAGGACGACATTGATGCATCGGATCGTGTGGCGCATTTTTTCCGGCTTCCTGGCTATTTCGTCCGTCGTAGCAACGGCTGGACAGGTTTTTGAAGAAACGCTGCCGCGCGGTTTGGATTTCGTCCACCGAAACTCTCCCACAACGCAGAAATACCTCATCGAGACCATGGGTGGTGGCGTTGCCTTGCTTGATTACAACAATGATGGATTACTCGACATTTTTTTGGTGAACAGCGGAAGGCTTACAAGTCTGATGCAAACGCCAGAGGACTTCGGTCGGCGTGACCCCCTCTATTGGAACCGGCTTTTTCGCCAAAACCGGGACGGAAGTTTCACCGATGTTACTGCAGCTGCCGGCCTGTCCAACGCAGGAGATGGCAACTATGGAATGGGAGTCGCAGTCGGCGACTATGACAATGACGGTTATCCCGACATCTACGTCACCAGCTATGGAAAGAATATTCTTTACCACAACAACGGTGACGGGACGTTCACCGACGTGACCGCAAAGGCTGGAGTCGCTGGCGGCGGGTGGTCTGTTTCGGCTGGATTCTTCGATTACGACAACGACGGGAAGCTTGATTTGTTTGTGACTCGCTACATGGACTGGGACGTCAAGCACAGCAAGACCTGCGGCGGAGAGTGGCATACCTACTGTCCCCCCGAGGAGTTCCCTGCGACCACAAACATTCTTTATCACAATAATGGTGACGGAACCTTCACGGATGTCAGTCTGCGGTCGGGCATCGCAGCGAAGAAGGGACGGGCCCTGGGCGTGGCCTTCGCCGACTACGATGAGGACGGGTTCACCGACATATTCGTGGCGAATGATGGCATGCAGCAATACCTCTTCCACAACAACGGAAACGGTACATTCACGGAACGTGCCCTCGAAGCGGGCGCTGCCCTATCGGAGGACGGCCGAAGACTCTCGGGTATGGGAGTAGTCTTTCAAGACTACGACAACGACGGACGGCCCGACGTAATCGTGACTGAGTTGCCTCGCGAGATTTAC